>FWWL01007877.1_pt1 | contig 14095 bp, 14 predicted proteins | sample 2228331 | NCBI WGS metagenome assembly FWWL01 (sample SAMEA103939775, study PRJEB20133) | metagenome
ATTTTTAATTATTTTTAGATTTTAATATGTGGTTTTAAGTTTTTATTTTTGAATTTTGATATCTTTTATATTTTTAATTATTTTCAAACTCTTGTGTCAATTCATAAGGAGATTAAAAGATTACCTAGCAAGGTGATTAACAACAAGCTAAAAATTAATAAAATTAAGGATTTGTTAATATTATTTGAATTTTAAGTTGTTATTTTTAATTTCTTTAACCTGTAATACTCACTAATAAAAAATAAAAAACTAAAAATTTTATGATATCATTAAACTATGAAATTATCTTTATGTATTGCTGTTTTTAATGAAGAAAAAAATATTCATTACCCTTTAAATTCTAGTTATGATTTAGTTGATGAAATAATTATTGTTGATGGTGGATCAACTGATAAAACCTTAGAAATTGCTAGAAAATATGGCAAAAAAATTAAAATAATAAAGACTAATAATCCGCTAATTTTTCATAAAAATAAACAAAAAGCCATAGAGGCGGCTCAAGGAGAATGGATTTTACAACTTGATGCTGATGAAGCTTTAAGTGAAGAATTAAAAAAAGAAATTAAAAATATCATTAATGATAAAAACCAACCATTTGTTGGCTTTTGGTTACCTCGAAAAAATTGGTTTTTAACTAAGTTTTTAGAAAAAGGTGGTCAATATCCAGATTACACTTTAAGACTTTACAAAAAAGGTTATGTTCGCTTTCCTTGTCAAGATGTTCATGAAAATGTAGAAATTATAAATCCAAAAACAAAAAAACCTGATGAAAAATTAAAGGTCGGCTATTTAAAAAATCCATTACTTCATTATGCTGATCCTGATTTTTCTCGTTATCTTCATCGTTGGGATCGCTATACAACCTTGGAAGCAATAAAATTAAAAAAACAAAGAGTAAAAAATCTCTGTTTTTTTCAATATTTTATTTGGAAACCTTTAACGACTTTTTTCTCAATGTATTTTCGCCACAAAGGTTTTTTAGATGGCTTCCCTGGCTTCATCTTTGCCCTATTTTCTGCAATAAGATTTTGGGTGGTGTATGTAAAGATTAAAAGTCTAAAAAATTAAAATTAATAAAAATTGATATAAAAATTAAAAAATCAAAACTATATATTAAAATTTAAAAATAATAAAAAGTTAAATTTTCCAAAATTACAATTAAAAATTAAATAAAATTAGTGACGAATTATGCTCGTTACTGGTTGTTGCTCGTTAAAACAATATAACAACTTAATAAAACAATTTAACAATTCAACAATTCAACAATAAAAAAATAATTGATGTTTAAAGTTTGATTAATAAAGCTTAAAACTTGATGTTTAATGTCTCATTCTTTTTGGATTTTGATATGTAATTTTGCTTTTTGATATTTGCTGTTTGATATATTTTTACTACAACTTATAAACTACAACCTATAACCTATAAACTAAACCTATAACCTACAACCTATCTCTACTCACTACTCACTACTCACTACTCACTACTCACTACTCACTACGAAACACTCAATACGAACTAATTTTGTTTTATAATATATTCTATGTCCAATCTCATTCATCTCCAAGTCCGCAATCCTAAAGATGACGAAACACCAATTGAGTCAGCCACACAAATTTTTGCCTCACTTCTTCCTTATCCTTATATTCCTTTATGGAAACGCTTGTTTTTAAAACCAAATACATATAGTTTTGAAATTTATTTAATTGCTCAAACAATTTACTTTTATATTACCGCTCCAGAACAAACAGAAACATTAGTCAATAGTTTAATTACTTCATCTTTTCCTACCTCTCAATTAAAAAAAACCTCTGATCCAATGGAATTAATTTTTAAATCAAAAAAACTTGCCTACGGACAACTAGCTTTAAACTCTTATACTTATCTACCAACAAAAACTTATTTAGATTTTAAAGATGTTGATCCTCTTTCTTCTTTAACTGGTTTTTTATCAAAACAACCCCCTCATTTAAAAATGGCAATCCAAATTGTTATCACTCCTGCTTATTTTCCTTGGGCTGATGAGGCAGTTTCTATCGCTCATAAAATGATTTATGATACTGGTTCTGGTCGTTATACTCAAAATCCTCAAAAACTTTTAATTATGAAAAAAGCCTCTTTTCAAGGTGGTAAAGTAGCAATTAGACTTTTAGTTGGTTCAACTTATGAAAATATTGACCCTTATCCTTTCTTAACTCAACTAGCCGGCACTTTTGGAAGTTTTTCTTTAGGTGAAGGCAATCAATACATTTTCAAAAAAATTTATTTCTTCAAAGATAGTTTTTTAAAACGAATAAAAAATCGAAAAATTTCCTATTTTGAAGCTCAACATCAGATTTTAAACGCTCAAGAACTGGCAACCATCTGGCATCCGCCTGGAATTCTTTTATCTGGTATTAAAAACATCGCTTGGGGAAAAACTTTACTTGGAGAGCCACCAGAAAACTTACCAATTGCCACTAACATTAAAGAAGAAGACAAAAAACAAATTAATTTCTTTGCTCAAACTGAATTTAAAAACAAAAACACGATTTTTGGTATAAAAAACTCCGATCGCCGAAAACATGTATATATTATTGGAAAAACTGGAGCGGGAAAATCAACTTTAATTGCTAACATGGCCATTGATGATATCAGAAAAGATCGCGGTATTGGTATTATTGATCCTCATGGTGATTTATCAGAAACAATTTTAGACTACATTCCCAAACGCCGGATTAACGATGTTATCTATCTTGAACCTTTTGATACTGAAAGACCATTTTCTTTAAATGTTTTAGAGGTAAAAAATAAACAACAAAAAGACTTAGTTGCCTCTGGGATTGTCTCAATTTTTTATAAACTTTATAAAGATTCTTGGGGACCAAGATTAGAGTATATATTAAGAAATGTTATCTTAACGCTTTTGGAAACCCCCAACGCTACTTTAGTTGATATTTTAAATTTATTAGCTCATCAAGATTATCGAAAAAAAATTGTCAGGCAGCTTAAAGATCAGATTTTAAAAAATTTTTGGGAAAAAGAGTTTGCTAAAATGCCAGATCGCTTAAAAGCTGAAGCAATTTCACCAATTCAAAATAAGGTTGGTCAATTTGTCACCTCAAGAATGATTAGAAATATTATTGGTAGAACAAAATCAACTATCAATTTAGAAGAAATAATGAACAATCAAAAAATTCTAATTTTAAATCTATCTCAAGGAAAATTAGGCGAAGATAATGCAGCGCTTCTTGGTGCAATGATTATCACCCAAATTCAATTGGCAGCGATGAATAGAAGTTTTATTAAAGAAGAAGAAAGAAAGGACTTTTTTTTATATGTTGATGAGTTTCAAAACTTTGCCACCTCTTCGTTTGTAAAAATTTTATCTGAAGCAAGAAAATATCGCTTATCATTAACTTTGGCTAATCAATACATAGATCAGCTTGATGAAACGATTCAAAAAGCAATTTTTGGCAATGTTGGTACATTAATCTCTTTTGTAGTCGGCGCAAAAGACGCTTATATTTTAAGTAAAGAATATGGTGAAATTTATAAGGAAAATGATTTAGTGTCTTTAGGAAAATATGAAATTGTTTTAAAACTTTGTATTGATAATATGACTTCAACACCCTTCCCAGCCAAAACCTTACCTCCTCCCTCTTTAAAAAATGAAAATCGCGAAAAAATCATCCGTTTATCAAAAGAAAAATACGGAAGAAAAGTTTAAAAATCCTTAATTTTATTGATTCTTAGCTTGTCCTGGTCATCCGCTATCTCTCAAAGTGTTAGATGGATTGGCTTGAAGCGCTGAAAATAATTAAAAATATAAAAAATATCAAAATTCAAAACCACATATTAAAATCTAAAAATAATTAAAAATTCAAAATTTAAAATTAAAAATTATACTTCTGTCAACTTGATCTTTTTGTTATTCTAAACATTTCTTTTGTCATTCTGAACACTTTCTTATCATTCTAAACATTCCCCTTGTCATTCCTGAGGCACATCAAGCGCCGAAAAATCTCTAATGAGTATTTTACTTCGCTCAACATGACAGTAATACATACACAAGGGGATCTCCTTCGGTGCCTAAAGCACTTCAGGATGACAAATTTTTAAGCAATTAAACAAGTTAACCATTTAACAATAAAAAAAATATTGACTTTTGAAGTTTGATATTTAAAGCCTTAATTATGAAGTTTGAAGATTGATGTTTAATGTTTTATTCTTTTTGATTTTTTATTATAAAATAAATACTACGCACTAAAAACTAATAAAACTAGGAACTAATTAATTGTTTTACCTGATAAAAAGGTTTTTTACCATCTTTAATATCTTTTTTAATTCTCTTTAGACATTTAGCACAAAGTTTAACGCGCTTTTCTTTATTATCTTCAATAATCGTCACTCTTAATAAATTGGCTTTAAAAATTCTTCTAGTTTTTTGTGCTCGTTTTTTCCATCTGCCTCCAGCCACACCTCGATGATGAGTATGACTTCGACCATACAAAGCTTTTTTTTCGCAGTGATAACATTGATTCATATCTTAAAAATTAAAAAATTAAATGTTAAAATTAAATAATATCATTATTATATAAAAAAAGCAAATTTATGCCAACCTCTAATTTAAAAGTATTTTTAGCAATTATTTTATCAGTAATATTATTTTTTGGAGGAAGATATGTTATTAAAAAACCAGAGGTTTTTTCTGTTGATAGTTTAATATCTCATGGAAAAATAATTTTATCAAATTTATCAAATATTAAACTACCTTCTTTTAAAATCAATTCTTTATTAACCTTAAAACAAAATAAAAATAATAATTTAAATAATAATCAATTACAAATACAAAACAATGATAATTATTTCATTTTACCAACGGTTAATACTTCAACAAAATCTATCTATTTTTTATCTTCGCCTACTAGAGAAATAAAAAAACAAACTAACACTATAATCTCCCGTACTAAAAAACAAAATAATACTATTATCTTTCCCACTCCTGCTTCTTATATTTATCCAACTGAGAAAATAAAACCAAATAAAATCCCTAAACCAACTAAAGATAATTCTTTTCCTATAGATGAATCGCTACTTAGATATGGCTCAAATAGTGAAGAAGTTTTTCAAAAAGCCTCTGAATTAACTTGTGTACCAAAAGAAGTATTAAAAGCTATTTCTCGTATAGAAAGTGGAGGATTTTTTGATAATGTTTCTTCCAAATATTTTAAATTATATAACTCTTACAATTGGTGGAATAGTGAATTTTTAACCGATCCTAAAATCGCTTGTAGCGGTTATAATTTTGATACTAATACAGGTCTTATTCCTGAAGATAGTAAGTTTGCTGGTTATAAATGTCGAGAAGGTTCAAATAGCGGTTTAACAACTTTTGGCCCTATGCAAATTTCTGATTATTGGTTAGGTAAATTTAAACCTAAAGCAGCTCAATTATTAAAAGTTGATCATGTTGATCAAAGAGTGATTTTAGACGCTATTGTTATTGCTGGTTTAAGTATTAATACTAATGTTAAACCATCTAATTGTAATTCTTGGACAGGTTGGGAAGTAGCAAAAGCAGCTTGCTCATATTATGGCTCTTGTGGGTTTAAAGATGGCTCCTATTATTGTAATACTTTTTGTAGAAATTATAAACAATTTGGCGGAAAAACTAATTGTCAAGAAGCAGTTAACAAAATGCAAGATAATTGTTGGCAACCAGCTAAATAAATATGATAAATTATCTTTTTTCTAATCCAATTATATTTCTAATTTATATGATTACTTTGGTTTTTACGATTACAATCCATGAGTTTTCTCATGCATTAATTGCTGATTATTTAGGTGACCCTACCCCTAGACTTCAAAATAGGCTAAAACTTAATCCATTAGTTCATCTTGATCCTATTGGAATAGCATTTTTACTTTTTTTTAGTGTTGGTTGGGGAAAACCAGTAGAGATAGATCCATATAATTTAAAAAATCCAAGAAAAGATATGGCTATTATATCTTTAGCTGGTCCATTATCAAATTTTATTTTAGCTTTAATATTATCTATTTTAATAAGATTATTAAATTTTTTTGATATTAATTTTTTAACTATTATAGGTAATTTATTCTTTATTCCATTAATTCAAAATAATCTTATTTTAGGATTTTTTAATTTAATTCCTGTTTATCCTCTTGATGGTTTTAAAATTTTTGGTGGAATTTTAGATGAAAAAAATGCACATGAATGGTATAGCTTACAAAAATATGGTTATTTGTTTTTAATACTATTAATTTTTCCCATTAATGGAAAATCTATCTTTCAAATTATCTTTCAACCAATCATTTATTTTTTATTTTCTTTTTTTATTCCTTATTAAATAACTTAATTATTAGAAGAAGTTGGAGTTAATTTTTTGATACATTTAAAATAATCTAAAGTTGAGCAGCCTTTACCTAATTTCTGCTTTATCAAATCACAATTAGTTTCATTACAACTAGTTGGAGAAGTGTCTATTCTTATTCTTTGGATTGTTCTTGTTGGTGAAATAACATTATCAAAACTAGGAGTTGTTTCACTAATGCCTTTAGTAGTGAAAGTCCAAGGCACGCCACCATTATCATAGCGTTTTTCACCAATTCGAATAACAAAATAATAAGTAGTCGAAGGCGAAAGCAAAGTTAAATCAACTGAATGATTTTTTGTTTTTTCTGCTTCAGGTGCAAAAAAATTTAAAGCCGTCGGACTCGTCCCATACTCAATCACTCCTTGGGTATCAACTCCGGTAGTCCAATTTATTCTTACTGAATTTCTTTCAATATTAGAAATTACTACATCTTGTGGTATAGTATCAGCAGCTCTAGTACCAAAAATTCTAAATCCAAAAAAAACCAATAACAAAAAAATTATCAAACCAATAATAATCGTTAGAATTTTTCTTAATATAACCTCCTTTGTCATTATTTAGTATCCAAAACTTTTTTTTAAAAATATACCTATGATTACTAAAAACAATCCAGACAAACCTAATTTTAAAAAATCTTCTACTATTCCTGTCTGTGGCAATTCGTTTAAATTATTATTATTATTTTGATTATTAAAACCTCCTCCACTATTTCCAATTGTGACTGAACTTGTAGCATTTTGACTACAAACTAACACATTTGTTCCGTTAGCATCATTTTTTATAATTTTCGAACTACTACAATCAAAAGATAAGCTCGTAGACCCCTCTTTTAAAGCTTGAAAAGTAATTTTAGCAATTGTTCCAGATGAAGAAACTGCACTTGTCGGATCATTAACCATCGCTGCTATATAAACTTTTCCTGACTGAGATAAATCATTTGATACTGTTGGAAATAAACTACCAGCAGTAACTGTAGTTGGTTTTAAAATAGACGAATCGTATAAAATGTAAATATCTGTTGAATAAATACTATCACTACCTGGATTAAGAGTTATTTCTATATCAAAGGTCTGACCATTACCAACATTAACATTAGTTTTATCAAAACTAAAATTTGCTGCACCAACCTTATTAAAAATTCCAGAAATCAAAAAAAATGTTAATAAAAAACCAAAAATAATAAAAAAAAATTTATTTTTCATTTTATTTTTAATCCTATTAAACTATTAGATTCTGGATAGATTACTTTTGTTTTATCATTAACAAATTTAGTAGTAAAATTATCTTTTTTCGATAATAATTCAATAAAGTACTCTCCTGTTTTTTTTCCTTTAAAATATAACCTAATCACTGGTTGATTATTAAATATCGTTATTTGATTAGTTTTTTTTCCTGAAGTTAAAAATAATACTGAGTATTTTTTTACAAAAACATCAAAATTATTCTCTAAGCTTTCAGCTTTAATAAACTCTAAACTCTCCTGATCATAATTTAATATCACATCAAAAGCAGTAATATTTTCTCCATCTGAAGAAGCTATAATGTCTAAATAAAAATTTTTTTCCAAAGTTTGATTCTCTTCTCCGACTATTCTTAAATTGCCTTTTGTATTTCGAACTTCTATCAATGATCTTCCTTCTTGTAAATTATCTTCTTTTTTAGTTTGATTAATTTCTTGAGTCTTTTTAAATGGTTTATCAATCATTAGAAGTATTAAACCAGTTATCAAAAAGATAAAAAATACTATTAAAATTATTATTAAATAAAATTTTTGTTGATTATTATTTTGCTCCATAAGACTACATTTCATCAGTCTTAATTGATAATGCATATAAAATCAGAGAAAAATCTTGAGTATCAACTATTCCATCACGATTTATGTCAGCTTTTTTTAAGGTATCAGAATCTTTTTTTCCTAGATTATTTTTAACTAATCCATAATCAAAAGCATCAACAATTCCATTGCTATCAAGATCTCCTGCTAATAAAGTAATACCACTAAAATCAAAACTATTATATCCTTCTTTTAAACTAATATTTCCTTGGCTACATCGGTAAATTCCAGGTTGACCTTCTGAGGGATTAGGATCACATATTTTTTTTTGTATATGATATTGTCCTTTTACATATACCAACCATCTACCTCCAATAGAAGGAATTTGAAATCCAACTCGACCGTTAAAAATACCTTTATCATCACTTATAAATATCCCTCCACTACTTTGATATTCTTGTCGATTATTTTCATTTAGCAATTTTACATTAAAATACATTTGTGGATCACTTGGTCGAGAATTAATTCCTTGAACTTTTAATTTTAAATCTAGTATAACATTACCTACCACAGTTGTATTTGGAGTAATATTTATATTTCCCTGACCAAAAAAAGCATCATTATTTGCGACTAATTCTTTCAATTGACCAGTTTGTACACTAATTAAATAAAATTTAGCTTGATTTTTATCAATTTTTAAACCTGTTTCTCCTTGAGTTTTATATTCAAAAGTTAAGTTTACTAATTCTAAAAAATTGTCTTTTTTAAGATTTTCACCAGTAGCTGAATGAAACTCTCCGATAATATCAATTATTCCCTGATTATTTATTTGATTTAAATTATTATTATCATCAGTTAATCCTGCGCTTGGACTACCCGTTTTAAAATCAATTTTTTTTAAATCTAAACTATTTTTATTAAAAGTAATTTTCAAAGAATATCCTCTTAATAAGAGATTTTCATTAGATTTAATTTTTACACTAGTACTAAAATCTTTACCTACTTGCAATTGAGGATTAACTGGATCAAATGATAAGTTAATTACAGGAGAAGAAGCTTTAGATTTTTTTGACCTATCAGGAGAGTAAAAAAAATATTTAATAATAAAAAATACCGTTATAAAAATAGATATGAAAATTATAAAGAATTTTATTTTTTTCATAAAATTATCTTCCCAATTGTTCTTTTAATGTTTTAATAATTATATTTTTATCTAAACCATCTATTTTGCCATCTCCATTAAAATCTAGATTGATATCTTCTGCTATTTTACCTTTATAACTTATCTGAACATAATAAAAATAATCTTTTAGATCTACTTTTTTATTACCATCAGAATCGCCTTTTGTCCTTAAAGGTCGCCTACACCAATTATTTTTTATTTGTGCAGAAATACTAGCTGGATTGATGTAAATATTATTCAAATTTATAAGATTACATTTTATTTGATTAGAATAAGTTATCTGTTGATGTTTTTGAAATTGACAAAAATTATTACAAGTACCTTGAACGCATTTGCAATTTAAATTAATAGTAGGAGTAACACTTAATCCTTGTGTTGGATTAGGACTTAAACAAGAAATATAATTAATATATTTTCCATCATCTAATAATATACATCTATCTGGATTTTGAGCAGGGTCATCAACATTCACAACATAACATCTTCTATATTTTACATTTATTAAAAAACCATAATTACCACAATCAGAAAATGGCTTATTTAAACAATTACAAGGAATTGTTGGTTTAGGAGGTGTTATCGTTGGAATGACAGTTTGCCCAAAAACTCTATTTTGAAAAATAAATCCTAAAATGAAAATAATTATTATTTTTTTAAATTTTATTTTCATAAAATTATTACAACAAAAAAAAGATAAAAAGTCAAGTATTTTCAAATAGGAGTTTTATAATTTAATGCCTGATGAGGCCTTTTGAGATTAAAAAATATCAACGTAAATCTTTTATTTATCTCTTTAAGATCAGTTTTAGTTAATAAAGATTCAAAATATTCATCTGTCTCTATAAATTCTTCTTTTAAGATTCTATTGAATCTTTCATTTATTGAGTTATCTTCTGGAGTTTTCACACTCTTATGTAGATATAAACTATCTTTAGTCTTTTTAAAGCCTCATTATTAGACTAACCATTACTAAACTAACTATGTAAAAAATTACAAAAAATTAAAAACAATTAAATAACCTATAAAAAATTTTAATTTCTTAAGCTATATTTTTATTAATATTTTTTTTGTGGTTTAATATTTTTCAATTAAACTTTAAACAAAAATATTATCTAATTTTAACTATTTTAAAAATTAATTTTTTAATTTTAAAAATAAAACTTAGTTTAATCTTTTCAAATTACTTTCATTAATCTAAACATCAAAAAGCTTAAAAAATAAAAAAGTATTACCTGAAAAATTGGTAGATATAATGAAAGAAATATCGTTACAATTGCCAAAATAAAAAAGGCTTCGTTATGGATTGAGGGTAGTAAGCCTTTGGTGATTAACATCAAAATAACTAAAGTCAAAAGCGCTCGCTTATCAAACCACCACAAACTCCATCCCAAACCCCAAGCCAGCCCTAGCAATATTGCTGCCAATATTAAAAAAATTTCCTTTGTATCAAAATAAAATGGTCCTATATACATATTTTTTCCTCCCTGTCATCCTAATAAAAGTTGAAATCTCTAATTATTAATATAATTAATTAATTTTTAAATATCAATATTTATTCAAAAAATAACTCTATTTCTTCTTGAGTTGGTGGTTGTTCACCTTTTGGTACCTTAACTTTGATTTCTTTACCTTTAATATTAAAAGTATATTCTAAATAATCAATTTCATTCATTTTTATTTTATAAACCTTAATATTATTTTTTTCTCCAGCATAAACTCCTTGACTTACTTTTTTTAAAGGTACTGTTAAAGCATCAAGAACTTCTTTAGGAGCTTTGTTTATATTGTCAACAGAGGCGACTTCCGAAGAAACAGATGTTGGTTGAGGTCTTAAATTGAAGTTGTTTTGACTGCTAGCTGATTCCCTATTTTGACTGCTGGCTGATTCCCTATTATATAAATTGTTAGATAATTGAAAATTAAACTTCGAAAATGGACTAAAGGAGGCAATAAAATTAGCAGATTTTGACCAAATACTATTTACTTTTGCAATTGTATTAGATATAAAAAAAGGGTTTACTTTTGGTGATTGGGCTAAAAAAACATTATCAATACTAAATTGACTGACAATAAAAGAAATTATTAATATAAAAAATATTTTTAATTTATTAAATAAAAATATCATTTTTATTTTAAAATTATAACTTCAATTTTGATTTGTTTAATTTGCTAAAGATTTTCTAAAGTAATAATAATTAAACCATTATTTTCCTCATCACAATTAGATTGCACAGGAGGACTATAAAATATTTGTCTGACAACTAAATAAATATTACTCTTTTCAAACTGAACAGAAATAGTAAGTTGTACTCCTTTCGTACAATCAAAATCACGCCCTTTATAGTTGTTATGGACTATTTCCCCCAACTCTATTGAGTGGTGGGGTATATCCATGTTTTGTTCATATATTTTAACGTAAACGTTATAAATATTGTAACCCAGATTATTTTTTACTCTAACTCTAATTCTATTTTTTTGTATTATTAAGTTTGTTGAAGGCAGTATTTTAATCGGTTGAGGTGTTGAAGTAGCAGATGCATTTGAAGGCTTACAGCAGACATAATTAGAATTTCTATTTTGTTGACAATAACTATTAGCATCTCTATTTTTTGATGAAGAGGTACAATATCCACTTAATTGACAATAAGCATCCTTTCCTTCATATTGTTTACATAAATCAGTTAGTTGAGGTGTTGAAATAACACGATAACAACACCATTTTCCCTCATCATCTCTTACACCGTTAGAATTATAACAAACTCCTTGTTGATCCATATTCCTACAAAGATTACATCCTCCAACATCTTCGCAAATATATCCACGAATTGTTGGCGGTTTTTCAGTCGGTTGAGGTGTTGGAGTTTTAGTTGGATTTAATTCTTGCGGACCTCCTCCACCACATTCCCATCGAATTGCTCCTTGAAAACTACAAGCAGTACAATCATTATTACATTCGTACTTACAGTTAACCAGCGCTGAATACGTTCTTTTCCTTCCACATGCTGGTATTTGTATTGGAGTATTGACATTGCATTGCCACTTGCTTGTGCTTCCTAATAAACATCTTTTACAACTACCAACCCCACAAACAATTTCACACATCGAAAGATCTGAATAAGTACCGTAATTACTATCACATTTTTGTAAATTTTGAGACGGCGGATCTGTCGGGGTATTAGGAAACGATGTGTAAACAATAGGACATGAATTTGCTGGAGCATTTTTTCTACACTTACATTGTCTTACTCCACCACTCACCGATTGACTATTACCAATATATTGTCCGCCACAAATCTGAGAACAAGTACAATTAGCTGAACCATATCTAGTTTCACTATCTGAAGAATTTGCTCTTGGCTTTGAAGCTAAATTTTTTTGATTATTGGTAAAAATTGAGGCAACAATCGTCATCACTGCACCAACCATCACTAATCCCAATGTCAATAAAGTCGCCACTTCAGCTTTTTTATAAAAAACCTTTTTTCTCATGATATACTAAATTATATACTATATTCTTAAAAAATAAAAAATCAATATATAATTTAGGTGTTAAAGTTTATGTGAAAAATAAATTAACAATTAAACAATTTAACAATAAAAAAATAATTAATGTTTAATGTTTAAAATTTGATTATGAAATTTGAAAGTTATAAAGTCTGTCCTGGAACCGAACTTATTTTGATTTATGGGTTTATAAAGTTCATAAAGTTATAAAGCTTGAACTTAGATGCTTTATGTTTAAAGTTCTACGTTTCATGTTTTATATTTTATTATCTTTGGATTTTGGTATTTTTTTTTAATTTTTGATTTTTGAATTTTGATATTGATTTTTAATATCTTTATCATTTATTAGTTTTACAGTTTTAAGCTTTGAGTTGTGGTTTTAGGTTTTCAGATTTTATTTGAATTTTACTAATCTTCCTATTTATTTATATTGTTTGTAGTAATTTAACACTTGCTGGCAATAATCTCCAGAGTTACCATTACCATAATTATATTTACAAGCGCCATGATGTTTTTCTGCTACTTTTTTAATGATATCTAAAGGCCAATCTTCACAATTTGAAGGAGGATTGCCAACTCTATTTTTTGTAATTCTTGCAAAAATCATCGCATTATCAAAAAAGACTCGGCGATCAAAATTTTTTGGAAAAGTATCTTTTAAATATTTATAGGAACTTTCTTGTTCATATTTTGATATTTGAAAGAGCCCCATGATTTGTTGATCGTAAGTTTGATTTCCAATAGAGTTACGACATTGAAAACCAGCTTTAATACTGTCTTGAGGAACCTTTCCAGTTAATGTGTCATATCCCAATCCATAACACGGATCACCAGTTCCATCTATCCACCAACCATATTTATTATAAATTTTAACAGTCGAAGATGAAATATTAAAAGGTAAATAAGAACCAGTTTCTTGTTGATGAAAAGCTCTTAATAATCCATAAGGTACGCATTCTCTTTTGGAAACTTCACGAAAAATTTCTTCTAATGTTGATCCTGGTCTTTGATCGCTTATAATAGGCGATGGTTTTGGGGTGGTAGTTGGTTTTGGTTTTTTACTAGGTTTTATTATTTCAGTTAGATAATAATTGTTGTTATTAAAAGTTAAAGTTGTTATTGGAATGGTTGTAGGCTTTAATATTTTTATAGTCGGAGAAGGTATTAAAGAAGATAAAAAATAGATAGATTTTGTTGAAGTATTAACCGTTGGTAAAATGAAATAATTATCATTGTTTTGTATTTGTAATTGATTATTAT
>FWWL01007878.1_pt1 | contig 14095 bp, 15 predicted proteins | sample 2228331 | NCBI WGS metagenome assembly FWWL01 (sample SAMEA103939775, study PRJEB20133) | metagenome
TATACCTAGGCCAAAGCTAATTCCACATTTTTCACACCAATTTTCTACCATTTCAAGAGCAAGCGAGAGATCTTTCTGGCTATTCTGAGAAATCTTCGTGACACCATCCTTGCGGAGTGCGAGAGATATAAAGCTCAAAAAGAACCCAGAACTGGTCTTGATTGGGTTGAGAAGGCTGTTAATTTTTACCTCTCCATGGCCTCCAAAAGAAAAGATCTATTTTCTATCTTGCACCAGCGTTATCCCTACGAGCTAGCGGAGAACAATGTTGAGTGCCGTGAACTCTTGGAATCTATTTACGAGTCCTTTGTGAACATCTTCGAAGGAGCAATCCGTACGGGACAGGCAGACGGGTCCATCGGCCCATGGCATACTCGGAAGAGTGCGATGATCCTTTTCGCTATGGTGGATAGCATGGTCCGTTTTTGCATATACAACTTGTATGATATGGCTTCGCTGTATGACGAAATGATCATGGCATGCAGACGTATGTTGAGAAACTGTCCGTTTGCGGAGGAAGAACATGGAGAAACAGTCACTCAACGTTAAGGTATAGACCATGTGCTCACAACATAGCCTCATGGAATGATGGTCCGGCTTTTTGGAGTCTATGCCGGTTTGTATGACAACTCTTCTTTAAACAGGTGTAAGGATATGCTCAAAAGAATTTTTCCTTTCCTCGCTTGGTTCAAAGGCTACAGTCTCGCTACGTTTCAGGCTGATGCGATCGCCGGCTTAACGGTAGCGTTGGTGTTGATCCCCCAGTCCATGGCCTATGCCCAGCTGGCCGGTTTGCCTCCCTACTACGGCCTCTATGCCTCCTTTTTGCCGCCTATGATCGCATCCTTGTTCGGCTCTTCACGACAGCTGGCGACCGGTCCCGTGGCGGTGGTCTCCCTCATGACCTCGGCATCCCTTGAACCGCTCGCCACAGCCGGCAGCCAAGAGTACATCGCCTATGCCATCTTGTTGGCACTTTTGGTTGGAATCTTTCAGTTCAGTCTTGGGGTACTACGCCTGGGGTTGGTGGTGAATTTTCTCTCCCATCCGGTCGTCAATGGTTTCACCAACGCGGCTGCAATCATCATCGCTACCTCACAGCTCTCCAAGATGTTCGGGGTCAGTGTGGACAATGCTCCACATCACTACCAAACCGTCTACAAAGTGATCCAGGAGGCCTTTCACTACACCCATTGGCCCACGTTCTTCCTGGGAGTGACAGCCTTTGCCATTATGTACGGCCTCAAGAAGGTTGCCCCGAAGCTTCCCAACGTTTTGGTCGCCGTGGCCATCACCACGGTTATCTCCTGGTTAATGGGATTTGAACACAACACCAAGGCTCCCCTTTCGGCGATTCAGCATCCGGAAACACAGGAACGCGTGCAACACTTTAACGAAGCCGTCAACGGACTTAAACCTTTGGCGGAAAAACGCACCCTTGTGAGCAAAGAGATCGAAAGGGCCAAAGCGGCCCATGATGCGGTCGCTCAACTGAAGGCGGAATCCGAGGACAGGTTGATCCAGCTGGAAAGTGACGCGCTGAAAAAGAAGGCTCAACAATATCGAGAGCAACTTCGATCCACTCTTTTTGAGGCGGCCATCGCGCCTGACGGAACCATGACTTTTTATCCCAAGGGTCAGCTGCCACCGGGATCCAAAACCGACGGGCGTATCTGGCGTCTTCGAGTCGGCAGCAATCCACTGCAAACGGAGAACCTCACCATGATGGGAGGAGGCGAGGTTGTGGGTGTCGTCCCCAAAGGAATCCCCGCCTTTTCCATGCCTAAATTTGAGCTTTCCGTCGCTCTGCATTTGTTCTCCTACGCCGCCATCATTTCCCTTTTGGGATTCATGGAAGCCATCAGCATTGCCAAGGCCATGGCAAGCAAGACAGGACAGCGACTGGATCCCAATCAAGAGCTCATCGGACAGGGGCTTGCCAATTTCCTCGGGGCTCTGGGCAAAAGTTACCCGGTCTCTGGATCATTTTCTCGATCGGCCGTGAACCTGCAGGCAGGGGCTGTCACCGGACTTTCCAGCGTCTTTACCAGCCTGGCCGTCGTTATCACGTTGATGTTTTTCACCCCTCTTCTTTATCACATGCCCCAGTCGGTGCTCGCTGCGGTCATCATGATGGCCGTCATCGGTCTCATCAACGTCTCAGGTTTCATTCATGCCTGGCACGCCAAATGGTACGATGGGGTCATTTCCGTTCTGTCCTTTATCTTCACCTTGTGGTTCGCCCCGCATCTGGACAAGGGCATCATGATGGGAGTCGGGTTGAGTCTTGGAGTGTTTCTGTATAAAAGTATGAGGCCGACAGTGGCCTCGTTGGCCCGGCACGAGGACGAAGCACTTCGTTGTGTGAACACCCATGGGCTTCGTGAATGCAAGTATATTTCGGTCATGCGCTTCGATGCGCCCTTGTTTTTCGCCAATTCAAGCTATTTCGAGGATCTGATAACGGATTTGATTCAGAAAAAAAGTACGCTGCGCCATATTCTTGTCGTATGCAATGGAATCAATGATATGGATGCATCCGGAGAAGAAACACTTTCTTTACTGATAGATCGGGTTCGTAGCGGAGGCATTGATATTTCGTTTAGCGGTGTGAACGAGACCGTGATGAGCGTGCTGAGAAAAACCCACTTAACTGCCAAAATAGGAGAGTCACACATTTTTCCAACCATGGAAAAAGCCATTCGAACCATTCACGAGGAGGCGCATCGAGGTGGGGACGAAGAAGATTGCCCGTTGCTAACGGTCTGTCGGCCTGTTGCATGAATTCTGCATAAAAAGGGGATATAAACCATGTCAATCATTTCCGTCTTTTATGGCTTGTACTGCAATGAAGGTCCTGTTATTCGGAGTGTGGCGGAGCGTACCGGATTTCGATTGGTTCAAGACGAGACCCTTGCCGCCATGGCTTCTCAATTGTCCGGCATGTCCGTTGAACGCATTTTCCGCGCTTTTAGCGCCAAGACATCGATCTTCAATGCCTTTACACACGAAAAAGAACGTGCTGTCGCTTACCTGCGATTGGCTACGGCGCAGATGCTTCAGGAGGAACGTCTTTTGATTGCCGGCTGTTGCGGCCTTTTGATCCCCTCTCAGATCACTCATGTTCTTCGAGTGTGTCTGATTGCAGATCTGGCCTTTCGCCTTCGCACGGCTGCAACAACGGAGGCAGTGTCCGAAAAGGACGCCCTCAAGGCCATCCGCAAATCCGATGAAGACCGCTCTTCCTGGACATCCATGGTGAGGAAGGAAATCGATCCCTGGAAGCCGGAGCTCTATGACATGTTGATCCCGATGGATAAAGTTTCCGTGGAACAAGCCGTGGATTTGATCTTCAGTAATATTCAAAAAGATGTTCTGCATCCCACGGAAGCCTCTCGAGCCGCAGCCGCCGATTTTCTGCTTCAAGCCCGTGTGGCGGTCACTCTGGCGGCCGAAGGCCATGATGTGGATGTGGAAGCCAAAAACGGCGCCGTCACCTTGATCGTCAACAAGCATGTGCTGATGCTGTCTCGATTGGAGGAAGATTTGAAGTCTCTTGTGGCACCGATGGAAGGTGTTCGATCCGTCGAGGTTAGAGTCGGACCCAATTTTCATCAGGCGGATATTTACCGCAAATATGATTTCCAGGCACCGTCCAGAGTTCTCCTTGTCGATGATGAACGGGAATTCGTCCAAACACTTTCCGAACGCCTGCTCCTCAGGGATGTGGGATCCGCCGTCGCCTACGACGGTGAATCAGCGCTCAGGCTCGTCAGTGAAGAGGAGCCCGAGGTCATGATCCTTGATCTGAAGATGCCAGGCATTGACGGCATTGAGGTTCTGAAGAGGGTGAAGGCGACCAAACCCAACATCGAAGTCATCATTCTGACAGGGCACGGCTCCGAAGCTGACAGGGAAACCTGTATGAAGCTGGGCGCTTTCGCCTATCTTCAGAAACCGGTCGACATTGATGTCCTAAGTGATACGCTGAAGCGTGCCTACGACAAGATTCGAAAGAGTGCCGGAGCCAAAACATAGGAAGCTGAAAATCCCAAGGCCGCTTAGACCTGAAAAGCTAGAAAAAGCCCATGAATCGGCCAAGACTCCAAGGGTGTCTCCTTTCACGGTCTCTCTTCACGTATCGAGCCTTTCAAGGGCTGCCTGGAGCGACTTTCGCATGGGGACAGAGCACATTTTGAGGGCATCGCAGACAATCTGGAGAAAATGATGAAGGTCCTTTTGGTGGATGACGAAGATCAGCTGGTATCGACCCTGGCGGAGCGGCTTGAACTTCGGGGAATTCATGCCTCTTGGGTCACCAATGCGGAAGACGCCATCCTGATGGTCAAGAACCGGGAATTCGATGTAGCGGTTCTTGATGTGAAACTGCCGAAAATGGGCGGCATCGAGCTGAAAAGGAAATTGGCCTCTATTCGACCAAACCTCAAGTTTTTGTTTATGACCGGGCATGGTTCTCAGGAAGATTTCGATGCAGCAAGCCGGGATACAGGAAAAGAGAATTACCTTGTAAAGCCTGTAAAAATCGAAGAATTGATCGAGCATCTTCGAAAAGTAGTCCAGTTGGAAAAAAGAGAGTAAAACCCATGGCATCTTTTGAATCTTCCGAGGTCCTTGGCTTCGATGAGGCGCCGGCTGTGTGTGGGCTGCGGTTTTTTGGAGCCGTCTCCGCATCGATTTCCCATGAGTTGAAAAATGCCATTGCCATCGTCAATGAACATGCAGGGCTTTTGGAGGATTTGGCGCTCCTTGCCGAGCGCGGAAAACCTCTTGATCCGGAGCGGCTCAAACGGACGGCGGCGCATATCACACGACAGGTGCAGCGGGCCAACGTTCTCATCGGGAACCTCAACCGGTTTGCGCACAGCATCGATGAGCCCATCTCGACCGTGCATCTGCCCGAACTGATCAGCTTTCTTGTCACGTTGGCGGAAAGAAAGGCCACAATGTCAGGCATTACCCTTGAGGTGGCTTGTCGGGAGGCTTCCTTTTCAGTGCAAACAAGCCCCTTTTTCCTGTTGAATCTTCTTTGGCTGTGCTTGAAAGCCTTGTTTGAGGCAATCCCTCCTTCCTCCGTGGTCCAGATCGACGCCCAGGGACGAGATGATCGCGTGGAAGTTCGACTTCGTTGTCAAGGCATTCAACCAACGCAGACAGGCTTCGTGGAGAACATTCGAAAGGATGCCACGCCGCTTTTGTCTATCCTTCAGGCGCAGATCTCCATGGACTCATCCACAGGCGATGTCGTGCTGAGCCTCCCCAAAAGCATCCCTGAGGCTTAAACCCAAAGTTCACGACACCCCAGAAAGGAGCCATCCATGTCCGAGAAAGTACTGTTGGTGGATGATGAAACCGATTTTCTTGAAGTGATGGCGGAGCGGATGAAGGCTCGGGAAATCCGGGTCAAGACGGCATCGTCGGCGAAAGAGGCCTTGTCGCTCATCGAACAGGAAAGCTTTGATGCGGTTATCCTCGATTTGCAAATGCCGGAAATGAATGGGATCGAAGCGCTGAAGGCCATGAAAAGCAAAAATCCTGACATTCAGGTGATTGTGCTGACAGGGCATGCGACTGTTCAAAAAGGCATCGAGGCGATGAAGCTGGGAGCGACCGATCTCCTGGAAAAACCAGCGGATGTGAAGGTGTTGGCCGACAAAATCAGAAAGGCTCACGTGGAAAAAATGGTTCTGGTTGAGAAAAAAACGGAAGAAAAAATCCGAAACATTCTTAGGCAGAAAGGCTGGTAGAAGCGAACGTAAAAAAACACAGAAGGGCACTCCTCCGGCCTTGCCTTCTGGTGTCGGCGGCCGGTTGGTGGATGTGTTGAAAGGAAAGCGGTTTTTGTCTAAGCAGAAGACGACGTCTTGTCCAATTCTTCTTGGACCCAGCTCAGAGCGGCTGATACGGATGGAAATCCAATAGTACTCACCAAAAGGATTAAGCTATGCACGATCTCTTCACGGCTGGCACCCGCTCGAAGCGCTCGCCGTGCATGGCTGTGCACGGCGCCTTCGGACCGAATAGCCGCCGCGGCCGCCAACTGTACCAGATGGGCCGTCTTGTGATCCAAGGGCCCTTCTCGACGGACGGCGACTCCCAACGCATCCAGAGCGTCCATGACACCCGGGTGCTTTTCACGAAGGAAACGATACCATTTCGGCAATTTTTCTTCGACCATGATCGATCCTCCCCTTTAGACGTGATGCATGGTTCCCGCCTGAGCCCATAGGCCCGCCCTAAACATGAAAGCCTCTTGATTTTTCACCTTACCTTGCTCTGCTTCTGCAAGCAAGGCACCTTCAAGGTCCTGAGGTTCGAGCGTTTACACACGAGTGAAAAACCTTTATAGAATGGCTCTTGGCTGTTGGATGAAGGCTTCGCCGCGGAAACCGCGGCGCCCCAGGCAAAAGCTTCTTCGCTCTTTGCTAAGGAGCTCTCATGGAGAGGGAATTGCGTCAGGCGATGGTGGAACGGAAAACCCAGGAAACCGCCATCTCGGTCAAAATTGTTCTGGACGGCACAGGAACGGTGGATGTGGACACGGGTCTTCCTTTTTTCGACCATATGCTCACTCTGTGGGCTGTGCATGGTCTGTTTGATTTAACTCTTCGAGCCCAAGGGGACTTGGAAGTCGACGGCCATCACACCGTGGAAGACGTGGGGATTTGTCTCGGGCAAGCCCTTTCCAAAGCCTTGGGGGATCGCAAAGGCCTTCGTCGTTACGGCACCGCTTTTGTTCCCATGGACGAGGCTTTAGCTCAAGTGAGTCTCGATCTTTCCAATCGGCCCTACCTAGTGTACCGGGTCCCTTCTCTGGCCGAACGGGTCGGTGCCTTTGAAAGCGAACTGGTGCCGGAATTCTTTCGAGCCTTGTGCCAAAATGGAGGCATCACGGCGCATATTCTCGTCCCTTACGGCGCCAACACGCATCATATCTTGGAAGCGGTCTTCAAAGCTTTTGGGCGGGCTCTGGACGAGGCCACATGCCTGGACCCGCGCCGACCGGCCGTGCCCAGTTCCAAAGGCGTTCTCTAGGAAAGGAACCCTGTGGGGCCCTGCGTCCGCATCCCTCTCTTTTCAAGGAACACACAAAGCCGCATTTCGCCCCCTTGACTTCTCATCAACCATGAGCTATAAATCATCGCTCGCTGACGCGGGGTGGAGCAGTTAGGTAGCTCGTCGGGCTCATAACCCGAAGGTCGGAGGTTCAAATCCTCCCCCCGCTACCAAGAACATCAAGGGCTTAGCTCATGAGGCGAAGCCCTTTCTTCTTTCTGGTTGCGGATAGGTTGCATGGGGTCGCTGACCACGTCGTCCAGGGTCGTTAATGTTGGAACTTTTTTCAGCGTAACATACTCGCCGCCTTCAGTTTTTTTCTACCCTCGACCATCAAACACGTCTTCGCGCTCAAAGCCAGGCTCTACCCTGGAAATCTAGCATCTGACCTCGATCCGAATCATCACCGCTGCGTCCCGGCTTCCATTCCGATTCCCATAAGGACCTGCCATCACTTCTGGAAAACTATGAGTGCCCACCACAAAGTTAGATGACGGGGACCTGCGTGTCTTACTCTGGGGCCTTGCCCAAAACCGTTAGAATTGGGAGTCTGCACTCTTAAGTTTATACACCCACTTGAGAATTTCAGCGACGGGTTCGATGAGATCCGAGGGGATGTAATTGTCAAGGTGCCCTTTTTCGTACAGAGCTTGAGCAAGAGGCACATCATGCATAATGGGGATTCCCTCATCACGAGCAATCTCAACGATACGCCTGGCCAATAGGTTTTCACCTTTGGCCACAATCATAGGTAGTTTTGTCTTTTCCTTTTCATAATAAAGGGCCACAGCTCGGTGTGTGGGATTGGTGACGACCACCGTCGCCTTTTTCACATTCTGTAGCATGTTGTTAGTGAGAAGCTCCTGATGGAGTTGGCGTCTTTTACCCTTGATGATCGGGTCGCCCTCCATTTCTTTATATTCTTGTTTGACCTCCTGCTTTGTCATCATGAGTCCCTTCATATGCTGACGTTTCTGAAAATAATAATCAGCGGCGGCAAGAATTATGAAAGCAACCGCCACATAAATGATAAACATTTTCACAATAGTTCGAAGGATTTGCGTCGTGTAAGATGGTTCTCCATAGGGTGAGTTTACTAAAGCGGGAAGAGACAATCGAATAACAAGGGTGACTGTAATGGCAAGACATACAACCTTAACGACCGATTTCACAAATTCTAGGAGGTTTTTTTTAGAAACAATTTGTTTGACTTTCTCCATGGGGTTTAATTTTTTGAGATCGGGTTTGATCGTCTCAAAGGCGAAAAGAAATCCAACTTGGAAAAAGTTGGAGGCCACGTCGCAGAAAATCACCACGAGAAGAAGGGGCACGGTGAGTTTAAGAAAAATAACCAGGATCTCATGAAGGACAACCGGAAAGGCGGCGTCAAAAGGTTCTAGGGCCCCTTGCGCACCAGCAACAATCATCGATCGAAAACCTGCCCCGTAGTAATCTTGAAAAAGCCAAAGAAAAAAAAAGACACCAAGGGTACTAACCGTGGTGGAAATCTCCTTGCTCTTAGCCACTTGGCCCTTTTTTCGAGCTTCTCGAAGTCGCTTTGGCGTTGGTTGCTCGGTCTTTTCACCGCTCATTTGGTCCACGCCTTCATGGTAGCAACCATGCGTTCCATGCCCTGCCATTTGTCTACGGAGTACGTTATAATAACGCCCAAGTAGAGAATAATCAAAAAACTCGCAAGGCCGCTCTTGATGGGCATAGAAAGAAAAAATACGTTGAGTTGAGGAACAAAACGGTTCACAATTCCTAAGGAGAAATCCACGAGAAAAATGGCAATAAGGAAAGGAGCGGCAAGAAGCGTTGCCGATCGCATTAGTTCGTCTATCTTACCAAGGAAAAAATAGGGTATGCTACTGTCCAGTTGAGGAAAAAAGCTAAACACAGGCCAAAAACAATAGCTTTCAAAAATGCCTGACAGAAAAACCAGAAAACCTCCGGTGGCAAAAAAAAGAACACTTACCAACTGCAAAAGCAGGATAGACGTGGGGGAAGTACTTTCACCATAGAGGGGATCCATGGCACTGGCCATGCTCGCCCCTCGCTGGTTGTCCACAAGAAACCCCACTATCTCCGCCGACCAAAATATAAGACTAATCACAAAACCCACCACAAACCCAATAAATATCTCTTTGGCCAACAACAAAACGGCTCGACCCATCGACAGATTTTCTGGAGCAAGGGGGTAAATCATGGGATAGACAATCAGAAAAAGAGTGAACACAATGGTGTTACGAATATATTGGGGAAACAAAGTGGCACCCAAAAAAGGCAGCACGGCAAAACAGGCCAACATTCGAGCCATCGATAATACAGTAATAATAAAAAAAGCTTGAAGTTCAGCCCCAGAAAACATTATCGGCCCATCACTGGTAAAAGGTCAAAAATGTGCATGGAATAAGTATAAATTTCGGACCCTAGCCACCGGGCCGTGACAATGATCGTCGCAATAACAGCAATGAGTTTAATGGCAAAGGAGAGGGTCTGTTCTTGAATCTGGGTCAACGCTTGAATAAGACTCACCAACAGCCCTACAAGCGACGCGACAAGAATCGTAGGAAGCGAGAGAAGGAGGACAAGGATCAGGGCGTTTTTCGTAAAGTCCATTATGGATGGTGCCACCATAGATATCTCCTTATAGATAACCTAACACCAGCCCGTGAATGAGTTTAGTCCATCCATCGAGAAGCACAAAGAGAAGTAGCTTAAATGGAAGTGAGATAGTCATAGGAGAAACCATCATCATTCCCATTGCCATAAGAATGTTGGATATGACAATATCGATGACAATAAAGGGGAGATAGAGTATAAAACCGATCTGAAAGGCGGAGGTTAGTTCTCCAACGGCAAAAGATGGAATAAGGACGAGCATGTCCCGCTCATGAAGCCGTTCTGCCCGCTCCTTTGGCCAGAGTTTGTGAGCCGTCTTGAGAAAAAACTGGCGTTCTCGCTCTGTTGAGTGCTTAGCGAGAAAGGCTTGAAGAGGCTCTGCAACAGTGGGCACGAGGGTTTGAAAACGTGCTGGATCCCTTTTTTCCTGGGGCAATGCTTGAAAAGCATCGTACATCTGGTACCCTACCGGTGCCATAATGTAGATGCTTAAAATAACGGCAAGACCATTGATGACCATGTTGGGGGGAATTTGCTGGATACCGAGGGCGTTACGGATCAGTGAAAAAACAACCACAAGTTTCACATAAGACGTTACCATCACAATGACAAAAGGAGCAAGGGAGAGGGCCGCAAGAAGAACGATTAGGAAGTAAGGGTCCTGGAGACTACCTTGAGGAAACATCTTTCATCTCCATGATGCGGACACCCAATCGCCCTTCGACTTCGACAAGCTCCCCGGTGCCTATGAAATGCCGGTTGGCGTAGATTGAAACGGGTCGTTCCAATGTTGTTTCGAGAGTCACAATGGCACCTATGCCCAGGCTCCTAAGCTCTCCGACAGTCATCAACTTTCGCCCGACCTCAAGGCGCAGCTCCACTTCCAAGTCATCCACACCGACCATCGGCTCCCCGTCCTTCTGGTCTTTCACTTCATCCGCCATGTTTTCCTCCACCTTCGCCACCACCATGATCAGTCCGTCCGATCTCCTTTCCACGCGAAATGCTTGATGCGGAGGAACCCACAGGATTAGCTGATTTTTTTCCCACGGGGCCTCACCGTCCACTAAGACAATATCCCCAGGCTGTAGGTCTTTAAGTATTCCAACCGACAGACGAGCCGCTCCGACCACGAGCGCCACAGCGACAGGAACTTGGTAGGTCCAACCTTTGTTGATCCTGGGGACTTCTCTGAAACGTGTGGCAAGGACATTGAAGCCCGATTGGTCGACAAGCAGCTGCCCTCGTGCTTCGCAAATCCCTGTCTCCTCGTGGATCATTTCCATATTTACCCCGTGCGTCGAAGGCGACTCAGAAAGGTTCTCTGGCACTCGTCGAATTTCAGTTCCCAATGCGTGACTGATGTTTTCAAGAAGCTCTTCCCCTACCACCTCTAGGACAAGTTCGTGCAGATCCATAGGTAAGGACAGAAGATCTCCTATAACATCGTCGCCCAAGACCGATCGAGCGTGGGCCAGGAGAATACGAGGAGATACCCAGAAGGTCCAGAAACCAGAATGCCCTTCCATGTCCACCGACCAGCGTGTGCCGGTCTCAAGCGGCATTCTTCCTAGGGGATGCAGCTTGATGAAAAAGGTTCTTTCCTCCCAGCGAAAGGATACGTCTCCTGAAAAAATGTCATTCAGGCACGCCGCATCACGAAGAGTGAGCTTTTTCAGCTGTATTCGGCTTATCTGCATGTTTCGTTATGTCATCGCCTTCATCATTTTGGCAATTTTAGGCCTTCCATGCTCGACCTTCGTTGGTCCCCTTATCCCTTCAATCATCTTGTTCTCTGGTTTCCTCCCACACATCTCGCTTTTGTCGAGAATGCCCTTCATTTTGTCCGCTATCGCTTCCTTTTGTAAGATCCACGGATACATACACAAGCTCTTCGCCCCGTCTTTCAAGGACCTCTTTTAACGCATGGAGATGAGGGGACAGCTGATCCAAGGCTTGCTGGGATTTCGTCACAAAATGTACTTCTAACCTTCCCCCTTCCCGAAAGATGCGAACCTCGGTCTCAGGCAGCAAGTCCTGACTCAGCCTAATCCTCACTTCCTGTCGATGCGACGTGCCGGGCACCTCCACAAGAATACGATCAACAATGCTCAAAACGTGTTCGGGGATGCGTTTAAGAGAACTCACCTCCTGAACGGGCTCCATGGGAGCATGTTTTTTTAGGGCAAACGAAAAGCGACTCATTTGCAAGAAGGCCGCCTCCAGCGTCTTATCTTCTCCCCCTAGGAAGGCTTGGAATTTTTCGTTTTTAAAATAGGCTTTGGTTGTCAATTCTTCACGAAGATTCGCGAATGTCTCGTCCGCTACAGGAAAAGATCTTTTTCCTTCAGGCGTTTCACGCATCAAAGGCCTTGATATCCCGGAAAGCTCAACACCCGCCTCATCCCCTTTTCCCACCCCCTCACCAACCTCCTCCAAAACTACAGCCTCCGACGCCTCTCCCCTGCTCTCTGAGCCTCGCCTTCCTTCTAGCCCCCTTTCCACAAACCGCCTTGATATACCGGAAGGCTCAAAACCCGCCTCATCCCCTTTTCCCACCCCCCCACCAACCTCCTCCAAAACTACAGCCTCCGACGCCTCTGCGCCGCTCTCTGAGCTTCGCCTCTCTTCTGCTGCCTCCTGAGTCCGTTTCTGTTCCTCCAGAAGATCTGTTAACTTAGCTGTAAGCTCATCTATTTCAGCCAGCTCTGTTTTGGGAAAATCGTCGCTTTCTGCTACAACTTTTGAGGTGTCTAACAGGACCTTCATACGCTTCACCTCTCTTGGAAGCCCCGAAATGGCGTTCCCAAGAATTCTTCTAGTTCTTTTTCGGCCAATTGTTCGCTTTGCTGCTTCGCCCACAATTCCCAACTGCGACGATGCTCTTCAATCTTTTGCCTGCTTTGAACGGCTTTTCGGTAGGCAGCTTGGGCTGCTTCCAATTTTTGACGAGCCTCAAGCAGTTTTATCTCAGCTTCGGCAACCAAGCGTTGCTTATTGAGCTCTTCGAGTCGCAAGGCGTTGATATGAAAATGAAGGTTTTCTACGTCGTGGAGTCCGACACTCCTTTCCTTGATTTTGCCAAAAAGTCTCTCCTCTTCTCTCAGGCGCCATTCCCGGTAGGATTCCAGGTCATTTCGGGACACCTCAAGACGCCGCCCAGCGGCTTCGTATTCCCTTTGGCTTCCCATAAGTTCCCGTTCTGAGCGTTCTTCACGCGCCTGCCGAACACGAAGCAAATCCTTCAATGGGTAACGGGTAGTGTCAATGATTTTGTGTAAAATTTTTGCCCTCCAACCGTTGCCATATTGGCAGGTTTTTTCGCACTTTTCCCAGAGGGTTTGACCTCCAGTGGACTTCCATTTTAAAGGCAATAAAGGCAAGAAGGGTGTAGCAAGATTGCTCCCCTGCCAGGATCTCCATCGGTCTGGTTCTGCGTCTAAATTCCTTGTTGAGCCTTTCAATGATGTTGGTCGTTCTCAGGGAAATCCATTCTTCTTCAGGGAAGTTGAAGAAAGTCAGGCAGGCTTCCAGGCCCTTTTCCAGACATGCGACAGCGGAGGGCAGATCTTTTTCCCATTTTGTTTTGAATTCAATGAAAAACTCCCTGGCCTTGTCTTTCGAAGAAGCGTAGAAAATGGAGCGCATGTCGTCGGCCACAGCCTCTTTGTATTTTCTTGGGACTTTGGCCAGGACATTTCTTGCCACATGCACCTGGCATCGCTGCACCTTGGCCTTGGGAAACTCCTCTTTGAAAACCTTCTCAAGACCAGGAAGGCCGTCCATGATCCCCAGCTGAACCTTTAATGGGTCAAGTCCGCGTCTTTTAAGATCTTTAAAAACTTCTCTCCACGTCGACGCCGATTCTTTATCGCCTGCCTGCAAACACAAAACCATCCTCTGGTTCGTTTCACTCACCCCAATGACAACAAGGACGGAGACCTTTTCGATGGAATCACGAACCCGCATCTCGAAGTTCACGCCGTCGATAAACAGATATTTTATCGGCTCTTGGGAGAGATCCCGATTCCTCCACTTTTCAACGGCTTCCGTAAGCTCCTTGTTGGCTTCGCTGATTTCTGTATGGGAAACTTTTCGGCCAATGAGACGCTCAGACATCATCGCCAGTGTCCGAGTACTCACTCCCCCAAGAAACATCAGGCACAAATCTTTGCCGATTTCTTTCTCATATTGCTGGCAACGCGGAAGGACCTGGGTGTGATACTCTCCCAGCCGATCCCGAGGGACCTTTACGGATACTTCTGGGCCGATGCTTTTAATCGTAAAACGACGCTCGTAAGAGCCATTCCGATAATTGGAGTGATCCCCCTTCCTCTCATGAGGCTCTCTTCCTAGAAAATGGGTCAGTTCAGCTTTCATCACTTCGGACAAATAC
>FWWL01007879.1_pt1 | contig 14090 bp, 12 predicted proteins | sample 2228331 | NCBI WGS metagenome assembly FWWL01 (sample SAMEA103939775, study PRJEB20133) | metagenome
AAAGAGAGATGAGGATAAGGAATGGCTTTTGAAGGAGAATATAAGGCGAGCTGTATCCTCTGCTTGCGTAAGGGCACGAGGTATGAAAACGGATACTGTTGTTTTAGCGGGTGTTGATGGATATGAGAGAGAAGCTCTTGAGGGGACTTTTCTTGGACTATACACTTTCAAAAAGTATATGACATCATCTGACCATTCTCGTGAGCAAGGCGGTGAAGATGAGGGCAGTGAAAGTAGGTTTCATGATATAAAGAAGATATATCTTATCTTAGAAAGTAATTTGAGACACTCGATTGATAGAGTTGAAGATATTTTGCGATACATCAAAATTTTGTGTGAAGCTCAGAATTTTGCGCGTGATATTGTGAATGAGCCCGGCAATGTTATAAATCCATCCACGCTTGCTGAAATAGCTTCTGGCATAGCTGAAGCATATGGTCTCGGATGTGAGATATTTGATTATGAGGAGATAAAAAGGATGGGTATGGGTGGGGTTGCAGCAGTTGGGCAGGGCAGTGCCATACCTCCTAAATTTGTCCATATATGGTGGGCTCCTGATAATCCAAAAGACAAAATAGCTCTTGTGGGAAAGGCGATAACCTTCGATTCGGGTGGGTTGTCGCTCAAGTCTCCCCAAAGTATGGTTACAATGAAAGCGGATAAATCTGGTGCATCTGCAGTGCTCGGTGCTATGAAGGTTATAGGGCAAATAAAACCTGAAGTTGAGGTTCATGGTATTTTCGCAGCGTGTGAGAACATGCCATCAGGTAAGGCACAGCGACCGGATGATATAATCCGGATTATGGATGGTAAATCAGTAGAAGTAGTTAACACAGATGCAGAAGGTAGGCTTACTCTTGTTGATGCTCTCGCTTTTGCACAGCGTCTTGGAGTTTCAAAAATGGTTGACATTGCAACTCTGACCGGTGCTTGCATGGTTGCTCTCGGTGAATTTACAGCAGGAGTAATGGGGAACTCGGATGACTTCAAGCAATTTGTCTTCGAAACCGCAAGGGAGGTAGGAGAGAAAATGTGGATTTTACCTTTCGACCCAGATATTGAATATAAAATCAAAAGCCCTTTCGCAGATGTCAAAAATGTGGGGGATGGATACGGTGGAGCCATAACCGCTGGAATGTTTATGAACAAATTTGTGCGGAAAGACGTTGAATGGGTGCACATAGATATAGCGGGTCCTGCTTTCTTAAATAGAAAATTCGGTTGTTTTAACGTGAAAGGTGGCACGGGATTTGGTGTGAGAACTCTCGTTGAACTCATAAATAAAATCGAAAAAGGACTTTACAGAAAAAAGAAAAATAAAAAATGAGGATTGAAAAAAATGAGGATTGAAGATTGAAAAAAAATGAGGATTGAAAAAGCAAAATATAAGGGATTTTCTGAAGACGAAATAAAAGATATGTTGAAGGATGAGGGATTTGAAAGGATCTACACATGGGAGGACTTACCGGGTAACTACTATCCTGAGCATGCTCACAATTTTTATTCCGCTCATGTTGTCATTCGTGGAAAAATAAAAATAAAAACCCAAGACGGAGAAGAAATTTTTTTTGAGGAAGGAGATAGATTTGACATCTATGGTGGTGAATTGCACTCAGCAAAGGTTGGACCTGAAGGATGTAAATACATAGTAGCTGAAAAATAAATAAGAAAGTGAAAAAGTGAAAAAAGAGAAATATAAAACAAAAAGGCAAAAGACAAACAAAAAAGAAAAAATGGTCATTTAAAAAATTCTTGTTTTTTGTATTTTTATTCATTCTCAAAAAATGATTAATTAAAAAGTTGATTTATAGGAGAGGGTTTACTAACATGAAAAATAAAATATCAGAAAGAGGTTTGGCATCATTTTCACTGGGGGTGTTTCTTTTGGCTTCGGCGTTTCCCTTTGCATGCAAGAGAAAAAGTGAAACGACGCAACCGCCAGAGCAAGGGGTGATCCAGCAAGGAGAACCTGTTCAGAAAGAAACTGCACCGGCGGGTCAAGAAGTAGAACAAGCTCCACAAGCTGTGACACAACCTGAAGCTCAACCGCAACCTGTAACACAATCTGAAGCTCAGCCATAACCTGTAACACAACCCTAACTTCTCTGGAAAGGGCAAACTAAAAAATACAAAAATTTTGAAAAATAAACAAAAATTTTTGACTTACTTTTAAATAGTGGAAGAAAAAGGAGGAGCAATATGATGTCATTGAAGTTGTTGTCATTCAATTTTGTATCATTGGTGTTTTGTCTTTCTATTTTTTTTACTTTTTCTTGCCAGCGAAAAAAGACCGCGGAGCATCAAGAACAAAAAATAGTTCAGGAACAAAAAATAGTTCAGGAGCAAAAAGTAGTTCGTGATGATTCAGAGCAGAAACAGGATATTTATCAACGTCAAACTGAAACAAGTAACAAGGGGGTAGGTCCTATCCAGGAGGTAAAGGTGGAACCTATAGACCTTGCCCTTGCTTCTCGGGGCAAAGAAATATTTGATATGAAGTGTTCGGCGTGCCACAAACTTGAAGAGAGATATGTTGGACCACCCTTGAAAGGAGTTACGAAACGAAGAACTTATGAATGGATAATGAATATGATACTGAATCCTTCTGAAATGTTGCAAAAAGATCAAGTAGCCAAGGAGCTTTTTGAGCAGTATCTTATCTCAATGCCGTACCAGAACGTATCTCAAGAAGAAGCAAGAGCAATCCTTGAGTATTTAAGAAGCGCGGATGAGAAATAAAAAAAGGAAAAAAGTAAAAAGATAAAAAACAAAAAAAGTAAAAAAAATGGAAAATTAAGAAAAAGAAAAAAAAGAAAAAATTTTTTTTGAGAAAGGAGGTATAAAATCATGCAAATGGGAACAAAAAAGTTGCTGGCGGGTATAGGCGTAGCAGTGCTGGGGCTTGGATTTGCTTTTTTAGTTGGCTGTCCAAAAAAAGAGGCTCCAAAGACTGTGGGTCTGGACGCAGCATCTCAGGTCTTTGTGCCTCCCGGCAAACACGATGAGTTTTATGTGTTCTTCTCGGGGGGTTTCGGAGGTCATATATCTGTGTATGGTATCCCATCGGGTAGGATTATCAAGGTGATAAAGGTATTTGCTCAGGACCCGGAGACAGGTTGGGGGTACTCACCCGAAACACGTCCTATGCTCATGACGTCATATGGTTTTCTTCCCTGGGATGACACTCACCATCCTTGGCTCTCTCAGACCAACGGTATGCACGACGGTAGATGGCTGTTTATAAACTCAAACAACACCCCACGCGTTGCTCGTATTGACCTCAGAACCTTTACCACAACAGAAATTATTGAAATACCCTTCTCAGCAGGTAGCCACTCATCACCATACGGAACTGAAAACACAGAATATATAGTAGCGGGAACAAGATTTGGGATACCATTGCCGAATAGGGATGTTCCCCTCTCAGAGCTTTCAAAAGAATTAAAGGGTACGATAAGTTTCATAAGAGCGGATAAGCCAGGGGAGATGGATATAGCTTTCCAGATAGTTGTTCCTGGTTTCGATTATGACCTGGCACGCTGTGGTAGGGGACCTTCACATGGCTGGTGTTTTGTAAGCACATACAACTCTGAGAGAGCTACCACACTCTTGGAGATAAATGCATCAAAGAAAGATAAAGATTATACAATTGCTGTGAACTGGAAGAGAGCGGAGGAATGTATATCGCAGGGTAAATTTAAAGAAGTTGAAACCACCTACTACCATAATGTCTATGATGAGAAAAAACATATGGCTACCTCGGAGGTTAAAAAGTCTGTGAAGTGGATAATTCCGGGGGAATGTCCTGGTGTAGCTTATTTTATACCAACACCGAAATCTCCTCATGGTTGCGATGTTTCTGATGATGGTGAGTACATAATAGGCGGAGGTAAGCTTGCAACAGTTATACCCATATTCTCCTTCTCTAAGATGCTAAAGGCAATAGAGAACAAGAACTTTGAAGGAGAGGAGGATGGTATACCTGTGCTCAAATATGATGCTGTTCTGCACTGCGAAGTTCAAAAACCGTGTCTTGGACCACTTCATACTGAGTTTGATGGAAAGGGTTATGCATATACTTCTTGTTTCGTATCTTCAGACGTTGTCAAGTACAATTACAAAACATGTGAAATTGTGGATAGAGCTCCTACCTATTACTCAGTTGGACACCTTCTTGTAATGGGTGGAGACACAAAGAAACCTTATGGGAAATATCTTGTAGCTATGAATAAAGTAACAAAGGATAGGGTTCTGCCAACGGGACCGGAACTTCTTCAAACTGCCCACCTATATGATATAAGCGGGGAGAAGATAAAACTCCTTTCAGAGTTTTACACTATAGGTGAGCCACATTATGCTCAGGGTATCAGAGCAGATTTAATTAAGGATAAGGTAATGAAGATTTACCCATTGGCTGAAAATGAACATCCTTATGCCGTGAGATCAGAAAAAGAGGCGCGAGTCGTGAGGATCGGAAACGAAGTTCACGTTTACATGACAGCTATAAGGAGTCATTTTACTCCAGACAACATAGAGGGTATAAAGGTCGGAGATACTGTCTACTTTCATGTAACTAATCTTGAACAGGATTTTGATATACCTCACGGTTTTGCAATAATCGGTAGTGAGGAAGCAGAAGTTCTCATAATGCCGGGTGAGACAAGAACTGTTGTGTGGAAACCTAAAAAACCTGGAGTTTATCCATTCTATTGCACTGATTTTTGTTCTGCTCTTCATCAAGAAATGCAGGGGTATGTGAGAGTGTCTGACGCGAGATCTGATGTCCCTCTGAGAGCTTGGACAGGCGAAACTCAAGTTGCGGTCGAAGTAAAGTAAAATGAAATTCTTTATGAAATCTATCGAGCATCATACTTATAATGATAAGATAAATAGTGTCTCAAGAATACTTTTTATCCTCGCTTCCTTGCTTCTCATTAGTGTTTTCTTTTTCCCACTATGGAAAATAGCACTTTGGGCTCCTCAATATCCTGAGGGACTCAGTATGTACATTTGGGTGAATAATATAAGAGGGGGTACAGAACATGACCTCCATAATATAAATCTTCTGAACCACTACATAGGGATGAAAAGTATAGAACCTCAAAGTGTTCCTGAGCTCAAGATAATGCCCTATGTTGTTGTCTTTTTTATACTTTTTGGATTGATCGGTGCTTTTTTTTCGATAAGATTTTTCCTCTACTTGTGGGTTGTTCTGCTGGGGATAGCCGGAGTGGCTGGTCTGGTTGACTTTTATATTTGGTTATATGAATATGGTCATAATCTTGACCCTAATGCACCTATAAAAATTCCGGATATGTCATACCAACCGCCTATCATAGGTACAAAACAGTTACTTAATATAACCGCTTCCTCTTTCCCGCATATTGGAGCTTTCATAGCAGTTTTCTCTTTTATTCTTGGATTTGTGGCATCAATTGTTGATTTGAGAAGCAGGAGCGTAAGAGAAGTACCCAAAGCTTTCAGGTCAAAAAGCTCATTTGGATTTAATGGATTTAAAGTTTTTATCTTTTCCCTTTTTCTATTTTTTCTATTTCCATTTTCTACTTTGTGCTCTCGCAGTCGTGGACCTGAAACCATAATGGTTGGGAAGGATATTTGTGATTACTGCAAGATGGTTATATCAGATAAAAGATTCACTGCCGAAGTTATAACGAAAAAGGGAAAGGTCTACAAGTTTGATTCTATAGAGTGTATGGTTTCATACTACAATGAGAATGAAAATCAAATAAAATCAGTATATGTGGCAGATTTTAATAGTCCCGATAGCTTCATTGATGCTATGTCTGCATTCTATGTAAAAAGTGAGAAAATAAGAAGCCCTATGGGCATGAATCTTTTGGCATTCAGGAGCAAAGAGGAAGGGGAGCGTGCTATCAGTGAAGGAACCGGTGAACTTTTGGACTGGAATTCTTTGAGAAACCTTCTGAAGCATAGGTCATCACACTAAATATAAAAAAATAATAATTTATTTAATTTAAAAAATAAAAAAATAAAGTATGCTATTTTACCCAATCTTTCCAGTGATACTTGTATGTTCTGGATGTGAGATAGCTGATATTCAGATGGCGATAAATCTTGCAAAACCCGGCGACACAGTGCTTGTGAACGGTGGGACTTATAATAAACCAGTTATCATAAACAAACCACTGAACCTCAAAGGAGAGAACAATCCTGTTTTAGATGGACTTGGTAAACATCAACCTATTACTATAAAGGCGGATGGAGTAATTGTAGAAGGATTTATCATAAAAAACTCTGGAGCTTCATACAGAGAGGACATAGCTGGAATTAAAGTTGAGAACGCGAAAAACTGTGTCATACAGAACAATGTCTTTCTGAACAATTTCTTCGCAATAAGTCTTTATAATGTTAGAAATTGCACTGTCAGGGGAAATAGGATTGAAGGTTTTGCAAGAGAGGAGGGGTCTTCAGGCAATGGCATTCATATTTGGAATGGTCAGAGCATAAGAGTGGTTCATAATCTTGTGAAGGGGCACAGGGATGGTATATATTTTGAGTTTGTAAAAGATGGATACATCAGTGATAATGAGAGTGCGGAGAATCTGAGGTATGGGCTTCACTTTATGTTCTCTGACGATAATATTTATGAGGATAATAAGTTCTTCAAAAATGGTGCCGGTGTAGCTGTGATGTATTCAAAGCGTGTGGTGATTCGGCGGAATCGTTTTGAAGAAAATTTTGGTTCCGCGAACTACGGCTTACTCCTTAAAGCCATAAGTGATTCTAAATTGGAACAAAATATTTTCATGAACAATAAAGTAGGTGCTTACTTAGAAGAGTGCGTAAGGACAATTTTCAATAGGAATATTTTTAAGTCTAACGGATGGGCTCTGCGTATTCTCGCAAACAGTGATGGTAATAAATTTTACCAAAACACCTTTTTGAACAACACTTTTGATGTATCTACCAATACTATGTCCCATCTTGATAACCTATTTGAGGGAAACTACTATGATAGCTATTTGGGGTATGACTTGAACAACGATGGCTATGGGGATATTCCTCACAGACCTATATCAATATCTTCTGTGCTTTATGAGATGTATCCCGCAAGTGTTATTCTTTATGAGAGCCCTCTCATGAGACTTTTGGTATGGCTTGAGGCTTTAATTCCTACTCTCACCCCATCAAATTTGATAGATAAAAAGCCACTTATGAAAGAGCCAAAATGACCGTGATAAACATAGAACACATAACTAAAATCTATGGTAAAAAGATTGTCTTGGACGACGTGAGTCTAACCATCGATGAGGGTGATAGAGTAGCTTTGATAGGTCCTAATGGTGCAGGTAAAACCACTCTTATAAGATGCGTGCTCGGACTCGTACATCCTACAAAGGGGGCTATACGTTTCGGTGGATTTAAAGATGATTTCAGGAAATATATTGGATATGTTCCACAGAATATTCGATTTCCAGAAAATCTTACGCTTGAAGACCTTATTCACATAGCAGAAGATATGAGAGGGGAGAGAGGTGGAAGAAAAGATGAGCTCTTTCAGCTTTTGAATCTTGATGGAGAAATGAGAAAGAGGGTTAGAGATATGTCTGGTGGTTCTCAGCAAAAGGTATCTTTGTTACTCGCCCTTATGTTTGACCCACTTGTGCTTATTCTCGATGAACCATTTATAAGTCTTGACGCTATATCTGCATACAAGGTCAAGAACTTCCTGACAAAAGAAAGTAAAACTATGATATGCATATCCCATATATCATCGGATCTTGAAAATCTTACGGAAAAAATAGCATTCTTGATAGATGGGAAACTTATTTTTTGGGGTTATATAAATGAACTTAAGAGTAAGACCAAATCTCCAAGCTTGGAGGAGGCTATATTGTGCTTGTTAAAGTATTGAAGTATCAGGTATTAGACCTCATAAGGAGCAGATGGTTTTTTGTGCAATTTATCTTTTTTGTTTTTTCATCTTATTTGCTCTTCTCGCTCAGCGGAAGCGTTGAAAAAGCTCTTGTTGGATTTGTTGTGCTTTCAATCTTACTCCTTCCACTTTTTGTCCTCATAGTCTCAGTATTATACTTTTACGGAAATAGAAGTTTTATTGAGCTCATTTTGACTCTCCCTGTGAGCAGAAGCACCATATATATTTCTACTTTCCTCAGCCTTTCTCTCTCATGCTTTTTAAGCTATATCACGGGAGTATTTTTACCCATTTTCTACATGGTAGGTTTTGAATTTGCTACCATCAAAGTGGTCCTTTTTACCTCTTCTGTCATTTTTCCATTTGCAGGTCTTGGGGTTCTGATACCCGTATCATTAGATGATAGGCTCAAGGGAACAGCTGTTTCTCTCTTTGTTTGGTTGTTCTTTGCTGTCCTTTATGATGCCATCTTGCTTTATCTTTTGGCGATTTTGAGCGTCTATCCGATAGAACATCTTTTCATCTTTCTGACCTTGATTAACCCGCTCGATACTATCAGAGTAGTTCTACTTCTCAACTTGGGATTAAATGAATTTTTAGGTTTTGCTGGTGAATTCTTTTCAAATTTTTCCTCTTTTTCTTCATGGTTGCTCCCAATATTATCCTGCTGTTTTTACACCCTTCTTTTTCTTATATTGGGTATAAATATTTTTAGCAGAAAAGATTTTTAGTTTTTAACTTTTTGCATATCAAAGGATCAAACTTCAGTTCGCCTGATTTTTGATTTATGTACATAAAAGATAGGAAAATAAGGTTTATCTTCAAAGATTTTTTCTCTTCTTTGAAATACACCCAATATTTCTGTGAACACTTTGATTTGTGCGGAGGTTGCATTTTCCAAAACATGGAGTATGAATCACAGCTGGAACTCAAAAAGTTAATGCTCAAAAGATGTCTGAAAAAGTATGAACTTGATATCTCCCTCAATAACTTTTTCCCGGCGGATGAAACTAAATTCTACAGAAACAGGATGGATTATGCTGTATCGGAACAGGATGGACAGAATATAGTTATCGGCCTCAGAGAATATGGCAAATGGTGGAGAACGGTGGATATTCGTGTCTGCTGGATCTTCTCAGATAAAGTCCCGGTCATACTTGATTATGTAAGGGAATTTTTAAAAAATACCGGGCTTAGAGGCTACGATCCTGTTTCAGGAAAAGGGGACGTAAGATATATCGTCCTACGAGAGGGAAAAAATTCCGGAAAATTTCTTGTAGCCATCGTAGCGTCTCATGAAAAATTTCCATTCGCAGATTTCTGTGATAACTTCCCAATAAGAAATTCGTCCTTTGCTTTTGCTGTATCCTCATCTCGAGCTAATCTATCAACAGGTGAAGTATTAGAGTTCAGAGGTGAAACTTTTTCTGAAAAAATATGTGGATTTGAATTCCTCATTCCGACATTTTCTTTTTTTCAGACAAATACACATATGGCAGAGAAACTCGTTTTAAAAATATCAGAGTATATAAATTCTTTAGACAAACTTGAAGTTATGGCTGACCTCTATTCAGGTGTTGGTCTTTTCTCAATTATTTTCGCAAAGAAATTTGATAGGGTTTACGGAATTGAAGTTGATTTTGACGCAGTTTATTTTGCTGAGCAAAACTCCATCCTGAATGCGGTAAAGAACACAATATTTGTTTCTGGAAGGGTCGAGGACAATATAAGAAAAATATCTACAGATATAATTTTAGTTGATCCTCCAAGATCTGGGCTTGGTAGGAGTGTGTGCAAAGGAATTCTTGACATGAAACGTCTGAAAAAACTCATTTATGTCAGCTGCAATGCAGAAAGTTTTTCCAGAGATATGAAATTGCTCAGAGAAAAATTCGATGTTGAGGGACTCTATGCATTTGATTTTTTCCCACATACTAAACATTTTGAAATACTGTGTTTTATGAGCAGGAAGTGAACCTCGGAGAACTCAGCTGTTGTCTTTGAGAGACAAATCACGCTTGACCCGAAAGCGAACCTCAGAGAATTCAGGGAACTCAGGAATAAGTTTTCAGCCGGACCAGTGCTGTGGTATATATGCACAGTATGGGTCCTCATCAAGGAAGTTTCCTTTCATCGTCAGGGCTCTTGCTCGGCATCCTCCGCATGCTGTTTTGAACTCACACACACCACACTTACCTTGAATAAGGTCATAATCGCGCAATTTTGAGAAAAGAGGAGATTTTTCGTATATATCTCTGAAGTTCTGTTTTCTTATATTTCCGGCTGGGATTGGTAAAAAGCCGCATCCGTATACATTGCCCATGTGCGATACGAATGCAAAACCGTTTCCGCTTAAGCATCCCCTTGCGCCCATTGACTGAATGGTTCTTCCTTCTTGCGATTTCCATCCGTCCTCTCCTTTTTCATGTAAAACAACCCTCATATACGGAGGTGAGCATGTCATCCTCACTGAAATTTTAGACCTCGAGCTTATTTTGTATATGAGATTTAAAACATCTTCATACTCATGCGGTGATAGTCCGAGTATCTTGTGATTTATTCTACCGCGTCCTATTGGAATAAAGACAAAGACATCCCACGCAGATGCTCCGACTTCAAACACGAGCTCATATATATTCAAAAGGTCATAGATATTGTGTCTGCTCACAGTAGTGTTAATCTGAAATGGAATTCCACCTTCTCTGATATATTTTATGCTTTGCATAGCCATTTGAAAAGCACCGGGCACCTCGCGGAAGCTGTCATGTATCTCTTCCCGAGAACCATCAACACTTATTGAGACTATCTTGACACCGGATCCCTTCATCATTCTGACAACATCTGGTGTTATATCACTCCCGCTTGGAGACATACCAACTTTCAATCCGAGTTTTGTTGCATATGATGCTATTTCAAAGACATCATCTCTGAGCAGAGGATCTCCGCCGCTGATAACGAAAAGAGGCTTTGAATTTGGAAAACTTGCTATTTCTTCAACGAGTTTTATGACTTCATCTTTGGAGAGTTCCACTGGGGACCTTTTGGGTTGAGCCATGGCTCTACAATGTGCGCAAGCGAACCTGCATGCTCGTGTTGCCTCCCAGACAACCGCTCTCAGAGGCATTGGTTGTTTGTTGTAATCCATTGCTCTCTCCTAACTCCTATGCTCCTTTATTCTTTCCTTTACTTCTATGCTCCTTTCCTTACTTCTATACTCATTCCCTCAGTCCCTATCTCTTCATCTGCCAGGTAACATGCTGGGTCTGGCGCCCATATATCACCATATGTCATCTGAGCTCTGACCCTAAAGTTACCATTGCATATGTCAAAAAAATTACACCTACTGCACCTTCCCCAGATAAGCTCTTTTCTGTGCCTCAGAGCTTTGAGAAGTGGCTCATGCTCATCTCCCCATATCTCACTGAACTTGCGATTGCGAATATTTCCTAATGTGTAGTGAAACCAAAACTGATCTGGATGCACGTTGCCATAAAAATCTATAGAAGCTATTCCCTTCCCCGAGCTGTTTCCTCCATTGAGCCTCAGTATTTTTAGCGCTTCCCCGGCTTGAGATGGATTTTCTCTTTTCAGTTTGAGATATACATAAACCCCGTCTGCATGATTATCTACTGTGAGCACCTCAGTGTCAATATTCTTCTCGTGAAGAGTTTTGGTTCTTTCAAGTATATAGTCTATGATCTTCCTTTTCTTCTCGGTGGGTATATCTTGCTCTATTCCTCCTCGGCCGGTGTATACGAGATGATAGAAGCATAGCCTTGATATTCCTTCACGCTCAACAAAGTCGAATATTTCGGGTATGCTTCTGTAATTATATTTTGTTATTGTGAAACGAACCCCAACCCTTACACCAACATTCATGAGGTTCCTGATTCCTCTTGAGGTGTTCTCGAAGGCTCCTTTGATGCCTCTGAGTTTGTCATGAGTTTCTCCTATTCCATCCAAGCTCACACCAACGTATGATATACCGTATTCTTTTATCTTCTTGGCTATATACTCTGTTATTAATGTTCCATTTGTTGAGAGGACGACCCTTATACCCTTTCTGCTCGCTAATTCAGCAAGTTCAAATATATCCTTTCTGAGTAGCGGTTCTCCTCCTGAAAATAGAAGAACAGGCACCTTGAAATCCGCAAGGTCGTTTATGACGTCTTTTGCCTCCTCAGTTGTTATCTCACCGGGATATTCTTTGTTCTCCGAATCTGAGTAGCAGTGGATACATTTGAGATTACATCTTCTTGTGATATTCCATACAACGACAGGTCTTTTGTGAACTCCTTCCTCATATCGCAGGTGATCTCCTTGTCCTTTTCTTCCGCAATATACTCTTGATATGTTGAGCATGCTTCTAATATTTTTTATCTTGATAATATAATTTATCTTTCAGCAGATTTTTCTGATTTTACATTTTTACTAAATTTATCTTTAAACATTTTGATGATTTTGATTTCTGTTTTTATTTTTTATTGCATTCTCTTTTTTTTATTTATTTTTATTTTTTTTTAGTTTTATTTTTTAGCGTTTCCTCTTGTTAAGAGGCTTTTTAACTCTGTTATGAGTAGTTTGTGTCTCTTTATATTTTTTGATTTTTTCGGTTCTCCGGAATTTAAGAAGATTACAGATTCCCCATAAGCCAAAAATATTTAGAGGTTCGGTTTTCCAGAATCTAAGCATATTACATGTTCATTGTTGAATTTTGTTTTTGTTGCAACATGAATTTTGAGCAAACATGAAATTTCATAAACATGAAATTTGATCGAAGAATAAATTTTTATGTATAATAATCGGGTTAACATTTATGATAATAAGTGGTTAGATAATAAGTGGTTAATATTTAATGAAATTTGTCTACTTTGTTTTTCTTCTTTTGAAGAACTCTTCTATTTTCATTTGAGCTTCAGTTCTGGAGCGAGCTTCTGCTATGAATTCTGAGGCCATATCCAGTATTTCATTATCCAAACGGGATATCTTCCTTATGAGCTCTTTCGTCCTCTTCACAGCATAGATTGAGGAAGACGATATTTCTCTTATGAGATCAGATTTCAACTCTTCAATTTTTTCTTCCGGGCATATTATATTGACAAGTCCTATACTTTTTGCTTCATATGCTGAGAATTCTTTTCCTGTGATGGCATAAAAAGCAAGATAAGAAACATTGATTTTGGTTGAGAGAAAAACAGAAACAACAGCGGGAACAAGTCCTATTTTGACCTCTGGCAATCTGAACTTTGCGTTCTCATCTGTTATGACTATGTCAGACACCGCTAAGAATCCGAGTCCACCGCCATGCGCACCACCTCTCACAACGCAAATGACCGGAAACTGACACTCCCATATTTTCATGTACATTTGAGCGAGCGCTCGGGAATCTCTTAGGTTCTCCTCAAACGTATCACGTCCTTTACTCATCATCCATTTTAGGTCTCCACCAGCGCAGAAAAAATTCCCCTCCCCCTCAATAACTACTACTTTGGCCTTATCATCGTTCAGAATTTCATTACCGGAGAAAATCGAAATAATTTCATGGATCATTTTATCATCTATTGCATTCCTCTTTTCAGGATTAGACAGTATAACCTGCACGACCCCTTCTTTCTCCAGCTTTACATTCACTCTTTCAAATTTGTCCACTCCTTCTTTCATTCTAAATCTCCTTTCATTCTGAATCTCCTTTATCGTTATGAGAATATTAAATCAGGTATCTTAGTATTTTTAATTTAATTAAACTAATACCCAAATTTTTACACATTTTTATCTACATCAATCAAGAAACTTATATAAATTTTCTCTCTATCTCCCACTCGTTTGCCCCTCACTTATCTCCAACTTGCTTATCTCCCTGCCATCATATCATCAAATCCATCAGGGAATTCTCACTTGCTTATTCTAACTTGATTATCTTCCACTTGCTCCCCCTGCTTCCCGGAGTTTCTCCCCAACATTTTCTATCCCGTGCTTGCTATCCAACATTTTCTATCCCGCGCTCGCTCACCAACATTTTCTATCCACCCACTCGCTTATCTCCCCCTTGTCTATCTCACATCCGCCTATCTCCCATCCATCCACTCCCAAAATGCCCTAATCCACTTGCTTGAGATATGTGCTCTTGCCCTCAAATTTTGTAGTGCATATACATTACAAAAAGTCAGAGAAA
>FWWL01007880.1_pt1 | contig 14086 bp, 12 predicted proteins | sample 2228331 | NCBI WGS metagenome assembly FWWL01 (sample SAMEA103939775, study PRJEB20133) | metagenome
CATTCAAAGAGAATATTTTTTAATACTTCTCTTTTTTCAAAAGAAGAAATATTCAAAATTTTTTCTTTATTTATTCTTATAAAATATGGATTTTTTTCTTCTATATATCTTTCAATCTCTTTTTTAATTCTTTCTTCGTAAAATTCTGACTCCTCTATAAGCCTTATATAAAGGTTTTTGAATTTGTTTAAATTATAATTGAATTCTTCAAATAAAAAGGGAAAAAGCTTATGTCTTATTTTATTCCTTGTTCTTTTTAAAGAATAATTTTCAATATCAATATGATATTCAATTTTATTTTCTTTAAGAATTTCTATTATCTTTTTCCTTTCAAGAAGGATTAAAGGTCTTATAATTTTTTTAAGCTTAGGTTTTAAAGGCATATTTAAAAGGGAAATTCCTTCTCTTAAAAATCTTAAAAATAAGCTTTCAAAGGCATCATTTAAGGTATGGGCTGTTGCAATTTTATTAAATTTCTCCTTTTCAGCAATTTCCTCAAGAAGGGAATACCTTCTTATTCTTCCAGCCTCCTCAATATTTAATTTTTCCTTTCTTGCAAATTCCTTAATGTTTTCCTCAAAGATATAAATATTTAGTCCTAATTTATCCGCGAATTTTCTTGCCTTTTTCGGATTTAAACTTCCCTCAAGTTTATGAAATAAATAAAAAAGAGAAACTTCAAGGTTAAATAATTCTTTTAATTTCAAAAGAGTAAGTGTTAAAAAGGTGGAATCAGGTCCACCTGAATAGGAAACTAAAATTTTATCCCCCTTTTTTATTAAATCAAATAACTTTATTGCCTCATTTGCCTCCTCAGGAACTTCAAAATTTTTTAATATATCCTTCACACTAATTTTATAAGTTCCTCCCCCTTTGTTGTTGAAATATGAGTTATTTTTATGCCTATCTCTTTTTCTACAAAACCCAAAAACTTCATTAAATTTTCATCCTTTTCCTTTAATTCAAAACCTTCAAATTCTTTATATATAGGTTTTACCTTATAAAGCTCATAAGCTAAGGGAGGAGGAAATTTAAATTTTTCCCCATCTATTTCATATTCTGTGCACACCTTAATTTTTTCAATTCCTGATAAGACATCAAGCTTTGTCATTATAATTTCTGTTGCTCCTGTTATTCTTATTGCATATCTTAAAAGGGGTAAATCAAGCCACCCGCATCTTCTTGGCCTTCCTGTTGTTGCTCCGAATTCCTGTCCCTTTTCTCTTAATAATTCCCCTATTTCTGAGCTTTCCTCTGTTGGAAAAGGACCTTCTCCCACTCTTGTTGTATAACATTTTGAAACTCCTATAATTCTTTTTATTTTCCAGGGGGCAATTCCTGTTGAAAGGGATATTGAGCCTGAAACTGTGTGTGAGGAGGTAACATAGGGATATGTTCCGAGTAAAACATCAAGCATTGCTCCCTGAGCTCCTTCAAAAAGCATTCTTTTCCCCTCCTCCTCTTTTTTCTTTAAATATAAAATTCCGTCCGCCAAAAACCCTCTTAACTTTTTAAAAAGTTCAAGATTTTTATCAAATAAATCCTTGTAAGGTTTCATAGGTCTTCCGTATCTTGCTCCCCTTATTTCTGATGCAAACTCCCATAAATCTTTAAACTTTTTATACGCTATATCAAGGTCTTTAAAATCCCCTACTTTAACTGCTTTTCTTACAATTAAATCTCTATAAGCGGGTCCTATTCCCCTCATTGTTGTTCCTATTTTATTTTTTCTGCTTTTTTCTTCTTCAAGAATATCTTCTTCCTTATGAAAATCAAACACTAGGGGGGTTCTTTCATCTATGAAAAGTCTTCCTTCAATTTCTATATTTCTTTTTTTTAATTCTTCAATTTCTCTATCAAGGGCAGAAAAGTCAAGAACACATCCACAGGAAATAAGCGCTTCTTTTTCCTGGCAAAGGATTGCAGAGGGAATCTGGTGAAGTATTATTTTTTCCTTTTCTCTAAAAATTGTATGCCCTGCATTTGCTCCTCCCTGAAACCTTATTCCCACCTCATATTCTCCCTTTAAAGCATCTATAACCTTTCCTTTACCTTCATCCCCCCATTGAAGACCTATTATTGCAAGGAACTTTGAGTTCATATATTTTAATTATATTTTTTCTTGGCTTAAAATTTAAAATATGGGAAGATTTGCCAGGGTAGCTCAAAGGGTAGAGCATCGCATTCGTAATGCGAAGGTTGCGGGTTCGACTCCCGTCCCTGGCTACTTTAAATATTGAGTGAACTTATTTTTTACTGTAAGCGGTTTAAGGGGAATATCCTTTGTTTCTTTGACTCCTGAGTATGTTTTGAGGGTTTCTGCTGCTTTTTCTTCTCTTTATGATAATCCCTTTTTGCTTGTTGGAAGGGATACAAGACCCTCAGGTAGGGCTTTTCTCCATTCTGTTCTTTCCGCAGCAATTTCAAGAGGTAAAAAAGTCTTAAATGGAAAAATTGTTCCAACTCCCTCCCTTGTTTATTCTGTTCAAAAAAGAAAAAATGAGGCATCCGGTATAATAATCACAGCAAGTCATAATCCACCGGAATGGAATGCCCTTAAATTTGTCCACCCGGAAGGAAGATTTTTATTTGAGGAAGAGGTAGAAAGATTAAAAAAAGAAGTAAGATTTTTTAACTGGGAAAAAATTTATAGTATTGGTGTAATTAAATTTTTTAATCCCTGTGAGGAACATATAAATGCAATAATTGAAAATCCTTTAATTTTAACAGATAGAATAAAAGAAAAAAGATTTAAGGTGGGTATTGACACAGGAGGAGGAGCAGGAACAGATATTTTCCCTCTTCTTTTAAAAAAATTGGGATGTGAGGTTTATTCAATTAGTGAAATAAAAGGTGAATTTAAAAGACCTTTTGAACTTAATATGGAGAATATAAAAGAACTTTCGGATTTTGTGAAAGAAAAAAACCTTGATATAGGATTTGCGCTTGACGCTGATGGTGATAGATTACAGATTGTTATAAAAGGAGGTGAAATACTTTCTGAAGAAGAAACCTTGCCTATTTGTCTTTATTATCTTTTGTCAAAAGAAAAAGGCGATATAGTTACAAATTTTTCAACTACAGAACATGTGGAGGATGTAGCTGAGAGATTCAATGTGAAAGCTATAAGGACAAAGGTTGGGGAGGCAAATGTTTTGAAGAAGATGTTTGAAGAAAATGCAATATACGGAGGAGAGGGAAATGGTGGGGTTATTGTTAGAAATTTCAATATGACACGGGATGCCTTTTTTGCTGCGGCAACTATCTTATCCTTCTTAACAGAACTTTCTGATTCAAGAGAGCTTAAAAAGCTTACAAGACCAAGATTTATGAAAAAGATGAAGCTTTCAATAACTGAGAGAAAAATCCCTGCGAAATTTGAAAATTTTATTTACAGTTTGAATTCTTCTCAAGTTGAAACTCAGGATGGAATCAGAGTAAAAATGAGTGAGGGTTTTATCCATATAAGGCTTTCAAATACAGAACCTGTTATGAGGATTATAATGGAAGCAAAAGAAAGGGAGGTTATTGAGGAATGGGAGAGGAAAATAAGGGAACTTCTTTAAATTTTGCAAGAAAATATAGACCTCAAAAATTTTCCGAGCTTGTGGGTCAGGAAACTATTAAAGTTACATTAAAAAATGCAATAAAAATGGGCAAATTGGGTAAGGAGGTTCAGGCAATTTTATTTTCAGGTCCAAGGGGAAGTGGGAAAACATCTGTTGCAAGAATTGTTTCAAAGGCAATAAATTGTGAAAACTCTCTTGAAGGAGAACCATGCGATGAATGCTTATCATGCATAGAAATAAAAAGGGGGACATCCCTTGATGTTCTTGAAATAGATGGAGCCTCATACAGGGGGATTCAGGAGGCAAAAAATATAATTGAGATTACAAAGCTTGTTCCTACAAAAAACAAATATAAGGTTTTCATAATTGATGAGGTTCATATGTTTTCAAAAGATGCTTTTAATGCTCTTTTGAAAACTCTGGAAGAGCCTCCTCCAAGGGTTTTTTTTATATTTGCAACAACAGAACTTTATAAGGTTCCAGATACAATTCAGTCAAGATGTCTTTTATTTGAATTTTCTCCTGTTCCTGAAAAACTTATTTTTGAAAAATTAAAGGAAGTTTGTGAAAAGGAAAAAATAAAATATGAGGAAAATGCGCTTAGGGTTTTAACAAAAAGTGCAGGTGGAAGTTTAAGAGATTCTCTTCAGTTGCTTGAAAAAGCCTATTATTTTACAGGTGGAGATATTAGTGAGGAAAAGGTAAGAGATATTATAGGTTTTCTTCCTGAGGAGCTGAATGCAAAGATTCTTGAATACATTTCCGAAAGAAAAGGTAGTGAACTTCTTGAATTTCTTGATGAACTTTTAATGAAATATACGGAAAAGGATATTTTAAGGTCCTTTTTATTTTTCCTTGAGGATGTTTTAAGGGACATGGAAAAGAATATCCTTAGAAAATATTCAAAAAACATAGCCAAAACAGATATTATAAGATTTATGCAACATATTTTTGATGTTCAGAAAATAATTTATTTTATTCAGGACCCAAGAATTTTAGTTCAACATGCCTTTTATAAGATGATATATCTTCCAAGAAGTTATGAAATTGAAGAAATACTTGAAAAAGGTGGTGCTTTTTATGATATTGTAAGTAAGGAGGAAAGGGTGGAGATTGAAAAAACTTTTAAAGAATCACCACCAGAATTTAAAAAAGAAGAGAAAGAAGAAAGCCCTTATGAACTGTTTTTGCTTGAAATAAAAAATATAGGTGGACTTATTTACAGTGTGATAAAAGAAAAGGGGAAAATGGAAGATAAATATTTAAATATAAAGGTAAAGGAAGGGGTAGAAAGTGAGATAATCCATAAAGAAAGGAAAAAGATAGAGGAAATTTTGAAGGGTATATTTGGTTCTGAATTTGAATTAAGAATCGAAATAGAGGAAAAAAGAAAGGAGGAGTATTCTGAGAGCTTAAGAGAATTTGAGAAGGAGTTTTCTCTCTCTTTATTTAAGGAGGAAGAGAAATGAAGGTGATGCTCGAAAAAATTGAAGGGCTTAAATTAAAGGGTAAAAATGAAAGGGGTCATGAAATTATGATGGATGCAAGTAAGGAATCCGGAGGTTTTGATTCTGCTCCATCTCCTATGGAAATTGTTTTGATGGCACTTGGTGGATGCACTCAGATGGATGTTATATCAATACTTTCTAAAATGAAGGTGGAATATGATTATTTTGGTATTGAAATTGAGGGGAAAAGAAAAAAGGAGCATCCAAGGGTTTTTGAGGAGATAAAACTAAAATATATTTTTAAGGGTAAAGAGCTTGATGAGGAAAAGATTAAAAAAGCTATTTCTCTTTCCCTTTCAAAATATTGTTCTGTTTCAAATATGTTAAATAAGGTGGCAAATATTCAATATGAGTTAGAGATAGAAAATAAAATTTGAATTATAATAATAAAGCGTGGAGTAGCACAGCCCGGTTAGCGCGCCTGGTTCGGGACCAGGAGGTCAGGGGTTCAAATCCCCTCTCCCCGATTTTCATTTTCCATTTTTGTAAAATATAGAAGCCATTGAGGAAAAAGCAGTGGTTGCAACAAGTCCAATATTTAAAAGGGCACTTTTTAATAAATTTATAGAATTATGTTTCTTGAAAAATTTGTGAATGGATTTTCTTAAATAATAATCTGATTTTAATCCTAAATATTTCCTTGAGCCTCCGTGAAAATGAATTATTCTGATAGAAGGAATGTGGAATATTTTATAACCCTTTTCTCTTACCCTTAAACATAGATCAATATCTTCTGCAAAAAGAAAAAATCTCTCGTCAAACCCACCAATTTTTTCAAAAGCATCCCTCCTTATAGCAAAAAAAGCACCAACAACCCCCTCCACCTCAACTGGCTCCTTTTCCTTTTCCAGGTTTAGATATAGAAATTCCCTGGTTATTGGATTGTTTTTAAATATAAAAGAAAAAAAAGACTTTCTTCCAAATAGAAGATATTTAAAGCGAGGATATCTTCTACAGCTTGGCTGATATGACCCATCAGGATATTCAAGTGCAGGACCTATAATTCCTACACTTTTATCCTTTTTAAAATATTCCCTTATTTTCTCAAAGGTGTCCCTTTTTATTATTATATCAGCATTTGAAAATATAAGAATATCCCCCTTTGCATACTTTGCCCCTAAATTACATCCTCCTCCATATCCAAGATTTCTTTTACTTTCAATGTATTTAAACTCAGGAAATATTTTTTTAGCTTTATTTATTGAATCATCTCGTGAATTATTATCAACTACAATAACCTCCATATTTTTATCTAAATTCAGTTTTATAGACCTTAAAGAATAAAGCAAATAATCTCCACTGTTAAAGTTAACAACAATTAATGAAAATTTCACTTTTCTTCCTTCTGTTTTACTTTTTCAAATTTTTCCTCCATCAGGCACTTTCCGTTAAATATAACACCTTCTTCAATTACAAGACCCTTACAGTATAATTCTCCATCAAATCTTGCATTCTTTTCCATATGTGCTTTTCCTTCCACAATTAATTTACCGGAAAATAACCCGCCGATTCTTGCATTTTTCGCCTTTGCTTCATTTGCCCTTAATTTACCACTCATTCCTATTATTAGAATATCCTTTGTTTCAAGTATTCCTTCAAATTCTCCATCTATCCTTACTCCTCCCTTTGCCATTACTTCTCCCTTTATTTTTGTTGTTTCTCCAATATGAGTATCCACCTGAGGAGCTGGCTCTTTTGTCATTTTTTTAATTTTAGCTTTTATGGAATCGAACCAATTTTTACTTCTTCAAATTTTTTAAGTTCACTAACTATTAGGTTTTTTATTTCCTCTCTTCTTTCAGGGGTTTTACCTTCAAATCTCAAAACCAAAACAGGCTGGGTATTTGAAGCCCTCACAAGTCCAAACCCATCAGGAAATGTTATTCTAACTCCATCTATATCTATAATTTTGTATTTCTTTGAAAATTTCTTTTTTAATTTTTCCACAACCTTGAATTTATGCTCGTCAGGACAATCAACCCTTATTTCAGGAGTTGAATAATAAAAGGGGATTTCATCAACAAGTTCTGAAACCTTTTTACCAAATGTATCAAGAATTTCAATGAATCTCAAAGAGGCATATATTGCATCGTCAAATCCAAAAAATCTATCACTAAAAAATAAATGCCCTGACATTTCACCTGCAAGAGGTGCCTTTTCCTCCTTGAGCTTTGCTTTTATAAGAGAATGCCCTGTTTTCCACATTAAAGGTTCTCCACCAAGAGACTTTATATATTCATAAACTCCCTGAGAGCATTTTACATCAAAAATAATTTTTTGCCCCCTTTTTTCCTCAAGAACCTTTTTGGCAAGAAGCGCAAGTATTTTATCTCCATAAATAATTCTACATTTTTCATCTATCACCCCCAATCTATCTCCATCACCATCAAATCCAAAACCTGCATTAAAATATTTTTTCTTTTTCATAAGTTCAATTAAATCCTTCATATATTCTTCAACTGTTGGGTCTGGTAAATGATTAGGAAAGTTTCCATCCGGCTCCATATAAATACCCTCAAACTCTATACCTATTTCTTTATAAAGCTTTTCAATAACAGGTCCACAGGTTCCATTCCCAGGGTCAACTGCAATTTTATAATTCTCTGGGTTCCATATTCTTACCCTTTCTTTTATTTCTCTTATATACTCATCCACTATATCCCCCCTTATCCATCTTTTTCCATGTCCTTCCACATACTCGCCTCTTTCTATTATCTCTTTTATTTTCTGAATTTCCTCCCCATAAACCGTTTCCTTTCCGCACATTATCTTCATTCCATTAAATTCCTTTGGATTATGGCTTCCTGTTATCTGAATTCCCCCATCAAGTCCAAAGTGAAATACAGAAAAGTAAAGAAGAGGAGTAGGGAGAGTTCCTATATCTATTACATTGAGTCCTGATTTAAGAAGGGCATCAAGGATAACATCATGAATTCTGGGAGAAGAAATCCTCGCATCCCTTCCAAGAGATACTGTTTTTCCCCCCTTTTTTATAATATAAAAAGCAATAGCCTTACCGATATGCCATACATTTTCATCTTTTAAGTCCTCATCCGCAATCCCTCTTATATCATATTCACGAAATATGAAGGGGTTTATTTTCATAAAATTAATTTTAAGATAAAAAATCTTTAAATTTAAAATAAATTTTACTTAAAATATTTTATGGGGAAAATACTTGTAATAGGAAAAGGGGCAAGAGAACATGCAATTTCTTTTTCCCTTTTAAATAAAGGACATGAAGTTTATGTAATTCCTGGAAATGAAGGTATGAGAGAGGGAATGAAAATTCATACGGATAAAAAGGAAAGTTTTGAAGAAATTAAAGACTTTATTAAAAAGGAAAATATTAAATATGTTATTGTAGGTCCTGAGGAGCCACTTGTTAAGGGTATAAAGGATTATCTTAAAGATATTGCCTTTGTTTACGGTCCCTCAAAAAAAGAGGCAAGGCTTGAGGGTGAAAAGGCATATGCAAAGGAATTTATGGCTGAATACGGAATAAATACCGCTAATTTTGAAATTTTTGATGACCCTTTAAAAGCGCATGAGTATATAGAGAAAAAGAAATCTCCCTTAGTTATCAAAGCAAACGGTCTTGCTGGAGGAAAGGGAAGTATTGTGTGTAAAAAAAGAGAGGAGGCTCATGAAGCAGTTAAAAAAATAATGGAGAATAAAATTTTTGGTGAAGCAGGTAATTTATGTGTTATTGAGGATTATATTCACGGAGTTGAAATCTCTGTTATTGTATCTATTGCAGGAGATGAATATTTGCCCTTTATATCTTCCCAGGACCACAAACCTATCTTTGACAATGATGAAGGTCCAAATACAGGTGGAATGGGTGCTTATGCTCCTTGTCCCTTTGTAAGTGAGCTCTTATTTAAAGAAATTGAAGAAAAGATTATAAAAAAAACAATAAAGGGGATGGTAAAAAGGGGATTTGAATATCAGGGCTTTCTTTATTTTGGTCTTATGCTAACAGAAGAGGGGCCTTATGTTCTTGAATATAATGTTAGAATGGGGGACCCTGAGGGAGAGGTTTTGCTTTATCTCCTTGAGACAGACCTTCTTGAAGCTATAGAACTTACAAGGGATTTTAAACTTAAAAAGCTTAAAAGTTTTAAATTTAAAAGGGGATTTGCCACATATGTGGTTCTTGCATCAAAGGGATATCCTTATGAATATGAAAGGGATAAATTGATTGAAGGATGGGAAAAAATTGATTGTGAGGATAGAAAGGTATTTTTTGCAGGGGTAAAGGAAAGAGAGGGAAAGTTATATACAGATGGGGGAAGGGTTATGGGGGTTCTTGGATTTGGTGAAACTCTTGAAGTGTCAATAAAAAAGGCCTATGAAGGGGTTTCTCTTGTTAATTTTTATGGTATGCATTACAGGAGGGACATAGGTAAAAAGGGTCTTTATCTTTCTTGAAATGAAAAAAAAGAGGTGGTTTTTAAAATCCGAGGAAGTTCCTAATAGAAATTCTTTACTTGATTTTATATTAAAAATAAGAGAAATTGAGGATAAGGAAAGCTTTTTAACCCCTGAAATTTCTTATATTTATTCACCCCTAAAATTAAAGGATGCTTATAAAGCAGCAGAGAGATTGAAAAGAGCAATTGAGAAGAAGGAAAAAATAGGTTTATATATTGATTATGATGTTGACGGATTAACAGGGGGTGCGCTTTTATACAGGAATCTCATAAAGTTTGGAGTTATTCCCTTTGTTAAGATACCTCATAGAATTTCTGAGGGATATGGAGTTTCTGTAGATGGGCTTAAGGAATTGAAGGAAAAGGGAGTAAATCTTGTTATAACAGTTGATTGTGGTATAAGAGCCTTTGAAGCAGTTGAATGGGCTTTAAAAAATGGTATTGAAGTTATAATAACTGACCACCATGTTCCTTCTCCTGAACTTCCGAAAGCCTCCTTTATAGTTAATCCCCACTTAAATTATCCCTTTAAGTTTTTATCAGGAGTTGGGGTAGTTTTTAAGTTTCTAATGGTTTTTTATGAAGTGATTGGAAGGGATATTAAAGAGCTTTTATGGGACCTTGACCTTGTTGCTCTTGGGACAGTAGCTGATATTGTTCCTCTTATTTCAGAAAATAGAATATTTACTTATTTGGGAATAAAAGTTCTTGAGAAATCAAAAAAGCTGGGGATTAAGGTTCTTAAAAAGATTTCAGGAAGGGAGGAGAATATAAGGACAAGGGATATTGCCTTTATACTTGCTCCAAGATTGAATGCTGCTGGTAGGATTGAAGATGCTTATTTTGCCTTTAACTTACTTATATCAAAGAAAAGTAAGGAGGCTCTTGAGCTTGCAAAAAAACTTGAAAGTTTAAATAAAGAAAGACAAAAAAAAGAGGAAAAAATTTTGAAGGAGGTGATTTCAATAATAGAAAGTGAGGGCAAAGATAAGGACTATTTTATAACGGTTAAGGGGAAAGATTTTCATCCAGGTGTTATAGGGATTGTTGCTTCAAGAATTGTTGAAAAATATTTTCGGCCCGTGGTCATTTTTGCAGAAGAGGGGGATATTTTAAGAGGTTCAGCAAGAAGTATTAAAAATTTAAACATTATGGAGGTTTTTGATAATTTAAGTGATATTATGATTGAATATGGCGGGCATAAAAAAGCAGCTGGACTTAAAATATGGAAAAAGGATTATGAAAAATTTGAAGAAAAAATAAATACAATTACATCTTTAATGATAAAGGAAGAGGAATTTATTCCTGAAATTGAGATTGATTGCGGATTTCCAATTAATGAATGGGATAAATCCCTTTATGAAAGTGTTATAGAGAAACTTGAGCCCTTTGGAGAGGGAAATGAAAAGCCTGTATTTCTTGATGAAGAAGTTTATGTGATGGGGAATATAAAATTAAGGAAAAATGAACATCTTGATTTTTATATAGGTAAAAGTGGTAAATTTTTTAGAGCCTTTGTTCCCCAAAGAAACGATATTTATGATAAAATAGTTTCAGGTAAAACAAAATTAAAAATTGTTTATACACCTGAGATAGATTATTATTCAAAGAAAAAAGATATATATTTTAAGATTTTTGACCTTGATGTTGATTAATGAGGGATTTTAAAAATAAAGCATTTTTAATAACAGGAGCTTCAAGTGGTTTGGGGAAAGCTCTTTCTTTCAAGATTGCTGAGGAAGGTGGGAATCTTTTGCTTGGTGCCAGAAGAAAAGAAATTCTTGAGGAAATAAAAAGTGAGATTGAAAAAAAATATAAGGTTAAGGTTATATGGGATTTCCTTGATGTTAAAGATGAAAAAAGTGTTAAGAATTTTGTAAGGATTGCTACTCAAAGTTTTGATAGTATTGATTGTGTCATAAACAATGCAGGAATTGGTCTTTATTCTAAATTTGAGGATACCGAGCTATCTGATTTTGAAAGGATTTTTGATATAAATGTAAAGGGTGTATTTCTTTTAACAAAAGAAGTAGTGCCTTATATGAGGAAACAGGGGGGAGGTATTATAGTTAATATTTCTTCTCTTGCTGGTTACATAAGCACCCCTTTAATGAGTGTATATGCGGCTACAAAGTTTGCCTTAAGGGGATTAACTGATGGATTAAGGAGGGAGCTTAAAGGCTCAAAAATTAAGGTAATAGGTGTTTATCCAGGACCCTTTGAATCTGAATTTTTTAAAAATGCAATAAAGAAGGTGGAGAGTTTGAATTTTAAAAGGGGAAAGGTGTTTTTTTCTTCCTTAGATTTTGTGGCAGAAAAAATAATAAAAGGTATTAAAAAGGGGAAAGATAATATATTTATAAGATGGGACTTAAAGCTTTTAGCAAAACTTCATGAAATTATTACACCTCTTTACGATTTCCTTCTTTCCTCTGATAAATATTATGAAAATTTTGAAGAATAAGAAATATCTTTTATTTTTTCTCTCCAGATTTTTGTTTCTTTTAAAATTTTTCCCTCATCTAAGGTTTTAAATTCATAATCTTTTAAAATCCATTTTCCTTTTACCATTACACTTTGCACACTTCCTTTACCCGCGGAATAGACAATGTATGAATATGGGTCATAAAAGGGAAAGGTTTTTTCTTTATAAGGGTCAAAAATAACAAGGTCAGCACTTTTTCCCTCCTTTATTTCACCAGAATCCTCAAAACCCATAGCAATTGCTCCTTTTCTTGTTGCCATATCAAAAACTTCCCTTGCTGAAAATATCTCAGGGTTAAGATTAATTCCCTTATGGACAAGGGAGATGGTTTTCATTTCCCTTAACATATCAAGATTATTATTTGAGGAGGCACTGTCTGTCCCTATTGTAATAAAAAGTCCCTTTTTTCTATATTTAATTAAAGGAGCTATTCCTGAGGCAAGTTTTAAATTACTTGTTAAATTATGAGAAATATAAAAATTTTTATCCTTTAGAAATTCAATTTCTTCATCGGTTAAATGAACACAGTGTGCTGCTATTACCTTTAAATCAAAAATACCTGTTTCTGAAAGATAAAAAATAGGGGTTTTATTAAAATTTTTTAAAGAATCCTCAACTTCTTTTTTTGTTTCTGATATATGTATATGAATTCTTTCTCCCTTTTCTTTTGAAAGCTCAACAGATGATATAATTGTTTCTTTTGAACAGGTATAAATTGCATGTGGTCCAGGACATATTTTTATTCTTTCGTGGTTTTTATATTCCTCTATTAATTTTTCTGTTTTTTCAATTGCCTCTTTTGAATCTTTATAATAAGGGGTAGGAAAGTCAAGGATTCCAATGGATAAAAGGGCATAAATTCCTATTTTATCCACAATCTCAGCCACCTCTTCTTCGAAGAAATACATATCAACAAAGCCTATGGTTCCTGATTTTATCATTTCAAGGAGTCCTGCGTATGTTCCTATTTTTACATATTGAGGGGATAAAAGTTTTGCTTCAAGGGGCCATATGTATTTTTGGAGCCATTCCATTAAGGGAAGGTCATCTCCAATTCCTCTTAAAAGGGTCATTGGGATGTGGGTATGGGTATTAAAAAAGGGAGGGGAGATTATTTTATCTGTGAGGTCAATTATTTCTTTTGCTTTGTTTTCAGGTTCTTTTTCAGAGACATATAAAATTTCCCCCTTTTTTATTCCTAAAAATCCTTTTTCAATAAAATTATCTTTGTCAAGGATGATGGTGGCGTTTTTAAGGAGAATGTCAAAGTTTTCCAATTATGAATTAAAAAGGCGGCGCCCGGAATTGAACCGAGGTGAGCGGTTTTGCAAACCGCTGCCTGAGCCACTCGGCCACGCCGCCCTATTAAATTATAATAAAGGGGAAATATTTAAATTTTCAATCCTATGTAGGAAAAAAGATTTAAACCCTTTTAAGCACTTCTTAAGATTCTTTCAACTCTTTTATTTCCTTCATCTATTAGCTTGTTGGTTTCCATTATCATTCCTTGTGTTTCTTCAATAAATCTTTCAAGCCTTTTATTACCTCCAAGAACGAGAGCAACCAAGTTTGCAGTTTCATATATTACAAAAATTCTCTTTAAGTCCCCCTTCCCCCGTCCCTCCCTCTTTTTATTTTAAACTCTCTTCAATCTCCTTTTTCTCCATTGCCTCTATAAATGGGTCAAGGTTTCCTTCAAGTACCTCTTCCAGATTATATATTGTTAAAGGAATCCTATGGTCTGTTACCCTATTCTGCAAAAAATTATATGTCCTTATTTTTTCACTCCTTTCCTGAGAGCCTATCTGCTCCTTTCTTAATTCTCTTATTTCTTTCTCCCTTTTTGATTTTTCATATTCTAAAAGTCTTGCCTTTAAAATTCTCATTGCCTTTTCCCTATTCCTGTGCTGGGACCTCTCATCCTGACACTGAACAACAATTCCTGTAGGTTTATGCTTTATTCTAACAGCTGAATCAGTTACATTTACATGCTGTCCACCAGGTCCTCCTGCCCTTTTTGTTTCTATCTCAAGGTCCTCTTGTTTTATTTCAATTTTAACATCCTCTTCCTCAGGTAAAACAGCAACA
>FWWL01007881.1_pt1 | contig 14083 bp, 8 predicted proteins | sample 2228331 | NCBI WGS metagenome assembly FWWL01 (sample SAMEA103939775, study PRJEB20133) | metagenome
AGAAACGGGATGACCTTCTTCACGCCGGACTGTGCGACGGTGGCATGGCACCCTTTTTTCTGTGGGAAAATCCCTGTGCTGTGTAATTATACGCTTCGATGATCCGCATTCTGCCAGAATCACTCGTCAACAAGATCGCGGCCGGCGAAGTCATTGTCCGGCCGGCCTCGGTTGTCAAGGAGCTGGTGGAGAATTCCATCGACGCCGGCGCCACGCGCATCGTGATCGAGCTGGCTAATCAATGCCGCGATATCCGGGTGCGAGATGATGGATGCGGCATTGCGCGGGAGGATTTGCCTCGCGCCCTTTTGCGTCACGCTACCAGCAAGATCGAACGCTTCGAGGATCTCTTCCAGCTTCGGACGCGCGGGTTTCGCGGCGAGGCGTTGGCCTCGATTGCGGCGGTGAGCCGCTTGATCATTTTGAGCCGAGCGGGGGGCGAGTTGGCGGGGGCGCGCTTGACAAGCGAGCCCGGCCGCGAGCCCATCATCGAACCTGCGGGGGCGCCCGAAGGGACCGACGTCTGGGTGCGCGATCTCTTCGCCAACATCCCTGTGCGGCTCAAGTTTCTCAAGTCGCCGGCTGCCGAGCTCCAGCTCATCCTCTACATGATTACCCGGCAGGCGCTCATCCGCCCCGACATTGGCTTTGTGGTCGCCAACGAACGCGAGACCCTTCTCGACGTCCCCACGCAGCAGCCGTGGCGCGATCGCGTCCTGGCTCTTCTTGGAATGGAGCTGGCGGACGATCTGCTCGAACTGGATGCGCAGCGCCACGACGTTACCGTGCGGGGGTTCCTCGTGGCTCCGCGCTCGACGCGCAAGGACCGCCGCTATCAGTTCTTCTTCGTCAACGGGCGCCCCATCACGAGCCGCTCGCTCTCCAACATCGTCCAGCAGGCCTACAAGGGGCTCCTCATGACCCAGCGCTTTGCGATCGTCGTTTTGGATCTGGGCATGCCCCCCGACGAAGTCGATGTCAACGTCCACCCCACGAAGGAGGAGGTGCGTTTCCGGAGCGAGGCGAAAGTGCTGGGCATCCTGCATAAGGTCATTGAGGAGCGGCTGGCCGCGGCCAACCTCATTGCCACGTTTTGCTCGCCGGAGAATCCGGCGCCGAGCGGGCGCGCCACACAAACGGAGTTTCTCTCGCCGGCGCAATGGCTCGAGCTCCAGGGGCGTCCCTCCACGCTGCCGGGCGATTTCACAGAGTGGATTCTTCGGCCGCCAGCCTCGGCGCCGCCTTCGGAGCGACTTCTGCGCGACGTGAAAGAGATCGTCGAAGGGGAGCGCCAACTCGAGGAGGTTCGCTGGAGCGAATCGACCTTAGCCCCCGCAGGAAGTGGCCCGGATGCGGAAGGCGGTGGCTGCGATGTCCATCCGCTTCGCTTGGAAACGTCCGGGGCAGCCACTCCCGCGGAAACGGACGCCCATGTTGCCGAGCTTTTGCTGAGTGGCGGGGGCTATCCCGAGCCGCTCGGTCAGGTAGCGGATTGCTACATTGTGGCGCGCGCTGGCGATAATCTGGTACTTATCGATCAGCATGCGGCCCACGAGCGCCTGCTTTATATGCGATTGTGCGAGCGGGGAGTAGTGTCGGGAGTGCAGCCTCTTCTTATCCCCGTGACCCTCGATGTGCCGCCCGAAGCCACCCCCATGGTGCAGGGGCTTCTGCCTGCGTTGCGCGAGCTTGGCCTAGAGGTTGAGTATTTTGGCGGTCACACGTTTGTCGTTCAAGCGGTTCCCGCGGATTTGCCGAACCTCGACGCCGGCGCCGTCGTGGCCGACGTCGTCGATGATTTCCTGGCTCTTGGCTCGGCCACCCCGCCCGAGGTGTTGCGCGACCGCATCCTCACGCGCATGGCCTGCCGCGCGGCAGTCAAGGCCGGGCAGCGTTTGCAGCTCGAGGAGATGCGCCAACTCATCCGCGATATTGTGGACTCGCGCATGGGCTTCACCTGTCCGCACGGTCGCCCCACCATGATCCTTTTGACAAGGGCCCAGCTCGACCGCCAGTTCAAGCGGGTGGTGTGAGAGAGACCTTTGGCTGAGGCGGCGGAGGGGCGCGGGGTCCCCTTGCGGGGCACGAGGTCAGGAACATTTTGCGGTGTTCGAGCGTCAGAAAAAGAGAAACGTGTCAGAAGACTTCGGAGGTGAGGTTGCGCGAGAGGACTCCATTCCCGCTGCTGGCGGGAGTTAGAGCGCTTCTTGAGCGGCGGCGCCGGACAGGTGGGGTGGACGCCGATGGCTCAGGTGCTGCTCTGTCGACAACAGAGACCCCCTGCGATCCCCTTGATCAAGAAGAACAATTGATTCTCAGTGAGCTGGGGAAAGGCGCGCGCCTCGGCAGCTACGTCATTGAAAGACTTATCGCGCGCGGTGGCATGGCGTGGGTGTTCCAGGCGCGCCGTCTGGCGGATGATGCGCCGGTCGCCCTCAAAGTGCTCCGCCCGAGATTAGCGGCTCGAAGTGAGTTCCTCGATATCTTCCAGCGCGAGGCCGACGGGTTGGCCGAACTTGATCATCCCAATGTCGTGAGCGTTTTTGGTCGGGGGGTGGCGCAGGAACTCCACTTCATGGTCATGGAGTATATCGACGGAGCCTCCCTTGAGCATCTCCTTCTTGCCGGCGTGGAGCTGGATGTTCGCCAGCGGCTTCATCTTTTGCGGGAGGTCTGCGCCGGCGTCGCCTATCTCCATTCGCACGGCATCGTCCACGGTGATCTCAAGCCGGCCAACGTTCTGGTGGGTCATGACGGGGCCGTCAAGCTGACGGATTTTGGTCTGGCGCGGTGGTTGTGGGAGAGCGCGCAGAACAACGGTTTCAGCGCTGCGCGTTGCTGCACACCCGCTTATGCCGCTCCGGAAATCCTCCGAGGTGGCGAACCGACTCCAGCCTCGGATATCTTTGCTTTGGGAGTCACCTTCTATAAGCTTTTCACTGGAAGTTTCCCGTGGCGCCCCGAGCTCCTCGAGATGGGCTATTGCCATCCGCCTGTGCAAGGGGAAGCGGAAAGCTGCGGAGAAGGGGAGCCGATGGCGGCAGCGGATCCAGCTTCACACAATGGGAATGGGCGGCATGCCGGCAGCCAGGCAGCGGGCGATTGGCAAGCCTTGCAGGCCGTCTTGGAGCGGGCGCTGGCCCCTGAGCCTGCCGATCGTTATCCTACTGTTGGTCACCTCTGGGCCGCCGTTGAGTTTGCACTCAACCCGAGCTAGGCCACGGGTGGGTGGCCGGGGTACTGGCCGTGGCTCCCCCCCATCAATGCTCCTCTTGTCTTGGGCGTGCCCCTGCAGCTTTTTGCCTGCCACGTCGCGGCGGCGTATAAGCAGCTCTCGTTTTTATTTCCGAATGGGGCGAATTAGATAAGAGTCTATCATAATCACCTATTTCATGTGTTTTCTCTTGGAGATCTCCCGACCCGATCGATTGTTATCCCTCCGCGGATTTTGGGGAAGAGGCGGCACATAAAAGACTTGTAAATCATTCTTTATAAAGCTGTCGACGTTCTTCTTGTGAAAGTTTCGTATTGCCCGCCAATTTTTGCATCTTCCAGCGAATTTACTTATGTTCAAAAAGTATAAAAGTCGTAGTTATGTACGGTCGTTCTGACGGCACAGAGTCGCATGTACGAGTGACCCGTCGCAGCCCAAGGATGGTACGGGGCGCTGCGGCACAAGCACCCAAGTGGCCGCAGCGAGGAGCCATGCTCGGGGCGTCCATAGGAAGTCCCCCTTGCACGGGAAAGTCGTGAGTTCTGGGGACCAGGCATGGCAGCCGAGCCCTGCCTCCTGCTCAGCGCTTCCCAGGCTCGGCGATGAAGTTGCAGGGGAGGGAGTGGCTCGCCAATCGCCAGGTGATTCATCCTGGCTCGCTCACTCGTGTCGCCGAACGTCTAACGCAGATAGGTTTGTAAAAATGTGTACATTACATATTCATTGCCGTACTGCAACTTCGGCAAATCACGGGTCATTTGCCCGCGGGGGATGAAAACGGGGAAGGTGGCGGGAAGTCTCTTCGGAGCTGGAGCTGCGAGTCCGGGAGAAAAGAAAATGATTTAGCTTGACAATAGGGAAGGCCAGGAAAGGAATGATCAATGTGTGGCATTGTTGGCTATGTGGGTCCGAGGAATCCGTGGACTATCTTACTCGATGGGCTGGAACGATTGGAGTACCGCGGCTATGATTCCGCGGGGATTGCCGTGTGCGCGAACGGCGCGCTGGAGGTGGTTCGCTGTGCCGGGCGTCTCGAGGGACTTCGCCGACGAGTGGGGGGGCGCAGCGTTGCGGGGGGAGGCGTGGGGATTGGTCACACGCGTTGGGCAACTCACGGTGCCCCCACGGAGCGCAACGCCCATCCGCACGTGGCCGAGGGCGTGGCGATCGTTCACAACGGAATCATCGAAAACCACGCCGAGTTGGCTCAGGAGCTTCGAGAGCGTGGTTGCCATTTTCTTTCCGAAACCGATAGCGAGGTGCTGTGCCACCTGTTTGCCCTCGCCTTACGGGAAGGAAGGACTCTCGTGGATGCTGTTCAGCAAGGCTTGGCGCGTGTCCGTGGATCGTACGCCGTGGCTGTCATGTCTTTATCTTTTCCAAACCAGCTCATAGTAGCTCGTCAGGAAAGTCCTCTTGTCATAGGTGTCGGAACAGGCGAAATGTTTGTCGCTTCGGACGTGCCAGCACTTCTTCCTCACACCCGCTCGGTCATTTATTTGAAGGATGGTGAAGTTGCCACCTTGACAAACGAGGGCATCAGCCTCACAACACTTTCTGGCCGCACCGTGGCTCCAGTGGTGTCGGAGGTTGCGTGGACCGCCGCGTTGGCAGAGCGAGAGGGGTACCCTCACTTCATGCTCAAGGAGATTCATGAGCAGCCGCGGGCTCTGCGCGAAACAGTGCGTGGGCGCAGCGGCGGGCCGGCGGGACTCGTCGACTTGGGTCCTGCCGTGAACGCCTTGGATTGGTCGCGAATTCAGCGAGTCGTTGGAGTGGCGTGTGGGACGTCGTATTACGCTTCTCTCCTGGGCAAGCTTTACTTCGAGCGTTTGGTGGGGGTGCCGATGGAGGTAGAGCTGGCTTCGGAATTCCGCTACCGAGACCCTCTTCTCGATCCCTCGACGCTTGTCATTCTCGTTTCGCAGTCGGGTGAGACAGCGGACACGTTGGGGGCCCTCCGGGAAGCGAAGAAGCGGCGCGCCCCCACGCTGGCGATATGCAATGTCGTTGAATCCACGCTGGCGCGCGAGGCGGACAGCGTGCTTTACACGCATGCGGGGCCAGAAATTGGTGTTGCCTCGACCAAAGCCTTTACGAGTCAGCTAGCTGCTCTCGCGCTTGTGAGCCTGGCCGCGGGGGCGCAACGAGGCTTCCGCCACGGGGTCGAGGCCACCGAGCTTGCTGAAGGCCTCGAGTCGCTGCCCGAATGGGTCGATCGAGCGCTTGCTCTTGACGAGCAGATCAAGCACCTAGCCCCGCGCTACGCCGGGGCAACGAATTTCCTCTATCTGGGGCGGGGGGCCCTTTATCCCATCGCCCTCGAGGGGGCGCTCAAACTCAAGGAGGTCTCGTACATCCACGCCGAAGGGTGTTCTGCCGGCGAGATCAAACACGGGCCCATCGCCCTTGTGGACGAGAATATGCCCGTGGTCATTCTCGCCCAGCGCGACAATGTTCTTGAGAAAGTTGTCAGCAACGTGCACGAGATCCACAGCCGAGGGGGGCGCATCCTTGCTGTCACCGACGACACAATCGAAAGCTTTGGCGTGCCCGTCGAGGCCCATTTCCGGGTGCCGCGCCTGCATCCCCTCCTCGCTCCTTTTGTCATGGTCGTGCCCCTGCAGCTCTTTGCTTACCATGTCGCGGCGGCGCGGGGGCTTGACGTTGACCGGCCGCGGAATCTTGCGAAAAGTGTGACTGTGGAGTAGAGGCCCGCAAGGTGGCGGTCCAACCCCGCGTGCGGAGAGGGGCTGTCCAGGATGCAACCGCTGATATCGTTGACGTGGGGTCCGACCCCGCGTGCGGAGAGCGGCTACTGTGGGCTGTCCTCAAAACCGGCGATGAGGACGATCCACTTGTGCGCGTGGAGAGGGCCTTTGCCGTCGACCAAAATCAAACTTAGCCCATCGGTCCAGCCATGCGCGCGGGGACTGGCCAAATCCGGTTTGGCAGGGAACGATGCATCTGTCCGCCTACGCGTGTGTGGGCGGACGGGCCGGTGTGCGATAGTGGCCACTTATGCATCCCTTCGCTTTCGGGAAGACCATCGACAACTCGGACTCGGCAGCCCGGGCAGTCGGTGCGAGACGCCACCGACCCCGCGTCAAACCTCCCCTAAGCCGCCACGCGCGCGAGGCTCCTTTTGGCCTGTAAAGATTTTCCCAAGCATTGTAGACAACAAAGAGTCACTTTGTTGAACCAACGGAGCGAGGAGCCCAACACCATGGCGTTTGACAGTCTCAGGGAGTACGTTGCTGCGCTGGAGAAGGCAGGCGAGTTGGTGCGCATTAGCGTGGAGGTCGACCCCGAGCTCGAGATCACCGAGATTGCTGACCGTGTCATGAAAAGCCCGGGCGGCGGCAAGGCGCTGCTCTTTGAGCGGGTGCGCGGCCATTCGATTCCCGTGCTCGTCAACATGTTTGGTTCGCGCAAGCGCATGCAGATGGTTTGCGGCGCCGAAAAGCTCTCGGAGATCACGGAGAATTTCCTGGCACTGCTCGAGTCGCGCGGCCCGATGAGCTTTCTCGAGAAACTCAAGATGCTGCCGAAGCTCAAGCAGCTCGGCGACATCTTCCCCGTGGAGGTGAAAAGCGCCGCGTGGCATGAAGTCACGGTGCAGGATCCGTCCTTCGAGCTTTTGCCGGTTTGCAAATGCTGGCCGAAGGACGGCGGGCGTTTCATTACCTTGCCGATGGTCTTTTCGCGCGACCCTTTCACGGGAGCCGCGAACTGCGGCATGTATCGATTGCAGATTTTCGACGAGCGCACGTGTGGCATGCATTGGCATATCCACAAAGGGGGTGCGGAGCACTTGCGCCGCATGAAGGAGAAGGGGGAAGTCCTGCCCGTGAGCATTGTGCTGGGCGCTGGCCCCGCTGAGATTTTCTCAGCGGCTGTGCCGCTGCCGCCCGACATCAACGAGATGATGTTCGCGGGGCTCCTGCGGGGCGAGCCCGTCAAAGTGGCCCGCTGCCGCACGAATGACCTTCTCGTGCCGGCGCAGGCGGACATCGTGCTCGAGGGCTATGTGGATCCGGCGGAACTGCGTCTCGAAGGCCCCTTCGGCGACCACACCGGCTACTACTCGCTGGCCGATATGTACCCCGTTTTTCATCTCACCGCCATGAGTATGCGGCGCGATCCCATCTATCCCCACACGATTGTGGGACCGCCCCCGATGGAGGACGCCTACATTGGCGAGGCCATCGAGCAGCTCTTCATGCCGATCATCAAGCGGCAGTTCCCAGAGATTGTGGATATGCACATGCCCGTCTGGGGGTGCTTCCACAACTTGATGCTTGTGGCCATTCGCAAGGCCTACCCTGGCCACGCGCGCAAGGTCATGCACGGCATCTGGGGGCTGGGCCAGGCCATGAACACCAAGCTCATCATCGTCGTGGATCACGACGTCAATCTGCGCAACTATGGCGAAGTCGTCTGGCGCGCCACGAACAGTGTCGACTATGCGCGCGACGTCGAGATCGTGCGCGGCCCCGTCGACGACCTGGATCACGCGGCCATGTTTCCGCGATTTGGTGGCAAAATGGGGATTGATGCGACTCAAAAATGGCCCGAAGAGGGCCACACCCGCCCCTGGCCTGAAATCGCCCGCATGAGCGACGAGGTCCGCCAGCGCATCGACGCTCTCTGGCCGCAACTGGGAGTTTCGGTGGAGCCGTAAGATGGAAGGTGGGAGGCTCCCGCCTGGAGTGACGGCGGCGCAGGGGCTATCGCATGCGGGAAGCCTGGCCCCAAAGCCACGGGGAGGAGACTTTTTTGCGCGCGGCACATGCACAGAACTCCAGGCAGGCAAAGGAGGGCTTCGCGCTTGTGTGGTGGCGTCATGTTGCTCAAGTGCGGGCGCGCCAGGCACGCTTTGGCTCATCGGTTTGCAGCTTTGTCAGTCTTTCGAGTGCGCTCAGCTGGCTGGCGAGCATTGTGACAAAACTGTGACAGGCCTAGACTGGACGAAGAGGCGAGCGAATATATTTCAAAAGTGTTGTATTGTGGACGTTCGCCCACGTTGGGAAGGCGGCGCAGACATGTGATGAGCCCCACTGGGAGGAGTGGGCGGCGATGATCAGCTTTGCGAGAGGTAGTTGCTTGTGACCGTCCCGACACACGGCGGAAATGGTCGGTTCACTGAGCCGGCAGTTGTGAACGAGATCTGCGATGTCATCCGCTCCCATGAGCGTTTTCTTATCGTTGGCCACGGCCGCCCCGACGGAGACTGCCTCGGCTCATGTCTGGGGCTCTATGTGGTCCTGCAAGAGCTGGGCAAGGATGTCCGTTTTTTTACCCCCGGCCCGATCCAGGATTACTTCTCCTTCCTGCCGCACATTGACAAGACTTTGACGACGCATCCCACCCTGCGGGCGGGCGAAATCATCATCTACGTTGACTGTGGCGACTTTGAACGCGTTGATGAGGTCTTCAAGCCCGAGGGCTTCATCATCAATATCGACCATCATCTGAGTAACGCCTACTATGGGGCGCTCAATTGGGTCGACACCGAAGCGTGCGCGGCGGGCGAACTCATTTACCGGTTGGCCCAGGCGTTGAGGCACCCGATCTCACCGGAGGCCGCAACTTGCCTCTTCACGGCGATCATGGCCGATACGGGCGGATTTCGTTTCTCCAACACCGACGCCGTGACCTTTGACGCGGCGTCGCACCTTGTGGCAGCGGGAGCCGATCCCGCGGCGATTGCTGAAGCCGTCTTCGAAAATCGCAAGCCGCAGGCGGTGATGATCACTGGCATCATCTACCAGACGCTCAAGTACGAGTTTGATGGCCGCTTCGTGTGGAATGAACTGCGGCGCGATCTCTACGAAATGGCTGGCGGCGATGAGTACGAGCCGGAAGGGTTGTGCAGCGATTTGCGGGGCATTGCGGGTGTAGAGGTCTCTATTCTTTTCCACGAGACCCCCGAGGGATGGTGTCGGATCGGGCTGCGCAGCAAGGGCAAGATCAACGTTAGTGAGCTGGCCCAGATGCTTGGGGGCGGCGGCCACCACAATGCTAGCGGTGCCTACATCAAGGAGCCTTACGAGCAAGCCCGCGACCGCGCCCTGGCTATCATTCGCACCTACCTAGCCGAGCGTTTTGCCCCCCTTGCCAAATCCGCGATCTAGCGTTCCGCGTGCGCACCCAGCATGCATCCAAATTTGTCCCCAGGGTGGGAGCTGGAGCCGAGACGGGGCTACTGGCAATGCGGCGAAGTTTCAGGGTTTGCCTGCAGACCGACGGCGTGCCCCCCTCCTTTCCGTAAGTTGATCGCCGTGGCCCTTTGTGGGACACGCATGACGCGTAGGTAGGGAGAAACAAGGCGACCCAAACCCAGGGGATTGTCCCGGAGGGCAAAAAGAGATCTGTGACCCCTGCACTGAGTGCCTGGCAGGGGTGAAGCAGACGCCTCCTGCAGCGCAGCTTCTGTGGCCTAGGACCAGACTGCCGCGCAGGGGGGAGCAAACCCTAACAGACGCGTGTTCCGCCAGACTTTTTACACTTGCAGCTGTCCTGCTTGGCCGCCTTGTGGGCTCAAGTGGCTCGCGCTAACAGTGCCCCTTAGCGTGGATGGGAGAAAAATCCCACAGCCCAGTTCTCTCCGAGCCGGACGGTCACGTCGATGTGTCCCCTTGATTCTCAAGGATTGCTTCCACATGATCGGTTCCACCAGTCCGTCCAAGCTTGATAGTCCTCCCCCAATCCCTTTTGGCCGGCGATTCTCGCCAACGCAGCCGCGGCAGCCGAGCGGACTTCCGCCTCACTGTCGCGCAGAGCTGAGATGAGCGGCTCGATGGCTCGCGAATCTTCAAGCTTCCCGAGCGCTTGAGCGGCTGCGGCGCGGACATCCTCATACTCGTCTCGAAGCGCAGCGATGAGCGGATTCAGGGCACGCGCATCTCGAAGTTCACCCAGTGCCACTGCTGCAGCGTGGCGAACATCCGGTTCATCCTGATCTTTGAGGGCGACGATCAGCTGCCTGACCGCATGGGCGTCTCCGATTTTTCCCAAGGCCCTTGCAGCCGCCTTGCGGACGACGGGGTCGAGGTTGTCTTCGAGAACTCCGATGAGCGGGGCGCAGGCGCGCGGGTCCCGAATTTTTCCTAATGCCCACGCCGCTGCGGCTTGGGTTTGGTCATCGTCAGGGTCATCGGTGAGCGCCGCGATGAGAGCTTCAGCAGCCCTCTCCCCACCAATCATGCCCAAGGCCCTGGCTGCTGCCGCGCGGGCCCTCTCGTCTCGATGCTTCAGCGTAAAGATCAACGGTTCGATGGCACGCGCGTCGCCAATTTTGCCGAGGGCTTGCGCTGCTGCGACGCAGACCTCTTCGGATTTGCTTCCAAGCGCTGCAATCAATGGTTCGACCGCACGCGCGTCGCCCAGGGAACACAGGGCGCGCGCCGCAGCCTCACGCACCTCGGCATCGCGATCCTTGAGGGCTTGCACCAGCGGCTCAACGGCCCGCCTGTCAGCGAGCACACCCAAGGCACGAGCAGCGGTGAGGCGGACCTCTTCGTACTCATCCTTCAGGGCTTTGATCAAGGCGTCGACAGCCCGAATGTCCTCCAGCTCTGCCAACGCTTCTGCTGCAGCCGCCCGCTCGAAGCAGTCCTCATCGGTCAACGACCTGAGAAAAAACACGACGGCTCGCTTCGCGGCGGGGGTGGCTCTCCAGTTCGGACTGATTTTATCAAGCGCGACCGCCGCAGCTCGCCGGACCTCCGAATCCTCATCCGTGAGTCTCTCAATCAGAGGCCCGAGAGCGCGCTCGTCGCCCAGTTCTCCAAGCGCCTCGGCTGCTGCAAGGCGCACACTCTCATCGGAATCTTTGAGCGCCTGGATCAGGGGCTCGATCGCACGAGTATCTTTGAGTTCGCCGAGCGTCAGCGCCACCGCTGCGCGGATTCTGGCGTTTGGCCCCCTGAGTTTGGCTATCAGCCGGTCAACCTCGTCCATGACAGACCTCCTCCTCAATGAGACTTGGCTTTTTCTCAACAGACTCGGGCTCTGTCACGCAACGAAAAAACATGCGTCTCGTGGTGGAAAGGATCTCCCTTTTGCAAGTGCACGGTGTCGCTTCCAGACGTTGTTGAGGGGGGCGCCCGATCCCCTCCCCGGTCACTGCATAGTGGTGCGGGGACGAAGCTGCAATCTTCGTATTCTGTCGTTTCGTACACCAGCATGGCGCTTGCGAGCAGGCGTTATCCCCTCGGACAGGCGCCAATGTGGCGGACGTGGATCGCTGCCAAGGTTTTTCCCGTGGGAACGCGCACTTGTCCACCAAGTCTAAATCAGGGAATCTCGGCGCCGGAGAGGGGGACGCCTTCACGTTGCCGCTAAGACGACGGCAGAGCGGTGGACGGGTTCCTTTCGGACAGAGAGGCCGCGGTGACTTAGGTGAAAGCTTTTTTCGCAAAGATGCTTGCAAATGGGGGAGCATCCCGCTTGTGTTCACCGTGATGAGCTTCCTCGGGGAGCGCGGATCAAAGTTTGCTTTGGGAAGGGTCAACGATGAGGGGAATGAGTTTTTCCACGAAGCTGTGGTGTTGCGCCGTGATCATGGGGACGATTGCGTCGTGGACGTGGGCTGAGGAGCCGCCACTACTACGGGTGCTCGACCCACCAGCGCAGGTCACCACGACAACGCGCGAAGCAATCAACGTCATGGGGCGGACGCGTCCCGACGCCAAAGTCACCGTGGGCGGCGAGTCAGCACGCGTTTTCTCCACGGGCGTTTTCGTGCGCGATCAGGTGCCGCTAAAGTTAGGGACGAACACGCTTGAGGTCGTCGCTGAGGCGCAAGGGAAATTGGCGGCGCACACGCTGACCGTGGAGCGTGTCCCCTTGCCAGTGACAACACTCTCCACCGCACCGCAGCAGCTTCGCCTCGACGAGAAATCGGTTCGGCCCGCCGGCGAGGTCATTCTTTCGGGTGGCGAGGAACTCGTCATTTCGGTCGAAGGCACGCCCGGCCAAATTGCCGAGTTCCGCGTAGGGCAGGGCAAGTGGCTTCCGATGGTGGAAGTGGCGGATCCGGCCTCGACGGTGCCGACCGGGCGTTATCGCGGCGTTTATGTGGCGCCGGGTGTCGCCGAAGCGCGTCGCGCGGAGCCCCTCGAGCTGCGACTGCGGGCTCGTCCGGCCAAAGAGGCCATCGTCAAAGTGCGCGGTCCCGAGCAGGTGCGGCTGGTCACGAAAACAAGAATTACGCTGTGGGAGGAGACGCGCCTGGTGCTTGGGCGCACGACTGACGATGGCACGGAGCTCGTCCACGGGCTCCACGAAGTGCGGCTGGGGGGACCCTATCTCGCTGTGCTGACGAGCGGCACAATCCTGCGCCTGACGGGCAAGCGCGACGGCTACTGGCATGTGGCCCTGACGCCGACCCTCGACGCGTGGGTGCGCGAGAACGCTCTTGAGCTCTTGCCCGAGGGCAGCCCGCCCCCGCACCATTACTTCACGCTGGTTTCCGTTGGCGGCGACGAGCTATCCGACATCGTGACGATCCCCTACCCGGCGAGCGCGCGCATCCCCTTTGCCATCATCCCCGTCGAGGGGCCGTCGGGGCGCGCCCAGCTCTGGGTGGATTTCTACGGAGCCCACAATGCGGCCACATGGATCAGTCACCGGCCTTCGGCTAAAATCGTCCGCGAGGTCACGGTCGAACAGCCGGCGCGCGAGCACGTGCGCGTGAAGATCGACCTCAAACCCCGTCAGCTTTGGGGCTGGTTATCGGAGGTCACCACGAACTCGCTCGTTGTGCGTCTGCGTCGGCCGCCGCAGCTTGCCAAGGCGACGAGCTCGCCCCTCGAAGGTCTCGTCATTGCCCTGGAGGCGGGGCATGGGGGGCCCAACACCGGTGCGCGCGGTGTGAGCGGAAGCCTGGAAAAGGACATCAACCGCCTGGCGGTGGACGAACTGGCGCGGCAACTCAGGGCCAAGGGAGCGCGCGTCGTCGAGGCTCGGCCGGGCGACGAAAACCCCACGCTGGGTGTGCGCGCGCGGCGCGTGACAGAATCGAGCGCCACCCTCTTCATCAGCGTGCACGCGAATTCGGCCGACCAGACGCGCGGGTACTTGCGCGTGTCGGGCACGAGCACGTACTACAAGTACCCCTTCAATCGTGATCTTTCCGAGGCGATCCACGCGCGGCTGCTGGAGATGACAAAGCTGGCGGACTTTGGCAACGTGGGCAATTTCAACTATCTGCCCATCCGCGAGGTGACTTGGATGCCATCAATGCTCGTCGAACAGGCTTTTATGAGTAACCCGGAAGACGAAGCCAAGATGCTCGACCCGGAGTTCCGCGCCACAATGATGAAGGCGGTCGTTCAGGGGATCGAGGACTGGCTCGACGCCCAGCGCCGCATGATGCAGGAGGAGAATCAGGCGGCGCCTCCTGGAGCAAGCCAGTGAGGGAGTATCCTCTGGCGGAATAGATTCTTGCGAGCGCCGTGCCAGCAGCGGCGCCTCCACTTTTCGACGCCACCGGCCAGTGGTGTCGTTTCACCGCAGGGAGGCGTTGATTTCCTCCAAGGCGGCGGCGGGGGGACGCAGGAGTTCATCGGGGAGGTGCGCGAGCGGCTCCTCCACGAGATGGAGCCGCTCATCAAGGGCTGGCGAGGGCTGCGCCGCGCGGTAGATCAGGCCCGTGAGGAAGAGCTGGTCGCGCCGAGCCTCCTCAAGCAATGTCAGCGCCGCGAGGCGGTCCGTGGGGTCATAGTCGCGGCCCAGCTTCTTGAGCACGAGCCGCGAGCCATCGTGCAGCTCGATTTCCTTCACTGTCCCAGGTTCGTAATCCACGTGAATGGGCTCGTAATACGGAACAAAGCCAATCTCGTGGAGCGGCTGCTCGTGCTC
>FWWL01007884.1_pt1 | contig 14080 bp, 16 predicted proteins | sample 2228331 | NCBI WGS metagenome assembly FWWL01 (sample SAMEA103939775, study PRJEB20133) | metagenome
AAGTAATACACAATTTATATTCAACATGGAGCTTAGTCTATCACGCAGAACTTTGTGCAAGGAGACTATTAGAAAAGTATTTGGATGAAGATGAACAAGGCATTGGTTATAGTATCTGTATTAAGCATTTAGCACCTACTAAAATTGGTAAAAAGGTTAAAATTAGAGCAATTTTGAGGAGTGTCGAGGAGAATAAATTTATTTGTGATATTGAAGGATATAATGAAGATAATAAGAAGATTGCGGAAGGTTATCAAATTCAAGCTTTTATGAAAAAGGAAGAACTATTAAAGAGGATTGAAGAATGAAAATTGGAATAGTTGGAGGAAGTGGTCTTTATAAAATTGAAAATATTAATGTAATTGATGAAATTGAGATAGATACACCTTTTGGAAAGCCATCTGATAAATACATTTATGCAAATTATGAAAATTTTGAAATATATTTTCTTCCAAGGCATAATAGAAAACACGATATTCCACCACATAAAGTAAATTATAAGGCTAATATATATGGATTTAAGATATTAGGAGTTGAAAGGATTATTGGTGTTTCAGCGGTTGGTGGCATTACAAAAAAGCCCAATGATATTATAATTTCTTCTGATTTTATAGACTTTTCAAGAAGAATAAATACATTTTATGATGGATCAAAAGTTATTCATATAGATTTAACAGAACCTTTTTGTCCCATTTTAAGAAATTGTTTAATTGAAAGCTCAAAGGAATTAAATATAAATGTTTATGAATTTGGAGTATATGCACAAATGGAAGGTCCAAGACTTGAAAGTCCTTCTGAAATTAAAGTGTTAAAACAATTAGGTGCGGATATTGTAGGAATGACGATGATTAGTGAGGCTATTTTATCAAGAGAAATGGAAATTTGTTATGCAGGAATAAGTGTTGTTACAAATTATGCAGCAGGTATAAAAAATGAAAAATTAACAACGAAAGAAGTTATTGAAAATATGAATAAAAATCTAAGGAAAGTTCAAGCTATTATATTAAATGCATTAAAGTTAATTCCAAAAGAAAGAAGTTGTCCTTGTAGTAGAGCCCTTGAAGATACAAATATGTAACACATTATAAATTTGTTTATTAGCAAGTTGTATTTCAAAAATAATTCATAATATTGGCATGACATGCTATGTTCTAAGACTAACTTTAAAATTTCAAACTATGCAAGATAAATTAAGTTTAGAACTTTACCTAGAAAACATTCATAAAATAATCAGCAATGAATATTTACAAGAGGTTTGGCGACTTACACCAAAAATTGCACAATCAATAAGAGAATACCTTGATAATCAAGGATTTATAGAATTCATACCTCCTATATTAGGACCTGTAACCGACCCTGGAACAAGAGGTGCAAATTTATTTACAGTTGATTATTATGGTAAAACTTATACCCTAATGCGTAGTGCAATATTATATAAGCAATTATTAGCAAGCTCAATTAAAGAAGGTAAAATTTATTTTTTCTCACCCAATTTTAGACAAGAGCCACTTGATAGCTTATATTCCAAAAGGCATTTAGTAGAATTTATACAAGTAGATGTTGAAATATATAATGCTACACATTTTGAGGCAATGGAAGTTGCAGAAGGATTATTTACTTATGTATGTGAGAAGATGAAAGAATATGAAGATAGATTAAAGGTTGTATGGGAGTATTTTAAAAGTAGGAGAAAGGAAGTTAAAGTTCCAAAAAGACCATTTAAAAGGATGAAACATAAAGAAGTTATAGATTTTTTGAAAAATAGATTAAAACAAGAGCCAAATGTTGTAAATGAATTAAAGGAAAAGTTTAACATAAAGGATCCTTTATCGAGATTAAATTATAATTCGGAGCTTGCATGGGAGTGGGAATGGTATTTATCACAAATTATTGATGAGCCAATTTTTATTTATGATTATCCAAGAGGGGCAAGAGGATTTTATGATAGAGAATATCCTGACAATCCAAATATACTAATGGATTTTGATTTAATAGTGCCAGGTCATGGCGAAATTGTTTCAGGTGCGGCAAGGGAATATAAATATGAAAAGGTTTTAAGGAGGATGAGGGATAATAATGAAAATCCTGCAATATATGGATGGTATATAAAGTTTTTAAAGGAGATTGAACCACCAACAGGAGGATTTGGTATTGGATTTGAAAGATTAATTAAATATATATTTGATTTACCTGATATTAGATTTACAAGACCTTATCCAAAGCTTCCTGGATTTTATTCTCCATGAAATATCCAATATCTGAAATTATTAGAAGGTCAAAGAAAGGTAGAAAAGGTGCTTATCCCGAGGGAGAATTCGGATTTGTAATGTATGGAGGAAGTCCTGCATTAGAAGACTTAATTTTAATTCCTCCATTATTTACACCAAAGCGATATGAAAAGATGTTAGAGCTTTCAAGAGAACCATATTTTTCAGATGTAAATACTGAAACAATAATTGGAGGATTTAAAGTAAAGTTTCCTTTAATATGTGCATCAATGGGGGGGACTGATATTGCTAATAGCTTAATGATACCTGCTGCAAGAGCATGTGCTAAATTAGGTATTATTTTTGGAATTGGTGAAAATGTTGGACTCGTAAGGGGATATGATAAAAGAACAACAAATCAACCTTGTTTAAAAGAGAGAATTATGGTATATCTTGAAAATATTGAAGGAGATTATGGAGGGCTTGTTATTCAACAGAGTGTTGAAGACGAAACAATAAAATTGTGGAATAAAATTTATACGGATAAGGATATTGAGCCATTTATAGAGAGGGGGCTTATAGCATTTGAAATAAAGCTTGGTCAAGGTGCAAAACCTGGACTTGGTGGTGAAACATTTGTAGATAGAGAAACTGCATTAAAATTAAGAGATTATTTTCATTTTCCTGATGATCCACAAACTACTAATTTAAAAGCTTATGAAAGACACTCAGCACCAGGGACATTCCTCGAAGATATTTTAAGAGCACAAATTAGAGGTGTAAGAAATATGTATCATTCAAGAGTAAAGATATTTTTAAAAACAGGTCCATATAGGGATTTGGAAAGTATTATAAGAATAGCAGATGAGGAAGGTGTTGATGCAGTTGTAATAGATGGTAAAGAAGGTGGGACTGCATTAGCTCCATATATTTCTCTAAAAGATATGGGTTATCCTACAATAAGATGTTTATATGAGATATATAAAGCAAAGAAAAATGGTATTAAAACAAGTTTAATTTTATCAGGTGGATTGTATTATGAAGGAGATTTAATAAAGGCTTTATGTCTTGGTGCGGATGGTATTGCAATCGGAAGAGGGATTATAGTATCAGTTCTATCAAGCTTTCCATTTAGTAAATTCATACTAAAAAATGCAGTAATAAATGTAAATGAAGAAGTAAAAATAAGTAAATTCTATTATTTTACTGCAAAAATTGGTAAAAAATTATTGCCATATATAATTGAATTCTTCAATCCTCAAAGGCATTTAGAAAATTATATAAATTCAATAATTGTTGGAACAAAAATGGGTATATCCGCTCTTGGAAAATACGATATAAAGGATTTATCAAAGGAGGATGTCGCATCTAAAAATAAGGATATTGCGAAAATATTTGATATTGAATATATTTAGATTGTTCAACCACCTACCCGCAATTATTTTTGTAGGGGTGAGTTCTAAACTTGCCCTTCATTCATATTTTAATAGGCTTTAAAATTTTAAATTATGAACATTGAAAAAATTAGGGAAAATTTTCCTTTCTTAAAAAACAACTTCATCTACTTTGACAACGCCGCAAGTTCTCAAAAGCCTATTCAAGTAATTGAGAAAATTAAGGAGGTTTATGAAAACTACTATGCAAATGTTCATAGAGGTGTTTATAAGATATCCGCTAAGATAACCAATGAATATGAAAGTGCAAGAGAAAAAATTGCAAAGTTTATAAATGCCAAAGGTCCTGATGAGATCATATTTACAAGGAATGCAACAGAAAGTTTAAATTTATGTGCTTATACTTTATCTGATTATATTAAAGAAAATGATGAGATAGTAATTACAATATCTGAACATCATTCAAACTTAGTTCCATGGCAACAACTTGCATCAAGAAGGGGTGCTATTTTAAAATATATTGATGTTTACCCTGATGGAAGATTAAATTTAGAAAATTTGGAACAAATTATTACAGAAAAGACTAAAATTTTAGCAATTGGGCATGCTTCCAACATAACAGGTATTATTCAGCCAATAGAAAAAGTTATAAATTATGCAAGAAAATTTGAAAAAATCTACATTATTGTAGATGCTTGTCAAAGCGCTCCACATATCAAATTAGACATCCAAAAATTGAATTGTGATTTTCTAGCTTTCTCTTCACACAAGATGTTAGGTCCTACTGGTATTGGTATACTATGGGCGAGAAGGGAATTATTAGAAAAATTACCACCATTTTTATATGGAGGAGATATGATCGAAACTGTTGAGCTATATCAAACTACTTTTAATAAAATTCCATATAAATACGAAGCAGGAACTCCTAACTTTGTAGATGCTATTGCATTCGGTTCTGCTATTGATTACTTAAATGAGATCGGAATGGAAAATATATACGAACATGAACAAAAACTATTAAAAGTTTTGATGGAAGAATTGTTAAATTTAGATTTCTTAGAAATTTACGGTCCAAGGGATATTAAGGATAGGCTTTGTATAGTTCCTTTTAATGTTAAAAACTTACATCCACACGATATTGCAACATTTCTAGATTATAAAAATATATGTGTTAGAAGTGGTCATCACTGTGCACAACCCCTTTTGAGAAAACTAAACGCTCTAAATACTGTAAGAGCAAGTTTATATCTTTATAATACAATCGATGAAATTAAAACTTTTGTAACTGCTCTCAAAGAAATTCACAAGTATTTAAGGTGAGATTTTAAAATTTCTTATATCTTCCCCTACAACCTGAATAAAAATTTCCCAGTTTAGCTCAGAACCTTTCATAGCTTCAAATTGCTCAATTAATTCTCCCATTTTCATAAATTTTAAATATCATAAATTTCTATTGAATACTCAATAGATGAATTTAAACTTGCCCTCACTGAGCAGTATTTATTCTGAGATAATGCAACCACTCGTTCAATTTGAGCTCTATATTTACTTAGATCCTTTCCATAAAACTTATATGTAATTTTAATGTATTCGTATCTTCTTGGATGCTCCTCTGCCCTATTACCATCCGCAATAACTTCAAATCTATCATATATAATTTTCATCTTATTGAGTATTTCAACAACATCAATACCTGTGCATCCAAGAAGTGATATAAGTAATAACTCCATAGGTCTTGGTGTCTCTTCATCCATAATAAGTTTCCTTCCAGTCTCACTTTCAAATCTGAAACGATCTTTGAACTTATAATCAAGCTTAACTATCATCTTTACTTATCTCCTTAATAAAAATAAAAGACTTAAAATTATACTCAAAACTATGGAAATTAAAATTGAGGTTCCAAGCGGAAAATAAAATGTAAAATTATCTCTCTGAATTAGTATATCACCTGGAAGCTTGAACTTGGGAAATATAGCAATAATAAACCCCAAGAAAATAAACAAAATACCAATTAGAATAAAAAATTTTCCAATTTCTGAAAACATAATCTAAAATTTTAAAGTATAGCTTATATTTAGATTTGAAAGTTCATTCTAAGAATTATTGGACAAACTTTTTAGTTTTTCTTATATGCTTTAAAATTTTCATATGGTCAAAATAGAACCTCTTAAAGATGGACCATATAAAGTTGAAATAAGCGAAGGGAAATTCTCAGTGGAAAGAGAAGGTAAAGAAGAAGTTATTGAAAAGAAAATTATCTATCTCTGCAGGTGTGGCGGATCAAATAATAAGCCATTTTGTGATGGAACACATGCTAAAATTGGATTTAAAGCAGATAGTTCTTTAATAAAGCAATCATTTTAATATCTCTTTTACTATATTCCTAAAAAGCGGTGCAGCAGAAGTCCCTCCAAACTTATTCTTTTTTGGCTCATCTAATACAACATACACTAAATAATTTGGATCATCAGCAGGTAAAAATCCTACAAATGATGTTATAACCTTATCATCACTATAACTCCCATCTACAAACTTTTGAGATGTTCCTGTCTTTCCAGCAACTTTTATACTATCAATTTTAGCAAGCTTTCCAGAACCACTATCGACTACATCTACCAATAGTTTTTTTAATTTATTAGCCATTTCATTTGAAAAACACCTTCTAATATAAACTGGCTTATTGTATAAACTATCTCCTATTTTTAGGACAATCTTTGGAGCAAGTAGATAACCGCCGTTCGCAATACAACTATATGCAAGTGCCATCTGAAGTCCATTTATTGAAAATCCTTGACCAATTGCAAAATTTGCAACATCTATATTTTTATACCTTCGTTTCAATATACCATTCGTTTCACCATTTAATAAAACATCAGTTCTTATACCAAAACCAACTCTTCTTGCTATTTCAAATAGTTGATTACCACCCATCTTAATGCCTATCTTTGCAAAAACTGAATTTATAGAATAACTCAAAGCCTTTCTATAAGTTATCCAACCTTTTGTCTTTTCAACATTCTTAATCCTATAACCATCTACGATAATACCCTCATTATTTACAAATATACTATCGTTCTCATCTATCAAATTCAATTCGAGAGCTTTTGCAAATGTAAAAATTTTAAAAGTTGAACCTGGTTCATACATAAATTGAATGGCATAATTTTTATAGCTATTTGGATAATTTGCTATTGCTAATATCTCACCTGTTTTAGGGTTTAGGACAATTACAAAACCCCAATTTGCATTTTCCTCTAAAACAGCTTTTTTAAGGTGCTTATATGCAATATCTTGGATCTTCATATCCAACGTAGTAATAATATCAAGACCATTTAAAGCCTGATTTCTGTTACTTGAAGGTAATATAAATCTTTTACCATCAGCACTTTGAAAAACTTCTTCATATCCAGACTTTCCTTTTATAAATTTATCAAGAGCTTTTTCAATTCCTTCCATTCCAATAGTATCAACTACAAAACCTATAACATTTTGAGAAATTTCATCAAATGGATAAACCCTTTTATAATATCTGATAGCAAATAAACCTCTCTCATATGGTGAAATTATATACTTCCTATATTCAATAGGAACTTCTTTTGAAATAAGAAAAGGTAGTTTATCTGATTTAGATAACCTAATCCTCAGACTATCTAAAATTCCATAATAATCTACAATACTATCTAAATACTGGTAAACTTGAAGCATGGGTATACTATAAGCAATGGGTCTTAAATTTCTATCGTAAATTGTCCCTCTTTTTGGAAATCTTGAAATTTTTAGCTTATATACTTCACTCACGATTTTTTTGTATTTATTATCTAATATCTGAATTTGGAATAATTTTGCTAGTGCTATCAGATACCAAGCTATCAGAACTATTAGAATTAAATATACCCTGAACCTCATAACCCCATCTCCTCTGATAGTAGTTTTTTATTGAATTCATATACTTTACATACCACATATCCCTTTCATCTTTTAACTCATCAAGATATTTAGCTTTTTTATAAACAACATTATTTATCCAAACTATCAAAACACCAAGGAAACCTATTAAAAGAATTAAAAAAATTACATTAACCCTTCTCAAAACCACTTCAAACCACTTATAGTTCTAACCTTATAATAAACTTTTAGATAGTAAGTTGTATCATTTAAGCTATCAACTGAAAATGTTAGACTATCTACTCTAAAATTAATAAAATAATCTCTAATATTATCCCAGCCTATTGTATCTGGATTAAACCAAAGAACATAATTTTTTTTAAAAATTAAATTTAAACTATCTTTGTCAGGGAGTGGAACAATTTTCTCATCATTGTAAAAATCTATCTTATACCTTGTAAGTTTGTTATAATACAAGCTTGCAGAGAAAATTTTAAGTGAATCCTTGTTAAATTGCGGATTACCTATTTTGGAAGAGTCTTGTGCAAAAAATATAACAAACTGTTGGATTTTTGTTGTATCAGTTATTGAGTATATTGTAAATTTTGGAAAACTAAATGCCAAAGCTTCTATTTGAGGAATTATAAAAATAGAATCTTCATAAAATCTAGTGCTTAAATCATATTCAGAACTAAGTTTGTCACCTAAACCTACTGCTTCAATCCTAAAACCCTTACTATATCCTAAACTTATTGATGTATCCTTTCCCTCGTAAATTAGATTATTATCTATATAAACTCTATAATAATCTGCACCTTCTATTGAATTCCAATAGACTTTTAAGCTATCACCACCTGCAACTGCTTCAAATTTAGAAATTTGAGGATTTCTTGGAAGTCCAGCATCTGTGCATGAAATCATTCCTAACACTAAGATAAAATTTATATTTCTCATCTTAACTGAAAATTTTAAAGTAGTAGCTAAACTATAGATGTGGAAAACTTTATTAAGTTTATCATAATCAACTTATATTTTGTTGAAAAAACTGTTGATATTTTTGTTGAAAAGATAATACTATTGAATTTTAAACAATAGGTATTTAAAACATTGTGGAAAAATTTATTAAATTTTTGATTTTCAGGCTATTGTTTTGTTGAAAAGTGATTAATTTTATAAAATAGCTATGTGGAAAATATATTTAAGTTATTTATAATTAGGTTTTTAGATTGTGTATAACGATTTGATGTTTTGAACATTTCCACAATTTAAGTTTTATACATGTGGAAAACTTATTTTAACTATTGATAATGAATAAATTATATTGTTGAAAACAAAATCTAAATATAAACACCTTAAAATTTCAAAAATTATGATAATTTATGGCAAACATCCCGTGTTATGTGCATTAAATTCAAATTGTCGAGTTGAAAAGGTTTTAATTTATAACAATTTGAGAGATAAGGAAAGGATTATAGATATCTGTAAATCAAGGAATGTTTATTTTGAGATTGTTAGTAAGTCTAGGATTGAACAATTGGTTGGGGATGAACTTCATCAAGGTATTTGTGCATATATTAAAGATGATTTAAGTTTTAAACTATCAGAGAATTTGAACGATTTTATTGAAAATGACAGTAGAGTTTTGCTAATCCTTGAAAGGATTCAAGATCCTCATAATGTTGGTTCAATTGTAAGAACTGCCCAAATTTTAAATGTAAATAATATCATATCTACATATAGTAAATCTTCAAAAATTACACCAAGTGTTGTAAAAGCTTCTGCTGGTTCTATATTTTATGTTAAGTTTTCATTTTCGGATAATGTAAGAAGAGTAATTGAGATTTTAAAGAATAATAATGTTTCAGTTTATGTGCTTGAAAGGAATGGTTATTTAATAGATAATTTTGATATAAAGAGTAAAAAATTGGCTCTTATAGTTGGATCTGAGCATTATGGTGTTAGAAAGCATTTAATTGAAATGTCTGATGCAATTTTATCTTTAAGACAAATAAATGAGCAAGTTAATTCTTATAATGTCTCAAATGCAGTTTCAATTGCCCTTTATTTGTTAACTTTAAAATTTAATATCTAATGGAAGAGAAATTTAAAGAATTTATGAGAAATGTTCCACAAGCAGTTTTTGTAGCTATTACAAGAAGTTTTGATAATAAATTAGCGGGTTTAACAGTAAGCTCATTTGAAAGCATTTCTCTAAAACCTTTAATTACCTTAATTTCAATAGATAAGAGAGCAGAAAGTTTAGAGGCGTTTTTAAAGGCTATTGGATGGACGATAAGTCTATTAGGTGAGGAAGATGAAGAAGTCTCACGTTTTTTTTCAAATAAAGATATTCCTCAAAGTGAAAGATTTAAAAAAGATTTTCCAAGAAGTGAATTTTTGAAAATTCCATATATTGAGACTTCAATAGGATATATTGAGTGCATATACTATAAGCATTTAGAGATTGGTGATCATATGGTAATGTTTGGCAAAGTTATGAATGTAAAGGTTTTAAATAGTAAAAAGCCAATTGTTTATTATATGCGAAGTTATATAAGGTTGCCTTAAAATTTTAAGATGGAAGAAGTTTTAAGAATTCTCAATTCATTTATAAACTATGAAAAAATTGGCACAGCTCCAAGAGATTTGGATAGATTTAAGGAATTTTTAGAGAAGCTTGGAAGTCCTAACAAAAAATTGAGAAATGTTATTCATATTGTAGGGACGAAAGGAAAGGGTTCTGTAAGTTTCTATCTTTCAAAGTTTTTGATAAATGCAGGATTTAAAGTTGGGACATACATTTCACCACATATTTTGGATATTAGGGAAAGGATAATGTTAAATTTAAGACCTATTAGTGAAGGTGATTTTGTAAATTATTTTTATAAGGTTTATGGAAGCATGGAATATAAGGAAAAGCATTTTAGAACATATTTTGAGACATTAACTGCCATTGCTTTTTTATATTTTTTTGAAAATAATTGTGATTATTGTGTTATTGAGGCTGGGCTTGGTGGGAGACTTGATGCAACAAATGTTTTTGATAAGAGTGATGTTATTATTACAAGGATACACTTTGATCATATGCACATTTTAGGTAATACTTTGAAAGAAATAGCATTTGAGAAAGCAAGTGTTATAAATGAAAATTCAAGGGTTTTCACATCTTATCAAGAGGAAGAAGCATTTGAAGTAATTAAAAGAATGGCAATTGGGAGAAATGCAAGTTTATTTTTTGTAACCTTTGAGATTTTAGATAGCTCAGTTGATGGAATAGTATTTAAAATTGAGGATAGGGTGTTTAGAGTTCCACTTCTTGGTAATTTTCAAGCTTATAATGCTTCTTTATCTATTAAGACATTTGAAGTAATTACAGGTCTTGAATTTAAAGAAGATTACTTCAGAGATTTAAAAATTCCATGTAGATTTGAAATTTTTGAAAAATTCAATAAAAAAATTATTTTGGATGTTGCTCACAATTATCTCTCAATTTTGGAGGTTGTGAATAATGTTCTTAAACTGTTCAATAAAAAACCTATTATCATATTTTCACTTGCAAGGGACAAAGATATTGAAAACATCTCAAAAATTATAGGACAATTTAATGTTTTACTACCTAGCGTTGAAAATCCAAGATTATTTAGCCCTAACGAAATATCAAACTATTTGGAAAATTATCAAGTTTTTAAAGACATTAAAAGTGCATTTGAATTTGCTTTAAATAGTGATTTTGAGATTATTTTAATCACAGGTTCTACCTATTTAATTTCTGAGTTTTTAAAAGCATAGTGAAGCAACTGCAATTATTAGAATATGGAGGATTTCCAATTTTTACATATTTTGAATTAGAACTAATATAATTCACAATCTCTTTTAGTAGGAATGAACCTATGCATTTTCTATAGTTTAAAATTTTAAAATTTGATTTTATTATTTTCGTTTTGGATTTTTGAAGAATTAGATACATTTGGAAACCTATTTATAACAGATTATCCAAGTGGAGTATTTTTTGAGCATTACAGTCACAGATTTTTAGGAATTAATATTAATGAGAAAAATTTAATTGTTCAACTTGGACTTTTTTATGAAGATGGAGCTTATAATAAACGTGCATTTAATAATTTATATGGTGGATATGGGAATGCATTTTTTTTGATAAATTTTAGTGATTTTTTTATAACAATTGGTAGAAGAGAGCCAAGAATTTCAAAATTAGTGCTTTGGGATAGGTTTGCAATTGATGCTATTAGTATAAATTATAAAAACGATTTATTTTCTTATAGCTTTTGGATAAGTAGGATCAATTCTATAATTACACCTGAAAGTGTGAGCCTAGGTGGTAAAAACTATCCAAAAGGCTATTTAATAGATAGGTATTTAACAATAAGAAGGCTTGAAATTTATACAAGATCGGGTGATTTTTATATTACAGATTATGGTATTTTACCAATACCCTATGATCTAAACATCCCCTTTAGCCTTCTAAACCCGTTTATTTCAAGCTATGACCTTCAATGGAACGGAGGTTATGAAACTAATACAATACTATCATTTACTTATAAAAATGGTAGATTTTTATTTGAATTGTTAATAGATGATTTTCAATACAGCACTGAAACTATAAGTAAAGTGCCTCCAAAGCTTGGGATTTGGTCATACTTTAAATTTACACCATTTAAAATTGAGTTATTATATGCCATGCCATATACATTTAATAATAAGCGATATGTTTCAAAATGGCTTGTATATAATGAAATTCCATCTCTTATGAATGCAGATGAAATGAAAATTGTTTTATCCTATTATAAAAATGATAACTTTTTATCAATTGGAATGAAAATAAGAGGGAGTTTTACTGTTTATGATAGAGAGGACGAGAGTAGTTATATCTTCCATTTACCATTTATAGAGCCCGTTAAATTTTTTCCAATTTTCAAAACATTCAAGGATTTTAAATTTAATAAAAGAATTGTAAGGTTTGGTTTTAGATATGATGAAGAATTTCTTATAGATTTAAACCTCTTAATTTAGCTTAACTAAGAATGATATAACAAAGGTAGAAATTTATCCTTTAAACTTATCAAAATACAAAAAATAAATTAAGGAGGTTGAAAATGATGGAAAGATTTGTCATTAAACTCGCAATTTTGACCTTTTTAGTTCCTTCAATTTTAGGTGCAGTTCAAAACTGGTGCGTTTCGGTAGGAACTCCCTCTGATGACTATGGCTATCAGATTATCCAATGATAGTAGTATATATGTAATAAAGCTAAATGCAGGAGGTGATACACTACGATGGGGTCAGAAGATATGGGGTGCATTTTTAGGTCCATATTTTGGCTATTCAATAGTTCAAACATCTGATACGAGCTACTTCATTATGGGTTCTTATTATAAAGGTTCAGGTAAGGATAGCATCTTTATTGCAAGTCTTGATACAGGTGGAAATATAACATGGAATAAAAAATTAGGAGACGCAGTTTATGGTCGTTCAATGATTAGGACATATGATGGTGGTTATGCTATAACGGGTTATTATACAACTTACGAAGGAACTTATGACACGATAGCCAACGTGCCTAATAAAGATGTTATATTTTTAAAGCTTGATGCAAATAGAAATGTTCAAATAGCAAAAAGGTATAGAACTAACATTATTAGCCCTGTTCGTTATGAAGAAGGTTATTCAATAATCCAAACGAGAGATAGTGGGTATGCTATTTTGGGATATAGCCAAGATAGTTCTTATCGCAAGAGAATCTACTTAATAAAGCTTGATAGTGTTGGTAATGTTTTATGGTCAAAGTTAATAACACTTGGTGATGTGGATTTAATGGGTTATTCAATAATTCAAACAAGTGATAATGGATATGGGATAGTTGGAACGATGTATCGTGATACTACTAATACAATTGCTTCTGCCTTTGTTGCAAAGCTTGATTCTATGGGTAATTTATCATGGGGTAGGTTAATATGGGTTAATAGTGAGGTATGGGAAGGTTGGACAGAAGCTCGTTCAATAGTTCAAGCGGATGATGGAGGATTTGCAATAACGGGAACTGCTCGTGATACATTAAGTAATATTTATAATGCCTTCTTTTTGAAAATCTTTCCAAATGGCAATATTCAAAGAGTATTACTATTAGGAAGTAGTAATTCACATAGTTTTGGTTATTCAATAATAAGGACTAATGACAATGGATATGCAATTGCTGGTAAGACTACATTAAATAGTATAGATAGTATAGGTGGATATGATGTATTTATTGCAAAGATGCCACCAATAGATAGTGCTGTTTGTTGTGGTAGGAAAGCAAGTGCTTCTCGTTTAAGTGCTGGAGAAGCAGTAAATGCTACTACTGTTTCTCATGATCTTTCTATTAATGTTGGATGGAACTACGACCAAGAGCAATCTGGCGAACTTAACATAATTTGTAGGCAAACACTTGTGGATGTAGGGGAAGGCAATTCAGGAACAAAGGCATCATTTTGTTATAGTTCAAAGGGGGTAAAAATAAGCTTTAATAGGTTATATGATAGAGTAGATATAGTAATAAGGGATGTAGCGGGAAGGGAGATTGAAAGGAAGACTTTA
>FWWL01004727.1_pt1 | contig 14079 bp, 9 predicted proteins | sample 2228331 | NCBI WGS metagenome assembly FWWL01 (sample SAMEA103939775, study PRJEB20133) | metagenome
AGCCCTTATATTAAGGAAAATAGAAAAAAGCCAGTTAGAAAATGGAGTTATTACTAGGGAGTGAAACCTCAGAATAATAAGGAGGTATTAATAGGGTGCGGAAGCTCTCTATAAGCAACTAAAGGGTGGGTTGGGTGGGAGTTACCCTAGATAGTCCTAACAAAAATTCTTAAATAGAAATTCCTGAAAAAAATGATGAAAAAGCTATTATTCGAGGTAACTTATATCTATCTAAAAGTGAAATTACAATTTAGTGTATTTATAATGAATCAAGTGGATTGTTTAATACTTGGCGCTTCAGGCAAAGTAGGGAAATACATAGTAAAACAAATTCAAGAGAACAAAATACTTTCTCAATTCAACAACTTTATACTACATTACAATTCCAACAAAATAGAGACAAATTCTCCTAGATTCCACCTGTTAAAATGTGACTTTACATTCCAAGAAGAAATAGACAGACTCATAGAAAAATTAGGCAACTTCAACATACAACTCATAATAAACTTAGCATCAAGTTTTGTGGAATCTCCAATAACGAAAGGTTGGGACGAAGCACAAAAATTAATATTTTCGAATTCAATAAATCAAATGTATCTGTTTACCAAACTAATTAATAAGCTAGAAAAATTTTTTATAATACAAGTATTGGACGTATCGATAAAAAAACCATATTCGAACAAATACTTCTGGTACAGTATATCAAGATTAGCCCTATTTGGTTTTTTTAAGACACTGAAGAAAAACAAATTAGCAAACGATAAAGAGATAAAATTTTCTTTGATCTTTCCAAAATTAATAGAAGAAAATAGAGATTTCGAAAAAATTTCACTTCTGATAGATAAATTATCAAAAAATCATAAAGAGAAAATTTACATAATATGATAATGGTTTTCTATGGAGTTTCACCATCGATAAAAAACAATATTGTTTTCAGGGGTGTTAATTACACCAATAAAAACATTTCCACTATCCGAAATAGCATATCCCCTTATAAGTCTATCATACCTAAAATCTAGAAGCACTTCCTTAGAAGGTGAAAAAACACTAGAAAATGGGTCAAATAGAATAAGGTAAGGATAACCATCTTTATAACCTGCTCCTATAATGATGTTACCTGGTCTAGAACCAACTAAGCTAAATGTCTGATTTTTAGGCAAACCAACAGACAAGTTATTAAGTTTCTCAAAAGTATCTTTTCGATAGGAAGATATGGCGACAACTTTATCGTTTGTTTTATTAATTGACATTATAACAATATCGCCATCCCATGTAGACAAAGCGGATACAGGCTCCAAAGTATCGTCAAAAGCGAATTCTACGTTTCTTACAAAGATAAGATATGAGGAAAAAATAGAAAGTAAAACTTTACCACCAACCACTTGGAAAACATATACGTTACCAATTTTATCTTTGGATAAAGAAAATACATTTGTCAAAATATACTGAGAGACAATAGGATGTGGATAATATAAACTATTAGATATTCTGAAAACCGAAATCTTATAAAGAGTATTGTAGTCAATTTCACTTGGCAATCTAAATAAAACAACCAAGGATTTATCATGGTTAACAAAAAAAGTTTCAAAATCCCATTCCTGGTTAGTAAAAAAAATCGCGCCAAGATAACCAATAGAGTTTTCAGAAATACTTAATACCTTAGCAACACCATTTGTTATAAAATTAATTAAAAACACTTGCGAATTAAGAGCAGCCATTTTCAGGCTAAAAAAATCCTCCCAGTAAAAAATTTCATCCGTGAGCATCTCATCACTATTGTCGTATATTTTGGATTTTAAGTCAGATGATGAATAAAACAAAAGCTCGTCTAAAGAAGAAACTAAAATATTAGTATTTGATACACTTAAATAAAGTGTATAGTTAGTTTCTTCCTTTCCTACAATGACATAGTTAAACAAAGTTCCCTTTGAGGCAAGAGTACAGGAGTTAAAAATTAAAAGTAAAAAGAAACCTAGAACTAATAAAAAGTTACTAATCTTCATATTACACCTCTATTACTTAGAAAAAACATACAAGATTGGAATTTCGGGCGGAAAGAAAATCATATAAAATAAAAAAAGCCTGGCAAGTACCTACTTTCCCACCTTCCGAAGAAGGCAGTATCATCGGCGGTGTAGGGCTTAACTTCCGGGTTCGGAATGGAAACCGGGTGTTTCCCCTACCCTATACTCACCAGGCAAAAAAACCCCCTGCCTAAGCAGGGCAAACCTATATTAAATTTACAACGAAGATAGCCATGCCAAACGAGCATTAGTAGTGCTCGGCTCAACACCTTTCGGTGCTTACACCTGCACCCTATCAACCTGGTAATCTACCAGGGCTCTTCAGGGGTACCTTATCTTGGGGCGCGCTTCCCGCTTAGATGCTTTCAGCGGTTATCGCTTGGGAACATAGCTACCCAGCGGTGCTTCTGGTGAAACAGCTGGTACACCAGAGGTTCCCTCACTCCGGTCCTCTCGTACTAGGAGCAACCCCCCTCAAGTACCCAAACGCCTGCAGCAGATTGGGACCGAACTGTCTCACGACGTTCTGAACCCAGCTCACGTACCCTTTTAATGGGCGAACAGACCAACCCTTGGGACCTTCTTCAGCCCCAGGATAGGATGAGCCGACATCGAGGTGCCAAACAGGGCCGTCGATATGAACTCTTGGGCCCTATCAGCCTGTTATCCCCGGGGTACCTTTTATCCGCTGAGCGATGGCTCTTCCACACAAAGCCACCGGATCACTAAGCCCTGCTTTCGCATCTGCTCGACCTGTCGGTCTCGCAGTTAAGCCTCCTTATGCCTTTGCACTCAACGGTTGGTTTCCGTCCAACCTGAGGAGACCTTTGGGCACCTCCGTTACTTTTTAGGAGGCGACCGCCCCAGTCAAACTGTCAACCTGGCACTGTCCTCCTCTTTCCACAAGAGGAGTTAGAACCTCCATGTATCAAGGGTGGTATCTCACCGACGGCTCCATGACGCCCGAAAGCGTCACTTCAAAGCCTCCCACCTATCCTGCGCATGATACACAAAGATTCAATACCAAGATACAGTAAAGGTCCACGGGGTCTTTCCGTCCCGCTGCAGGTAGCCAGCGTCTTCACTGGCCTCGCAAATTCGCCGAGCCCCTCGCCGAGACAGCGCTCAAGTCGTTACGCCATTCATGCGGGTCGGAACTTACCCGACAAGGAATTTCGCTACCTTAGGACCGTTATAGTTACGGCCGCCGTTTACCGGGGCTTAAGTTTGGGGCTTCGCAGGTAAACCCACTAACCCCTCCCCATAACCTTCCGGTACTGGGCAGGCGTCAGCCCCTATACTTCCTCTTACGAGTTAGCAGAGGCCTGTGTTTTTGTTAAACAGTCGCTTGAGCCTCTTAACTGCGACCTCTTTCACAAGCCTATCAAAAAATAGGCTTGTTACTCGTAGGCACCCCTTCTCCCAAAGTTACGGGGCGAACTTGCCGAGTTCCTTGGCGAGGGCTCACTCGATCGCCTGTGGATATTCTCCTAGCCTACCAGTGTCGGTTTACGGTACGGTCAGCCGATGTATACCGCTTAGGAGTTATTTCTTGGCAGTTTATGCGCGAGAGACTTGAGCATCCCGAAGGACACTCTCGTACTCGGATTTCAGCCTTTAAGAAAGCAAGGATTTACCTCACTTTCAGCCTCCATCCTTGAACGTCCATACCATTAGAACGCTCTCTCTGCACACCTGCGTCACTCCATCGCTTAAGATACATCGGCTGGTCCAGGAATATTAACCTGATTCCCATCAGCTACGCCTTTCGGCCTCACCTTAGGGTACCGACTAACCCCAGGTCGATCATCGTTGCCTGGGAACCCTTAGGCATCCGGCGGAGAGGATTTTCACCTCTCTTAGTGCTACTCAGGCTGGCATTCTCGCTTCTAGTACCTCCACTATGCTTTACAGCATAGCTTCACAGGTATTAGAACGCTCCCCTACCACTCTAGCTCAAAGCTAGAGTCTATGGCTTCGGTAGGACACTTAGCCTCCCCACATCTTCGGCGCAAGATCTCTCGGCCAGTGAGCTATTACGCACTCTTTAAATGATGGCTGCTTCTAAGCCAACATCCTGGCTGTCTTAGAGATCCCACATCCTTTCACACTTAGTGTCCTTTAGAGACCTTAGCCGATAGTCTGGGTTCTTGCCCTCTCGTCCATAGAGCTTACCCCTACAGACTGAGTCCCCAGATTACACACAAGGCATTCGGAGTTTGGTTAGGCTTGGAAGCTTTTGGCCTCCTTACCTATCCAGTGCTCTACCTCCTTGTGCTACTTCTGGAGCCCACACCTAGATGTGTTTCGGGGAGAACCAGCTATCACCGGCCTTGTTTAGCCTTTCACTCCTAACCACAGCTCATCCGAGGATTTTGCAACATCCACCGGTTCGGACCTCCCCCAGGTTTTCACCCAGGTTCATCCTGGCCATGGTTAGCTCGACCGGCTTCGGGTCTACCGCCTACTACTAACGCCCTATTCGGACTCGCTTTCGCTACGGCTTCGCTGCTAAAACAGCTTAACCTCGCAGTAGACGGTAACTCGCCAGCTCATTCTTCAATAGGCACGCCATCAGGGATTACTCCCCTCTGACGGATTGTAGGTGGAAAGTTTCAGGTTCTATTTCACTCCCCTATCCGGGGTTCTTTTCACCTTTCCCTCACGGTACTAGTTCACTATCGGTCACCAGCGAGTATTTAGCCTTGGAGGGTGGTCCCCCCTGATTCCCGCAGACCTCCACGTAGTCCACGGTACTCGGGAGTAGAGTCCAGGAAGACTTCTACCTTTCGCCTACAGGACTATCACCTTCTATGGTCCAGCTTTCCAACTGGTTCGGCTAGATAGAAGTTTTGTAACTTCCCGGGTAAAACCCCGACTCTATCCCACAACCCCAATCTAAGAAACTTAGATTGGTTTAGGCTCTTCCCCTTTCGCTCACCACTACTCAGGGAATCTCGGTTGATTTCTTTTCCTCTGGGTACTGAGATGTTTCACTTCCCCAGGTTCGCCTCTCACACATAAGTGTGAGATACACGGACTTATTAATCCGTGTAGGTTTCCCCATTCGGGCATCCTGGGATCAATGGCTATTTGCGCCTCCCCCAGGCTTATCGCAGCTTATCACGCCCTTCATCGCCTGCTGGTGCCAAGGCATCCACTTTCCACCTCTAAAGTGCATGGCTACCTTCGTCGTATTATTTCTAGAGCAAAAAATCAAAAGCCTTATAGCTCAGTGGAGGTGAGGGGAATTGAACCCCTGACCTTCTCGGTGCAAGCGAGACGCTCTCCCTCTGAGCTACACCCCCAAGTCTATGTGGGCCCAAGTGGATTCGAACCACTGACCTCACCCTTATCAGGGGTGCGCTCTAACCACCTGAGCTATAGGCCCCCAATAAAAATGAAAACAGGAAGATATTTATCTACCGGACGGGTTTCAAAAGATCACCCTAAGGAGGTGATCCAGCCGCACGTTCCCGTACGGCTACCTTGTTACGACTTCACCCTCCTCGCCAGCCCAATTCTCAACCCCCGAAGGAGTCTTCGAACTGAGCCGACTCGGTTGGTGTGACGGGCGGTGTGTGCAAGGCCCGAGAACGTATTCACCGCAGTATGGCTGACCTGCGATTACTAGCGATTCCGGCTTCATGCAGTCGAGTTGCAGACTGCAATCTGCACTGGGGATGGTTTTAGGGGATTAGCTTCCTCTCGCGAGGTCGCAAAACCCATTGTACCATCCATTGTAGCATGTGTGTAGCCCAGGGCATAAAGGCTATACTGACTTGACGTCATCCCCTCCTTCCTCCAGCTTATCGCTGGCAGTTTCCCTAAAGTTCCCGGCATTACCCGCTGGCAACTAGGGATGGGGGTTGCGCTCGTTCAGGGACTTAACCCTACACCTCACGGCACGAGCTGACGACAGCCATGCAGCACCTGTGTACCAGCTCCCGAAGGAGCGCCTACTATTTCTAGTAGGCTTCCGGTACATGTCAAGCCCTGGTAAGGTTCTTCGGTTAGCATCGAATTAAACCACATGCTCCACCGCTTGTGCGGGCCCCCGCCAATTCCTTTGAGTTTTAACCTTGCGGCCGTAATCCCCAGGTGGCGGACTTAACGCGTTAGCTTCGACACCGATCTGAGAAAACTCAGACCGATATCAAGTCCGCATCGTTTACGGCTGGGACTACCAGGGTATCTAATCCTGTTTGCTCCCCCAGCTTTCACACCTGAGTGTCGATACCAGACTAGGAGGCTGCCTTCGCCTTCGGCATTCTACCCGATATCTACGGATTTTACCCCTACACCGGGCATTCTACCTCCCTCTTCTGGATCCTAGTCATGCAGTTTGAGATGCCTTTCCGGAGTTAAGCCCCGGGATTTGACATCTCACACACATGACCACCTGCGTGTCCTTTACACCCAGTGATTCCGAGTAACGCTCGCCCCTCACGTCTCACCGCGGCTGCTGGCACGTGATTAGCCGGGGCTTATTCGTAGGGTACCGTCATCATCGTCCCCTACAAAAGGGGTTTACACCCCTCAGGGCTTCATCCCCCACGCGGCGTCGCTGGGTCAGGGTTTCCCCCATTGCCCAAGATTCTTAGCTGCTGCCTCCCGTAGGAGTCGGGCCCGTGTCTCAGTGCCCGTGTGGCCGACCATCCTCTCAGACCGGCTACCCGTCATAGCCTTGGTAGGCCGTTACCCTACCAACTAGCTGATAGGCCATGGGCCAACCTCTAGGCGACCAAAGGCCTTTAATCCTCGATCCGCAGATCAAGGATATTATATAGGATTACCTCCGGTTTCCCGAAGCTATCCTATACCTAGAGACATGTTACCCATGTATTACTCACCCGTTCGCCGCTATCTACTCACTGAGAAAACCCAGTAAGTAGACCGCTCGACTTGCATGCCTAAGACACGCCGCCAGCGTTCACTCTGGGCCAGGATCAAACCCTCCATTATAGAGAGTTTATAAACTCAAAAATTTTCACACATTAGACCCGCCGGTAGATAAATAACTACCTATTTTTAGAGCAATTCAGTAATACTATAACTAGTTAACATCAGAGCACGCGTAATTTTATGTATCCTGAAACCATACTTTCAACTTCATAAAAATTCCATTCTCTAGCTCTGATTCAGTTTACAAATCCAAAAACAAAATTCTAGAGCAATTTCCTAAAGGCAGAGTTAATTATATAAAAAAAATTTCCAGTTGTCAACTTTAGATGAATCTGTTCCCAGGAATTTCTATTTAAGAATTTTTCTTAGCATCCATCTAGGGCAATTCCCCCCCACCCCTTAGTTTGATTCTAGGGGGTTCCACCCCCTAAGATTACCCCCATTATTTAAGGAAAGTGCCTTAGGCACAAGTGTCTTAGACACCCACCCTTAAGGTACATACAGGGGATTACACCCCCTAAGAGTACCCATTTTTCAAATAGGGTAATCATTTTCTCTATTTTAACATCCTATTTAGGACAACTTTCCACCCACCCATCACTAAGAGATTTCATAGGGGGCTTCGCCCCCTATGAATACCCCCATTTTTTTAGAAAAGTGCCCTAGGCACACCCTAATTGTTTAGAAAGAAAAATTTTTGTTAAATAGAAATCCCTGGACATAGACTTGAAAAAAGTGATTCTATTAAGGTAAACTTAGGTTGCTTATATTCATACCCGAGGTTTTATGTCGTGTTGTAAAATAATGGTTCCAGCTAGTTCAGCAAACCTAGGTAGCGGATTTGATACATTTGGTATTGCTTTGAGCTTATATTGTTACGCAGAACTAAGAAAAGGCAAATTATCTAATGGTATACTCATCTATGAAGGTCCAGACAAAAAAGAAGAGATAGGTGTAGAAAATATAGTATACAAATCTTTCATTCGGATTCTCGAGGAACTAAAAGTCCCCCAGCCAAAAGATTTCCACATATGGATAAAAAACCACATACCTATTGGAAAAGGCTTAGGTAGTAGTGCTAGTGCGATAACGTGCGGGCTTATGCTAGGTTATATCTACACAAAAGAGAATAACTTACTACCTAAAGAATACGAAAACTTATACATAGCCAAAGAAAAATTAATACTACCCTTGGCAGAAGAAATAGAAGGACACCCTGACAATGTAACCCCATGTATCATGGGCGGATTTACGATCTCAGGTATAGACTCAAAAAAAAGATATATCAAGATAGACTTCCCAGAAGATATAAAACTAATATTTGTTATTCCAAATATCGAAGTTTCAACAAAATACGCACGAAGTTCTTTACCAAAATGCTACAAAATTAAGGAAGTAGTAGCTAACATAAGAAGTAGCCCCCTTCTCATTCTAGGTATAGTAAGAAATGATTCCGAATTGATATCACTTGGGTTAAGAGATGAAATACACCAAAAATATAGAAAACATCTATATGGACATTTCGCAAAATTACTCGATTACAAAGATGAAGAATTAATAGGCACATTTGTTTCTGGTAGTGGGCCAACTATGGCTCTTCTCACAAAAACCCAAAATATACCTTCATTTCTAAACAGAGTTAGAAAATATCTATCCAACGTCCCAGTTAACAGCTATGATATACAAATACTAAGAGTCGATAATCAAGGAGCAAGAATAATTTAAAAGCATATTCAATCCTTTTTCTCAACAAAATCACTTAGAGTTAAATTTACACACTTAACACTTAGTAACTGAGCTTATAGCTTACTGAAATTTCTCCGAATACATTAGAAATATATCCAACCTCAAAACTCAGTAAAAACGAATAAAAGTCCTTGTTTAAACATAAAAACACACCATTTCGTATGCTATCACTGTATATCCCTCCCTTAACACCCAATCCTAAGTCTATCAAACTCAGTGAATACAAAAAGGAAAACTCAATACTAACAAACTGAGAAGTTATACCAATTTCGGATTGAACTTTTACACTTTCTGATAAAGAAAATATACTACCTATGTTCCCTAGAATACGAAACTTATCCATGTAATTAGCAGAAACCCCTATCGTAAGAAAAGTTGGAAATCTGAGCTTTTTCACTTTAGCCATTTCTACTTGTGTAATAAGAGCAGATACGCCTTCATTAGTTACGGATAAGGAGATATTAGTTTGCATAACATTTGTTTTGTCTTGCATATATTCATCTAGTCCAGGAGCTTGACTAGCAAGCGATGTTTTTAAAATATTTGTTTCACCAAATAGTGTTTTAACAGTTAGATAATCTTCAGTTTCATCTATCTTTACAGCCTTATAGATATTAGTACCTATATAAATATCAAAAACTTCTTCCTTAAAAAATTCTATTACCGCTATATCGGTGGTCTTAAAGTACAAAACCTTACCACCTTTCACCTGAAACTTTATTTTATTATCCTTCTGTGATACCACTTTACCAATAAAAGTCTGGCCGTTTTTCAAAATTATCACATCACTGTTCACTTTGAACAAAAAAAATATGAATAATACCAGAATTGCAAATAACTGCCTCACACCATTTACTTTAAAAAACATTGAAGAAAATATCCAAATTCAGCATGAAAATCCTTTTTCAAAACTTTTTCATTCAAATCGATGTGAAAAACATATTATTACTAACTTGTCTCAGACAATTTCTATTTTAGAATTTTTAGACTCCGCTGAAGTGAGCAATCCCCGCCCACCCACCCTAATTGTTTTCTTAGAGGGACGAAATCCCTCTACAACTCTCTTTTAAAAGAAAAAATTTTTGTAAAATAGAAACCTCTGAACTTGTCCTAAAATTTACCAACATAAGAAGTCTTTGGTATAAATTTTTAATACACGCCATCTAGAATTTCAAAAAACTACTTTCCTTGGAAAAAATTAAAAAAAATTTTTAACAATGTGGGCACGTCAAACAGGTATTCCATGGAAGTAAAAAAACACATGTTGTAGAACGTGGTCTTTGTAGTGCCACGGAAAGCTATTTAATAAAACACTAAAAAATTCAAGAAAAATTCTTCAAAAATTTTCTCCAAAGATACCAAAACACGTCTACCTTAGCGACAGCTGAAAGAAATATAAAAATAACTAAAAACAACACTCCTTTTACTGTTGTCGCTAAGAAAGATTCCCAATAACCATCACCAAAATTGAATAGAGAAAAAATAATTTTTATCGATACCGCTACCAGAAATGAAATACCAGAGATTTTCAAAAACTCAACAAACACTTTTAATTTATCAGCTATATAATTTTTCTCAATCAAAAATATGTGTAAAGAAGCAAAAGTGAGTGAAATAAAGTATGCCCAAACTATTCCTTGATACCATCTAAAAAATACAAAAAAGATAACATTAAAAACCACATTTCCAATTAAAACTGTTAAACTGTTCACAATTGGGATTTTTACATTACCTCTGGCATAAGATACTCTAGTAAGTATAAGCAAAAAACCCTGAAAGTAAATGCAAAAAGAATAAACCCAAAAAGCCTCATGAGTAAGATTTAGAGCTTCTAAATCGTATTTGCCCGGACTACCCATCAAAATCCCAGGTATATCCCTGAAAACAAACCTTGTTAGTTCAAAACTAAAAACCATAAAAAAAATAGAAATAGGCAGAATTATAAAATTAAAAAACTCCAATGCTTGTTTAGAAGTAGCTCTAAAACCGATGAGGTCATTTTCAGAAAAATATTTTGACAGGTGCCCTAATCCAACTAAAGATATTGCAACCCCGAACATCCCAATGGGTACTTGAATAACTAGAAATGCATTAGTCATAGCAGTTATAAACCCCTCGTAAAAAGAACCAAAAAACCTAGATACGAGTGAGTTAATTTGAGAAATCAAATATATTCCAAATACTGAAAAGTAACTAATCATAAGTTGTCTTGTATAAGAGTCCATTTTAAACAATTCTCTTATAGAAACCTTAACTGCCAAGAAATCCTTGACACTTCTCACAGACCATAAAATCTGAAAAACTAACATAGAAAAAGAACCTACAAGAACAGCCCAAGGTAAAATGTAATATCCTTTTTCTTGAAAAAGAGCAAGAATAGCGATAAAAACAATGTTGAAAATAACAGGTGAATAAGCAAAAGAAAAATATTCGCCCTCACCTATCTTGACAATCGCCAAAAAAGATTGAAGTGATATAAAAGTGACAGAGAAAGCCATTATCGAAATAGATATGGAAGAAATAGAAATCCATTCATCAGCAAAACCTGGGAAAAATACCACTGACAACTGGTATGAAAAAATTATCAGGAGAATAGATAAAAAATTTGAAACTAAAAAAATAATAAACATGTTTTTTAGCACAAAAGTTTTCAAAAATTCAGGTTTCTCGATTTTGACTTTGTTATATATCGGTATAAAGACATTATTTATAGCACCCTCTCCTACTAGATTTCTTAAAACATTAATTATCTGGAAAGATGCCCAAAATACATCTACAAGACCAAAGTAGAAATTTACAACTATATTCTTAAATAACCCTAAAACTCTTGAAATAAAGGTACCAGTGGTATTCACTAAAACACTTCTTATAGAAATCATAAAAATTCTGATGTTTATCAGAAAATACTAATTCTATTTGGAGGCCAAAATCTGAATATTGCTTTACCTATTAACACACTTTCAGGTACAAGCCCCCAATATCTACTATCATTACTTTCATCCCTATTATCACCCATAACAAAATAGTAACCTTCCGGTATTCTGTTAGAAATAAGAGAATTGGTTACTTTATTCAAATCATCCTTAAAAAATTCCATATTTGGTAAAGCATATTCAGGAAAACCCAGTCTAACAAGTTCTTCTCTCGTGTGTGGATCGTAAAGCAAAACTAGATTAGATAACGAAAATGTTGTTTTTATAGCTTCTGGGACTAGATATGGTTGCTTCAATCTTATTATTTTCCCTCCTTCCTTGTAAAGACTATAGAAAGGAGTAGATTCAACAAATTGATATTCTAATTCTTTTCCATTTATGTAAACTCTATTATTTTTCAGTTCGACTGTATCACCAGGAACACCGACAACTCTCTTGACAAAGAACTTTGGTTCATTATCGATATTTATTACAGAGAAAGTTAGTAATGTCACAAGCTCTCTAACCTTTCCAGGACTTCTATAGGTAGGGTTCTTAAACACAATTATATCATCCCTTTGTGGAGCAGTAAAACCAGGTGTTTTAACATCAATTATAGGGAAATTTATACCGTAAGTAGGCTTAAAAACTATGATCCTATCACCTATGAGTAGAGTCGGTATCATAGATCCTGATGGAATAGCAAAAGCCTCTATAAAAAGAAGCCTTATAACAAAAGCTATGACATAAGCTTCGCCTATTATCCTCAGATTCTCCAGAATTACCTCTCTAAGAGTTCTCTTGGTTTTTTTATTTTCTTTCATGTTTTCTCTCATGTTCTTGGACTATTTTTAAGATGATTATCCCGAAGTTTCAAACTCAAAAGAGATCGCCACAGGAATTTCTACCTAAGAATTTTTCTTAGCATCGATCTAAAGCATCCACTCAAAAGCTAGGGCATTCTTAGGAGCGAAACCATCTATACTAAGGAAATAGGAAGAAACCAATAGGAAAAAACCAATTAGGAAATGAGTTATTACTAGGGAGTGAAAGCCTCGGAATAATAATGGGGTAATCTTAGGGGGCGCCTAGGGCGCTTTTCTTAAAAAATGGGGGTATTACTAGGGGGCGAAGCCCCCTATAGAATCTCTTAGGGATGGGTGGGTGGGAGTTGCCATAAATATTACGCTAAAAAGCAAGCAAGTGTCTAGAATACTTTTTAAATGGGTGTCACTCTAAATTATAAAATTACCTAAAATGTACAACTCGAGTAAATATCTAACTTCTGAGTATAGCTATGACAGATAGTGTGAAAAAGAAAAAAAAGTGTAAAGCAAAGAAACTGGACAAACTTGCCACCCCAAAGACAAAAGCCTTATACTTATAATTCTCTCTCAAAAACTTGAAAATTATCGGTAGAGAATAAAAAGCAAAAGCATGCATAAGAAAGTAAAACAAGGAAATGTAAAGGTTAACGTTAGCTAGCAAATCAGAACAAATTTCCAAAGAAGGAATGAACAATTCCCCAAGCCCTAGCAAGGAAGCAACCAAAATGCTCCCCCCAATAGCAAGAAGAAAAACCGGTGTTCTTAAATCATAAATCTCTGATATAACATTATCAGTCAGTATGGGTTCTACATCACCTGAAATCTTCTTGCCCAGAATAAAAAAAACAATAATAGCAATTACGTGAACCCAGAAGATAGAAACAGGAATGTACATATTTACTTATACTTCTCGAATTCTGGGCTATCAGGGTAATATTTTATAGCACAAACTTTATTACCTTTCTCAGTGTAATAAATTCCACCATTCCAGAACTCTATCGCTGCAAACAACGCATTACCACCATCCATTTCGTTTTCATTTCTACCTCTCCACGAGATAAATCTCATTATATTTTCGAAATCCTGGCTATAGATAGCTATGGTTCTTGCTATGTTGAAAACATTCCAATCATTTACATCTTTAAATCCCTCTCCTTCGTCCTCTACTATTACCTTAGATTTTCCCTCGAAGGAATACCAAATTCTCACTTTTTTAGAAGGATTATTCTTATTACCATGTCTTATAGCGTTCTTTATAAGTTCAGATATTTGCTGTTCGAGAAGATTAGCTTCTTTATAAAGCTCTGGAGCATCCTTGACAAGAAACATAGCATACTCTCTTAGCCTAGACACATCACTCCTTACCTCAACATAATTCATACCTTCAGTGTTAAAGACAGGATGCGACTCTGATACTACAATTATCTGCCTAATCTCTAAGGTATCACCACCATACCTAACAAAAAGAGTATGGTTATTCTTCTTACCAACTACTTCAAACTTGTAAGGAACCTCGACCATTTTCTATTTCACCCCAATTACTATCAAACTACAATAGATATTATAAATATGCAATTTACTACTTTCAATAATCTTCTGAGTAACATGTTAACTCTTTAGACTGAAAAAAAGTGTAAAAAAAAAAAAAAAAAAAAAAAAAATAAA
>FWWL01005325.1_pt1 | contig 14079 bp, 15 predicted proteins | sample 2228331 | NCBI WGS metagenome assembly FWWL01 (sample SAMEA103939775, study PRJEB20133) | metagenome
AGCTCGTCATCCGCGATTCCCCACCGGCCCGGCACGGATGGTCCGGGACCTGCCCATGGAGGCCTGATGCCTATCTTTAACCTGAGACCCAGGACCTGACAGGGATCGGTCATGGCGGTCCTGCTTCCCACGGTGACGACGCCGACGGTCGGTCAGGCGGCGGCCGGCCCGACTCCGGACGGCCTGCCCCGTCTGTCGGGCCGGTTCTGTATCTACACGTACGGGTGCCAGATGAACGAGCACGACTCGGAGAAGATGGCGAGCCTCCTCCGGCAGATGGGCCTCCAGCCGGTCGCCGGACCGGAGACCGCCGACGTCGTCGTCTTCAACACGTGTAGCGTCCGGGAGAAGGCCGGCCAGAAGGTATTCTCGGAACTCGGCAAGTTGAGGCTCGTCAAACAGCGGCGGCCCCACATGGTCATCGCCGTCTGCGGCTGTCTGGCCCAGCAGGAGGGCGAGCGGATCTTCCGGCAGGCCCCCCACGTGGACGTCGTCTTTGGGCCCCGGAACATCCCCGAACTCCCGGAGCTCCTCCGGCGGGCCGTCCGGGGCGAGCGGCACGTCGTCTCGCTGTCCCGGCCCCGCCAGCGGCCGGCTTTCGACCAGTTGGCCGTCTACCGGCGCTCGCCCGTCGTCGGCTACGTCACCATCATGGAGGGCTGTGACAAGTTCTGCACCTTCTGCATCGTCCCCTTCACCCGGGGGCGGGAGGCCTATCGGCCGCCCCGGGACATCCTGATGGAGGTCCAGGCCCTCGCCGAGGCCGGCTACCCGGAGGTCGTCCTCCTTGGCCAGACGGTCAACTCCTACCGGTGGGAGGACGTGACGTTTGCCGCCCTCCTCCGGATGGTCCACGGCGTCGAGGGCATCCGACGCATCCGCTTCGTCTCGCCCCATCCGTCGGACGTGACCGACGAGCTCATCGAGACGATCCGGGATTATCCGAAGGTCTGCCGCCACATCCACATGCCCCTCCAGGCCGGCTCGGACCGCGTCCTGCGGGCGATGCGTCGGACGTATACGCAACGGGAGTACCTGGAGAAGGTCGAGAAGCTCCGAAAGGCCATCCCTGACATCGCCATCGGGACGGACATCATCGTCGGCTTTCCCGGCGAGACGGAAGAGGACTTCCAGGAGACGCTCCGGGTCGTCCGCCTCGTCGAGTACGATCACATGTTCAGCTTCAAGTACTCGCCCCGACCCTTCACGGCGGCCTGGAAATTCGGCGACCCCGTCCCCGACGAGGTCAAGACCGACCGCATCGTCCGTCTGCAGGCCCTCCAGGAGGCGATTCAGCTCCGGAAGCATCGGGCCCTCGTCGGAAGTCTCCAGGAAGTCCTCTTCGAAGGCCCCTCCAAGAAACGACCCGATGAACTGGAGGGCCGGACGACGCACAACCGCGTCGTGAACGTCCCGGCCGACCCGTCCCGATGGCTGGGCCGGTTCGCCTGGGTGCGCATCACGGAGGCCGGGCCCCACAGCCTGCGGGGCGAAATTCAAGATGCAGGATGCAAAGTGGGTGTCGGGTGGGAGGCGGGAAGTCGGTCCCATCCCCTGCCGGGACGGTAGACGGCCGGCGGGAGCTTTCTCGGAATCATCCCGATTTCGAACGACTCCTCGTCCCCTCGATGGAGGGGACTTACGTGGGTCTTCCCGGGGCTCCCAGACTCCGGCCCCGGAACCCCCGACACCTGAAACCGAGTCTCGAATATGGACCCGACGTGGATTCGACCCCGTCTCCGGTGGGCCATCCGCCTCGTCCGGCAGGTCGGCCGTCAGCTCCGGCAAGCGTGGACGCAATCGGACGGCCCTGTCCCGATGGAATGGAAAGATGAAGGCCGGCGGCACCCCGTCACCCGGCTCGACCGGGTCGTCGAGGCGACGATCGTCCGGCAGATCTTCCAGAAGGACCCGAAGGCCCAGGTCCTGACCGAGGAGTCGGGCGTCTTAGGACCGGCCCACAGCAAGGCCCGGTGGGTCCTGGACCCCATCGACGGGACGAGTAACTTCATCCATGGCTTTCCCCACTTCGCCATCTCGCTGGCCCTGGAATACGAGGGCCACGTCGTCCTGGGCGTCGTCTACGACCCCATCAAGCGGGAGTGCTTTTGGGCCGGGACCGGGATGGGTGCCTTCTTGAACGGACGGCCCATCCGGGTCTCCTCAGTCCGGTCCGTCAACGAGGCCCTCCTGGGGACGGGCTTCACGTACCACATTTACGAACACATGGACCGGACGCTTCAGATATTCCGGGGGTTCCTCTACACGGCCATGGGCATCCGCCGGGCCGGGGCGGCGGCCCTGGACCTCTGCTACGTGGCGGCCGGACGCCTGGACGGCTTTTGGGAAGAGCACCTGTCGCCGTGGGACGTGGCCGCCGGGGTCCTCATCCTGCAGGAAGCCGGCGGGCGCTGGACAGACTTCGCCCTTCAGCCGACGTCGATCTACGACGGAGAGGTCCTGGCCAGCAACGGCCTCATCCACGACCAGATGGGAGAGGTCATCCGCTGGGCCCTGTCCTCCGAGGCGTGACGACGGGATGACTCCCGGCGCCTCCGTCCCGTGCCCGAACGAGCGTCTCCAGGTGAAGGAGGGTCCGCTCCAAGGCGCCCCCCTGCCGGAGGACGACCTGGCGGGCCCGCCGCCCCCAGGCGACCCGCTCCTCCGGCACCCCAAGCAAGTCCTGAACAGACGTCGGAAGGGCTTCGACGGCCCCCGTCGGTAGGACCTGAATCCCCTCGGCGGCCTGGAAGGCCTCGACGACGTCCAGGAAGTCCCGGTGGTACGGCCCGATGACGACGGGCACGCCCCACCAGGCCGGCTCGATGGGGTTGTGGCCGGCCTGACTCGGATGAAAGCTTCCCCCGACGACGGCCACGGCGGCCCCCCCATAGCAGGCCGCCAGTTCCCCCAAGGTATCGAGGACCATCACCACCCAGTCCTCCCCCTGCCAGGCCGTCCGGCGTCCGACCGGGATACCCTGGGCCCGCCAGGCGTCGGCCCAGTCGGCGGCGACCTCGATATGCCGGGGCGCCACCAGGTAGCGGGCTTCCGGTGTCTGCCGGGCGAGGGCCACGACCGTATCCCGCAGGAGGGGCCACTCGGGCGCCGTCCAGCTCCCGAACACGACCAGGGGCCGCCCGGCCTGCCACCGGTCCAGCCAGTCGGGGGGTCGTGCCGGAGCCATCCGTCGAATCACGGCGTCAAACTTGAGATTCCCCGTCACGTGGACGGCCTCCGGCCGGGCTCCCAGCCGGCGGAAACGCTCCGCCTGACGGTCCGACTGGACGCACGCACATCCGACGGCGCTCAGGACCCGCCGCATGAAGCCCCGGACGTGCTGGTATCGCCGGAAGGCCCGGTCGGAGACCCGACCGTTCACGACGGCCACGGGGACGGCCCGGTCGCGGGCCTGCCAGAAGAGGTTCGGCCATAGCTCCGTCTCGACCGTCACGACCAGGGTAGGCCTCAGTCGGTCCAGCCAGCGTCGCACGACGGGGGCGAGGTCCATCGGTAAGTAGGCGACGGACCCCGGCCAGTGACGACGGGCGACGGCGTGACCGGTCGGCGTGACCGTCGTCAACAGGACCGACCAGTCGGGATGGCGTTCCGACCAAGCCTGGAGGAGGGGAACGGCCGTCAAGACCTCACCGACCGACACGGCGTGGACCCACAGGAGGGGCTGGTCCGGGGGGCGGCCGCTCAGTTCGGCCGGCGGCCCCTGGAGGCGGAGCCGAAGGTACCGCCCCGGGGCGATATGCCGCCGGACCGACCATCCCAGGCCGAGGCCATACAGCGGGGCGGCCGCATAGCTCAAGACTTGGTAGATCCATCGGTACATGGGTTCAGGGGCTGGGACATCCGGAAAGGGATTGCGGATCGCGAATCGGGATTTCAGGGATAAGGGCCGTAGGGCCGGGGCTCCCGACTTCCCGATTCCCCATTCGCAATTCTTGAGGGGTCCCCAAGCCCCGACAGCCGGGACCTACTTCTTGCCGGCCAGCAGGATCTCCTGGAGGGCCTCTTGGAACAGCGTCGGGCCCTCTGACCGGAGCTCGGGCGGAATGCGAGAAAGGTAGTGCGTCTGGGCCAAAGCCAGGTCGTCCTTCAACTCTTCCAAGATTTCCTGGCGGGTCCGGGCCTTCTGGATGAAGTCCTGGTGGTAGTACCGGATCTCGTTGACGATAAACCGGGCCAGCCGCCGGGCTTCTTGGCGAGCGGCGTCCGACGAGGTCCCGGACGTCACGTCCGCCTCGAATCCGACCTCGACCCACCACTCGTACGTGCACTGTCGGCACCGGACCAGGACCCGATGACCCCGGTAAGGCTCCTCCGGGAAGCGGGCCTTCCGTCCGCAGGACGGGCATATGGCGATCCGCGTGGGCATCAGCCCTTCTCGTCCCTGGCCTGGGTCATCGAAGGATCTTTAGCATAGACAGGGGGCCGACGGCGATCAATCGGCCCGTCCACAGGATTTTAAAATAGTGGGGCCGAAACGACTGACGGCAACACTCAAAGGCCGGGACGACGGCGTCGATGGGCCGACCGGCCTGGAGGTGAGCCGCCGGGCCTTCCCAGGCCATGGCGTCCCAGTACCGCTGGCACACGGGACAATGCGTGTACAGCCGGAGGACGACCCGTGCCTCCGGGGGGACCCGGTGGAGGTTGAAGACCGCCTTCGGACTCATGCTCGACCCCTTCGGTCTGCTAAGATGCAGGATGCAAGTCAGTATCGGGTGTTCGGCCCTCGCCCCAACCGAACACCGACTGGGTCCCACGGCCCACCGGCGGCGATCCATCGCCGCGCTCCAGACCCCTCGATCCAGGTAACGAAGGTTTCCCGGTGTCAGGTCTCGGGTCCCGGGGTTTCCCCAGGGCGTGGGGACGCCCCTTGACGGGCTCAAGGGCCTGGATTACCGTAAAAGTCGGACTCCGCCGACATTCCAGACGACGTCGGTCCGATGGAGAGACTTCGGTTTTCGGTGTTCGGGATTCGGGGACGCCGGGAGTCGAACACCCGACCCCGGACACCGAAGACCGGGATTCCGTCGACTCAGGACACGAAGGGTCGCAACTCGGGCGAACATCAAGATAATATCCAAAGATACGCGGTCATACGGGGAGGTCAGTCTTTGAGGTTCCCCCGGGGGGATAGGCCCTATCCCGAACACCCGATACCGAAGGCTTAACCCCGAATCCCGCCATTTGTGTGGGCCTGGGCGAAGCGATTGACAGGGGGTTCTTTTTCTATTAGCATAAATAGGACCTCGGGGGAGGTCGTGTCATGGTGGGGCAGGACCCCAAGAAGGGCGTGCCCGAAGCGAAGGGGCCCTCGGAACGGAATCTCGAGGACACCCTATTCCGACGGAGTCAGGAGTTTTCCCAGATCTTTAACCGGACGCGGGAGTTTGTCGAAGAACTCTTGCGGGAGAATGAACGTCTCCGGTATCAAGTCGCCGTCCTCCAGAGTCAACAACCGGCGGGCCCGACCCTCGAGAGACTCCGGAAGGAGGTCGAGTACCTACGCCAGCGTATCGTCGAACTGGAGCGGGAGAAACAGTTCCTGGAGGCCAAGTACCGGGAGATCGAGGCGGAAAACAAGGACTTTGCCCAGCGGTACGCCGAAATCGAGGAGCAGAACAACAACCTGGCCAATCTCTACGTGGCCAGCTATCAACTCCATTCGACCCTGGACTTTCAGGAAGTCCTCCGGATCGTCAAGGAGATCGTCATCAACCTGATCGGGGCCGAGGTATTCGGTATCTTCCTCCTGGACGAACGGGACAACCACCTCCACCTGGTCGCCCACGAGGGGATGGACGACGCCCTGGGCCTGAAGGTCCAGGTCGGCGAGGGCATCTTGGGGCGGGTCGCCAAGACCGGCGAACCCTTTTACATCAACCAGGTCGTCCGGCCCGGGCCGGTCATCGACTTTCACCACCCCCTCGTGTGCATCCCCCTGAAGATCAAGGAACGGGTCATCGGCGTCATCGCCATCTACATGCTGTTCGTGCAGAAGGACAGTTTCTCGGCCCTGGACCACGAGCTGTTTTCCTTGCTGGCCGGTCATGCGGCGACGGCCATCTTCAGCGCCCGCCTGTATACGCAGTCGGAGCGCAAGCTGATGACGCTCCAGAGCTTTCTGGAACTCCTGACGACGCCGCCCTCTTCGTAGGGGCGGGAACCTCCGAGAGCCTGGCGTCTATGAGTGTCCGGACGGTCATGATCGTCGAAGACTCGCCGACGATGCGGCAACTCTTGATCTTTGCCCTGAAGCGTCTGAAGAACCTCCGGGTCGTCGAGGCCGGCGACGGCGTCGAGGCCCTCAAGAAACTGAATCAGGAAAAGACGGACCTGTTTATCATCGACATCAATATGCCGGTCATGGACGGGCTGAAGCTGATCGGGATCCTCCGTCAGAATCCCGAATACAAAGACGTGCCTATCGTCATCGTGACGACCGAGGGGGCCGAGGAGGACCGCAAGCGGGCGCTGGCTTTGGGGGCCAACGTCTACATCACGAAGCCCATCCATTCGGCGACCCTGTTGAAGACCGTGTCCGAGCTGCTCCATGTATCGGAGATCGGGGAGTAAGGCGCTGGGGCGGCTCTGCTGGGTCGGCTGGGCGGTCCTTAGCGGGGCCTGCGGGTATGCCCTCCAGGGTCGGGGGGCGGGGACCCTGACGCAGGACATCCGGGTCATCGCCATCCCGCCGGTCGGGGGCGTCTTGCCCCGGGCGGAGGTCCAGCAGAAGCTGACCCAACACATCATCCAGGCTTTCGTCGCCCGGACCCACCGGCGGATCCAGGCCGACCCCGAGGGCGCCGACGCGGTCCTGAAGCTGGAAGTCCAGACTTTTCAGGTCACCCCCGTGGGGTGGACGGCCCAGGGGCAGGCCGAGACCTTCCAGGTCCTGATCAGCCTGCGGGTGCGGTTTTACCGGGTCCCCGGGGAGTCCGTCTTGTTCGAGAACCCGAGCTGGGTGTTCCGGAATCAATTTTCCGTCGCCGGGGCTTCGGGACGCCCCTACACGGACCCGGAAGTCCAGGCCATCGACGAGCTGGGTCAGACCCTGGCCCAGGCTTTGGTGAGCGCCGTCCTGGAAGCCTTCTGAACTTCTCCCGCCCCCCGATTGACCGCATCCGTCCCCGGGATTACATTGGGGGCCGCGGGGGCTTGGACGGGTTATCGATGAGTCTGCAGGGCTCTTTAAAGGATATTCAACTGCCGGACATCGTCCAGTTAGTCAGCACGGCCGGCAAGACGGGGATGTTCCTGCTCCGTCGGGGCACGACCGAGGGGCGTATCTATTTACAGGAAGGCCAGATCGTGCACGCCGAGGTCGGGGACCTCCAGGGCGAAGACGCCGTCTACGAGATGGCCATCTGGAATGAGGGCGAGTTCCTGTTCCAACCGGAGGTCCGGCCGCCTCGCGTGACGGTCCAGCGGAGCAACACGACCCTCTTCATGGAGGCCGCCCGCCGGATCGACGAATGGCGCATCCTCTCCCGGAAGATCCCCTCGATGGACCTGGTGCCCGAGATCGTGCCCTCGCTCCCCCAAGGCCGGAGCCATGTCCAGTTGAACACGGGCGAGTGGATGGTCCTGGCCCGGATCGACGGTCAGAAGACGGTCCGGGAGTTGGCCCAGGCCTGCGGCTTAAGCCTCTTCGACACCTCAAAAATCCTGTACGGCCTCATCACGCATAACCTGGTATGTCTAAAGGAGCCCCCGCCGCCTCCGCCCCCCGCCGAGGACACCGGGGCCATCCGTTCGGGAGTCTCCTCTCACATGCAGGCTTCCGGGGTGACCCCCGTCACCCGCCACGAGCGGCTCTTGACCTATCTCGACCGGGTGCGCCACGTCAGCCTGGAGGTCCTGGGGCCCGACTGTGCTCCCATCGTCGAGACATACTACCTGAAGGCCCGGGCGGCCGTCCAGGAGGGCCAAGGCCTGCCAGCCGTCCGGGAGGCCATCGTCCAGATGGTCCGGCAGGTCGCCCAGGTCAAGGGCCGGGACGTCGTCCGGGACCTGCTGGATCAGATCAAGCGTATCAAGGCATAAAGGATACGGCCTCACCTCAGCACCCTGCCCTCCTCGGGGCTCGCCGCTTCGAGTCGGGTCGGCTCAAAATGCCGGAATCGCCAGAGGGCCCGGACGACCCGGAAAAAGTCCCCCACCCGGATCTTCTTCCCCTGCGCATAGACCCGGGGCCGGTAGCTTACGGGGACTTCCCGAATCGACCACCCGCCCCGGAGGATCTTGGCCGTCAGCTCGGGCTCGATCTCGAACCGGTCGCTGACCAACTGGAGGCCCCGGGCGACGTCCCGGGTGAAGACCTTGTAGCACGTCATCATGTCCGTCAGACGGACGCGATACAACCGATTCGTCAACCACGTCAGGAGTCGGTTGGCCAGATACGTCGCCCACCAGACCCGCTCGGGGCGCCGGAGGAAGCGGGACCCGAACACGACCTGAGTCTCCCCCCGGCGGATGGGCTCCAGCAGGACGGGATATTCGGCCGGGTCGAGTTCCAGGTCGGCGTCCTGGATCAGGACGACGTCGCCCGTGACGTGCTGGAGGCCCGTCCGGATGGCGGCCCCCTTCCCCCGATTCCGGTCGTGGAAGACGACCCGGGTATCGGGCGCCTGGTAGCCCTGGAGCCACTCCCGGGTCCCGTCCCGGGAGCCGTCATCGACGACGACGATTTCCTTCTCGACGGGGACCGCCCGGACGCGTCGGAGGACCTCGGCGATCGTGTCGATTTCGTTGTAGACCGGGATGATGACCGAAAGCTTCATGCCCCCACCGCCGTTCGGTTCAGAAGAAGGGGACCCGATCGGCCCAAGACGTCGGCCCGTCACTTGGCTTGTAAAGAGGAAGCGACGACCCGCAGGCGGTCGGGAAGGACCTGAAGGACGAAGAGCTCGTGGTCGGCCGATCGGGCCTGGCGGAATCGGACCTGGCCGGTCACGCCCTTCAAGGACATCTGGCTCAAGATTTTCGCCACGGCCGCCGGCGTCGGCGATTCGGCCCGGGCGACGGCCTCCAGAAGCAAGGTCATGCTATCGTAAGCGGCGCCCTCGAAGGCGCTGACCTCCTCGGGCTTCTTGCCCAGACGCCGGGCGAAGTCCTGCCAGGCCGACGCTGTGGGGTCGTAGTACGTCACGTAATAGGCCGTGAGACCGTATCGGCGGAACAGGGCCCAGACCTCGGGGATCGACCAGGAATCGGGCCCCAGGAAGACGGGGCGAGACGGCGCCTTCTGCGCCCAGGCGGTCACGATCGGGACGGTCATGTTCTGGTTGTCAGGCAGAAACACGGTCGGGACGGCGCCCGCCCGGGTCAAGACCGTGCCCGGCGGCGTCTCCGCATCATAGGTGACCTCCTGGACGACTCGGCCCCCGACCGACTCGTAGTGCTTCCGGAAGGCCCGGGCCAAGTCCGTGCTGAAGGCATTGCTGACGTTCGTCAGGAGGACCGCCTCCCGAAGCTTCAGGTCCTGGACGGCCACACGGGCCAAAAAGGCGGCCATCGTCTCGTTGGACGGCAAAAATCGAAAGACCTGGGGACCCATCCGCTCGAGCTGGGTGTGCGTCGCCGAGGGCGTCAGACACAGCAGGTTCAGGCGCACGCATACCTGGGCCATCGCCAGGGCCTGATTCGACCCCGAGCCGCCCAGGACGATAGAGACCCCGACTGCCCGGGCCAACCGTCGGGTCTCGCTGGAAGCCTGATGGGCCGTGCCCTGGTCGTCGCCGAACTCCAACCGGACGGCCGGCAGGCGGGAAATCCGTCCGGCCGCATCCCGGACGGCCTGCTCGATGGCCGCCCGCATCGCCTGACCGACGCCTTGGTTACGACCGCTCAGCGACAGCAAGACCCCGATGCGGACCTCACTGGCCGGCCGGTCAGTCGGCAGGGCCGATGCGAGACCCAGCCAACCGCTGAACGCCAGGACCCAAGACCCCACCGTCCAAAGCTTGCCCATGCGGTCCCCTCCACCCCCGATAGGCGGGTTTCAGTCGTCCCCAACACGCGACCCGTCGGAGATGCATCTATGAACCCTGGACGGCTTTCAGGGCTCGGAGGACGTCCTCGTAATCCGGCTCTTGGGCAATCTCAGGGACCCGTTGGACGTATCGAATGACGTCCTGCCGGTCGACGATGAAGACGACCCGGGCCAGTAAACCCAGTTCCTTGACCCGGACGCCGTAGGCCAAGCCAAAAGAGTGGTCCAGGTAGTCCGACAGCGTGACCACGCGGTCTACGCCGTGGGCGCCGCACCAGCGCTTCTGGGCGAAGGGTAGGTCCATGCTGACGGTCAAGACGACGACGTCGTCGCCCATCTGGGCCGCCAGTTGATTGAATTTCTGGGTCTCCCGACTGCACACGTCCGTATCCAGGGACGGCACGCTACTGATGACCTTGACCTTCCCGGCGAAGTCCTTCAGGGTGACTGGCTGAAGGCTCGGGTTCATGAGTCGGAAGTCGGGGGCCTTGTCACCGACCTTGAGCTCGGGACCGACCAACGTGAGGGGGGTCCCCCGTAGCGTCACGGCGTTCGGTCGTTCCTGCATCGTTCGACCTCCGGGTGTAGCGATCGAACCGGGGGCGGTCACGCAGGCCCAGAGGGCCATCCATGCCCAAGGGGCGACCCGCATCCAAGCCCTCCCAGCGAGGCATGTCCCGCGGGGGACGGTCCGTGCCGACTCGGCGTCGGACGTCAGGAAGAGGCCATTCTATAAGGGACCTCCGAGATCCGCAAGCCGCGAGGACATAGGCGGAGCCAGGCCTCGGATACCTGAAAATCGGTGGCCGGTTATAGATGCCCCCGAACGCCGATTTCCCACGTCTTGCATCCCGCATCCTGCATCTTGTATCTTGCGTCCTGCATCTTTCATCTCCCGTCCACCGGCTATGGGTCGGCGAGGATTCGAGTGGATCGAGCACGAGGGGGAGATGGGCATTCAAGCCTGGGGCGAAACCCTGGAGGACCTCTTCCAGGCGGCCGCCGACGGCCTCTATGACTTACTGCGCCATCATTTCACCGTCGTCCAGCCGACCCGCCGGGAAATCACTCTGGAGGCGCCCGACGTCGAAGTCCTCCTCAAGGACTTTTTGACCGAACTTCTTTACTACCAAAGCGCCTACCATGAAGTCTATCCCGAGCGGGTCTTTCACGAACTCTCTCCCGGGCGGCTCCGGGCGGTCTTGCGCGGGGGACGGTTTGACATCACGCGCGAGCCCCTCGAACGGGAGGTTAAGGCCGTCACGTATTACCGCCTGCGGGTATGGCAAGACGCCGACGGCCTCTGGCGGGCGACTTACGTCGTGGACGTCTGAGCCGCCCTTTCCTGGGCGTGGTGCTTGATGGTGACCCCGGCGACCATGTAGACGACGTCCTCGGCGATGTTCGTCGACAGGTCGGCGACCCGCTCGAGGTCCCGGCTGATCAAGATGAGCCGCAGGGCCTGGTCGATGATGTGGGGATTTTGCATCATGTAGGTCAGGAGTTCTCGGATGACCTGGTCCCGGAGGTGGTCGACCGTGTCGTCCATCTTGCAGACCCGGCGGGCCTGGTCCTCTTTGCCGTAGATGAAGGCGTCCAGGGCCATGTCCAGCATCTGGCAGGCCAGCTCCTGCATCCGGGGGATGTCGATGAGGGGTTTGACGGGCGGCGCTCCCAGCAGGACCTGGGCGTGACCGACGATGTTGACGGCGTGGTCGCCGATCCGCTCCAGGTCGTTGTTGATCTTCAGGACCATCAGGATGGTCCGGAGGTCCCGGGCCTCGGGCTGGTGGAGGGCCAGGATCGTGGCGCATCGCTCGTCAATCTCGATCTCCAGCTGATTGACGACGTCTTCCGTTCGCAGGACGCGCTGAAGAAGGGCGGCGTCCTGCTGTTTCAGGCCCTGCACGCTGGCCTCGACCATCTCCCGGACCAGACGGGCCATGTACAGGAGCCGCTCCCGGAGCTCCCGCATCCGCTCTTCAAAGGCCCGATGGGACATGTGAGCCTCCTTATCGATGAAGCCCCCACGTCGATTTCAAACTTCTCGACCGAAACCCCTCCTAAGGTAGGCCAGCCCCCAGGGTTTTGCAAAAGCCACGGGCCTGTTGGGCGATTCCGCAGTTCGGAAGCTCGGGAATTCGGCCGCGAGGCTTTGGTGTTCGGTCCTCGGTGGGCGGGATTTGGGGACTCGGGGAACCGAACGAGACGGGCCCTGAAGGTCTGCATCCCCCATCACGAAATCTTCCGAAACCGCTGGAGCAGGGCCTCCGCATGGGCCCGGACGGTCGGCGCCACGGCCTGACCGCCCAGCATCCGGACGATCTCCTGGACCCGCTCGGCCGGCGTCAGGGCCCGCAGGCTGAGGACGGTCTCGCCCCCCCGGGTCTCCTTCAGGACCTGCCAGTGGTCGTCGGCCATGGCGGCCAACTGAGGCCAATGCGTGACCGTGACGACCTGGTCGAAGGCGGCGACGGCCCGGAGCATCTGGCCGACGGCCTCCAGGGCCTCCCCGCCGACGCCCATGTCGACCTCGTCGAACACGACCGTCCGGGGCCAGGCCGTCCGTCCGATGACGGTCTTGAGGGCCAGGACGGCCCGGGCCAGCTCCCCGCCCGAGGCGACCTGGACGAGGGGCAGGAGGGGAAGCCCGCCGTGAGACCGGAACTGGAAGACGACCCGGTCGGCCCCCGACTCGTGGACCGTCACGTCGGGGGACCACGTCTCGGGCAGGGGGACCTCGGTGACCTCGACGCGAATCTCGGCGTCCGGCAGGGCCAGGAGGCGGACTTGCTCGGTCGCCGCCTCCGAAAGCCGCTGGGCCGCCCGCACGCGACGGTGATGGAGCTCGACGGCCGCCTCCCGGTACGCCCGGTAGAGCCGTTCGACCTCGGCCCGGAGCTCGTCCTTCTGGGAAAGTTGCCGTTCGAGCCGTCCGATCTCCTGGGCCAGGCGGTCCCGGTACGCCAGGAGGCCGGCGTAGTCCAGCCGGTACTTCCGCTTCAGATGCTCCAGGAGGCCGAGCCGACTCTCGACCCGTTGCCATTCCGCCGGGTCCCACTGGGCCCGGTCCCGGAGCCGGACGAGGTCAAACACGAGGGCCTGGGCCGTCGCCCGCCACTCGTCCAGGGTCGAGACGTAGCCGGCCAGCTCGGGCGCCCATCGGGCCAGGTCCTCGAGGGTCTTCTGCCACTGGCGGACCCGCGGGAGGAAGGGGGCGTCCCCCTCCTGGAGGTCTTGGACGAGGGCCTCGACGGCCTCCTGAATCTGGAGGGACCGGCTGAGGAGCTGGAACTGGCGTTCGAGCTCCTCGTCCTCGCCCGGCTTCAGGTCGGCGGCCGTGAGCTCCTGCCACTCCTGACGCATTCCCGTCAGGCGCTGACGGAGCGTCTCGGGCTCCTCGGCCGCCCGCAGGGCCTTGACGTGCAGACGGACCTGACGGGCCAGGCGGTGGACCGTCTTCAGGAGGTCCTCGTGTCGACCGTATGTGTCCAGCCAGGCCCGCTGGACGTCGCCCGAGAGCATCCGGGCGATGCCCCACTGGTCGCAGATGTCCAGAAACAGCCGCATGACCGCCTGGAGGTTCTTCAGGGTCGAGCGCCGCCCCTGGAGCCACACCTGCTGACGGCCGTCGGCGTAAATCCGCCGTCGGACGACCAGCGTCGCGTCGTCGCCCTCCTCGGCGAGGCCGAGGCCCTCGAGAAAGCGGCGGAGTTGGGGATGGCGGGGGACCTCCCAGACGGCTTCGACCTCGGCCCAGGGCGACTTGGGCGAGAACCACCGGGCCTGGGCCCGCTCGCCGGCGATGCACTGGAGGGCCTCGATGAGGAGGGACTTGCCGGCGCCCGTCTCGCCCGTCAGGACCGTCCAGGCGGGGTGGAGGTTCCATTCGGCGTATTCCAAGGGCCCGAAGTGGCGGATGCGGACTTCTTTGAGCATATCGGGCGTCTCCCCTGAGTCGGCACCCCTATTTTATTCACCAAACTTTCTCTTGTCAAGTCCCCTCGGCCGGGGTGACTGTTCCATTTTGGGTGGGTCGGGGGAAGGGCTTCGGGTCCGGACGGGAA
>FWWL01007890.1_pt1 | contig 14074 bp, 11 predicted proteins | sample 2228331 | NCBI WGS metagenome assembly FWWL01 (sample SAMEA103939775, study PRJEB20133) | metagenome
ACAATTACCATCTGATACTTTTTTGACAAGTTTATGTCCGTTTGTAATAAGACCGACGAAAAAGCATTTTGTTTTTTACTTATGTAGTACAGGCGAAACAACCGATTCAATTGTGGTAAGTCAAACAGGTTATTATTTTGTAACAGCAACAGATATTTTTGGCAGGCAAAGCAAAGATAGCATTCTGGTGGTTTTTCCTCAGACAGAAATACCTGAAACCTTATATGTTTGTCATGGCGATTCTTTGTTGGTTACCTCTGCATTAGGGAATTTGGTTGATTATCAATGGAGCAATGGGAACGACAAGAATTATTCTTACGTTAAAGACGAAGGGTGGTATTTTATCACCATTACGAACCAGCAATATTGTTCTCATGTTGATTCGTTCTATGTAAAAGTTGACAGTCTGAGCTTATCTTCATTATTTGTCGCAGATAGTTTAGCGTTATGTGACGGAAATCAATTATCAACGACTGGCTACATTTTCCCATTGATAGATTATTATTGGTATCCTACATCAGATACTCTTTCCTCTACTACTGTTAGTCAAAGTGGTTGGTATTCGGTTGGTGTGACAGATATTCATGGATGTTCGAAAAAAGATTCTGTTTACATTATAATTTTGGGTAAAGCACCCATCTGCCAGTTTGTTTCTTCTCACACATGTTTGGGCGATACAACGTATTTAACAAGTACTTCATACTCACAGGATAATTCATCTATCAATCATTGGCAGTGGATTTTAAATAACACCGATACCATTACAGGAGAAATCGTGGATTATCATTTTGGTTTTTATGGGAATCAGCTGATAACGTTAGAAATAGCTACCGCCTCTGGCTGTTATCAATGGCATACTGATACTGTTGTGGTGTATCCTTTGCCTCAGATAGATTTTGCCGTGAGTGGATTCTGTGAAGGTCAATTAACGAGCTTTACCTCTTATAATACCATAGCTACGGGACAGGTTGTAGATTATTTATGGCAATTTGGCGACGGAAGTTTTTCTATTGACGAAAACCCAGCACATGTCTTTCAGCAATATGGATTATATACTGTTTCATACACTGCTTATAGCGATAAAAATTGCCAGAATACAATCAGCAAAGAGGTTGAAATCAAGTTTACACCAAGAGCCGGTTTTATTTCCGGCGCTTCGTGTGCAGGTGCGTTTAGTTATTTTACCGATACTTCTGTAACCTTATCATATTATCCGGTAATACAATGGAAATGGGATTTTGGCGATGGAAACACATCATTACAGCAGCATCCTGCCCATGTTTATCAAAATGCTGGAAATTATACTGCAAAGCTTATAGTAAGAATACTAAACGGATGTACAGATACAATTGAGAAAGTTATAGAAGTTTCTACAAGACCTACGGCAGGCTTTGAACATGATAGTGTTTGTGTGGGACAATTATTGCATATTCGTGATACATCAAAAATATCTAATGGCTTCGTTCAAAGCTGGAAGTGGTTTGTTGGTTCAGATTACTATTCCAATCAGCCAGAAATAAGCCTTACCCCGCAACATGAAGGAAGTCTTCCCGTTACTCTCGTTGTAGAATCCAATACTTTATGTAGCGATACTTCGGTTAAAATGCTACAAGTAAGACCGAAACCAACAGTTCATTTCATTGCCGAACCTTCTTATGGTGCTTATCCTTTAACGGTCAACTTTGAAAATCTTTCTGAATTTGGGCAGTCGTTATGGAATTTTTCTGATGGCAGTATCTCAACCGTTTTTGCTCCACAGCATACTTTCGAAGATACAGGAAAATATGTGGTTTGGCTAACACTGACCAATGTGCACGGCTGTAAAGATTCTGTTTCCCGGATAATTCTCGTTGTTCCTAATCTGCTCGATTTGGCTGTTACAGACATACAAATTGTTCAACAAGCAGAATATTTGATAGCAAGTGCCAATGTTCATAATCGAGGTACATTACCACTTGAAAATCCGGAAATGCAGCTGTGGGTTAATGGTCGTTTTTTGATTTCTGAAATACTGTACGATACGTTATTTTCGGGAGAACAGACCTGGTATATGTTTAATGGCAGAATTAATACACAATGGCTTAATCCACAATATATCTGTGTGATAGGCAAAGTGCTAACCTCTCAACAAGAAACCGATGAAACAAATAATATGTATTGCAAACCGATAAACGAAGCTGAACAGATTTTGAATTTCTACCCAAATCCAGTACAATCTAAACTGATTATAGAATATCAATTACTTGAAGACGAGAATGTTGTGGTAGAAATTACCGATATTACAGGAAGACAGCTTTTGGCTCAATCAATTCAATCGAAGGCAAACTTTAATCGCTTAACTATTGATGTTTCATCATTTACTCAGGGAATGTATTTTGTAAGGTTAAAAACGGAAAGAATTTTAGAAGTGCGTAGCTTTATTAAATATTAAGGTATGGAGTTGGTTTTAGCAACTAACAATAGTCATAAGGTTCGAGAAATTCAGGCGATGCTTCCGTCGAAAATTAAGTTACTGACAATGGCAGAGGTTGGTCTTTCAGGAAATATTGAAGAAACGGGCAAAACCATTGAAGAAAATGCTTTGTTAAAGGCTCGTTGGGTTTATGAGAAAATAAGCCTGCCTACAATTGCCGATGATACGGGTCTGGAAGTTTTTGCATTGCAGGGTGCTCCAGGAGTTTACTCTGCCCGATATGCAGGAGAAGATGGTAATAGCCAGAAAAACATAGAAAAACTTTTAAACGACTTATCGTTTATTTCCGACCGAAGAGCTCAGTTTCGTTGTTGTATCGCACTTATTGATAAGGAAAATGAATATTTGTTTGAAGGCAAAGTAACAGGAAAAATAACTGACAAACCTATGGGCAATGAGGGTTTTGGTTATGACCCCATTTTTATGCCCGATGGACACCATAAAACATTTGCTCAAATGTCGGCTGAAGAAAAAAATGCTATAAGCCACAGATTTAAAGCTGTTCGAAAATTAGTAGATTTTATAAAGGAGAACTATCAATAGAAGCATGAACTTGTTTGAAAAATACCACATAGTTTTTCGGTCTGTTGATATAGATTTTTTCAATCGCATAAACACCTGTACAGTAACTATTTGCGATGAAAAAGTTTTAAAACTATACCCGGAATTACAACAAATCAAGCCATTGTTCGCTATTCGTGCAAATGAAAAGACTAAAAGTATTAGGACACTTGAAAATATTTTTGAGTTTTTTTATCAGCATAAAGTAGATAAATCATATACCGTAATCGTGATAGGTGGAGGTGTTGTATGCGACATGGGAGCATTAGCTGCATCCTTGTGGTTCAGAGGAATACCTTTTGTGCTTGTTCCCACAACACTTCTTGCCATGACCGATGCCGCCATAGGTGGAAAAACTGCTGTAAATTTTAAAAAGAAGAAAAATCTGATTGGAACGATTTCCTTGCCTGAGGTTGTTTACATTGACACACGTTTTTTATCAACCTTGCCACGAAAAGAGAAACAACAGGGAATAGCAGAAATCATCAAGCACGCATTGTTACTCGATAAGTCGTTGTATGAAAAGCTTTTACATGCCAAAGAGATAGAAGAAGATATTATTAAACAATCTGTCTTATGTAAGCTCAACATCATAGACAAAGACCTTAAAGAAAATGGAATACGCAGGTTGTTGAATGCCGGACATACCATAGGTCATACATTGGAATTAACACATAATATCAAACACGGAATTGCAGTTGCTGTTGGTCTTTCAATTGAAACAACCATCTTTTATCGAATGGGATTAACCGATTTGTCAACGGTAAAACAGGTATATGAATTGATAGAACGCTTTATTGATCTTCCATCTGTAATTGATAAGGAAAAAGTTAAACAAAGCTTATGGTACGACAAGAAAAAGCATCAAAACACCCTGGTTATTCCTGTGATAAAAGAAATAGGAAGAGCCGAATTGGCTACGATTGAAATGAATGAATTTGTTAAATACCTGACGGAATAAAAGTAAATTACCAACAAATGAATATTAAAGTTCAAATACCATCATTGAAAGGCAAATGGACAGCTCCTGCTTCAAAGAGTGAGTTGATCCGATATTTGGCTATAGCGATGCAATGTCCAGAGAAATCTATTATTCGAAATGTTACAGTATGCAACGATGTGTACAGTATGATTAAAATTGCTGAAGCGTGGGGTGCCGAAATAGCTTACGATATTGAACATCGTATGTTGGCTGTACAAGGTTGTACGGAACCTCAAAGCAAGATTTTTAATGCAGGAGAATCGGCTCTTTGTTTGCGATTAATGGTACCTATTCTTGCTCGTTTTTCTCAAACTTCTACCCTTCAGGCAGAGGGAACACTACTAAATCGCCCAATTGGTGAAATTGAAACCATTCTAAATCAGGCTGGTGCCAAAATTCAATCAAATAATGGTTTACCTCCAATTAAAATTAAAGGAAAAATTAAGCCATCAAACTTTTCAATCGAGTTTATTTTAAGTTCACAAAATATCAGTGGTTTGTTGTTTTCCTTGCCATTGTTAGATGGAGATACCTTTGTTAAGTTAAAAAAAATTATCAGCTTGCCTTATATCAAAGTGAGTTTGAAATGTTTAGAACAGGCTGGTATTCAGATTGCTGCCAATGAAACTTATACAGAATTTAATATTCGTGGTAATCAGACTTTTCGAGCACTCGAGGTTGACGTGGAAGGTGATTGGAGTGCAGCTTCTGTTTTGATAGCAGGAGCCGCCGTATCGGGTGATGTTGCTTTATTAAATTTAAACTTCGATAGTATGCAAGCAGACAAACAAATATTGAATTTTGTAAAGCTCAATAAAAATAAAATCAAGACACAACAAATAAATTCTATAAGATACGATATAACGCACTGTCCTGATTTATTTCCGGCACTTGTTGTTCTTGCAACTCATGCACAACAAATATCAGAAATTTCTGGTATAAATCGTTTGTTTCACAAAGAGAGTAATCGTATTGAAACATTTATGGAAGAATTTTCTAAGTTTGGAATTAAGTTCAATCTATCTGGTGATACTTTAACAATAAAGCCTCCTGATAAAATTTCTTCATGCGAAATAGATAGCCACAACGATCATCGAATAGTTATGGCTGCAGCAATGGTTGTAACAGGTACTAAGGCTTCAGTAGTCATTAAAAATGCAGAAAGCGTTAATAAATCATATCCATCTTTTTGGGAAGATATTAAGTGTTTGGGCGCCAGAATACAGCAAGTTTAATTCATGAGCTTTGTTATACAAAGAAAAAACGGAATAGCCTGGATAGAATTTACTTCTTTTAGCAAATATTCAAATCTTATTCATTTTTCTACCTTACGTACAGGCGGTTATAGCTCGCATCCTCAGGCATCCTTAAATCTTGGATTTCGTCAGACCGATAGTGTTGAACATGTAATAAACAACCGTCGTTTATTGGCAAGTACAGTAGGAATTAGCCTAGAGCAAATGGTTTTTTCAAGACAAACACACAGCGATAACATTGCTATTGTTTCTGAACAAGCTAAAGGAAGAGGTGTTTTGGAAAAGCATTCTGCAATTCCCGACAATGATGGGTATATACTTACTCAATCGGGTATTTGTGCATGTGTTTTAACTGCCGATTGTGTACCTGTTTTTATTTACGATACTCACCATCATGTTGCTGCTATTGTTCACTCTGGATGGCGAGGAACAGTAAAGCAGATTGCTGCAAAAGCCGTACGACAATTAGTTCGGTTAGGATCAGATCCTAAAAATATCATTGCAGCCATTGGTCCTTCTATTAAAGGTTGTTGTTATGAAGTAAAAAATGACGTCTTGCATATTTTTCAGCAATCTTTCGGTAACGATGCTTATTACTTTTTTTCTGAACATCAGGGACATTTATTTCTCGATATAAGCAAAGCCATAACTCATTCGCTCGAAAAACAAGGGGTTTTAACCAGTCATATTGCTCATTGTACACTGTGCACTAAATGCAATCCACACTTGTTTTTTTCGGCCCGGAATTCTACAAATGGCTTTACAGGAAGGCTTGCCTCGGGTATAATGCTTAAATAATTCCTTGATTTTGTTTGTCTGACTTTATGCAGTAACATTAAATAATCATTCCGGCAGCTACTGTTTCGTTAGTGCCTTCGTCTATTAAAATTACACTCCCTGTAGCTCGGTTTTTTCGATATGAATCATAAAAGATAGGTTTCTGAGTGCGAACAGACATGCGTCCTATATCGTTCATCATAACTTTTTTATCATCTTCCACTCTGGATAGGGTATTCATATCTATTTTGTATTTAACATCATTAATGATACATTTTACTTCCTGTGTTGTATGTCGAAGAATATATTTGCCTTTGAGTTGCAGAGGACGTTCGTTGAACCAGCAAAACATCATTTCTACATCCTGCGAAACAACAGGTAGGTTGTTTTCTTTAACAATCATATCACCACGGCTAATATCAATATCATCTTCAAGGCAAATGGAAACAGATTGACCAACATAAGCTTCGTCAATGCTTTTCTCAAAAATATCAATACTGCTGATAGTTGATGTTTGTCCTGAGGGAAGAATTTTAACTTTGTCGCCTTTTCTGAAAATACCACTGGCAATTCGTCCGGCATAACCCCGGTAATCGTGATGTTTATCAGACATTGGACGAATAATGTATTGAACAGGGAAACGTGCATCAATAAAGTTTGTATCACTGCTAATATAAATGGTATCTAACAACCACATCAATGTAGGACCTTCATACCATGGCATGTTTTTGCTTCTTTGTACCACATTATCGCCATGTAAAGCACTGATAGGAATAAAGCGAATATCTTTTACATTTAATTTGGATGCCATTTGCAGAAATTGCTGTGTAATGGTATAATAGCGTTCTTCGCTGTATCCTACTAAGTCCATTTTGTTGATACATACAACAATATGAGGAATTTGCAATAAGCTGGCAATAAAAGCATGTCTTCGTGTTTGTTCTACAATACCATTGCGGGCATCTACTAAAATTAATGAAAGATTAGCTGTAGAAGCACCTGTAACCATATTTCGCGTGTACTGAATGTGTCCTGGCGTATCGGCAATAATAAATTTGCGACGTGGGGTATGAAAATAGCGATAAGCAACGTCTATGGTAATTCCTTGTTCGCGTTCGGCTTTTAAACCGTCGGTAAGTAAAGCTAAATTGAGATGCTCTTCTCCCTTTAGCAAGCTGGCTTTTTCTATAGCTTTTAGCTGATCCTCAAAAATGGCCTTGCTGTCGTACAGTAAACGTCCGATTAAGGTACTTTTGCCATCATCTACGCTTCCTGAGGTTGTGAAGCGTAATAATTCCATGTTCAGGTAGTTCTTAACAATATGATTAATATTTGGCTGATGATTCATAATAGAATTTTTTTTCGGGTTTAAAAGTATCCTTCTTTTTTTCTGTCTTCCATGGCGGTATCGCTTCGTTTGTCGTCGTAACGCCCGCCTCTTTCGGTAATTCTCGTTTGTGCAATTTCGGCAACAATATCTTCTACTGTATTAGCTTCCGATAAAACCAATCCTGTACAGGTAATGTCGCCAATGGTTCGACAGCGTACTTTTTTTACAACAGGCTTTTCTGTTGGTTTCAGTTTCATAAAGGGAGCTGTGGCAAGCCAAACACCATCGCGATTAAATACTTCGCGTTCGTGCGAAAAGTAGATAGAAGGTATTTCTATTTGTTCGAGCATAATGTATAACCACACATCAAGCTCTGTCCAGTTGCTGAGCGGGAAAACTCTGAAATGTTCGCCAATTTTTTTTCTGCCGTTAAAAAGATTCCATAGTTCGGGTCGTTGATTCTTAGGGTCCCATTGCCCGAATTCGTCGCGGTGTGAGAAAAAACGCTCTTTAGCACGTGCTTTTTCTTCATCTCTTCGCCCTCCCCCCATGGCACAATCAAATTTAAACTCTTCGATAGCATCGAGCAACGTTACGGTTTGTAACACATTTCTACTGGCATAATATCCTGTTTCTTCTACTACTTTGCCCTGGTCTATGGTATCTTGTACATATCGAACAATGCAGGTTCCACCTGTTTTTTTCATCAAATAGTCTCGAAATTCGAGTGTTTCTATAAAATTATGACCAGTATCGATATGTAAAAGAGGGAATGGAACTTTAGCCGGATAAAAAGCTTTTCGTGCCAAATGATACATGACAATACTATCTTTGCCACCCGAAAAAAGCATGGTGGGGCGTTCAAATTGTGCCGCCGCCTCTCTTATTACATAAATAGCTTCGTTTTCCAATTCCTGTAAATGAGAAAAATTAACGGGATTCATTGGTTATTCTTGGTATTATGTTCATAATTATTTGATTAAGACAATCTTCTATGGATTGCTTTTCTGTGTCAACAATTAAATCGGGATTTAAAGGTTCTTCAAAAGGTGCTGAAATTCCTGTAAACTGAGCGACATTTCCTTGTTGTGCTTTTTTGTAAAGCCCTTTCACATCGCGTTGAATACAGGTTTCCAGCGAGGCTTTAGTATAAATAAAAAATACATTTTCATAACCAACAATTGAGCGAATAAGTGTTCTAAGTTCTTCTGCCGGACAAACAAAAGAGTTTATTACGATAATACCATTTTCGATGAATAGTTTATTGATCTCGGCAATCCTTCGTATATTCTCTTTCCTGTCTTCTATAGAGAAGCCAAGGTCTTTATTAATTCCAGTGCGAACATTGTCGCCATCGAGCAACACTGTGGTAAATTGGTGATGAAACAAATACTTTTCTAATTCAACGGCAAGCGTTGATTTTCCGCTTCCAGACAAACCGATAAACCATATGGATAAGCTTTTTTGGTTGAGCCGTTGTTCTTTTTCCTTTCTTTCGATCAATTTCGAAAAAATAGGTGTTATGTTTGACGAATTATTATTTTGCATAAACTTCTTTTAACCTTCCCCATGTTATTTGAGCCCATATTCGCTCGTGAATAAAATAAAGAACAATTTTAGTAAATAATTCTAAACCTCCAATGGAAAATGCATGATAAATGTTGCCCGAAAAAATGAAGCTTAAGATAATGGTATCTATAGTTCCCCAAAAACGCCAGCTAAAGCTTTTAATTAGACTTCTTATTGGACTGGGCTTTTCATTATTGCGACCCCATGGAATAATGTTCCACAAACGCTCGTGCAAAAAGTACAACACTATTTTAGTTAAAACTTCTGAGCCAGCAATAGGTATAGCAATAAGCACTTTGCCTGTAACCCATAAAGAAAGGAAAAAAGTATCGAGGCTGCCCAGTAATCGCCACGTTATAGCTTTAACTAAACTTCTGGTAGGTGAATCTTTTATCATGGTGCAAATATATATAAAAAACACATACAATACAAAATCTATATATTATATAGACTAAAAAGATAGTATTTTGATAATAAACATTTCAAAGAGTTACTGCTTTCATTTTCTGATAAAGCGAAGATTATTACTGTTGAGGTATTAAGGAATAAATTATTTCATCAATCGAGTGTTTTGTAGCACAACAATTATCGGATAATATTGATTTTAAAGAGTTGATAATTTATGAGTACAAAATACATTCCTTCCGGGAGTGATTGAAGATTAATGGTTTGGATTTGTTTTGACTGTCCAGTAAAATCAGCTAGTTTGTTGCCAAGTATATCAAAAATAGAAATAGTGCCAGGTATAGGTTCTTGACTTTCAATAGTTAAAATATCCCTTGTGGGAATGGGGTATAGCTTTATCGTATGATTAAATGCGTTTTCTTCAATACCTACTTCTGGCATTAATTTAACAATCCAATAGTCGTAATTGCCATGATTTCCTGAAACATCGCCATTGTTGGAATTGCTACTTCCTGCCAAAATGTATCCATTGTTGCCGGCAACAGCAACTGAACTACTATATTCAGTAGAACTGCCTCCATAACAAGCTTGAAATTTTTTATTTCCCATCGAGTCAATCTTTAACAGCCAGTAGTCGGAATACATTTCGCTACTGTGGTTACCAGAAACGTCACCATCGTTCGAACCACTTAACCCTCCGATAACAAAACCACCATCTGTTGTGGGTTTTATGGAATAAGCTTTTTCATAATAGCTGCCACCATAATTTTTTTGCCAGATTATATTTCCTGTGGACGATAGTTTTAGTATCCAGAAGTCAGTATATCCTGTCAAGCTGTTGTTGCTCGTAACATCTCCGTTGTTAGACTTGGTATATCCTGCCACCATATAATTTCCATCTGATGTTTGTATGACAGCATAAGCTTCATCGTCGTTAGTTCCGCCATACGATTTTTGCCATTCTATATTTCCTGATGAAATTAATTTTACCACCCAATAGTCTGAATAGCTTGTGGTTCCATGATGACCCGAAACATCTCCGTCGTTAGAGGAGCTATAACCGGCAACTATACAGCCACCGTCGGAAGTACAGGCAATGCTGGTAGCAACATCTTGCTTATAACCACCATACGTTTTTACATATTGAATGACTCCATTTGCAGAAATTTTAACAACACAAAAATCGTATCCTCCATTATTATAGGTAATGTCGCCGTCATCTGAATTGGTAGCTCCGGCAATAACAATATCACCGTTTGTTGTAATATCCATCGAATAAGCAACATCGTCGTTATATCCTCCGATACACTTTTGCCATTCTAAATTTCCGTTTGCCGATAATTTAACAACCCAGATATCGCCGTTGTCGTGATAGCCCGATACATCGCCATTATTGGAACTTGTATTACCGATAAAAACATATCCTCCGTCTGATGTTTGTTTGATAGCGGTAGCAACATCGTCATTTGTTCCGCCAAAGGTTTTTTGCCATTGAATATTTCCTGAAGCATCTGTTTTTATTATCCATGCATCAGTTCCACCGTGATTACTTGTAACATTTCCATTGGTTGAACTTGTATAACCGGCAATAATATACCCTCCATCACTTGTAATTTCAATGTTTTCCGCAAAATCTGCATTTGACCCACCAAAACATTTTTGCCATTGAATAGATGGATTTTGAATTTGAGAATAAACGTTTAATACAAACAAAATCAATACATTAATAAGTAGTACTTTCATTTTTTTTAGTTGTAAAGATATGAAAAATGATTGAAACAATAAGCACGTAGCACAAACCTGTAATAAGATAAATTTTCAATGTGTTATAGAGGTTAATAATTAATCAAAAGAATTCCTGATAAAATAAAAATAACTATCTTTACATTAAAATTTTATGATATGTTGAAGAAAAACATTTTCTTTTTATACTTCTTTTTTCTAGCTATCATAAATTTGAAATCATATAGCAGCGAAATTGAACGCACATACGATTCCCTGTTACAAATAATAAAAACAAGCAAACAAGATACAGTTTTGTATTCTTCGTATATTGAACTCGGCGAATGGTTTAAATCTGCTAATTCCGATTCGGCTTTTTATTATTATAAAAAGGCCTATGAAAAAGCCAGAGATTTAAAAGATAAGGTGAGAGAGGCAGAAGCCTTATCCAAAACCGGAATATGCTATTATTTTATATCAGATTACAATGAAGCATTAAAAAATCTTAATCAAGCAATTTCTATTCTGGAAGAATTATTGATACAAAACAAATTAACAGGCAAAAATAAGGTAAAAAATATTTTAACCATTTCATATAACAATCTAGGTAACGTATATTCAGAAGAAGGTGATTATGCCAGAGCTTTAGACAATTATTTTAAATCATTGAAAATTGCAGAAGAAATAAATGATAAAAAAAGACAGGCAATAAATTTGGGAAATATTGGTACTGTGTATGATGAGCAAAAAGAATACGAAAAGGCTCTTCATTATTACGGAAAAGCATTAAAAATAGCTCAAGAATTAAACGATAAGAAAAGACAGGCAAGTATAATGTCAAATATTGGTATTGTGCACATGTATCAAAATAAATTTCCAGAAGCTTTAAAATATTTTACTTCTTCATTGATATTACTGGAAGAGCTTGGCGATAAAAAAAGAAAAGCAAGCGTTTTGAACAATATCGGGAATTTATATTCGCTTATGAATGAAGATGATAAAGCCATAGATTATTTTAAACAATCATTAATATTATTTGAAGAAATAAATAACAAGAAAAGTTATTCCTTGTGTTTAGGCAACATCGGAGCTTCGTATTTAAAACAAAAAAATTACAAAGAGGCAGAAAAGTATTTACACAATGCAATTGAAGTAGGTGAAAAAATAAAATACATATATGGTTTAAAAGATTTTTATGAATCATTATCAAAGTTATATGAAGAAACCGGAAACTTTAAGAATTCACTAAAATATTACAAAAAGCATATTATTTACCGAGACAGTGTTCAGAGCGAAGAAAACCAGAAAGCTCTGGTTCAAAAAGAAATGCAATATGAGTTTGAAAAAGAGAAAGCCGAAATAGCTCATCAGCAGATGCTCAAAGACTTAAAAACCGCCGAAGAGAAGCAGCAGTTAAAAATAGTGATAGCATCCGTAAGTGGGGGGTTAGTTGTCGTTTTGCTGGCTGGATTGTTAGTTTATCGTTCACTACGTATAACCCGAAAACAAAAGCGAATCATTGAAATACAAAAAAATGAACTGGAAACTAAAAATATTTTGTTAGACCGACAGAATCAGGAAATCACATTACAACGGGACGAGATACGTACTCAGCGCGATTTGGTAATCAAGCAGAAAGAACAAATAGAAGAACAGAAAAAAGAGATAACCGACAGCATAAGGTACGCAAGCCGAATTCAAAATGCTGTATTGCCAAAACAAGATGATTTGAAGAATTATTTAAACGATTATTTTATATTATTCAAACCCCGCGATATAGTAAGTGGCGATTTTTATTGGTATAACAAGATAAATGAATGGCTAATAATAACGTTAGCCGATTGCACGGGTCATGGTGTTCCGGGTGCTTTTATGAGCATGTTGGGCATTAGCTTACTGAATGAAATAGTAAAGAAAAAGGAAATATCCACAGCAAGTATGGCTTTAAATGAACTTCGTAGGGAAATTGTTCAGTCGCTACAACAAAAAGGAATAGAAGGTGAACAGAAAGATGGTATGGATATTTCGTTTTTGGTTATAAATACTGCAACATATACATGTCAGTGGGCAGGAGCAAATAATCCAATTTATATCATAAAAAATCATTCTAATGAATTAATTGAATTAAAACCCGACAAAATGCCCATTGCTATTTATGATAAGATGGATTCTTTTACTAATCAGGAGTTTAAAGCAGAAAAAGGTGATGTAATGTATCTGTTTACCGATGGATATGCCGACCAATTTGGTGGTGAGCATGGCAAAAAATTCATGTACAAACGATTCAAAGAACTTCTGCTTTCAATTTCTGACAAAGCTATGGTTGAACAAAAGAATACACTGGAAGAAACTATTGAGACATGGAAAGGTCAACACGAACAAACCGATGATATTACAGTCGTAGGAATAAGAGTTTAATCTATGTTATAACTAAACAATTGTATTACTGTGAGTTAGTAAACTATACTTTCTAATACAGGTATAAAGCCTGAAAAGAAAAATTCTACTGCAATAACCATTACAATTAAACCCATTAAATGCATGAGTACATTGTTTCCGGTTTCTCTTAAAAATTTGGAAATTTTTGTGGAACTGTATAAAATAATATAGGTTAGCAGCATAACAAATATAATTGTGCTTATCAAAACATTTTTATGGCTAATGGTTTTTGCATCTTCCATTAGAACAATAGCATTGGTTATTAAACCTGTCCCGCAAATCATTGGAATAGCTAAAGGAGTTATTGAAATATCATTTACATACTAATTAATTTCTGATTCTTTGACTTTAACTTTCAGTAAACGAGCCTAAAGCATATCCATTCCCATTAAAAAAAAGATAATTCCACCTACCATTCTGAAGCTATTGACCGAAACAGCAAAAAAATTAAATGCTACAATACTTGCTTTTTTAGCTGTTTTAATTTTCTTTTATCATTTAGGATTTGAGAGCATTGTCATAAAGATAGGTATTGTTCCCAGTGGATTTATAAGCGTAAA
>FWWL01006738.1_pt1 | contig 14073 bp, 11 predicted proteins | sample 2228331 | NCBI WGS metagenome assembly FWWL01 (sample SAMEA103939775, study PRJEB20133) | metagenome
GAGGGTTTGATGGATGTGATCTTCAGTAGAGAGGATAAAAGATTGTATGTGTCGAGGAGGATGGAGATGGAGAAGAAGATAAATATGACTGCCATCCATGTGTATCCTGTAAAGGCAGTTAGCCTTGCCATAACCTCGAGATGATTCCTTTCCATCATGCGGATAACTAAAGGAGAGATTATCATCATAATCATGAAGGCTCCAGTTACTATCGATAGGAGAGGGCCTGGATTGATGGCATTTCTTATCTTGAGGAAGACATAGATATGCATTCCTGTATAGAGACTGAAGAATATCAGAACAAAGAGACTCATCAGAATATGATAACATCAGAAAGGTCATTAAGGGAACTCTGGATTAAAAAATCTTTTTTACCATTCTACGGTATAATATAACTGTAGACTCAATAATCTATAGCGAGAGAGGAGGTCTTTATGCCTTTGATGGATGAGTTGAAGGATATCACATTACAGAATCTTGATGATTACTTTATAACCCTTTATCTCAATGTTGATCCTCTATTCAACAAAAAGGCAGACTATATGGTACATCTTAAGAATATGTTGAAGGAGGTATCTGAGGATCTCGATAAATCGATTTATAAAAAGGTTAAAGATAAACTTGAAAAGATAGAGAATTATGTCCAGACGAACAAGCCTTTATTCAAAAAATCCCTTGTGATGATAATGAGTTCAGATGGTTCGATTGAGAAGATTTACAATCTTAATATTCCATTGAGAAACAGTCTTGTAATCGATAAGATACCATTCCTCAAGCCATTATTCAGTATCCTGAGCAATTATCCAAAATACGCTATACTCCTTGTTGGAAAGGATACTGCAAGGATATTCATTGTCCATCTTGGAGAGATAGTTGAATACAGAAAGATACATACAGAAGGGGTTCCTGGTAAGCATAAGAAGGGTGGATGGTTTGCCCTTTCACAGGACCATTATGAAAGGCATATAGACTACCATGTAACACTTCATCTGAAGGATGTTCTTGAAAGGTTTGATTCATTCCTCAGTAGTGAGAATGTGGAGGGGATTATTCTTGGAGGCTCTGAGGAGGCACTGTCGATGGTGAAGGATATGATTGGAAAGAATATTATGGATAAGGTGATAGGTGAGACAGGAGTGGAGATGTTTGCAACGAAGGATGAGGTATTGAAAAAGGTCGAACCAATAATCTCTTCGTATATAAAGAAGAAGAGGGAGGAAGAGGTCGAAATACTCATCAATGATGCACTGAAGAATCTTAATGCTGTCCTTGGAGTAGATGATGTCATGAACGCCCTCGAAGAGAAGAGGGTGATGAGATTGTATGTTATAGAGAATCTGATGGTTTCGGGTTATTATTGCAGAAGATGTGGTTTCGTTACCACACAGAGGTTGGAGGTATGTCCTTACTGTAATTCGATTCCTGAAAATAAAGATAATATTATAGAACTTGCCATGGAGAAGGCGATAGAGCAGGATGCCATGGTGGAGGTGGTATCTACTGAGAGTAGACTCAGAGAATATGGCGGTGTAGGTGCATTATTGAGATATTAGATATTAATTAAGGAGGTTTAGTATGGATAACAGGGGATATCCTGAACAGTATCTGAGGATAAGGGAGCGTTACAGAGGTATCATTGATAACCTTGAAAGACTTGGTGAAGAACTGAAAAAGTCAGGTCCGATCGATAAAAAGACATCTCATCTAATTCAACTTGCTGCATCAGCAGCGATCCAGTCAGAGGGTGCAACACACAGCCATGCAAGGAGGGCGCTCGAGGCGGGCGCCACACCTGATGAGTTGAGACATGCCATCATTCTTCTTATCAGCACAATAGGTTTTCCGAGAGCATCTGCTGCACTGTCGTGGGTGGAGGATATTATTGGTGAGAGATAACTATTGTTAAATCTTGTAGAGAGAAAATTGTCTTCTCTCCGTTTGATAGGGTTTCGTCCATCGATTCGAAAATGAGAGGGATTGCTGATATAACAAGAATACCAGTCACCTATCCAGAGAAAAAGATTTATTACTTCCGTTTTCATTTTCCAGAAGGAGAGAAGGGATACGAGCTGGTTGGGTTTCATTCTCATATTAACCCTCATTGAGGATGGTTTTATGAGAACTCAGGGTTGTTTTAAATTGAGAGGTGATTAATCTTTCAGTTCTCTCTTTTTCAGGATCATATATATCGAGGGATAGATAATAAGTTCGAGGATGGTAGAGGTTATTACCCCGCCAATCATTGGGGCAGCGATCCTCTTCATTACATCCGAGCCTGTTCCATGGCTGAACATAATAGGGATCAATCCTGCAAGGATTACCGAGACTGTCATGAGTTTCGGTCTTATCCTTTTTACAGCACCATGGAGTATGGCATCCTCAAGGTCTTTAAGTGATCTCAATCTTCCTTCTTCAAGATATTTTTTATAGCTCAATTCAAGATAGAGGAGCATTATAACACCTGTTTCTGCATCGAGTCCTGCAAGGGCAATGAGTCCTACCCAGACAGCGGTCGAGAGATTGTAACCTAAAAGATACAATAACCAGAATGAGCCTATCAGAGAGAAAGGTACTGCAAGAAGAACGATGGATGTCTTTATTACTGATTTTGTGTTGAGGTATATGAGGACAAATATAATGAAGATGGTCAGGGGAATGATTATCTTGAGTTTCTCCTGGGTTTTTACGATATATTCATATTCTCCGCTGTACTGAAGTCTGTATCCAGTGGGAAGTTTGACCTTTTCCCTGATCCTTTCCTTCACCTTTTCGATGTAACCACCTATATCCTTGCTCGTAAAGTCTATGTATACATATGCAGTGAGAAGCCCTTCTTCACTCTTTATCATTGAAGGACCAGGAACTATAGAGACATCTGCAATCTGACTGAGTTTGATATATGAGACCTTCTGGTCTCCTCCCATCTCATTATTACCTGAATTTACAGGCACGAGGATATCCTTAATGGATTCAACCCTGTCTCTTAAACCAGAAGGATATCTTATATTGAGAGGATACCTCTCTCTACCTTCTATGGTGGTTGTGAGATTCATTCCTCCAAGAACTGTCTGGATTATAGAATTCACATCTCCAACTGTGAGACCGAATCTTGCGATCTCCTCTTTTCTGGGTCTTATATCGATAAAGTAACCTGTGTTGACCCTTTCCGCATATACACTCCTTGTGCCAGGTATGTCCCTCACTGCCCTCTCTATCTCTATGCCTATCTCCTCGATGGTTTTGAGGTCATGTCCGAGGATCTTTACACCAGCAGGGGTTCTTATTCCTGTTGCGAGCATATCTATCCTTGCTTTTATAGGCATGGTGAATGAATTTGCGACCCCGGGGATTGATAAGATCTCGTTCATCTCATTTTTTAGTTTTTCGACATCCATGCCTTTTCTCCATTCATTTTCTGGTTTGAGATTTATTACAGTCTCGAACATCTCAAGGGGTGCAGGGTCTGTTGCTGTCTCTGCACGACCTGCTTTGCCGAAGACCATCGAGACCTCAGGTATGGATTTGAGGAGTCTGTCCTGTATTATTAATAATCTCCTTGCCTCCTGTATCGAGAGACCAGGTGCTGTAACAGGCATATAAAATAGTGTTCCTTCATAAAGGGGAGGCATAAACTCTGTGCCGATCTTTTTAAGTGGGTAAATTGTGATAAGGATGAGTATAACGGCAAGACTTATTACTATATATTTTAACCTGAGGCTTATCTTTACAACAGGTTCGAATATCCTGTGAAGGAGAAGATTTAATGGATTTTCATCCTCTTTTTTGATCTTTCCTTTAAGAAAGATGGTCATCAGGGCAGGTGTGAGGGTTATTGCAAGGAATGATGCAAATAGCATGGCGAATGTCTTTGTGAAGGCAAGGGGTTTAAAGAGCCTTCCAGCCTGTGCTTCGAGTGTGAAGACAGGCAAAAAGCCCACTGTGATCACAAGGAGAGAGAAGAAAAGGGATGGACCCACTTCCTTAGATGCCTCTATTATTGTGGTGATTTTTCTCTCAGTCGGGATATCAGGTGGAAGTTCCTCGAGTTTTTTATGGGCATTTTCTACCATTATTATGGATGCATCAACCATGGCACCTATTGCTATTGCTATACCGCTAAGACTCATTATATTCGTTGTTACCTTCAATTGATGCATTAATATGAAAGAGACTATTATTGCAACAGGCAGTGTAAGGATGATTATGAACGCGCTTTTCAGATGGAAGAGAAATACAATACATACCACACTGACAGCAATGGATAGTTTTATTATCTCATCCTTGAGTGTATCCACAGCCCTGTATATCAGATCTGACCTGTCATATGTGATGACTATCTTTACTCCGTCTGGAAGTGATGGCTCTATCTCATTCTTTAATTTCTCCTTTACCCTTTTTATTACATTAAGGACATTTTCACCAAATCTCACTATGACTATCCCGCCAGTCACCTCTCCTTTTCCATCAAGGTCAGCCACGCCTCTACGAATCTCGGGTCCTACTCTTACATCACCTATATGTCTGAGGAGTACAGGTATTCCATTCTCGTCCATCTTCAGGACTATATTTTTTATATCTTCTATGGACTTTATGTAACCCCTTCCCCTTACCATGTACTCAGCACCTGAGAGTTCTATGATCCTTCCTTCAACATCGAGGTTTGAATCCCTGACCTTATCCATAACTGTCATCAATGATATTCCATAGGACCTCAATCTCTGGGGATCTATGATTATCTGGTACTGTTTTACAAAACCTCCAACACTCGCCACCTGTGAAACCCCTGGCACGCTCTCAAGAGCGAGTTTTATCTGCCAGTCCTGTATGCTTCTGAGTTCAGAGAGATTATATCTTCCTTTTTCATCCACAAGTGCATAACTGAAGCCCCAGCCAAGGCCTGTTGCATCAGGTCCAAGTACAGGGTTTACATCCTGGGGTAATTTTGTCTTGACTGTCTGGAGATACTCAAGAACCCTGCTTCTTGCCCAGTATATGTCAGTACCTTCTTTGAAGATCACATATACAAATGATGTTCCAAAGAATGAGTAGCCCCTCACGACACTCACCTCTGGTGCTGCAAGAAGGGTGGATGATATTGGATATGTTATCTGGTCCTCTACAAGATCAGGGCTTCTTCCTGGCCATTCGGTGTAGATGATGACCTGTGTATCACTGAGATCTGGCAGGGCATCGAGTGGAGTGTTCCTCAGTGACCAGTATCCCCAGAGGATGAGAAATCCTGTAATAAGGAATACAAAGAATCTGTTTTTTGCACTCAGTTCTATTATTCTTGCAATCATCTCAATGGAAGGGGTTTTACACCTTTAAGTTTTGCCTCTGAATCGAGGAGGAATGTGGCATCGGATACAACATTATCACCCTCTTTCAGTCCCTTTATTACTGCTCTCATTCCATCGAATGATTGTCCGAGCATTACCTCCCTTGCCTCAAAGACCTCCTTTTCCTTTAATACATAAACCACCTGCATATTACCAGTATCTATAACTGCATCCTCAGGAACAGCGAGTCCTGTGCCCCCATCGATTGATATATCTATCTTTGTGTACATATCGGGTTTCAGAAGACCATTCTTATTGTCGATGGACATCCTCACCTTTACTGTTCTCGTCTCCGGTGAAACCAGAGGATATATGTAATCTATGGATGTCCTGAATACCTTTCCCGGTAGATAACTGAGGGTTACCAGTGCATTCATTCCCTGTTTTATTAGTTCGATGTCAGATTCATAGATATCAGCGATTAACCAGACCCTTGAAAGGGGTGCAATGTCGAATATCTTCTCGCCCTGCATCACTTTTGTGCCTTCGATGATATATTTATTGATTACATATCCTTCAACCGGACTGTATATGGTTATACTTCTCAGGGGTTTTCTGTTATTCTCTATATCTGATATCTCCTTTTCCGATATGTCCCATAATCTTAATCTCTCTTTTGATGCCTCTTCGAGGATTTTCAGGTCATGAATGAGTTTTTCGTTCTTTTCACTCTCCGCCTTTTTTATTGATTCCTTTATTATGAGATATTCCTTGATGGTGGAGAATACCTCAGGGCTATAGATATCGAAGAGTGGTTCTCCTTTTCTTACATAACTGCCTGTGTAGTTTACATGGAGTCTTTCTATCCACCCCTCAAATCTTGTGTTAACTGTCTCGAGGAGGGTTTCATCAATCTGGATCCTTCCGTAGGTCTTTATGGTCTTTCTCAGTCTTACAGGTTTGAGTATGTATGTCTTTATACCTGCGAGTTTGATCTGATCCTCTGTGAGTTCGATCTCATGCCTTTCTACAGGTGTCGCACTTTCCTGAGCCACATCCGTTGAGGTGTCGATATCCTTATTCCTCGAGACTGTCATAAATATACCTGTGCCAAGACCAAGGATTAATATTCCTATTATCAGTATTATTCTTTTCATTGTTCCCCCATCAGAGTGTATAACCTTATAATCGCCCTCTTATACTCCATAACCCTGTTGAGGTAATTGAGTTCTGTATCTATCAGGATATTCAATGCCTTTATTACAGATGTGAGTTCAACCCTGCCTGACCTGTAATTCGTGAGTGTGGCCTCGAAATTTTCCCTTGCTTTAGGGATAAGGGTCTCCTCATAAAGTTTCATGGTCTCCCTGCCCGTAATATACATGTTGTAAGTGTCATATACCATCGATGAGATATTCAATCTTTCTGATTCCAGTTCATGAAAGGATTCTTCTTTTTCTGAAACCGCCTCCCTGACCATGGGTTCCTGCCTCTTTTTATAGAATAGAGGTATGTTAATACTTACAGAGAGTCCCCACATATCTTCATATGGATCAGGTTTTTTGTATACCGTGCCTGTGAATGTAAAATCAGGATAGTATTCCTTCCTGGCAAGTTTGTAGTTTATCTCTTTTGATTCAAGGATCTTACTCTTTTCTTTGATCTCAGGAAAGGAGGTGAGGGCTTTCTCGATTATTGTTTCAGGCTGAAGCTCGATGCTGGAACTTACCGGTTCCTCTGGTATACCGAGGGGTAAGGATGGTTCTCTTCCCATCAGATTATTGATCATATACTCTTCTGACTTTATCTTCTGCTTTGCCATCAGGAGATTCTCCTCTGACATATATCTCTCCATCTGTGCCATCGTGAGTTCACTGAGCGGTACCATACCCGAGATATATCTTGATCTCACAAGTTCTTCGAGCATGAGAAGGAGCCTCTGTTTCTCTACTGCAATCTCAAAAGTTTTGTGGGCAAGATAAAGGTTCAGGATCCTGTTTCTTACCTCCTCGATAATTTTCAGTTTTGTCTTTGATATGAGAATCTGTGCAATCTCGAGCTCCTTTTTTGCGATCTCTCTTTTAAGGGAGAGTTTCCCTGGAAATGGCACTGTCTGTGATAAGGAGAACATCCACCTTGAATCAGGTGATGTGCCATAGGTAAATCTCTCCCAACCTTCATTTTCATATCCTATCATGAACATGGGATCAGGTAGGCTTCCTTCTCTGAGAATCCTCTGCTTCATTATATCTTCCCTTTTTTTGACCATAATGACCTCGTGGTTGAATTTCAATGCCCTTTCTATGACCTTATCCTCTCTGAGAACAGGATATATCCCCTCATCTCCTGATATTTCTGAAAATAGTGGTGTCAGTATCAGGAGATTCATAATCCACGGAGAGATGAGTAGATACCACTTCATTATCTCACATCTATATTGAACTTTACCTTCTCAGAGATTCCATCTTTATGTATCTTGATTGTTATATACCATGGTCCTGACATCGAAAAATTCAGTGTGGATGTGTACTCATTTCCAGTTGGTTTTGCTCCTGTCCTGTAATCCATGGGTGGCATGCCTGGCATGGGAGGCATACCGTATTCTACAGTAACCTCTGCATCTGTGAGGGGCTTTTTGTTTTTATCTAATATCGAGATGGAGATATTATTTTTACCCTTTGAAGGTGGATTTCTGTCTATCCTCAGGGTGATCTCATAGTCCTTTAGATCCTTCTTGAGTTCAAATTCCTTTGCGTATACCAGTCCAGGAAGAATAAGCAAGATGAGACTGATGGAGATTAAATTCTTCATTTTTACCTCCAGTTTATTGGTATCTCACAGTCAATGACTGTGGTGATGGTGTTTATGTTGTGTATCATTCTGGTTGTCCATGTATTTCTCGGGATTTTTCTTGAATTCCTCTATGCATTCAGGGCAGCAGAAATGGTATGTTTTCCCCATGTATTCGTAGGTGTATATCGGTTCACCCTCTATCTTCTCTTTACTCACAGGGCAATACCTTAGGGTGTCATTCGTATGTTCTTTGGCATATGTACCCTGAATCAAGAAGATCCCTGTGATGAAGATGATTATCCAGAAGATCTTTTTCATATTCATATCATATACCTCCTTCTTTTTTATTCTTATTGATTATAATAACTTATAATTTTGAAGAAATTTTGAAGATTTTGTTCTCCATCTGAAATATATCCCTGACACGCAGGAGTCGGTCTTACTGTTATCTTCTGGATTTAGGTTATAATAAAGTGATGAAGATCTTAAATTTCATAAGAATACAGGATATCCTCGATATAATCCTTGTCTCTTTTATAATCTACAGGCTTCTTTTGTTTTTTAAGAAAGGAGGTAAGACAGGAAGGATTGTTCTTGGACTGGTTATTCTTCTCATTATCTCTCTTGTTACAAAGCTTCTTGGACTCTACACAATGGACTGGCTTGTGCAGAGTTTCTGGGCACAGGTGGTCATCATACTCGTGATAATATTTCAGCCCGAGATAAGAAGAACCCTTGCCCATATGGGAGAGGCATCAATTATAGGTTTTACAACTGCTGAAGAGGTTAAATCCATTGATGAGGTCATTAAGGCAGTTGTCTCTCTTTCGAATAAGAAGATTGGTGCCCTCATAGTATTCGAAAGGGAAGTTATGCTTAATGATTATGTGGAGATCGGGGTACCTCTTGATGCAAGGGTATCGAAAGAACTGGTAATGAGTATATTCCATCCTGCATCGCCATTACATGATGGTGCCATAATAATAAGGGGTAACAGGATTATTGCAGCAGGATGTTTTCTTCCCCTTGCACTTGGTGCTGAGATAAGTAAATCCTACGGTACAAGGCACAGGGCAGGTATTGGATTGAGTGAAGAATCTGATGCTGTCGTTGTTATAGTCTCGGAGGAGACAGGACAGATATCCCTTGCCGTGGATGGAAAACTCACCACCAACCTTGATATGGCTAGTCTCAGAGATATATTATCGATGATATTCACCACAAAGGAGCGCAAGAGGAGATGAATCTGAAGAAGATAAAAGACAGGGTAATGAACAATATTTTGCTGAAATTGATATCCCTTTCAATTGCGATATCTCTCTGGTTAATCGTGGTCGTGAAGGGACAGACAGAGATTACGCTTACTGTACCTGTGGAATTCAGGAATCTGCCACATGGTCTCGGAATACTTAGTAAGAGTAACACTACAGTAGAGGTGAGCATAAAGGGTTTTGAACAGATAATAAAGAATATGAGACCATACGATGTGAAGATGAGTGTTGACCTCTCGAGAGTGAAGAGGGGCAGTAATACAATATATCTCACAAAGGAGAATGTAAGATTACCTTCCTCGCTCAGGGTTTCATCGATAAGACCTGAATATATAAAGATCGTTACCGAGGAGATGGTGAGGAGGAAGATCCCTGTAAGACCATTTATTACTGGTTCTCCCTCAAAGGGTTATTTTATCAGGGATGTGAGGGTTGAGCCTTCCTTTATAGAGGTCGAAGGTCTGAAATCTCAGGTGTCAAGATTAAGATATGTAAGTACAGAGGAGGTTAATATCGAGGGCATTGATGGTGATATGAGTATGATAGTTAAAATTAATGCTGGAGCAGGTGATATAAAACTGGAGCCTGACAGTGTGAGGTTGAAAATTATACTCGGGAGGCAACAATGAGATTGTTCGGTACAGATGGTATCAGGGGAAGGGCTAATGAATATCCCATCGAACCTGTGACTATAGTGAGACTCGGTATGGCTTTAGCAAAGGTTCTCAAAAAAGATGGTGGAAGGAATATAATTCTCATAGGTAAGGATACAAGACTTTCAGGATATATGATAGAGAGTGCTTTGACATCAGGGATATGTTCCATGGGTATGAATGTAATGCTTGTTGGACCAATACCAACACCAGGAGTGGCATTCCTTACAAAGACATTGAGAGTAGATGCAGGTATTGTGATATCTGCATCCCATAACCCGGCAGAGTATAATGGAATAAAATGTTTTTTTTTTTTTGGATTTAAACTTCCAGATGAACTGGAATATGAGATCGAGAGAATTCTTGAGGATCCATCTCATGGCTGTCCTCACACACCATCCCATTCCATAGGAAAGGCATATAGGCTTGAGGATGCAACAGGCAGATATATTGAATATATAAAGTCAACCATTCCAAGAAATGTTAAACTTGAAGGTCTGAAGGTGGTTGTGGATTCTGCCAATGGTGCTGCATACAAGGTCACTCCATGGCTTTTAAGGGAACTCGGGGCTGATGTTATCTCAATAAATGATAAACCCGATGGGTTTAACATAAATAAAGAATGTGGTTCACTTAATCCTGAATCACTCCGTGAGGCGGTTATTAAGAATTCTGCTCATGCAGGGATTGCACATGATGGAGATGCTGACAGGACCATCTTTGTGGATGAAAGGGGAAATATTGTTGATGGTGACCATATCCTTGGAATGTGTGCGATAGATTTAAAGAAAGAGGGGAGATTGAGGGGTGATACCGTGGTCTCGACAGTCATGAGTAATCTTGGACTCGAACACTTTTTTATGAGACATAATATAAGACTTTTGAGGACAAAGGTGGGAGATAGATTCGTGGTTGAAAAGATGGTTGAAGGTGGTTATGTTCTCGGAGGGGAACAGTCAGGCCATATTATATTTCTTGATCATAATACAACAGGCGATGGTCCTGTAACCTCTTTACAGGTTCTTTATCTTATGTATAAGAACGGGAGATACCTTTCAGAACTCACGGCTGATATTGTCATGTATCCACAGGTCATGGTGAATGTGGATGTCAGGGATACGCGGGATCCTTCTGAGGTGGAGGAGGTGTCCAGGGTGCTCAGAAAGGCAGAGGAGAAATTGGGTAACAGGGGAAGGATTCTTTTGAGAAAATCAGGTACAGAGGCAAAGGTGAGGGTTATGGTTGAAGGTGAGGATAGTGACATGATAAAGGATATTGCAGATACCATCGCAGATGCAGTAAGGAAATATATGAATTTATAATTAATGTTTTTTCTTCACTTCATATATGGAGTCATAATCTATCACATTTCACATTACTTTTTTCGTATATCGATACTGATTACTCTCTTTCTTTCATGGCATGAATCAAAGAATAAAAGATATATTAATGTTCTTTTTCTTATTCTTGGTATTTTTTACTCCTTTTTGAGATATTCAGAAACACCCCAGATTGATCTTAATGGAGGTACTTATCTTTATGGTAAATTCGGCCAGTACACTGTTAATCATGATAGTAAAGAGAGTGGATATGTTCAGGAATTTTTTGTAAGGAGGTGTGATTCTATCGAATGTCCTGGTAAGGTTTATCTGGTCTCTGATAATCCCTATCCAGTGAATTCAGTGGTAGAGGTTCAACTGAGAATAAAAGAGATGTCCCCGGGTCTTGTTCCCGGGATCGTAAAGAGGAGAGATTATACAGGTTATCCAGAAGAAGTGTTTTTTGTTGAAGGTGGAAATGATATTCTTGATCTTTTCGAGATTCAGAGGGCGAGATTACATGAGCTTTATTTGAAACACTTTAATAAAGATGTGAGTACATTTCTCAGTGCTGTTGTTACAGGTATCAGGGATTTTAACCACGATGTTACAGAATCATTCAGAAAAACAGGGCTTTCTCATCTGTTGAGTATATCGGGCACCCATTTTGGTCTTCTCTCATTTGTTATTTTTATGAGTGTAAGGACAATAATAAGATTTCTTCCTTACAGGTTTTTGCATATCATTACAACATATCTCTCTTTGAACATGATTTCTGCTATCATCACATTTCCAGTAAATTTATTCTATCTTATGCTTTCTGGTTTTAAGGTTCCGGTTGTGAGATCATTTATAATGGTCAGTCTATTTTTAATAGGGGTGCTTTCTGAAAGGAGGGGTTACTGGTTGCATGCCCTTATTTTTGCTGGGTTCGTGATTGTATTGATAAATCCAGATGCTGTATTCGATATTTCATTTATACTCTCTTTCACAGCAGTATTTTTTATAGGTCTTACGAATGATTTTTTTCTAAAAAAAGATCTTGATAAAAAGCCCTCTTCTGGATTCAGACGGGTATATGGATGGTTGAAAAATTCATTTTTTATCTCTTCAGGTGCTACCATCGGTACTCTTCCAGTGGTTATTTATCTTTTTTATTACATTCCATTATTTGCAATATTCACTAATCTTATAATTACACCACTTGTATGTTTTATCCTTCTTCCCATTATTTTACTGAGTTCATTTATGTACTTAATGACAGGTATCTTTCCATTCGAAGATATTATTTCATTCCTTACAGAGAATACTATTGATGTTATCAGATTCATAGCATCCTTCAGATATGCTGATATACCTGTTGATGCCGTACCTTTGATAGTTCCTCTTTTGATGTATTCAACTATACTCACATTGATTTACAAAAAGAGGATTTTTGCTATGGTCTCAGTTTTAGTTCTTACTTTTATTCTCTCCATAAATACTCTCTTTAAACCTGATTTTTCAGTAACATTCCTCGATGTTGGACAGGGTGAGAGTGCTGTTGTTAATCTGCCTGACAGAAGAGTTTTTGTTATCGATACAGGCAGGAGAGGGTATGAGGTTGCTCATTATCTCAGATACATGGGCAGAAAGGAGGTTGATGCCCTGATATTGAGTCATATTCATGATGACCATACTGGTGGAATAAATCGTTTGATAAAGGTCGTTACTGTAAGGGAGATATGGGATAATGGAATGATTATTTATCCTGATGAGATTGTATCAAAGGTTATTAAGAGGAGTCTATCAAGGGGTGATATAATCAGGGGAAGGGATTACATTATTGAGGTGCTTCATCCTTATGAAGGATTTTATACCTCTCAAGGTGATGAATATGATGAAGAGAATAATTCCTCACTCGTTCTAAGGATCGGTTATAAAGGAAGGTATTTACTCTTTACTGGAGATATTGAGGAAGAAGCAATGGAGGACCTGAATAATATACCATCTTTTCTGAAGGCTGATATCTTGAAGATTCCACATCATGGAAGCAGTGTTTCAGCCAATCCGGATTTTTTCGAAAACGTTAAACCCCGGATATCAATAATAAGTGCTGACAGGGATAATCCATTTGGACATCCTCATAAAGAGATTCTTGATTTTCTTTCTTACTCAAGGATTTATAGAACTGATAGAGACGGCACCATTAAGATATCTATCAATGATGATGAAATAAATGTTAAAATATCAAAAGATTATTCACTCAAAAGAGGTTATGAATTGAGAGATGAGATGATGAATATGTTGAATCTTGTGAGAACATTTTAAAGAAAATCTTTGAAAATATAAGAAAATATTAAAATTTTACGAAAATTGAGTATTATCTGTAAATAAAGGAATTAATCTGGTATTTGATTATTTCCTTGAAGATGGTATAATTAAATTGAAATAAGAGGCTATTTGAAATTTATTATATAATCAATTTCTCTGCGATACCTTTTAACCCAAAGTAGGCTGAGGGAACACTAATAGTTAGGGAGTCAGAGAAAAATGTGGTGTGCATGCCTCTTTACCTTGTGTAAGGAGGAAGCCTAAGCATTTTTCGAGACACCCACTTAGAAGAATGCCTCGGAAGCCTTACGAGGGAAGGTATCGTGGGGAGTAATATTGTTCTTTGAAAACATGGGTAGGCTTTTAAGTTTGCTTTGAGAGTTTGATCCTGGCTCAGAGCGAACGCTGGCGGTGTGCCTAACACATGCAAGTCGAGCGGACTGAG
>FWWL01007891.1_pt1 | contig 14073 bp, 13 predicted proteins | sample 2228331 | NCBI WGS metagenome assembly FWWL01 (sample SAMEA103939775, study PRJEB20133) | metagenome
CGGTCTCACCGTTGGGGGAGGCCCGCAGCCCGGACTCGCCGTCGACCAGCGGCGGGTTCCACACGGCGAGCAGCCGCTCGCCGCGTGGTGAGCCGTCGTCGGTCACGGCGGCCACCGGCATGCCGCACAGCTCGGCGGCCAGCGCCCCGAGCTCGGCCTCGACCCGGGCCAGCTCAGCTTCAAGCCGGGCCTTCTCCTCGGCCCCGTCGGCCAGGGCCCGGGTCAGCTCGGCCAGCCGGGCTCGGCCCCGCCCCAGCCGGTCCCGCAGGTCATCCTGCCGCCGGACCGCCCGGACAAGCTCGGCCTCGGCCGCGTCGAGGGCCTCCCGCCCTGAACGGCAAGCCCGGTCGGCCGCCTCGGCCTGGGCCTGAAGCTGCCGGGCCCGGGCCTCAAGCTCAGAAAGCTGCCGGCGGGCGGCGTTCAGGGCATTTTGGGCCGACGTGAGGGCGGCTTGGGCCTCGTCAACCCGGCGCCGGCGCTCGGCCCACTCGGCCCGCCGGACCGCCGCCAGCAGGGCAACCCGTCTGGACTCCAGCTCCCGCCAGGTTCGGAACGCCTCGGCCTGCCGGGCCAGGGCCTCCAGCCGTGGGCGGCGTTCGGCCAGCCGGTCCTTAAGCCGGGTCAGCTCGGCGGCGGCCGCTTCGAGGTGGGCGGCGGCCTCGGCCAGCTCCTGCCGGTAGAAGCCGAGACCGGCCGCCGCTTCGAGAAGCTGGCGCCGCTCGACCGGCCGCAGGTTAAGCCAGCGGTCGGCAGCGCCCTGGGTCACGAGCCAGGGGCCGTCGGGGCCGAGGCCGTGGTCGGCCAGGGCATCCAGGTAGTCCCGCTGGCGGACGGGCCGGCCGTTGACCAGGTACTCGTGGTCGCCGGACCGGTGGACCCGGCGGCAGAAGGCGACCTCGTCCCCTTCGTCGTCGGCCAGAACGATTTCGACCTCGGCCAGGCCCGCCGGGGCCCGGCCGGCGCCGCCGGCAAAAATCGCCTCCTCCCAGCGGCCCAGCCGGAGCTTGCGGGGACTGGTCTCCCCCAGGGCAAAGCGAACGGCCTCCACCAGGTTGCTCTTGCCGGACCCGTTCGGTCCGACCAGGGCGACAACGGGGGCGACCAGACCGACCTCGGTCGGGTCGGCAAAGGTCTTAAAGCCCCGCAGGCGGAGGCGGCGAAGCCGGAAGAAGCGACCCATCCGGGAAATTATGGGGAATCGGCTTCGAGACTGGCCAGCGCCTTCCGGGCGGCATCCTGTTCGGCGGCCTGCTTCGAGTAGCCCTGGCCGGTGGCAAGGACCCGGTTGCCGAGGCGGACCTCGACGGTGAACTTCCGCCGGTGGCTCGGGCCCGTGTGGTGGACGGTAACGTAGGTGGGCGTAATCTGCCAGCGGGCCTGCGCGACCTCCTGAAGCCGGGTCTTCGGGTCAAGGACCTCGTCGGGGTCCCGCAACTTTTTAAGCTCCCGCTCGATAAACGGCAGGGCAACCTCCCGGGCAGCCTCGAGGCCGCCGTCCAGGTAGACGGCCCCCAGGACGGCCTCGAAGGCCGACCCCAGAATCGAGGGCCGGTCGCGGCCGCCGGTCTGCTCCTCGCCCCGGCTCAGGAGTAGCTCCGAGCCCAGGTCAAGCTCTTTGGCCCAGCGGGCCAGGGTCTCGGCCCGGACAAGCCAGGCCCGCAGGCGGGTAAGCTTACCTTCGGGCAGGTCGGGGAACTGCCGGTAGAGGGTCTCGGCGACAATCAGGCTCAGGACGACGTCGCCCAGAAACTCGAGCCGCTCGTTATCCGGCAGGTCAAAGTCCGGATTCTCGTTTAAATACGAGCGGTGAACGAGCGCCTGGCGGAGGAGGTCCGGATTGGTGAAGCGGTAGCCGAGGCGGTCTTCAACCGGCAGCCGTAGCGCCCTCTTCGACCGGTGCGACCTCGGCGAACCCATAATAGTCGTCGGACCGGATGATGCGCTCCAGCGCCTCCGGGGCAAGGGCCCGGACTTTTTCGGCTACCCCGGGCCAGACCTCCAGCTCCTGCCGGATCTCGTCGATGGTCAGGGGCCGGTTGCCGTTGGCCAAGAAGACCCGGAAGACCGCCTCAAGGAGCGGCGTGTTCGGCGGGATGAAATCGTCCAGCCGGCCGCAGTGGGTTAAAAAGCATTCAAACGGGTCCTCACCGTACCGGACTTTGACCGTCTGGAAGACGACCCGCCCGCTCTGGGGGTCGACGGTCGGACGCCGCTCCTCGACCTCCTCGCCGACCCGCTCCAGGCACTCCGGACAGATGCGGCTCCGAACAAAGAGCTTAAAATCCCGATTCTGCTTGTGGAACCTGTCCAGGTCGATGAAAAAGCGGGGCTCCTCAGCCATTCCGGAAATAAAGTATAGCGCCGGCCAGACCGGCCCGCCAACCCCTTGACACAAATAGAACATTTGAGCTATTAAAGTAGGAGTGCAGCGTGCTGCGCCTTGGGCGGTTGTTCCCTCCCAGGAGCGGTCGCAAGCGAAGGGGGTATCCGATGGCCGATTCCGGCGAAAGCCTGGCCCTGTCCGCCCAGCGGGGCGACCGGCGGGCCCTGCAGCTCCTCCTGGAGCGCTACCAGCCCCTGCTGGGCCGGGTTGTCTTCGACGTCATCCGTCTCGGCGGGCGGTCGGCCGGTCGGGTCGACCGGGCCGACCTCTTTCAGGAGGGGGCGCGGATTCTTATCGAGCTTATCCGGGCCTACGACCCGGCCCGGGGGGTGGGGCTGGCCTATTACTTACAGCGAAACCTGCGCTGGCGGCTCTATAACTTCCTGCGCCGGGAGCGGTGGCGGCTCGGCCGGGAGGTGCCCCTTACCGAGGCGAGCGCCGATGCGGTTATCGACCCGGCGGCCGAGCCCCGGCTGGACGAGGTTTCGCCCCGCCTCGAGCAGGCCCTCAAAAAGCTTTCCCGTAAGCAGCGCTGGGTCATCTTTTTAACCTACTGGCAGGAGCGCCCGGTCGAGGAGGTCGCCCGGATCTTAAAAATCAAGCCCCGGGCGGTCTGGGCCCTGCGGCGACGGGCCGAGGACCGGCTCCGGTCCGAGCTGGATGCCCCCGACGGGTTTTAATTCCGCCCGGTTTCGGGGATATACTGTGCGCGGGTGGCCCACACGTGGAACCGCAGGCCGTCTGGTTTCTCTTTGATGCCGAGAACCGGCCCGTCGGCCAGATTCTGCGGACCGGGGCGGAAACGGTTCCGGCCGTCGGGGTGGTCATAACCGACGGCAAGGGCTGGAAGCGGGCCGAGGTTATCGGGTTTACCGAGCTGACCGCGGCCTGCGGCTTTCGCCGCTTCCGGGTGACCGTCCGGGTCCTCGAATAGTTAGAACCGTTCGACCAGGGTCAGGTAGGCGGCGGCCAGGTACGCCTTCGTCCGGACCACCAGGTCCCGGACGGCAAAGTTCTCGTCGACGCCGTGGACGCCCGGCCGGTAGGTCTCGCTTTCCGGGTGGATCGGCGCAAACCCGTAGGCCGCAACCCCCAGGGGCCGGACCCACTGCGAGTCCGTGAACCCGGCGGTCAGGGCCGGGATGAGCCGCACGTCCTCCCGGCCGGTCGCGGCGGCCAGCGCCCGCCGCAGCACTTCGGTAAACGGCGTGCCGAACGGCGACTGGGTTGACCGGGCCCAGGTCTCCACCTCGAAACTGACCCCGTCGATGCCGGCCAGCGCCTTTTCCAGCTCGGCCCGGACGTAGTTTTCGTCCTGGCCGGGCAGGGTCCGCACGTCGCATTTCAACGTGGCGCTGGCCGGGATGCTGTTGGATTTAACCCCGGCCTGAAGGACCGTCGGGGTGAGGGTCATCCGGGAGAGGGCCCGGAGCAGGGACGAAAGCTGGGGGTCAATTTCTTTTACCCGGGCCAGCGTAGCCTCGAGGGTTTCGGGGGTTGGCCGGCCGAGGCCTTCGTCCAGCTCATGAAGGTAATCAAAGACCGGCGACGAGAGGTCGATTTCGGGCCGGTAGTTTTCGATGGCGTTGAGGACCCGGCCGGCCTTGAGCAGGGCGTTATCCGCATCCCAGGGCCGGGAGGCGTGGCCGCTCCGGCCCCGGATGGTGATGGTCACCTCCACCCGGCCCTTCTCGCCGATGCCGAGCTCGTAGACCAGGCCCCGGCGGCTCCGAACCGGGTAGCCGCCGCCCTCGTTTAAGGCGTAGTCGGCCCGGACCTCGTCCGGGGCGTTCCGGGCCAGCCAGCCGTAGCCGTAAAACCCGCCCGATTCCTCGTCGGCCGTGGCCGTGTAAATCAGGTCGCCCCTCAGGCTGAGGCCCGACCGTTTTAAGATGACCGTCGTAAAGTAGCCGGCGGTGGCCACCGCCTTGGCGTCGTCGCTCCCCCGGCCCCAGACCCGGCCCTCGGCGAGGACGGCCTCGAACGGCGGATACCGCCAGCGGGCCGGGTCCTCAACCGGGACCACATCCAGGTGGCTCATGAGCAGCAGGCTCGGGCCGGAGCCGGACCCGCGCAGCCGGGCGATCAGGTTCCCCCGGCCCGGGGCCGACTCGAGGATTTTCGCCCCGACCCCTTCGGCGGCCAGCCGGTCCCGGATGTATTCGCAGCAGGCGGTCTCGTTTCCGGTCGGCATCTGGCCGGTATTGACCGTCGGGATCCGGACGATATCCCGGTGGAACCGGACGATTTCGTCCACGGCGGCGTCAACCTGTTGAAGAAGGTCGTCAAGCTCGGCCATGGTTGCGTCCCCCTAGCGTGCGGATTCGAACGCCCGGTACTGGAGGGCCTCGGCCACGTGGGCCGGGCCAACCTCGTCCGAGCCGGCCAGGTCGGCGATGGTCCGGGCAACTTTGAGGGTCCGGTGGAAGGCCCGGGCCGAGAGCTGAAACCGGCCCATCGCCGCCCGCATCAGATTATGCGCCTCCGGCCCCAGGTTGCAAAACCGGCGGACCTCGCCGGGTCCCATCTCGGCATTGGTGGTTATTGGGGTTCCGGCGAACCGGCGGCGCTGAATCTCCCGGGCCCCCGCTACCCGGGCCTTGACGGCCGCCGACGGCTCGCCGGCTTCGGGGGCGGTGAGCTTGGCGTACTCGATGCGGGGCACCTCAACCCGGATGTCAATCCGGTCGAGAAGCGGCCCGGAAAGCCGGCGCTGGTAGCGGGCCACCGCCGACGGCGGGCACAGGCACGGCTTGAACGGGTCGCCGTAAAAGCCGCAGGGGCACGGGTTCATCGAGCCGACCAGCAGGAAGTTGGCCGGGAATGCCAGGCTGCCCTGGGCCCGGCTGATGACGACCTGCCGGTCCTCCAGGGGCTGGCGCAGCAGCTCCAGGTTGTGGGTGCCGAATTCGGGCATCTCGTCCAGGAAGAGCACGCCCCGGTGGGCCAGGCTGATCTCGCCCGGCCGGGGCCAGCGGCCGCCGCCCACCAGACCGGCGGTGCTGATGGTGTGGTGGGGTGCCCGGAAGGGCCGCACCCGGATGAGGGGCGATTCGGCCGGGAGCAGGCCGGCCACGCTGTAAATCTGGGTGACTTCCAGGGCCTCCTCGAACGTCAGCTCGGGCAGAATGCCCGGCAAGGCCTTGGCCAGCAGCGTCTTACCCGTTCCCGGCGGCCCAACCAGCAGGAGGTTGTGACCCCCGGCGGCCGCCACCTCCAGGGCCCGCTTGGCGTGCTCAAGCCCCCGGATATCGGCCAGGTCAACCTCGGGGGGCGGCGGCAGGAAGAGGCCGTCATCCTGGGCCGGCCGGTACGGGGCGATCGGCTGCTCACCGGTGAGATGCTCGACCAGCCCCTTGAGGTTTGCCACCGGCCGGACCTGCAGGGTCGCGATCAGGGCGGCCTCCCGGGCGTTCGCCTCGGGGACGACCACTTCTTTAAAGCCCCGGTCCCGGGCCAGGGCCGCCATCGGGAGCACCCCGTGGGTCGGGCGGATCTCGCCTTCCAGGCTCAGCTCACCCAGGTAAAGGCCGCCGTCGCCGACCCCGTCGACCTGGCCGGAGGCGACCAGGATGCCCAGGGCAATGGGCAAATCGTAGGCCGGGCCCTCCTTGCGAAGGTCCCCCGGGGCCAGGTTGACGGTAATGCGGCGCTGGGGAAATTCGAATCCGGAGTTGCGGATGGCCGACCGCACCCGTTCCCGGGCCTCCTGGACGGCCGCATCCGGCAGGCCGACGATGTTGAAGGCCGGAAGTCCCGGCGAGATATCTACTTCGACCTCGACCAGAACCCCCTGGAGCCCGACGGTCGCCGCCGTATAGACCCTGGCCGGCATTGCCCTTCAGTTTAACACAGGGGCGGCCCGGCCGGCAATCGGCGGCACGGCCGAAAGGTTTACTGCTTCGGGCTCTCCGGCTCCGGCCCCTTGTAGGTCAGGACCCGGCCCCAGGTGCTCAGCGTGCCCCAGATTCCGGAGCGCAGGCACTCAAGCTCGACGATCTGGGAGTGGTCGACGAAGAGGTTAACCTCGGGGCCAAAGTTCTTGATGTACCAGGTGAATACGGCCGGGTCGGCCGCCTCGAACATCAAATGCTCGAGGCCGATGGCGTCGATAAGCTTGGCCGCAATATCCGTCCGCCACTGGCGGACGCTCTCGGTTATGCCCTCGGATTCGACCATAATGAGTTCGACGCCCATGTCCAGGTAGCGTCTTGCCGCCCGGATGGCCACCATCGGGTCCATGACCCCCTCGACGGCGAGCTCCTCGGCGGCGGTGGCCCCGCCGGCCCCGAACTGGACTCCGACCTCCGGCTTGACCTTAAGGCCGAACTGCATTACCCGCTCGGCGAGGCGGACCATGTCGTCTTCGGGGATCGAGATAAAGCCGCGGGAGATTTCGACAATGTCGAACCCGAGCATCCGGCACTCCTCGAGGTACTGGTCGACCATATCGGGGCCGTAGCGGAGGACCGTCTCGATGAAGCCGCCGGTGGAGACCCGGACGTCATATTCATGGCAAAGGTCGATAATCTCTTTGACGGCCCGGCGGGGCATCAGGGCAAAGGAGCCGCCGGCGAACTTCAAGATGTCCACGTACTCGCCGACGGTAGAAAGGATATCCTCGAGGTAGCGGCGGCCCATCGGGGTGTAGTAGGGGCCGCGGATTTCGGTGATGCCCCGGGTTCGGGGCTTACGCTGGCGGCGGTTAAGGGGAATAAACTCGCAGCAGCGGCCGGAAAGCTTGACTTCCATTGGCAGATACCTCCCCGCTGGACGAAAGGTCACACCACGAGCTTAACACGGCCCGCCGCCCGGAGCCAATCCCGAGCCCCATCCGGGTTCACGGGCAAAAAGTACGCAGCGGGCGGCAATCTGGCCGCCCGCTGCCGGAATTCTTTATCCGGTTGCGGCCGAGGGGCGATCTTCAGTCCGTGACCGTCAACTGGCCGACCATGCCGGCCTCGGCGTGGCCGGGCTCAAGGCACTCGATCTTGAAGGTCCCGGTGCGGTTGGGGGTGAATCTGACCGTGGCCGACTGGCCGGGCTGAACCTTGGGGCTGGTGACGTTGAGATCCTTTACGACCCAGTCGTGGACGACCGTGCCCCGGTTCTGCAGGGTTATCACGACCTCCTGGCCCCGCTTCACCGTCAGGTTGGCCGGCTCGAACTTAAACTCGGTCATCACAACGGTCGTCCCACCCCCTCCGGCGCCCGGCCCGCCACCACATGCTGCGAGCAGAAGTGGCAAGACAACCAGGACGGCCGCTACCAGCAGGGGAATACGCACGCGCATACCGTACCTCCCTAAAGGTGACAATTTTCACAAAGCTAATTTTAACATAGCTACTTCCGGTTTGCTTCCGCGCGCTCGGTATAAACCTTCGGCTGACTGTTTCATCCTTCTATCGGCCCTGCAGCGACCTGATAAACGCCACCAGGGCCCAGCGGTCATTCTCCGAGATCAGGTTGCGCCACGGTGGCATGTACTTGACGCCGTCCCGCTCAACCCCATTCGTAATGTACCAGAAAAGCTCGCCGTCGGTCCGGCTCAGGACCGGCTCGGCGGTCAAGTCCGACGGCGTCGGCTTCTGGGCCGCCCGGAAGTAGGCGGCAATTATCCCGTTTCCCTTTCCCTGGTCCCCGTGGCAGGACACGCAGTTTACGGCAAACACCTGCCGGCCCCGGTCGATGGTCTGCTGGTTCCGGGCCAGGGGATTGGTCAGGTTCCGGGCCTGCTCAAGGGTGTAGTCGACTTCCCGGCCGGTTATCGGAACCGCCCCGGCCGGAGGGCTAAGCCGCGGCGGCTCCTGCTTCTTGAAGCTCCACTGGTAGTGCATCTCGTTGAAGATGTCAAGCGGATAGCTACCCGGCAGACAGGCCGACGCCAGCAGGACCAGGGGCAGCAGGCCGAAAAGAATGCCGGCCCGGCGCATCGTTAACTCCCCCTCGGCGGCCCGGCAATGACGTCGGCCGCCCCGGCGTCCCGCATGATCCGCTCGACCACCGGCACCTTATCCGCCGTCGTCGAGACCACCACCCCGATGTAGCCCTCGCTTATCCGGGGGTCATAAAGGCCGACACTGAAGGCCGGAAGCCTCGATTCGAACAGGATGCCCAGGACCGTAAACAGGATCGCCCCGAGCATCGTCCCCTCGTACATGGGGATGAGCATGGCCGGGATTGCGAGGACCGGTTTGCCCTGAGTAATCAGGGGGTAGGCCATCTGCGTCCCGACCGTAAGGAGCAGGCCGACCGAGAACCCGCACAGCGCCCCGGCAAGGGGGAAGATGTAGAGCCGGTGGGCGACCGGCTTCTCGCCAAATGCCCCCTCCGGGTAGGGCGAGCTGGTCAGGACGTCGAAGTCGTCCGGGGTTACCCCGGCCTTCTCCTCGAGCCGGTCGAGGGCCTCGGCGGCGGCGTCGGCGGTGGCGAAAAGTCCGAGTAAACTCTGCCGCTGTGCAACCATCTTTACCACCTCACTCGCGGATTACTCCGGGCACGGTCACCTTGCCCACCTTGATCTCGGCGGCAAAGACCTGACTCTCTTTCTGCTCATAGATGGGAATAATCGGGAAGATCTTCGCAAACAGGAATACGCCCAGGGCGACCAGGCCGAACGAACCGATCACCAGCCCCCACTCGGGGAGCTGCGGCTGGTAGGTGCTCCAGCTAAACTGCAGGGTTTGCTTGTACTGCATGGCCGGCACGATGAGAATGTACCGTTCGAGCCACATCCCGATGTTTATCAAAATCGACGTCAAGAACATCATCGTGACGCTGCGCCGCACCGACCGCAGCATCAGCAGGGGCACCGGCAGGATGTAGGCCGTAAGCAGGAAGATGACAAACAGGGCGCCGAAAGGCCACTGGAAAATCCGGGCCTGCCAGATCGCAATCTCCGTTTCTTCCCGGGCGTACAGGCCGAAGATAAAGTCCAGCAGGAAGAAGTAGAACCAGGCGTTACCCACCACCAGGAGCAGCCGGCCCAGGGCATCAAAATGGTCGGGCCGGATGTAGTTGTGCAGCTTAAACAGGAACCTCAGGATGGCCATCAGGGTGGCCACCGCCGCAACCCCCGACCAGACCGCCCCGATAACGAAGTAAGGCGCAAAGACCGTCGAGTGCCAGCCCGGAACCAGGGCCATCGAAAAGTCGAACGAGACGATACTGTGGACCGAGACGAAGACCGGCAAAATCAGGCCCGAAAGGAGCATCCCGGCCAGGGTCTGGAGCCGCCACTGGCGGGGGTTACCCCGCCAGCCCAGGGCCAGAATCCCGTAGAACTTCCGCCGCCAGCCGGTGCTCCGGTCCCGGGCCACCGCCAGGTCCGGAATGAGCACCGAGTAGATAAAGAGGCTGCTTCCCGTAAGGTAGGTGAAGATGGCGCTCGGGTCCCAGATGAGGGGCGACCGGACGTTGGGCCAGATCCCCCGGAAAAAGTCGTACGGGAAAACCCAGTAAATCACCCGCCAGAACCGGCCGACGTGGACCGCCGGGTGGAGGGCGGCGGTGGCCAGGGCGAACACCGTGAGCACCTCGGCTGCCCGGGTCACCGGCCGGCGCCACTCGGCCTGGGTGAGCCGCAGGATTGCCGAAATCATCACCCCGGCGTGGCTGATTCCGACCCAGAAGACGAAGTTCGTGATCTCGAAGGCCCACATCACCGGCCAGTTCTCGCCCCAGACGCCGACGCCGACGGCAATAAGATAAACTACGGCGATAAACCCGGCCCCGAAGACGAGGCCGAGCAGCAGGAGCACGCCCCAGAACCAGACCGGCGTGTGCAGGACGAAGTCCAGAAGCTCCCGGTTAATCTGGCGGTCGGAAAGGACAGGTCGCTCTTGCATGGCCCCCTACTCCGGCTTTGCAACTACCGTGGCTTCCGTCCGCAGGTACGGAATCGCCCGCGACAGGACCAGCGCCTGCCGCACCTCCCACAGGGCCAGCAACGGCACCAGGCGGACGGCAAGCAGATAAACCAGGATTGCGCCCGAGATTCCCCCGACCAGGACCATGATGTCCACCGCGTCGGGCAGGTACGGGCCCGGAACATGCTCAAGCATGTGCTCGAAGACGTTCTCGACCGAAAAGGCGGCGCTGTAGAGCCGGATCCGGTCCAGGAGCAGGCCGAGCAGGATGCTCAGGGCCACCAGCACGTTCCAGCGGATGCTCCGCCGGACCGGAAAGATAAGGAGCATGATGAACGGTATCAGCCAGACGAACAGGAATTCGACGATAAAGAGCCCCAGGTAAGGGCCGCCATAAAGGATGGTGAGCACGGCGACCTCCCGGGGCGTCCGGCCGTACCACATGGTCAGGAACTCGGCAAAGTGAAAGTACATCCATAGCAGGGTGAGGGCCAGCATCAGCTTCGCGACGCCCCAGAACGGGTCGACGCTGATATACGCTTCGAGCCGGCCGAACCGCCGGACCAGGGCCATCACCAGGATCGCCGTGGCGCACGCCGCCTGCAGGCCGTCGATGGCGTGGAGGGCCGGGAATACGGCCGAGTGCCAGCCGGGTATCTGGCTCATCGCAAAATCGGTCGAAAAGACCGTGTGGGCCCCCACGTATGCCATCAGGTAGAAGGCGCTCAGCAGGGTCATCCCCTTTTCGAGGACCCGCCACTGTTTCGCGGTCCCCGGCCAGGCCCGGGCGCTGTTCAGGTCACCCTCGGCGGCCTTCACCATTGCCAGGTCAGGCCGGGCCGAAAGGAACACCAGTCCCAGGCCTGCCAGAAAGAGGGCACCCAGAATGACCACGTTCCAGACCAGCGGAATCCCCAGGGGCGAATCAAAATAAAGGCTCGGCCGGCCGAACGTCGGCGGCAGGACCAGGGCGGCCGGTATCACCATGAGCAGCGAGATAATGCCGGGCAGGGCGCACATCTCCAGGGCCCGGGCCACCGGCCGCCGCCAGTGGCCCTTAGCCAGCCGGCCGGCCACTGCCACCACCGGGGCCGCCTGGAACGTGGAGAGGATAAACGCAATCGTTGCACCGAAATAGGCCCAGCGCTCCCGGTGTTCAAACCCGCCCGAGAGGCGCAGGATAAAACCCACCACGCCCAGGAGGAAGAGCAGTCCGAAGAAGGCCACCGCCAGGCCGTAGATGCCGCCCGGCCGCATGAGCCGCCGGCCGTCGGCCACGACCTGGGCCGGCGGCACCGTGATCACGTGGGGGCGGTAGTGGTGGGCCGTGGCCCTATGCGTGTTCCTCGGCATGGGGGTCCACCTTCTTGAGATAGATTACGCCCGGGTCGGTTCCCAGCGACTCCATCACCCGGTAGCGGCGCCGGTCCCGGGCCAGCTGCGAGGCCTTCGTCGTCGGGTCGGCCAGGTTGCCGAAGACCAGGGCCCCGGTCGGGCAGGCCTGGGCGCAGGCCGGCTGGAACTCCTGGTCCCGCAGCTCCCGGCCCTCGGCCTTCGCCTTCCGGGCGGCCCGCCGGATCCGCTGGATGCAGAAGGTGCATTTCTCCATAATGCCCCGGCCCCGGACTGTCACATTCGGGTTGAGGTAGTTGTAATACGACTCCGGCCAGCGGGGCTCCCAGTAGTTAAAGAACCGGGCGTTCCAGGGGCAGTTGTTCTGGCAGTAGCGGGTGCCGACGCACCGGTTGTAGACCTGCACGTTAAGCCCTTCGCTGTCGTGGTGGGTGGCGTAGACCGGGCAGACCGGCTCGCAGGGCGCGTTCGTGCAGTGCTGACAGAGCATCGGCAGGAACCGGGCCTTTACGTTGGGGTACTCGGTGCCGTCCCAGTACCGTTCGATCCGGATCCACTCGAAGGCCCGCCGCTGGAGGAACAGGTCCTCGGTATTCAGCGGCAGGTTGTTTTCGCTCTGGCAGGCAACCACACACGCCTGACAGCCGGTGCAGCGGTCGAGGTCGACCACCATCCCCCAGCGGATTTTTTGCTGCTGGACCATAGCGGCTACTCCCCGTCCAAAGGCTTAGCCCCGCGTGACCTGCACGGGCCGCTCGTGCTCAAAGCCGAACGGCGTCACCGCCCCCTCGAATTTGATGACCCGCACCCGACGGCCGGTCCGGACCAGCCGGACCCGGGTTGCGGCGTAGGCGAGCGCCCCCGACTCCTCGTCGGTCAGGGGCGCCAGGACCTCCAGCACGTTGGCGCCCCGGCCCTGGGCGTAGCGGCCGTAGTGGCGCTGGCCCCGGCCGAACGGCACCCCCACCACCCCCGGTGGCATCCCCAGGTTGACGTAGACCGGCACCTCGATCCGGCCGACCGGCGACTCCACCGCCACCACATCGCCCTCGGTCAGGCCGAGCCGACGGGCCGTCTCCGGCCCGATTTCGGCCCAGGTGTGCCAGACCGTGGTGGTGGTCGGCTCCGGGACGGCCTGAAGCCACGGCAGGCCGGCGAGCGGTCCGCCTGACCCCACCCCGACCGGCTCGAACGGCACCAGGAAGAACGGGTACTCCCGGGCCTCACCCTGGAACCGGGCGACAGGCGGCTGGGACGGCAGGCTCGGGGGCGTCGGGGCGGCGTCCACGGCCGCGGCGGTATCCCACCAGCCGCCCCGCTGCAGGACCCCGTTCCAGAAGGCCTCAAAGTCGACGGCCTGAACCGAACCCCGGCCGGACCGGTGGAGCTGGCGGGCCCCGTCCCGGACCGCCTCCCGCAGGTTCGGCCACGGGAGCTCGGCCTGCAGGGGGCCGCCGACCGACCGGGCCAGCGTAAGGAGCACATCGAAGAAGGAGCGGCTGTCGTAGAACGGGTTCACAATCGGCTGCTGGAACCCGATAACCGGGTAGCTCGGGGCCGGGTCGGTCACCTCGTCGCCCCAGTCCTCCAGGTAGGTGTGGGCCGGCAACACCAGGTCGGCGTAGGCGGCCGTGTCGTCAAGCAGGGTTGCAAAGCTCACGATATACCCGGCCTTGCCGACCACCTTTTCAAACCCCAGGTATTTGAGGTGGTAGACCGGGTCGGCATCGAACAAAATGAGGAGCTGGACCGGCCTCGGGCGGCCGGTATCCAGCCGGGAGATGAGGGCCTGCCACTGGCTGACGGTGGCCGGGTTCGGCGTATACGGAACGTTGCCGTAAGGGGGCCTTGCCACCAGCCGAACCGGCCGTCCGAGGCCCACGCTCCCGACCAGGTAATTGAGGGCGTAGGCGGCCACCAGGTTGAACGTGCCGTTCGTGTGGGCGCCGGCAACCCCGCCGGCAATCGCCACGGCCGGCCGGGTCCGCCCGAACGCCCGGGCAATCTCCCGGATTTTGTCGGCCGCCACCCCAGTGGCATCGCTGACCAGCTCCGGCCGGAACTGGTTGAATGCGGCGGGCCCGGCTCCGGCCGTGAGCGCCTGAACGGCCGCCGGGTTGGCCAGATTTTCGGTTACCAGCACGTGGGCAATGCTCAGGGCCAGCAGGCCCTCGCTCCCGGGCTTGACGGCAACCCACTCGTCGGCGCTGGCCGCCGTGGTCGAGAACCGCGGGTCGATGTGGACCAGGGTTCCCCGGTTACCCGGCCGGCCCTGCCGGAACTCGCCGTAACCCCGGCTGTAGCGGACCGGCGAAACCCAGGTTCCGAGGAAATCGGCCCCGAATGAAAGGACATAGCTGGCCTGCTCGAGGGCAAAGTCGACCAGAAAGTCCGAGCCGAACGCCCGCCGCTGGGCGGTCCGGACGACCGTTTCGTCCGGGCTTGCCAGCTGCAGGTGCTCGGCCCCGA
>FWWL01007896.1_pt1 | contig 14064 bp, 20 predicted proteins | sample 2228331 | NCBI WGS metagenome assembly FWWL01 (sample SAMEA103939775, study PRJEB20133) | metagenome
GGATGTGGTAGTTGAACGACTCAAACGGAAATTCGGCGTTGAGGTTGAGACCGAACTGCCAAAGGTTGCCTACCGTGAGACAATTACTAAAGAAGCAGAGGCGCAAGGACGACACAAAAAACAGACTGGTGGTCGGGGCCAGTTCGGAGATTGTTGGATACGACTGGAGCCACTACCGCGTGGAGCAGGTTACGAATTCGTGGACGCAATAGTCGGTGGAGCTATCCCGAGACAGTTTATCCCTTCTGTAGATAAAGGCATTAGGGAAGCTATGTCGGGGGGCATCTTAGCCGGTTATCCGGTTGTGGATGTTAAGGCAACCTGTTACGACGGAAGCTATCATACGGTAGACTCTTCAGATATGGCTTTCCAATTGGCTGGAAGATTGGCGTTTCGGGCAGCAGCTGAGAAGGCCGGACCAGTGCTTTTGGAGCCGATTATGGACTTAGAGGTTATTGTGCCTGAAGAGTTTATGGGAGACGTTATCGGCGATTTGAACGCCAAGCGCGGTAGAGTTGTTGGTATGGAACCTGTTGGCGGTGGCAAACAAAAAATCAAAGCTCAGGTTCCGCAAGCTGAAATCTTGCGCTATTCGATCGATTTGCGGTCGATTGCTCGCGGGCGAGGCAAGTTTAGTGCTAAGTTTTCGCATTACGAAGAAGTACCCGCACATGTGGCTCAGGCGGTAATCGCTGATGCTGAGAAGGCACGGAAGGAAGAATAACGTCGATGTTTTTCCGAGCCCATCGGCGCGAGATTATTCGCATTATTGAGGATTATCGACTTGAGGCACTTCGTTTGATCCAGAACAACATAAGTTCAAGGGGTTGACTACGTGGCAAAGCAAGCTTTAATTGTGAAACAAAAGAAGCCGCCTAAGTTTAAGGTGCGGCAATATAATCGATGTGGTGTATGTGGCAGACCGCGCGGATACATACGCAGGTTTGGACTGTGCAGAATATGCTTCCGTGAGATGGCGCACAAGGGTCTCATTCCTGGTGTGACCAAATCGAGCTGGTAGCTAGTATAATTGCGCAGTTCTAGCGGTGGAAGCTGTGCTATATAAGAAGAATTAGTTTGACACAGGGTCGCACAAAATGGTAAACTATACATTTGTGGCGGCCCAACCAACGGAGGATCAAGAATGACAGTGACAGATCCTGTGGCCGACCTACTGACTAGGATTCGCAATGCAAACGCGGCGAGACATGACCAAGTAGATGTCCCAGCCGCCAAGCTAAATATGGAAATACTTCGGATCCTTAAGGATGAGGGATTCATCAAGAACTATGAACTGGTCAAAGATGCAAAATTCCCCACCGCAAGGATCACGTTGAAGTACGGGCCGAAACAGGAGAAGGTCATAGGCAATCTTAAACGCGTGAGCAAACCTGGACTTAGGGTTTATGCAAAGCGCGATAAGGTACCAAGAGTGTTGCGTGGATTGGGCGTTGCCGTAATCAGCACGTCCAAGGGAGTAATGACTGATCGCGATGCTAGGAGACTCGGCATCGGAGGTGAGGTCTTGTGCTACGTGTGGTAGTCCGACCCGAGCTGTCGGGCTAACTGGTGTCCAATAAGTCTTTGTATTCGGACACTTGCAGGGAGAAGTTGTCATGAGCAGAATCGGACAAATGCCTATAACGGTGCCGGCTGGTGTGCAGGTTATACAAGAGGATGGGCTCTTAACGGTCAAGGGACCGAAGGGAACTCTGACTCGTAAATTGCATCCGGCAATTACCGTTAAACAGGAGGACGGGAAAATCGTCTGCGAGCGGCCTTCAGATTCAAAGGAACATCGGTCGTTGCACGGTCTTACGAGGACGCTTATCAATAATATGGTAGTTGGCGTGACCCAGGGCTATGAGAAAAGACTGGAGGTGCTTGGAGTCGGATACCGGGCGGAAATGCAAGGAAAGAACCTGGTTTTACAGGTTGGATATTCGCATCCGGTGGTTATTGAGCCGATGGAAGGCATCGAATTTGAAGTTGGTATCGATACAAGAGCCGGCTTCGTGGTGACCGGTCAGGTTGCGAGAATGCCTTATGTAATTGTAAGAGGCATCGACAAAGAGATCGTGGGTCAGCAGGCTGCCAATATTCGTGCTGTCAAGCCGGCGGAGCCTTATAAAGGTAAGGGCATACGCTATCAAGGCGAATATGTAAGACGTAAAGTCGGCAAGGCCGCCAAGGCCGCCGGAAAGAAGTAACGAGGTGCTTGGGGGATACTTGATGCTTGCCAAAGAATTGCTTCGACGGAAGCGCCATAGAAGAGTAAGAAAAAAGATCAGTGGAACAGCCGAGAAACCGCGCCTTAACGTCTTCAGAAGCCTGGAGAACATCTATGCTCAGGTGATTGACGACGAGACCGGTCGAACAATCGTTGCTGCTTCTACACTGGACGATGAGATAAAATCGGCAGTGAAGAGTGGCGGCAATGTCGAGGCTGCTAAGCTGGTAGGTAACTTGGTTGGCCGGCGGGCTATCGAGAAAGGTATCAGCACCGTTGTGTTCGACCGCGGCGGCTATAAATATCACGAACGAGTTGCAGCGCTGGCTGACGGCGGGCTGAAGTTTTAGGAGCCCAGGAGGAAGCATGCCTAGAATCAATGCGGATGAGCTCGATCTTGAAGAGCAGGTCATCCGGACTAACAAGGTCCAGAAAACCCACAAAGGTGGGCGCACGCTGAGCTGGAACGTCCTTGTTGCGGTTGGTGATAGGAACGGACACGTAGGAGTCGGTCTGGGGAAGGCTGCCGGTATACCTGATGCTATACGCAAGGGTATAGAGGACGCCAAGAAGAATATCATCAAGGTTCCGCTCGTGGGCACGACTATCCCACATGAGGTTGATAGTCAGTTCGGGGCGGCTTTTGTGAGAATGAAGCCAGCCTCACCAGGTACCGGTGTAGTTGCTGGTGGTGCCGTTAGACCTATCCTCGAGCTTGCCGGGATTAAGGATGTTCTAGCAAAATCGCTCGGGTCACAAAACCCGATAAATACGGCTTGGGCGACTATGGCTGGCTTGCGCAGCCTGAAAGTCGCCGAGAACGTATCTGAAATGCGCGGCAAATCTCTCAACGAAATGGTGCCGTGGCTTGTTAAGAAAAGAGAAGAAGAGGCTGTGGCTACATTACCAGGAGGAGTGAATCCTAACGGTGGAGGTGAGCCAGAAGCCGAGAACGACGAAGAATTCCAAGAAGCTGAGGACTAACTGAGGTTTTTGAATAGCAAGGTTTTTGGCTCCTCAGTCGTATGTGAGGGATACGATGCTCAAGGTTACTCTTAAGAGAAGTGTGATAGGCTACAACAAAAGGCAGCGTGCTACCGTGAGAGCACTTGGTCTTAACAAAATTGGATCGTCTGCGGTGCATGCCGAGAGCAACAGTATCCTCGGAATGATCCGCAAGGTGAGGCATCTGCTAGATGTTGAACACCTGCCGGATCCTGTGGAGGTCAAGGAATGAGACTTAACGACTTGCACCCAGCTCCGGGGGCAACTCATGCCCGCAAGCGGCTTGGCCGTGGTACTGGTTCAGGACACGGCGGGACATCTACTCGTGGAGTAAAAGGGCAGAAAGCTCGTACCAGCGGAGGAGTGAGACCTGGCTTTGAAGGCGGCCAGACTCCTCTGTACCGCCGGTTACCGCAGAGACGCGGTTTTCGTAACGTAAATCGCAAGGAGTATGCGATCGTCAACCTAGACGACTTGGAGCGCTTCGATGCAGGCACTGAGGTAACCCCTGATCTTCTGGTCGAATCAGGAATCGTGAAGAAGGTTAAGGACGGAATAAAGCTGCTCGGTGATGGCGAGCTTACCAAGGCCTTGACGGTGCGCGTCCATAAGTTTAGCAAGAGTGCGGAGGAGAAGATTCGAGCTGCCGGTGGAACGGCGGAGGTAATATAAATGCTTGCATCGGTTCTGGCGGCATTCAAGATTCCGGACCTGAAGAAAAGAATAACATTCCTGTTCGGTATGTTTGCTGTATACGTGTTTGGATTGCACATTGCTGTGCCAGGCGTTAACACGGCAATTCTTAGCGAGCGGTTGAGCGGAGGTTTGTTTGATATCTTGAATGCCTTCACGGGTGGCGCGTTTAAGAAATACACGATCTTTGCTATGGGCATTATGCCCTACATTAACGCGTCAATCATTATGCAGCTCTTGACAATAGCAATTCCGCAGCTTGAGGAAATGCAAAAAGAGGGAGCTGCCGGACAAAAAAGGATCAGGCTATATACTAGATGGCTGACCGGTGTGTTAGCACTTTTCCAGGCATTTGGGACGACCAAGTGGTTACAACGATTCTCCAGATAGCAATTACACTTGTTGCTGGCACAGCTTTTCTAATGTGGCTTGGCGAGCAAATATCCGACAAGGGCATTGGAAACGGCGTGTCAATTGTAATTTTTGCAGGAATCGTAGCATATCTCCCATTCGACGTTGCAAGGACGTGGGAGGTTGTCAAGACCAATAACGATTGGCTTGGAGCAATCCTGCTAGTGTTGCTATTCGTGGGCACGGTTGCGTTTATGATTGCGGTGACCCAGGCTCAAAGGAAAATACCTATTCAGCACGTTAGGCGCGTTGTTGGGAACCGTATGGTGGGAGGCCAGTCGAGCTTTCTGCCGTTGAAGGTGAACTCTGCGGGTGTAATTCCGATCATCTTTGCGGTTTCGATCCAGTATTTTCCGATGACAGTTGCGAACATACTTACTCACGGAGATCCCGAGAGTTTGCTGACTAAGATAGCTAACAGCTTAGTACCGGGGGCAACTTGGTATGGATCGGTAATCTACGCTGCTATGATTATATTCTTTACCTACTTTTACACAGCGGTTACGGTTAATGTGAAGGATCTTGCCGATAACCTCAAGAAGTGGGGGAGTTTTATTCCCGGGATCAGACCTGGTAAACCAACGCAAGATTACCTAGATAAGATTATGACCAGAATCACACTTGCAGGTGCGATCTTCCTTGCAATCGTGGCACTGTTGCAATACTATGTGCCAAGGCTTACCGGAATACAGACTTTTAGCCTTGTAGGCGGGACTTCGCTACTGATAGTAGTCGGTGTTGCATTAGAAACGATGCAGGCCATTGAGACGCATCTTTTGATGAGGCACTACGAAGGATTTATCAAGTAGATTGGTAGTGACAGAGATACAGAGACACAAAAATTAAGCCCTTTGGAAACGGATTATGAGAATTGTACTTTTCGGCCCGCCTGGGTCCGGCAAGGGAACCCAGGCGAGTCTTCTGAGAGAAAAATACGGTCTGGCACATATTGCGACCGGAGATATACTGCGGGAGGCAGTTTCCAATAAAACAGAAGTTGGACTCAAGGCGAAGAGCTACATGGATCGAGGTGAATTAGTTCCGGACGATGTAGTTATCGCCATTGTGAAGGATAAGCTACAGTCTTTAGGTGAAACGGGATTCATATTGGACGGTTTCCCGCGCACAATTGCGCAGGCAGAAGCTTTAGAGGGAGTTCTGGTCCAGTTGGACAAACCTCTAAATGCAGTGGTAAACCTGCAGGTTGACGAAGAAGAACTTGTTAGGCGACTATCAGGTCGTCGAGTGTGCCCAGATTGCGGTGAACCTTATCACTTGGGGTCTAAACCGCCCAAGGCAGATGAAATGTGCGATAAGTGCGGAGCAGCTTTGCTCCACAGGGAAGATGATAAACCGGAGGCTATACGCAACAGACTTAAAGTCTATCGGGAACAAACCGAGCCGGTGTTAGGCTACTACGGGCATACTCAAGAATATTAACGCAGTCGGTGATATTGAGCAGGTAGCCTCCCGTATAGCGGAGGCAGTTGAAGCGGATAGGCTATAGAGAACTGCTATTTAATGTTTGATTACTAATAAGAAGATGGTCCATGTAGACTAGTAGGCGTTATGCCTAATTTAGTTGTAGATCGGGAATGCGTCATTAGTTATGATTATAGAAAAGACACCGGCAGAAATTGAGAAAATGCGCGTTGCAGGCGCGGCGGTTGCGCTGTGTCTGAGAGATATTACAGAGCGGATAGTCCCTGGAAAGACGACAACGCTGGATATTGACAAGATGGCGGAAGAGTTGATACCCAAGTATGGAGGGGTTAGCTCTTTCAAGAACTACCGTGGGTATCCTAATACTGTGTGCGTAGCAGTCAATGAAGAAGTAGTGCATGGTATTCCGGGGCCGAGGGTCTTGATGCCCGGCGATCTTTTGGGTATCGACCTGGGGATAATAATTGATGGATGGCATGGAGATGCTGCGATTACCATCGCGGTAGGAGGTAAGGCGTCAGAAGAGGCGATGCGTCTTCTGAGAGTTACCAAAGAAGCATTGTTCAAGGGCATAGAGCAAGCTAGACCAGGGAATAGGCTTTCAGATATAAGTCATGCGATACAATCGCACGTTGAGCGAAATGGTTTTTCCGTCGTGCGCGAGCTAGTTGGACACGGAATCGGCCGATCGCTCCACGAAGAGCCAAATGTGCCTAATTATGGACGACCTGGAAGGGGTGTGAGGCTCGAAGAAGGCATGACTCTTGCTATAGAACCAATGGTCAATGCTGGTTCTTACGAAGTTGAGATACTTGCAGACAATTGGACCGTCGTTACAAAAGACAGATCTTTGTCAGCGCATTTTGAACATACAGTTGCAATAACAAAGGACGGTCCGGATATCTTGACGTTAATTCCGGCCGAGGAGGCTGTAGCAATCAGTGGCTAAGGAAAAGCCAATAGAAGTAGAGGGTCGCGTTGTGGAGGCCCTACCTAATGCAATGTTTCGTGTTGAACTTCCGAACGGGCATACGGTACTGGCTCACGTGTCGGGCAAGATCAGGCTTCATTTCATTAAAATTTTGCCCGGCGATACTGTAAAAGTTGAGCTTAGTCCGTATGATCTTACGCGAGGAAGGATTACATATCGTTATAAATAGAACGGGTATTTTGCCCGTTACCTTGCGGTGCTTGCCGGCCCGCGGCTGGTCCTAGTTGCCCTTCACATCCGATATCAGGGCTGGATTTGGTTGGAATCACCAAGAGGACGAAAGGACAGTAAGATGAAAGTAAGAGCTTCAGTGAAGCCTATTTGCGACAAGTGTAAAGTGATCAAGCGGAAAGGCGTTATCCGCGTGATCTGTAAACAATATCCTAAGCATAAGCAGCGTCAGGGCTGATCATGACCGCTATGTGGTGCTGGGTCCCTTTTGATTTGCGAAGTATAAGCACTAATAAGCTTGACTTAAACAACGAAGGGATTCGGTTGCCAAGAGTAAGGTCGGGCGATGTGTAAATGATTGGAGGGTAGCGTAGCTTGGCGAGAATTGCAGGTGTAGACCTCCCAAGGGATAAGAAAGTAGAATACGCACTGACTTATATCTACGGAATAGGGCTCTCGAGTGCAAAGAAGATCGTTGCCGCAGCAGGGGTAGACCCAAATACGCGAGTGCGCGATCTTACTGAGAGCGAGGTTAGTGAGCTCAGACGGCAGATCGAAGGTAACTACACAGTTGAAGGTGATCTGCGTAGGGAATTGTCAATGAATATTAGGCGGCTGATGGAAATCGGCTGTTATAGGGGCTTGAGGCATCGCCGCGGTCTGCCGGTGAGAGGACAGCGAACTAAGACTAATGCTCGTACGCGTAAAGGTCCCAGACGAACAGTCGGGGTCCGGCGCAAAAAGTAAGACCAATTAGGAGGTCCTGAATTGGCGAGAAAGACATCAGCCACTACGGCGCGCGCTAAGCCGAAGGAAAAGAAAAACATTGTGCAAGGCGTGGCGCACATTAAGAGTACGTTCAACAATACAATTGTTTCAATAACCGATATGAACGGCGCCGTAATCTCTTGGGCGAGCGCGGGTACGGTTGGATTCAAAGGGACAAAAAAGAGTACACCGTTTGCTGCTCAATTAGCTGCTGAGGCAGCTGCTCGCAAAGCCATGGAGCACGGAATGAAGCGGGTCGATGTTTTTGTAAAGGGTCCGGGCTCGGGTCGTGAAACTGCCATTCGCTCGCTCCAGGCAGTGGGACTTGAGGTGACAATGATCAAAGATTGTACCCCAATCCCACATAACGGATGCCGCCCGCCGAAGCGAAGACGAGTATAGCCTTTATTTGGTAAGCAACTAGACTTTCCTAACGATGCAAGGTAGAGTCAGGGTCTAGTTGCTTTGGATAAGGATTTTGGGTGAGTGGAGAAGATATCTGATATCGAAACGTAGGAGACGATTGATATATGGCATCAGAAGGCAACCCGGTCTGCAGATTGTGCAGACGAGAGGGAGTAAAGCTCTATTTGAAGGGCGATAAGTGCTATTCCCGTAAGTGCCCAGTTGAGAGACGGGCATACCCGCCTGGTCAGCACGGACAGGGTATGCAGAGAAAACTTTCTGACTACGGCGTCCAGTTACGAGAAAAGCAGAAAATGCGGCGGATTTACGGCGTCAGGGAGCGTCAATTCCGCATTTACGTGAAAGAAGCTATTAGACGTCCTGGAGTGACAGGTGAAAACCTGCTTCAGCTTTTAGAGATGAGACTGGATAATGTAGTCTATAGACTTGGGCTCGCGGCTTCGAGGGCTCAGGCTAGACAATTCGTGTCGCATGGTCATATTCGGGTCAACGGCAAGAGAGTTAATATTGCTTCGTATCAGGTTCGTCCGGGCGATGTGGTCGAAGTGGACGAATCAGCACGAAAAATCCCACCGATCGTGGCAGCGGTAGAAGCTGCCGGTGGAAGAGCCTTGCCGGCGTGGCTCGAATTCGACGCAAACGATATGAGGGGCAAAGTAATTTCGGCTCCGCTGAGAGACGAAATTGACACGGACGTGCAGGAGTCATTGATAGTCGAGTTCTACTCGAGGTAAACGGAGGGCGACGAATTATGGAGATGGTAACGCCGCGGATCGAGATCCTGGAAGACGGGGCGACATATGGGAAGTTCGTCGCGGAGCCGTTGGAACAGGGATTCGGTTATACTATAGGCAACGCTCTTCGCAGAGTGCTGCTTTCATCTATACCTGGCGCAGCTATCACGTCGATCAAGATCGACGGAGTGTTGCATGAGTTTTCTACAATACCTGGTGTCAAAGAAGATACGACCGAGCTTATTCTTAATCTGCGCGAGCTCTACGTTCAACTTAACGTAGACAGCACAGAAGAAGTAGAACCTCGGATTATAAGGTTGGATGTGCACGGACGGGGAGAGGTTACTGGAGCGGATATCCAGACGCCTCCAGAAGTAGTTATTGTGAATCCCGAGGTCCATATAGCGACTCTCAACGACGAGACCGCCGTTTTGAGGGCGGAGATGACCGTCGAACGCGGCAAAGGTTACGTATTGCCGGAACGGCAGGATAAAGTTAAACAGAGCATCGGTGTTATACCAGTCGGCGCTGTGTTTACGCCTGTCAGGAAGGTTAGCTATACAGTCGATCCGACCAGAGTGGGTCATAAGACCGATTACGATCGGTTGGTGATCGAGGTCTACACAAACGGCACAATTACACCAAGTGATGCCGTAAGCGAAGCGGCTAAGATCATTGATAGGCAATTAAGGCTTTTCTTTGATTTTGCAAGAAAGCCTAAAGGTGCCGGTGCCGAATACGTATTGGGTGCGTCGGGAGCCGTTCCTGGCCCACCCGATGCAAGAATCGAGGAACTTGATTTCTCTGTAAGAACCTATAACTGCCTCAAGAAAGCAAACATTCTTACGATGGGAGAGTTAGTCCAGCTTACCGAGGCCGATCTTATGAATATTAGGAACTTCGGTAAGAAATCCTTAAACGAGGTTAAAGAGAAACTGGAATCGATGGGACTTTCTTTGAGGCCAAGCAGCGAACGTGGAGAATTGCGAATTCCTCCGCCGTCTGAGCAAGAAGAAAAGGAAGATGCAGAGGTGGATGAATACGAAGAAAGCGAACTCAACGCTGAAGCTGAGAAAGGGACTGAAGTAGCAGTTGCAGAGCCGGAAAAGGGCGATGAATCGAGCGAGTAATTGCCGATTGCCGGCTAGTAAGATCGTAGCGGGAGTTTAAAAAGTATGCGACATCGTGTTGCAGGAAGAAAACTTGATTTGCCAAGCGATCAGCGAATGGCGCTGTTGCGCGGTTTGGTTAGATCGCTAGTTATGTACGAACATATAGAGACAACGGAGCCAAGAGCAAAAGAGGCGAGGGCAATAGCAGAGAAGCTTATAACGCTTGCTAAGCAGAACACGCTGCATGCTCGACGACAAGCGCGCAAGATTCTGCCACCGCCACGTACTAATAAAGGGGTGCTTTCGGCTCACGGAAAAGCTCAAAAAGATATGCGGGCTGAGCGCATTGCACAGGACCCTGTCAAAAGGCTTTTTGAGGTTATCGGTCCGAAGTTTGCCGACAAACAGAGCGGGTTTACTAGAATAATCAAGATAGGATTCCGGCGTGGTGATGCTGCGCCGCTGGTTAGGTTGGAGCTTGCTGTAGACTAGTGCGCAACATTAAGGTCGTCGTAGAGTACGATGGTACCGACTACTTCGGCTTTCAGTATCAGCCGAATGTGCCGACGATCCAGGGAGAGCTTGAGAAGATTCTCTCGAGAATTCTCAAAGAGAGAGTAACAGTATATGGGTCAGGACGTACGGATGCAGGAGTCCACGCGGCCGGTCAGGTAATCAATTTTCGGACACGTGGGACTATTCCGATCGAAAAACTTTGCATAGCTATGAACTCTTTGCTTCCGGCTTCCATAGCGGCTCTGGAGGCGGAAGAAGTGGAACCTCAGTTCCATGCGAGATATTCGGCTAAGTCTAGGCTCTATCGCTATGACATCCTTAACAGAGAAGTGAAGAGCGCATTGCTGGGGCGCTATTGTTGGCACCTAAGATATCCTTTGGATGTTAATGCTATGCGCGAAGCCGCACAGTGCCTTGTCGGAGTCCACGACTTTACGTCGTTTGCTGTAGCGAATAGGGATGAGAGTAGCACTGTGCGCAATATGATGAGCGTTGAAGTTTTACGTGCGGGAGAGCATGTAATCATCGAGATGCGAGCGAATGCATTCCTACGGTCGATGGTTCGAGTGATTGTGGGAACGCTTGTCGAAGTAGGTCTCGGTTTGAGACTTTGCTCTGATATGATTAGAATTCTTGAGGCAAGAGATCGTCGGTTGGCGGGTAAGACGGCTCCTCCCCACGGTCTATGTCTTATGGAAGTTGAGTATTGATAATAGTAGTTTAGCGTTCTGGAATGGACGTACCGAATATAGTTAGTCCTAGGATATATCGGTAAGAGGGACTTGTTATGAAGACTTTTTTTGCTAAAAAAGAAGAAATGTCAAGAAAATGGTTTTTGGTCGATGCGGCAGGCAAGCCTGTCGGACGGCTAGCGGCTGAGGTGGCCAAAATACTGAGAGGCAAGCATAAGCCTATATTCACCCCTCACGTAGATTGCGGCGATCATGTGATTATTGTGAATGCCGATAAAGTAATATTAACGGGGAGCAAATCCGAAGAACCGATTTATTGGCACTCGGGTTATCCTGGAGGTTTGAAGAGTATTTCGAGGGGCAAGCTGTTGGCCAAGTCGCCGGTGAAGTTGGTTATGAGGGCAGTAAAGGGTATGTTGCCGCATAATAAGCTCGGGGATGCAATGCTCAAAAAGTTGAGAGTATATGCTGGTCCCGAACACAATCATCATGCTCAGAAGCCTGAGGAACTTAAGATTTAGACAAGCTAGTAGGTCGAAGGGGAATCGGTGCTAGTGTGCAGAATATGTTTTGATGCCTCTTGACCTTTTGTTAATAATATGATATACAGACCTTTTTACTCCTACGGAGGATGAATTGGAAGAAACTGCAAGGTACTATGGAACGGGTCACAGGAAGAATGCCACAGCCAGAGTGTGGCTGACGCCAGGCGAGGGGAAAGTAACTATTAACGGTGTTCCAATGAGTGAGTACCTGGGCCGCAAGTCACTGGAACTAATAGTTCTGCAGCCATTTGAAGCAGTGGGTGCGGTTGGAAAGTATGATGTCATTGCTAAGTGCGTTGGCGGTGGCATTGCAGGCCAGGCAGGTGCAATTCGCCACGGCATCAGCAAGGCGCTGTTGGAAGTTTCACCAGAAATGCGCACGCCACTTAGACGGCAGGGCTTTCTGACACGAGACCCAAGGGTGAAAGAGCGCAAGAAATACGGGCGAAAGAGAGCCAGAAGAGGATTCCAGTTCTCAAAGAGATAGAACTTTCGCTCTCTGCTTTTCAGCAATACTATTGGGGTGCCCGGCGGCCTACTTTCGCCGGGCCAACTATTGTCACGTTCCACACTTTAAACTCATATATCATTTAACATTGGGTTGCCCAGATGATCGAGTACGAACCAATCATCGGTATGGAAGTCCACGTAGAGCTTCAAACAGAGTCTAAGATGTTTTGCGGATGTCGTGTGGAATTTGGTGGGGAGCCCAATACGCGTTGCTGTCCAGTATGTTTGGGTCTGCCAGGAAGCTTACCTGTTGTTAACAGACGGGCAGTTGAACTTATGACTAAAACAGCCCTTGCTCTCAATTGCACTGTCGCTTCACGATGCATCTTTCATCGCAAAAACTACTACTACCCGGACTTGCCGAAGAATTATCAGATATCACAATACGACAATCCTTTAGGAGTCTTTGGGTATGTAGAACTTGCGTCTGGCAAAAAGATTGCTATTCGCAGAGTCCACATGGAAGAAGATACAGGCAAACTTATTCACGCAGAGGGCAACCGGAGCTATGTAGACTATAATCGCAGCGGCGTTCCTCTAATGGAGATTGTGACCTTAAATCCACCTCCCGAGGGTCTTGACCAAATCGAGTCTGCTGAAGAAGCACGCGAATACCTTCAGCGTTTGCGACAGATTTTATTGTACTTGGGAGTGTCGGACGTCAAGATGGAAGAGGGAAGTATGCGGTGTGAGCCAAACGTTTCCATCAGACCAAAAGGGCAAACCGAATTCGGCACTAAGACTGAGATCAAGAACCTCAACTCATTCCGCGCAGTATATTTGGGGGTGGACTATGAGATTAAACGCCAGGAGCGAGTAATCCGAGAAGGCGGCAAGGTGATTCAAGAAACTCGTCGTTGGGACGATGCGCGCGGTGTTACAGTTCCGATGCGTTCTAAGGAATTTGAGCAAGAATATCGCTATTTTCCTGAACCCGATCTGGTGCCGATAGAGTTCGACGAACAGTGGATCGAAAAGCTTCGGGCTGAGATACCAGAGCTTCCGCTTGCAAAAATACGGCGCTTTGTTTCCGAATACGGCATTTCTCAAGCAGATGCTGAGGTCCTTGCTGATACGCCGGAGTTAGCGAACTTCTACGATTCAGTAGCTCAGTGCGCAAAAGACCCTAAGGCAGTTGCTAACTGGATCACCGGCGAGTTCCTGAGGCTCGTTAACTCAACTGGCACTCCGATTGCTGAAACAAAACTTACTCCGGCCCATGTTTGCGGATTGCTAGATCTAATAGATGCAGGCGTTATCAATCGCAACATTGCAAAGGCCGTTTTTGAGGAAATGTTTAACACTGGTCGTTGTGCTGAAGAGATTGTCAAAAGCCGTGGTTTGGAACAGGTCACCGACACTTCGATAATCGAGAATGCAGTAGACGCAGTAATTAGCGCAAATCCCAAGGAAGTCGAACGCTACAAAGCTGGTGAGGATCGTCTTCTCGGTTGGTTTGTTGGTCAAGTAATGCGAGAAACAAAAGGGAAAGCAAACCCGGCGATAGTGAACGAGATGTTGAGGAAAAAGCTGGCAAGATAAAGATGCCCTTTTACGGGTGATCTTCCTTGTCAACTCCTTACAGGCTGATTATTATGTATCGGACTTTATTATCCGACTGTTTAGCACTTTATCGCAGAACCCTTCTTGAAGACATCGTTCCATTCTGGACGACCTACGCCCTCGATCCTTCTGGTGCTATTAACAACTGCATCGATGACGCAGGTAATGTGCTATCTCGAGATAGATATCTCTGGTCACAAGGTCGGGCACTGTGGACGTTCTCAGCACTCTATAATCGCTTAGAACGGCGTAAG
>FWWL01007897.1_pt1 | contig 14064 bp, 10 predicted proteins | sample 2228331 | NCBI WGS metagenome assembly FWWL01 (sample SAMEA103939775, study PRJEB20133) | metagenome
AAATCAAAGGATTTACCCTCTCAGGGATTGTATGAACCGTATTATGTCCAATTGACCTGGATACTTCGTTATTATATTGAAGACCGATTTAAAATACATGCACCCGAACAAACTACTCAAGAATTTATTGAAACTACAATGAAAGAAAAAGTATTAACTCCCGAACAACAAAAGTTACTCTATTCGTTTTTAAGTCATTGTGATAAGGTTAAGTTCGCTCAATTTGTACCAACGGTGGAGCAGATGGAGGCAGGTTTTAATCTGGTGTGGAATTTTGTTGAAGAGACAAAATTGTCTGCAAATACAGCTGAAAAATCGTCGGAACAAAAAGGGACTGCGGGACAGTGATAAGTGAATTTTTTCAAAATAGAGGACTGTTTTTTACATATCCATATTTCTTTTTACTCCTAATCCCTGTGATTCTCCTTTTTTTAATTGAAATAAAAGGAAAAAGTGCCTCATCTGTGATTTTTTCGTCCTATTCATTGTTATCAGGATGGGGGATGGATACTCTCCACTGGCGTAGGTGGATAGGCCCTTTATTGTCTTTACTGGCGTTCGTAAGTTTTATTTTTGCTTTAGCGGGTCCTACTTACGGAGTGAAATTGAATAAAAACAGAGCGAATGTAATAGATATTATGCTTTGTCTGGATATTTCCGGAAGTATGAGCCAGCAGGATTATATGGTTGGAGGAGTGCCGAGAGACCGACTGTATGTGGCGAAAAAATCAGCAGTGCATTTTATTGAACACCGTAAAGAGAAAAAAACAGACCGATTTGGTTTAGACCGCATTGGTTTAATTCTATATGCCGGTGTTGCCTGGACACGCTGTCCATTAACATTAGATTATGAAGTCTTGCTTCAGGCGTTAAACAAAGCGGATTTCGCGCCTCAAGAAAAAGATGGCACGGCTATCGGTTCTGCTTTGGGACTTGCCATTCGTAGGCTATCCCAGAGTGAGGCGAAAAGTAAAGTAATAGTTTTATTGACTGACGGTATTAACAATCGTGGGGAAATAACCCCAAGAGAAGCAAAAGAATTAGCGAAGGATATGGGAATTAAGATATATACAATCGGGGCGGGGACATTAGAAACAGGTTTTTCTATTACTACGACTGGACAAATGATACGAAATCAACCTATTGATGAAGAATTGTTAAGAGAAATCGCTGAGGATACCGGAGGAAAATACTTCCGTGCCACCGATACAGAAGGACTGATGAAGGCTTATGAGGAAATCAGTCAGTTAGAGGCTACCGAGATAGATGTAAATGATTTTTATGAATATAAAGAGAATTTTTTGCCATTCGTTATAATTGGAACATTACTTATGCTGGCTTCTACTTACTCTCGGAGAATTTTATGGGACCCGTTACCGTAAATTGGAAAGGATATTAAGAAGAGATATGTATTTTGCTTTTCCGTGGAAATATTTACCGATATGGATAATAGGAACACTTGCTGTAATATGCGTTCTTTCTTTTTCTTTATTCTGGCTGGAAAAAAGAAGGAATAACAGGATTCAGAGATTCGCCGAAAATCCTTTAACGGAACGATTGATTCAGGGGTTTAGACCATGGTTAAGACGCTTGGGAATACTTGCTGTTGTTATAGGCTTTTTCTTTATTATACTTACCCTTGCTCAGCCACACTGGGGGGCTTCCTGGGAGAAAACACAGAGACTAAGCAGGGATATTTTATTAGTGATAGATACTTCTGAAAGTATGCTTGCAGATGATTTACTTCCCAATCGTCTCGAGCGAGCACGACAGAAAGCATATCTTCTAATGGACAGGTGTCCTGGCGACCGTTTCGGTGTTGTTGCATTTGCTGGCGAAGCAGGCCTTGTTTGTCCTTTGACATTAGACCATGCTTATGTAAGAACCATACTTCGTTCGCTTAATACCGATATGCTGAGTAAAGAAGGCACGGATATTGCTGGAGCTTTAAAAGAGGTAGAGAATATTTTTAAAGAGGAAATAAAGAGGTCAGGGAAAGAAGACAAATATTCACGTGCAGTTATCATTATGAGTGATGGTGAAGACCTTGCGGAAAATGCAGAAAACACAGCGGAAAAACTTGGTGAAACTGTTTTTCTAATAGCTATGGGTATGGGTACACCCCAGGGAGCAGAAATAAAATTTCCAGAATGGATGAAACGATATGTAAAAACCTCTAATTTAGCACTAACACACAGGTCAGTTTTAGATGAGGAGAGACTTAAAAATATCGCCTTAAAAGCCAATGGATTTTATATCAGAACGACAATGGATGATACAGATATAAATATGGTATTGAATGAATTGGAAAAAATACAGATGATATCACAATCCGATACATTGCGTTACCAGAAAGTAAATCGCTATCGCTGGCCTCTTTTGATTGCGTGTATATTCTTTACCAGCGAAACACTTATCTGGATAATTTTATCTTCAAAAAGAAAAATAAGCACAGCAAAGAGTATTTAAATTATGAAAATAAAATTTTGGCAAAATCATCTTGTATATATCTTTGTATTTAGAACTTTATCTTTATTGTTAACTCTTTCTCCTATTTCTGCCTATTCAGAAGATATAGGAAGAATATGGGATGAAGCCCGAGAAAAGACTATGAAAGGAAATTTTGATGAAGCATGGAAAGAATATGAAGAACTTGTAGTTAAAAATCCGAATAGGTATAATGTAGTATTTGGAGCAGGTTGTTTGAAATATTATCAGGCAGAGAAAAACATAAATAACCTGCAGATAGATAATCTCAAAACTCTTATTAAAGAAGCAGAAAATTATTTTGACACTGCCATTCAATTAGCAAAAACTCCAGAGGAGAGAGCAAATGGTCTATATAATAAAGGAAATGGCAATTTATTATTAGCAAATGCGGTAAAAGAAAATCCCCAATTGATTGAGGAAAGTATAAACTATTATAAAAATGCGATTCGTTTATATCGTGAAGCATTGGAGAACAAGCCTGATTTCCCAGAGGCAAACAAGAATTTAGAACATGCCCTTTATCAATTGAAACAGTTGATGCAGAAGAGAGAGGAGGAGAAAAATGAAGAAAATCAAAATCCTCAATCGGATAAAGAACAAAGAATATCTACTATGTTTTTAGAAACAAAAACAGACCTCCCCGATGCGGAAATCAGTGTTTTAGATGAGAAACCCAATGTAGTTGAGTTAAAAAAGAAGAGCAATTAACTATGACAATAAAGTCCAGTAAAATAAAAATTGTTTATGTTTACTTCATAATGATATTTCTTATGTTTTGGATATGTTTTAATATAGTCCACGCGCAAGACTATGTTCCTCCTATGTTAAAAAGACCTGATAATGAGGATGGAAAACAGAAGACGATAGTTGCAGAAGTGGTCGCTGTAAAAAGAAATGGAAACTCGGAAAGTAATAATCAGGACTCGCAAAAGGATGCAAAATTGTTAGATGGTAACAATGCCTTATCATTTATTCAAAATCAATTAGGGATAAAAGATTGGGAAATGGTTTACCAGGAAAAAAAGAATATCTCGTTGGAAAGTAAAAATGAGTTATCCTACCGGATTAAAGATGGATTGGATTATATTGTCAAACCGGAAGATGTTCAACCACCAGGAATATTTACTTTAGATACTCGTGTGCAGATAAACGAAGGCACAAATAAAATAGATGCTGTAAAAGCAGTGGCAAAAGCAAAATTAGGAGAGCCCCTTGTTTATAAAGGAATAAAGTTAAATAATGATGAGTATATAATAGTATTAACTCTCAAAAGTGATGGTGAAAATCAATCTCAAAATAAAAATCAGAATCAAGAAGAAAATCAGGACCAGAAACAAGAAGAGAATCAACAAGACGAACAGAAAACAGAAGAACAACAAAAACAGTCAGAAGAGAAAGAAAATGAAGATAACAAAAAGGAAAATCGTCAAATCCAATTACTACTGGAATCTTTAGAGGAGATGGACCAAAAAGAACAAAAAGAAATGCTGAATGAACGCGAACGAATTTTATTACCGGATAAATGGTGGTAATATGAATCAAAAATTAAGACACAATAAGAAAGCTTATTGTAGTTTATCCGCTTATAAAAATTCCTTTTTATGTTTCTCTTTATTGATTTTTTTGTTTACAGTTGTAACACATTCGGAAGATAATCCCATACAAGTTCAGATAGACCCGCCCGAAGTAGGAGTAGGTGATACTTTTACTGTGATAGTTTCTGTCCAGGGGACAAATGTCGGAGAACCTGTTGTGACTTCCGATAATGGCGTGAAAATAAATCCCCAGCCTGTATATAATGGGACGAGCACGCAAATGCAGTTCGGTTTTGGACAATCACGAATTATGACGACGAAAGAAAGACACTATCGCGGTTACGCACAACAGGAGGGAGAATGGAAAATATATGTTCAGGTAGATGTAGATGGAAAACAATATATTTCTCCCGAGATAACAATTAAAGTAAGTAAAAATGCCTCATCTCAGCAAGTAGTTCCACAAGTTCCTTCCTTTCCGCAACAGCAGTCAGGAACTTTGCCAGGCAGAAGACGACAACCCCAAACTTCTGGAAGACAGGCAGACCAGTCATTATTAGACCAGGCTTTAATCTTAGAAAGTGAGGTATCCAAAAGAATTGTTTTTCAGGGGGAAATATTAACACTTACATTGAGAGCCAAGATATTAAGTTCCCCTGATATTTCCATTCAAACTGCAACAGGAAACTTGCCAGATATCCCTAATCTGGACGAGTTTTATGTGGGCAAGGTTCAGCAAACTACAAGTCAGGAAGAGATAGCAGGAAGGATATACCGCGTCATAGAGTTGACAGTTCCTATTTGCCCTAAGGGAGTGGGAACACTGACTATAAATCCCTGGGATTGGAATAGCTGTTACATTAGATACTACAACAATTGGGGTTGGCCTGATACATATCCTTTAACGAAAAGTACCAACCCTATCAATCTGGAAGTAAGAGCCCTTCCTAATTCGCCAGCGAATTTCTACGGAGCAGTGGGTAAATTTACATTAACCTCTAATTTATCACAAACGGAAGCAGATGTAGGAACACCACTATTTCTATCCATAACAATACGCGGTTCCGGATATCCAGATTTTATTAGAGCCCCTGCAAAACCCAATCTTGACTGGGCATATATCTCTGAGCCTGAGATAATAAGCGGAAATACAGATACCTGGGAAAATATTGAAAAGACCATTCGTTTTTCATTAACCCCTTTAAAACCAGGCGAATATGTAATCCCTGTAATTGAATATGATTATTTCAACCCACAATTAGGACAATATGCTACTTTACGCACGAATCCATTTACTGTAAGGATAAAAGGAGAAACAAAAGATGTTAGCAATGTAATTACAGCGGGAGGTACACCACGTGTAGAAACAAGAAATATTGATGTGGTAGGGACCGATTTACTTCCTTTGATTACAGAAGGAGTGCAATTAAAACCTCGGGGAACTTTTTATAAAGGAGGTATGACTGTTGTTTTTATCTTTACTCCTATATTATCTTTAATTTCACTCGGATTGGGTCTACGAAAAGAGTATTTGCGAAAGAATCCAGTATATCTTCGTAAAATATCAGCCTATACAAATGCAATAAGGAAATTTAATGAATTAAAAACAGGTGAAGGTGTTCCTATCGCGGTGGAACAATCTATTAAACAATATATTGGAGATGCCACAGGAGTAGAAAATGTTTCGGGACTGACTTCCGACGATGTGGAAGATATAATGAGAAATAAAAAAATAGATGAGAAACTCATACAGAAAACAGTTAAACTACTGAGGACTTGTGAACGTATCCGGTATAGCGGCTCAAATACTTCATTAGACGAGAATAGAGGGATAGAAGAAGGTTTTACAGTGTTGTTAGAAGAACTAAGGAGAGTATTGGGGTAAATGCATATACTTTTTGTTTGTATAGGGATATTTATAGGGATAACAGACAATATCTATGACCAGTCATTTAGAGAAGGAAATGACGCATATTACAAAAAAGATTTCCAAACTGCCATTCAAAAATATGAAAAATTGGTAGAATCTGGGGTTGAACATCCTGTGCTTTTCTATAATCTTGGAAATGCCTACTACCATCTCGGCAAGAAAGGGTTAGCCATTGCCAATTACGAACGTGCACTGGATTTGAATCCTTCATTCAAACCTGCTCAGGATAATTTGAACAAAGTTTTGAATGAGACAAAGAGAAAATTAGCTCTTCCCGAAGAACCTTTGTGGCTTAAATACCTTTTTATATGGCATTATGGGATTCATTTACGAACAACATGGAAAATTAGTTTTATTTTTTGGCTAATGGGGTGGAGTATTATCGCAAGTTTCTTCTGGGTCTCGGAGAAATACAGAAGAAGTGTTCTGTTAATTGGTGTATTGATGATTCTTTTTGGAAGTGTGTTCATAGTTTCTGGATTGGTAAAAATAAATGAAGTCCCTCTGGGTGTTATTATAGTTTCCGCATGTTCTGTCCATATAACACCCTCGGAGAATAGTCCATCCCGATTTGAATTGTATGAAGGAGACCGAGTTCGGGTAGAACGAGAAGAAAATGATTGGACATTAATTTCCACCGTAGATAATCAAATAGGCTGGATAAAAAATAATGAAATTTTTATTTGGAAACCACCATATCGTAGTTTAGAAACAACTAAAATATTGGAACAGAAAGTATCATCTTGAAGAACTTTGTAGAATTAATAAAAAATATTTCATTGACTTCATCAGAAGAAGTATCTCGTGAAGAATTTTTATCCTCTACCAAACGATACTATAAACAAAATTGGGAATTAATTCGTGAAAATCATAGAAAAGGATGTTCAGGAAAACAGGTATTAAATCAATTAAGTGAAGTCGCAGATATTCTTATTGAAGGGGTGCTTTTATATTCATTTTATGAATGTAGTATAGATAAAAAAATACTGGATGATAAGATTTCACTTTGTGCTCTCGGAGGTTACGGTAGGAGGGAATTGTCCCCTTATTCAGATTGTGATTTGTGCTTTTTGCATAGGGAAGATATGGATTTTACTATTTTAGAACCCCTCATTCAGACTTTTACCACTATTTTATGGGATTTAGGACTTCGTGTGAGTATCTCTATATATACCGTTTCGGAAGCCATTCAACTCATAGAGGAAGACCCGAAAACTTTTACTTCTTACCTGCATGTTCGAAATCTTGTAGGAGAACCCAATTTATCCAACCAGTTAAAAAAAGGGCTATTAAATATATCCTCAACCGCTAAGGCAAGTGTATATGACATCATATTTCAGCGATTAGGTGTCCCATTTTTACAATCTGGAAAAGACCTATTTGCTCATGAGCCGGATATTAAGGAAAATGCAGGCGGATTGAGAGATTATCACGCTACCCTATGGATATTAGGTCTGGATAGTGAATCAGGAGCCAATCTGGAAGATTTAGAACGAAATGGATGGGTGGAAAATAATACTTACCTATCACTGGTAGAAAGCCTTGATTTCCTCTGGAAAATTCGTAATGAACTTCATTTTGCAAAAAATAGAAATTGGGATATTCTTACTGTAGAAATGCAGTATCACATGTCACAGGTATTGAATTATGGGGAACCGGTAGATAGTGCAGTTGAAAGATTTATGCAGGACTACTATTCATTTGCAATGAGGGTACGACTTCTATTTGAGTATGTAGCACGCAAAGCCGAACAAAAAAATTTCCCTAAAACGACCGTGGAAATCCCTTCTTCAAATATTGAAGAAAAATCCAATTATACAATCTACAATGGCTATTTATCGCCCGTTATTGATGACACTAATTGGTTTATAGAAAATCCTATTCGTATAATGGAACTATTTTGGGAAGTTTCCAGAAGGAAAGTTTCTGTAGGTTATACTCTCCAACACTGGATACAGCAAAGTTTGCACCTGATTCAGGACAACTTCCGTAGTAATGAAATTGTGAGTAGGTATTTCTTATCCATCTGTGGGAAGCCTTTTTCTGCCGGATTTACCTTTAGAGAGATGGAAAAGTTGGGTGTACTTCCTTTGTATCTGCCTGAATTTGGTGCTATTCAGGGTATTATCCGATACAAAGATTTTCATAGTTATCCCGTAAATGAACATATTTTAAGAGCACTCGAATCATTAGAAGACATTCCTCGTATAACAGGTTCAGTGGGGGAGATATTTCGTAAAGTTTTGAAAGAAATTGAAAATCCTCAATATCTGGTGTTATCCATTCTTTTACACGACCTTGGAAAAGTAGAAGGAGAAACACATTTGGAGGCAGGAGTCCAGATTGCCAGAACTATTTGTGATAGATTGGGGCTGAATGATGAGGAAACGGAACATGTGGCTTTCCTAGTAAAAAATCATCAGTTAATGGTGAATGTGGCATTATATAGAGATATAGATGATAGGGATGTAGTTCAAGCATTTGCCACAGAGGTTAAAACGGAACAATATCTCAAAGAACTACTTATTATTAATTATGCAGACCTATCAGCAGTAGGCCCTAATGTATGGAATGAATGGAAAGGTTCATTATTAGTAAACTTATATTTCAAAACCCTACGGATGCTAAAGAAAGAATTTGACCAGGATATAACAGAAGAAGAATCTTTTGCAGACAAAATAGAACAGATTCTCAAAAAAGTCCCTCAGAAAAATCGCTCCGAATTGGAATTCCATCTGAACTCTATGGGGTCTGGCTATCTGGACGCATTCAAACCGGAAGAAATTGTTATTCATCTGGATTGTCTAGATGAAGCAATAAAGAAAGGGCTTGCAGTTCGGTGCTGGACCGATGAAAGTATCGGGATGAGCAGTTTTGTTGTTTCTACACGAGACAAAGAGGGATTGTTTTCTCAAATAGCAGGATGTTTTGCATCTCAACTTATCGATATTTACAGTGCCTCTCTATATACAAGAGATGATGGTTGGGTAGTAGATTGCTTTCTGGTTCGCGATGCAAATCAACACAGGCCATTAACCGAAGGACAGATTATTGCCCTGGAGAAAGTATTGAAATCAGTTATTCTGGATGGGAAAGATGTGCAGATTCTTGTTGACAAAACAAAAACAAAATTATTTGCGTTAAAGAAATCTCTTGCCCCTGTTCAGACTTATATTCGCTTTGATAATGATTCATCAAGTAAACATACTGTAATCGATATAGAAACCGGTGACCGAACAGGTTTGTTGTATGATATTGCCTCTGCTTTATATATAATGGGATTAAATATATATAAAGCAAGAATTAACACAGGAGTATATCGTGTTCGCGACTCTTTCTATGTCCAATTTCGTAATGGTAAAATAACACATAGGATTTTACAATCCGCAATTCGTGCTGGATTAATGGAATCAATAGACGCTCAAAACATACAAAAGGAGAAAGAAGATGATGAACAGAAGAATGTGTAATATAACAGGAGTAATTTTTACAATCCTATTTGCTATTACTGCAATCCCTATTTCCTATTCAGGTATTCTGGAAGAAATTGAACAAAAGTTTATAGAGATTCACGAAAAAGTGGGTCGTTCCGTTGTAAATATAGAACGGGAGTCACAGATTGACGCTGTTCCTGTGAATAGAGAAGAATTATTTAAACAATTTGGTTTACCTGTCCCGGAAGAAAAAGGAACTCCCAATGTCCCTGTTAAACCACAAAAACAAAAAATAACGGGAACAGGGTCCGGTTTCATCTATTCCAGAGATGGTTATATTGTTACAAATAATCATGTTGTAGAGAATGCAGACAAAATAACAGTAAAAACAGCCTCCGGGAAAAAATATACAGCAAAAATAATAGGAACTGACTCAGAATCAGACCTTGCGGTGATAAAAATTGAACCGGAAGAAGAGTTAACCCCTGTCACATTAGGGGATTCAGACCAGTTGAAAGTGGGGCAATTTGTAGCTGCAATCGGAAGTGCACGGGGATTGGAAGGCTCTGTTTCTTTCGGGCATATCAGTGCTTTAGGGAGAGAAAACCTAATAGATTTACAACTTCAGGGTTTAACTTTTCAGCATTTAATACAAACAGACGCAGCAATTAATTTAGGAAATAGTGGGGGACCGTTAACAAATATCAGGGGAGAAGTAATAGGTATCAATGTGGCTTTAATGTTGGGAGCCAATAGAATTGGTTTTGCTATCCCCATTAATACGGCAAAGCAGGTAATCCCACAATTAATTCAAGGTGGCAAAGTTATTAGGGGTTATTTAGGAGTTGCTGTTACTGATGTAGAACGATATGCGGAAGCATTAAATCTACCTCATGATACAGGAGCATTTGTAAAGAAAGTTCAAGAAGGAACACCCGCTGAAAAATCAGGAATCAAAATTTATGATGTAATCTTAAAAGTCAATGAACACGAAATACAAAACGCCCAGGATTTGGTAAATACAATTTCTTCATATATGCCTGGAAACTCTGTTGTTTTAGAAATATGGAGAGATGAAGGTCGTATTACAATGCCTGTGGTGTTAGGCGAAAGGAATTTGCAAGTCGCACAAAAAACAAAAGAAAAAATTTCCATATTAGGTATGACTTTTGAGGAGATGGACAATCAAACAATAGAGAAATGGGGAATTACCCCAGAAATAAAAGGCGTGATGATAGAGAATATAGAAGCAGGAAGTCCAGCAGAAGAAGCAGGATTATTACCCGGAGACATTATCATAGAAGTCCAGAGGAAAGAAGTTAGTAATGCAAAAGAACTAATATCCATTCTTACAGAACTTACCAATGCTGGAAAACCCATAATGATTCGCTACCAACGCGGAAAACAAGAACCCGATATAACTGTCATCAAAGTGGAACAATAACTCTCAAGGGGAAGGACTATTTTATTACGGTGACTTCATAGGTTGTGCGGAAGAAAGATTGGGGATTACCGTCCTTAGGACCTTTGGCGATACATTCAACAATATATTTCTTTTCTGCATTAAATTTGAGCGTGATTGTGTTCTTATTCTCTTTTTGCTCAATTCCATCTATTTTCCATATATAAGATGAATAACCTTCTGGTGATGAAAGTTGAAGAGGTTGATTTATACGCACTTTGTGCGGGATTGGGTCATAGGCGATAACCTTTGTGGTAGCACTTGCTTTGCCTAATACAATATCTCCATCTCTTTCCTCTATTTCAATGGTGTAATCACCCGGTTTGGGGAATGTATAAACGAAAGAAGTTTCACCTTCTCCTTGTTTGATAACTTGACTGTTAACTCGCCACACATACATTAAATCAGGATTTTTTTCTAAATGAATTTCAACGGTTTGTCCTTCATAATAAGTAGATGGCAATTCTAAGTAGATTTTTGATTTATGGACGGGGACAACAAGTCCTAATCGTTTTTTTAATTCGTCTACAGTGATTCCTTCCTGCTTTGCACGATTTTCTAATGTATCCGAAAGTTTATCCAAAGGCGCATAAACAGAAACAAGACATTTCCCATAAGTCGTCTCAAAAATTAAATCGTAAGTTCCTACCTCTAATAATGCAGGGGCTACGATTATTTTGTCATCCTGAACCTTTACGGAAATCATGTGATTATATTGACTCTTTCCCGCTAAAAAACTCCACCGTTTAATGTCTGCTTTTTTAACAGGTTGATTTTTGTAGAGAATTTTTACAGCAATTCCCTGGTTTAAATCATGGAAGGTAATTTCATCAGGCACAGCCCGTAAATCAGATATACCCACTTCAGAAAAGGAACATGGAACGAATGAATATGAAAGAGCAATTGCACAAATTATAATTGTTGGTTTAAAATTATAGAAGGGGAACATAATATCTTCCTTTCCGTTATATTCATGTTTCTTTTGATAAAAAAAAAATATTTTAACACAAAGTCCAAATTCTTTATTATAAATACAATTGAAAATTATACTTAGTTGACAATAGGCAAAAATGGAAACTCGTGATTTTGACATAATTGTAGTAGGTGGCGGTCATGCAGGGATAGAGGCATCTTTGGGAGGTGCCCGCTTAGGATATAAAACCATTATGATAACCCTTCAAATAGATAATATCGGTAAGATGTCCTGTAACCCTGCTATCGGTGGTGTTGCCAAGGGCCAGCTTGTAAGGGAAATAGATGCTTTAGGTGGAGAGATGGGGCGGTGCATAGATAGAACGGGAATCCAATTCAAAATGTTGAATCGTTCCAAAGGTCCTGCAGTTCATTCTCCAAGAGCACAGGCAGACCGATTCCAATACCAGTGGGATATGAAACGAGTATGTGAATTACAGGAAAATTTGTATCTTAAACAGGGTGAAGTTAAAGAAATATGCGTCCATAATGGAAAGGTTTATGGCGTTAGATTGACAACAGATGAAGAGATTACTGGCAAAGTAGTTATAGTTTGCACGGGTACTTTTTTATCGGGCTTACTTCATTTTGGAATGAAATCAATAGTGGGTGGAAGAGCAGGAGACCCACCGGCTTCTTATCTCAGTGATTGCTATCGCAAATTGGGTTTTACAGTAGAAAGGTTGAAAACGGGAACATGTGCTCGGATACATAAAAGAAGTATATGCTTTGATGGATTAGAAGAACAAAAAGGAGATGAAGACCCTCAACCGTTTTCGTTCTCTACTCCGGTTGAAGGATTTAATCCTAATAAAATTTCATGCTGGATTACCTACACCAATGAAAAAACGCATGAAATTATCCGTAATAGTTTAAATCGTTCTCCGCTATATTCAGGAAAAATTTCAGGTATTGGTCCACGCTATTGCCCCAGTATTGAAGATAAAGTTATGAAATTTCCGGATAAGACCAGTCATCATATTTTCTTAGAGCCGGAAGGTATTAACACGGTTGAAGTGTATGTAAACGGACTATCTACAAGTTTGCCGGAAGACGTACAATTAGAAATGCTACACTCTATAAAAGGATTAGAAAATGCAGAGATTATTCGCCCCGGATATGCAGTGGAATATGATTTCGTTCCTCCTACCCAATTGAAACTAAATCTGGAAACCAAACTGGTTCAGGGATTGTTCCATGCGGGACAGATAAATGGCACATCGGGGTATGAGGAAGCGGCAGGGCAGGGTATCTATGCTCTATTGAATGCGGTGCGATACATTGAAGGTAGAGAACCTCTGATTTTAGGCAGACATGAGGCTTATATCGGTGTAATGGTAGATGATATAGTAACTCGAGGAGTCAAAGAACCCTACAGGCTATTCACTTCCCGAGCAGAATACCGTCTCCATTTAAGGCATGATAATGCGGACATCCGCCTTGCTCATTATGGATTTGCTAATGACAGTGTTATAGAAAAGGCGAGAAGAAAACAAGAAGAGGCAAAGAGCGAAGTAGAACGATTAGAAAAACTTGTTATCGCTCCCAGTAAAGAGATTAACGAGTGGCTAATTTCATTAGGCGAAACTCCACTTTCTCACCCTACCACAGCTGCAATATTAATACGCCGACCTAAGGTTACATTAAAGGACTTCTACAATATTATGCCAGTAGAAAAAACGATTTCGCGAGAGGCTCAGCAGTTGGTTGAAATTTTAATTAAATATTATGGGTATTTTGAACGCGAAGAGAAAATGGTTGAAAAGTTCAAAAGGTCAGAGAACACTCCTATTCCACCAGACCTGGATTACGACACTATTGAAGGACTACCTCGTGAAAGTAAACAACGCCTGAAAGAAGTCAGACCGGCAAATCTGGGTCAGGCTTCTCGTATTCCAGGCATTCGTTCCTCAGATTTGATGATACTTCATTTATGTATAGAACGGAATAATATGCAAAAAGCAAGTTCTGATTAAAGTGATGCGGTCTTATTCCGATAGAGTTCAGGATGGATTACATCCCTCATTTTTCTTACATCAAGATTACCATCTAAAAATTTATTGAGAGATTGGATAACATAATCCGTATCAGAAAAAATTTCTGGGAATTCTATTTCTAACTCATAAGTATAGATATTTTGTTTGAGAATACTTAACAGATAGTTTATATGTTTGTTGAATATAGTAATCAATTGGTTATCATCTATTGCTAATGTGTTACCCCTATCCATCGCTACTTTTC
>FWWL01007898.1_pt1 | contig 14063 bp, 13 predicted proteins | sample 2228331 | NCBI WGS metagenome assembly FWWL01 (sample SAMEA103939775, study PRJEB20133) | metagenome
CAATGTCAGGTACCCCAGCACGAGGGCGGTCCCGCCAGCCACGGGCAGGGCCGCGGCTTGCCGGGGGTCGGCGCCCTCGGGCAGCTCGAAGAGGGCCTCGCGGGGCACGGCGACCCGCTCCGCGTACAGCCCGTCGCGGGTGACGCCGACGCCCGCGCCGCGGACGACGACCCATCGCCCCTCGGCGCGGCCCACCCCCTCGACCCCCGGGACGAACGGGAGCGACTGGTTCCCGCCGGCCACCGTCCCGCGCGTGACCCACAGGTCGAGCGGGTTCACGCCCGCGAAGGCCACCTCGACGAGGACCTCGTCGGGCCCGGGGGAGGGCTCGGGGGCCTCGCCCACGACGAGGGGGTCCCCGAACCGGTGCACGCGCGCCGCTCGCACGGGCCAAGTATCGCAAGCCCGGACGGCCTCACCAGCCCGCGAAGGCGGCGACCTCCTCGTCCGCGACCCGGCCGGCCTCGACGTCGGCGAAGGCCCGGTCGAGCACCTCGAGCGCGCGACCGACCTCCTCCGAGGAGAGCGTGAGGGGCGGCGTCATCTCGAGCACGTTGGAGCGCAGGCCGACGTAGAAGAGCACGACGCCGAGCTGGAAGGCCCGGTACACGACCTTCGCCGCCTCCCTAGGGGCGGGCTCCCGCGTCCCCCGGTCCCGCACGAGGTCCACGCCGATCGCGAGACCCCGCCCGCGCACGTCCCCGATGAGCGGATGACGCTCCGCGAGCTCGCGGAGCCCCGACATGAGCTCGCGGCCGCGCTCGGCGGCGGCGGCTGGGAGTCCCTCTCCGACGATCGTCTCGAGCACCGCCCGGCCCGCGCTCGCGGAGACCGGGTTCCCGGCCGTGGTCTGCATCGCGAAGGCCGTCGCGGCGTCGAGGATCTCGGCGGGCCCGACCACCGCCGACAGCGGCAGACCGCCGCCGAGGCCCTTGCCGAAGGTGACGACGTCGGGCCGGAGGCCCTCGGCCTCGAAGGCGTGGAGGAGCCCGGTGCGGCCGAGCCCGACCTTCACCTCGTCGCACACGACGAGGATCCCGTGGCGGCGGCACCGCTCCTCGAGCGCGCGGAGGAACCCCGGCGGGGGCACGATGAGGCCGCCGTCGGACTGGATCGGCTCGATGAACACCGCGGCCACGTCCTCGGGCGGCACGATCGTCTCCAGGTGATGGTCGAGGAACGCGAGGGTCGTCTCGGCCGGGTCCCCGCCGAGGAAGGGTCGGTAGGGATCGGGGTAGGGGAGCAGGAGCACGCCGCCCCGTCCCGGCGCGTGGGTCTGGGCGGTGTGGCCCGAGACCCCCATCGAGCCGGCCGTCCCCCCGTGGTAGGCGCCGAGGAAGGAGATGAAGCGGCGCCGGCCCGTCGCGAGCTCGAGGGCCCGCACGACGGTCTCGTTGGCGTCCGAGCCGGAGTGGCCGAGCCAGACCCGACGCTCCCCGTCACCGGGCACGAGGCGCAGCAGGTCCTCGGCGAGGGCCACCGCCGGCTCGTTGATGCTCGAGAGGATGCTCGCCGAGGCCATCGAGCGGACGGCGCGCTCCACCGCCGCCACCACGGCGGGGTGCCCGTAGCCGAGGCTCGCCGCGCCCCAGGAGGCCGAGAGGTCGAGGAGCCGACGCCCGTCCTCCCCGATGAGGTACGAGCCCTCGCCGCCCACGACCGCGAGGGGGAAGAACCGGAGCTTCTCGACGCCCGCGATGGCTCTCGCGTCCCGCTCGACGAGGTCCACGCCATCACCTCCTCGGGTAGATGCGCTCGGCGTTGCCGGTCGCCACGAGGTGCGCGATCCGCTCGGCGTCGGCGGCCGAGCACCGCCCGTCGGCGACCCAGGCGCCGAGCACCTCCTCCAGCCCCCGGCGGAACTGGGCCGCCCCCACCAGGTACAGCTCGGCGAGGCCGAAGGCGTCGGAGGAGTACAGCTGCTTCGTGAACGGCGCGAGCTCCAGGGCCTCGGCGAGCAGGCGGCTCGCGCTCGGGCCGAGGTAGGTGATGGCCTCGCCGACGTCGAAGTACACGTTCGGCAGGACCGCCGCGAGGTAGGCGGCCTCCCGGTGGTACGGGTAGCAGTGGAGGAAGACGACGTTCACCCCCATCCGCCCGAGCTCCTTCACGAGGTCGGTGAGGAGCGAGGGGTTCGCGAGGTGCAGCGTGAGGTCGGGATCGCCCCAGCCCGCGTGGATCTGCAGCGGCATGCCGTGCTCCCGGGCGAGCTCGGCGCCGGCGAAGATGCCGAAGCGCAGCAGCACCGGGTCGGTGAGGCGCCCCCCGCCGGTGGCGAGCCACCGGCCGGCGGCCTCGGCGACCTCCGCCTCGGAGGGCGGGGCGGGGTCGAAGGCGAACCCGCCGCGGTAGGCCACGATCGTCTTCAGCCCCACGGCTCCGGCGGCGCGCGCGGCGAGTTCCGCGCGGAACGCGTCCGGGTAGCCCGCGGCCTCGATGCCCGAGGCCGCCACGTGTTCGGCCACGGCTTCGAGCCGAACGACCTCCGAGGCGGGCACGCCCGCGAGCTGGCCGGTCCGCTCGACGTCGGAGACCTCGCCCGATCGGTACCCGCTCTCGACGATGAGGCGGCCGAGGCCGGCGGCCCGCAGCAGCCGCCGGCTCGCCTCCTCGCCCCCGAGCTCGGCCCGGCGCGCGAGGTACCGCTCGGGTTCGACGAGGGGCTCGAGGCCGAGGACGGGGGCGCACCACCGCCGGACGGCGAGGCCGATCGGGGACTCGAAGTGGGAGGTGCCCGCCGGGGGCGGATCGAACCCCTCGTTGATGAGGTCCTCGAACGCGGGCCGATCGAGATCGGCCGTCATGATCCCGTGGCAGTGGTGGTCGGTGAGGGGGAGGTCCTGCAGGAAGGCCTGGAGCTCAGTAGACATCGACGTACCTCGCGCACGCCTCCTCGGGCGAGAGCCCCTCGAGCAGCCCGATCTCGGTCCGTTTCAGGGACAGGTAGCACTCGAGGAGCTCGGCGGGGAACCATCCCCGCACCACCTCGTCGCGCTCGAGCTCGTCGAGGGCCTCGGCGAGCGTGGTGGGCAGGCGGTGGACGCCGAGCCGCTCGGCCTCCTCCTCGGAGAGGGAGGCCGGGTCCTGCTGGACGAGGGGCGGGACCTCGTACCCCTCGATGATGCCGCGCAGCCCCGCGAGGACGAGGACGGCGAGCTGGAGGTGGGGACAGGCGGCGGCGTCGGCCGCCCGGAACTCCAGGTTGATCTGGGAGGCGGGGTCGGCGCCGGCGAGCTCGACGGTGGGGGTGATCCGGATCGCCGCCTCCCGGTTGCGCTCGCCGAGGGCGGTGAAGCCCGCGCTCCATCGGTGGGGGGTGAGCCGGAGGTACGACACCACGCTCGGGGCGGTGATCGCGCACAGGGCCGGGAGGTGGCGGAGGATGCCCGCGGCGAAGCGGCCCGCGGTCTCGCTCAGCCGGCCCGGACGCGCGGGGTCGAACGTCATCGGTCGGCCATCCAGGTCGCGGAGGCTGAGGTGCACGTGCACCCCGTTTCCGACCCCGGCGGGATCCACGATGGGCGCGAAGGTCGCCCGGTACCCGAGGCGGCGCGCGACCTCGCGGACGACCTCTCGGATGATGGCCGCGCGGTCCGCGCCGGCCAGGCCCTCGGCGGGGCGGCACGTGAGCTCGAACTGACCAGGGCCGTACTCGGGCAGGAACATCTCCGGCTCCTGCCCCGCCTCGGCGAGGGCCTGCATCACGAGGGGACCGAAGGGCTCGACGACCCGGTGCGCCTCCATGGTGAACGCCGGTCCCTGGGGCGCACCGCGCAGGAAGAACTCCTGCTCGAAGCCGGAGACGACCCGCAGGCCCGCCTCGGCCTCGAGCCGTGCGAGGGCCCGTCGCAGGAAGGTGCGGGGGCACGCGTCCCACTCGGAGCCGTCGGTGTGCCTCGCGTCGCACAGGTAGAAGTGCAACGGCGCGACCCCGGGCCACAGGTCCACCCGCACCTTCGTGGCGGGGTCGGGCAGGAGCCGGAGATCCCCCATCGGCCCCCACGGGTTCGGGTCGGCGATCGGCCCGAAGGCGGTGAGCGCCTGGTCGGCGGGGACCCACCCGACCCCGCTCCGCAGGCGCTCCTCCAGGTCTGCCACGGGGAACCCCCGCCCCCGGGCGAGGCCGGACAGGTCGGCGTGCAGGAACATCACGAGCTCTTCACCGGGCATGGTCGATCCTCCCCGTCGCCCCCCCGCCGCCGGCGGCGGATCGGGGTCGCGACCGCTTCGGCTCCTCCGGTCTCCCGAGATAGGCCTCGATCACCGCGGGATCGCGCGCGATCTCCTCGGGCGAGCCCACGGCGATCGTGCGCCCCTCGTTCAGCACCTGGATGCGCTGGCACAGGCGCATGATCAGGTGCAGGTCGTGGTCGACGATGAGCACCGCGCACCCGAGGTGGTCCCGGATCGCGTGGATGCTCTCGAGCAGCTCGTCGGACTCGGCCTCGTTCATCCCGGCGGCCGGCTCATCCAGGAGCAGGATGGCCGGTCGGCGCACGCCGGCGCGAGCGATCTCCACCCGGCGCTGCACGCCGTAGGCGAGGGTGCCCGCGAGCTCGTCGAGCACCGGCTCGAGCGCGAGGGTTCGCGCGAGCCGCGGCACGTCCTCGGCACCCGGATCGGGCGCGGCCGCCTGGATGTTCTCGATCACGGTGAGCTCGGGGAACAGGCGGATGTTCTGGAACGTCCGCGCGACCCCCATGCGCGCGATCCGGTGCGCGCGGAGCCCCGTCACGTCCCTGCCGAGCAGATGGATCGTCCCCTCGTCGGGATGGAGCACGCCCGAGAGCACGTTGAGCAGGGTCGTCTTCCCGGACCCGTTCGGCCCGATGAGCCCGACGATCTCCCCGGGGGCGACCGCGAGGTCCACGCCGTCCAGGGCCCGCAGGCCCTCGAAGGTCCGGACGATCCCCGCTGCCACGAGGACCGGACCGTCGGATGGGATCGGGGTCGCCGGACCGGCGGGCTCGCCTTGGACCTGCACCGCAGGGCGGGCTCGGCTCGGGCGCAGGCGCCGCCCGATCCGCCGCGCGAGGTCGTCGAGCTCCCACCGCCCGAACAGGCCCTGGGGCCGGAAGACGAGGGCCAGGATGATGAGCAGGGCGATGGCGAACCGCACGAGCCCTGGGATGTGGGGGACGACGATCCCGAGCACGCGGCCTCCCTGCTCGATCTGGCCCAGGGTGTCCTCCACGAGGGTGACGATGGCCGCCCCCAGCACCGCCCCGGCCACCGACGCTCGCCCGCCGATGACGAGCATGGCGAGGAGGGCGAAGGTGGTGTCGAAGAAGAACGCATCCGGCCCGAAGGCCAGGAACGCCTGCGCCCACAGCGCCCCGCCGGCGCCCATGATCGCCGCCGAGACCACCCAGGCGCCGAACCGGGCGAGGGGCACGTTCACCCCGCTCGCGGCGGCCGCGACGGGATCCTCGCGGGAGGCCTGCAGGCGCAGGCCCGCCTGGGAGGAGCGGTACGCGCGCGCGAGGAACGCCACGACCGCGAGGGCGCCGAGGGCGACCCACGTGGTGGTGTTGGGCGGGACGCCGTAGATCCCGATCGTGCCGCGGGTCACCGGGCTCCAGTTCGACAGGACGCTGTTGCCCACGACGAGGATCGCGAGCGTGCCCATGGCCATCGCGGACTCGCGCATCCGGACGAGGGCGCCGCCCAGCACCGCGGCGACCGCCGCCGCGAGCAGGGCCCCGATCGCGACCGAGGGCAGGAGCCCGACCTGGAGGTCGGCGAGCCACCCGGGCAGCCTTGGAAGCTCGGTGGCCTTCACCGCCGCGGGGATGGTCACGAGGGCGGCCGCGTAGGCGCCGATCGCCATGAACGCCACGTGCCCGAAGGAGATGATCCCGGACAGGCCGGTGAACACCTGGAACCCGAGGACGAGGATGGCGTCCAGGTAGAAGGCGACGAGCGTCGTCTCGGCCAGGTGCGAGCCCGACGATCGCACCAACAGGCCGACGAGGACGAGGGGAGCGAGGAGGAGCGCCGAGCCGAGGAGCGCGTCGCGCAGGCGTCCGGGCGCGAACCCCCTGGCCATCAGATGGCCTCGCCGGCGCGTCCGAGGAGCCCCTGGGGGCGCACGTACAGGATCGCCACGATCGCGAGCAGCGCGAGGGCCTGGGCGAACGGCACGAGGACGCTCGGCAGGGTGGCCTGGAGCAGGACCTCCAGGGCTCCCAGGAAGAACCCGCCGACCACCGCCCCGGAGAGGCTCCCGAGCCCTCCGATCACCGAGGCGATGAAGGCCTGGAGGATCGGCGTGAACCCCATCGAGGGGCTGACGGAGGTGAGGCGCGCGACCCACAGCACCCCGGCGATCCCCGCCAGCAGCCCGGAGATGGCGAAGGCGAGGCTCGTCACCCGGTCGGCGCGGATCCCCATGAGGCGGGCGGTGGTGAAGTCCTGCGCCGCCGCCCGCATCGCGAGGCCCGCGCGGGAGCGACGGAGGAACACGGTGAGCAGGGCGAGGCTCACGAAGCCCACGACGGCCGTGATCAGCGGTAGGACCCCGACCCGGATCCCGCCGAGGCGGATCGCGCGATCGAACAGGTCCGGGATGGGGACGCCCTTGGGCCTGGGGGAGACGACCTGCCGGAACAGGTTCTGGATGATCTGGGACACGGCGAAGGACGTGAACAGCAGCGTGAGGAAGCTCGCCCGACGCAGGGGACGGAAGGCCACGAGCTCCATGCCCATCGAGGCGAGCATCGAGCAGACGATCCCGAACAGCGCGACGACCAGGAAGGGGACCTCGCCGGTGGCCAGGTACATCGCGTAGCCGGTGATCGTGACGAGCTCGCCGAAGGCGAAGTTCAACATGCCCATGACCCCGTACACGACGGACAGGCCGAGCGCGAGGAGCGCGTAGATGCTCCCGAGGCTCAGGGCGTTCACGAGCTGCTGGACGAGCTCACGCAGGGACATCCCTCACCCCACCGACGAGAAGCCCAGGTAGGCCCGCTCGATCGACCCCGCGGCGAGCTCCTCGGCCGCGCCCGAGAGCACGATCTGCCCCACGGACAGGACGTACGCGCGGTCCGCGAGCTCCAGGGCGCGGTGCACGTTCTGCTCGACGAGCAGGAGCGTGACCCCCCGATCCCGGAGCGCGCCGAGGAGCCGCATGATCTGCTCCACCACGATGGGCGCGAGTCCGAGGGACGGCTCGTCGAGCAGCATGAGGCGGGGCCGGGACATGAGGGACCTCGCCACCGCGAGCTGCTGCTGCTCGCCCCCGGAGAGGGTGCCGGCCATCTGCCCTCGCCGCTCGGCGAGGACGGGGAAGAGCTCGTAGACGGCGTCGAGATCCGCCCGGACCTCCGCGTCCCGCCGGGCGATCGCCCCCACGAGCAGGTTCTCGAGGACGGTCATGCGGGGGAAGACGTGGCGACCCTCGGGCACGAGGGAGATCCCCCGACGGACGAGCGACTCCGGGGACGCCCCCGTGATGGGCTCCCCGCGGAACGTGATCCGTCCGTCCTGCGGGCGGACCACGCCGACGATCGCCCGCAGCAGGGTCGTCTTCCCGGCGCCGTTCGGGCCGAGGACCGCCACGATCTCCCCCTCCTCGACGTGGAGGGACACGTCCCGGAGCGCCCGGATCGCGCCGTAGGCGACCGAGAGCGCCTCCACGCCGAGGAACGGGGTCGTCATCTAGCCGATCACGGGGGGGACGAAGCTCGGGTACGAGCTCCCGCCGCAGGTGAACTCGGTGCCCTCCACCACGATGAGCCAGGCGGGCTTCTCGGCCCGACGGGTCTCGGGGTCCATCTTGATCCTCCCGGTGACCCCCTCGTAGTCGAGGCTCGCGAGCCCCCGGATGATGTCGGCCGGCTCCGCGCTGCCCACCTGCTCGATCACGCTCTTCAGGGCGTAGATCTCGTCGTACCCGAGGGCCACCACGATGGAGACGGGGTCCTTCCCGGTGGCCTCCCGGTACCGGTCGTAGAAGTCCTGGAGCGGCGTGTCGGGCTCGGGCGGGCAGGCCGAGGCGGAGAAGACCATCCCGTCGATCGCCGCGGCCCCGGCCTCCTTGAGGGACTCGTCGAAGTTCCCGTCGGTGGACAGGACCGGGATCTCCACCCCGGCCTGGCGGAGCTGGCGCATGAACACCTGGGTGTCCGGCGGGAACATCGGGGTGAAGATGACGTCGGGCTGCGGGTCGGCGTTCTGGATCTTCGTCACCACCGCGGAGAAGTCCCCGGCGCCGATGACGTAGGAGTCCTCGCCGACCACCTTCCCGCCGCCCCGCTCGAAGGCCTGCCGGAAGTACTCGGGCAGGTTCGCCGTGTACGGGTAGTCGGGGGAGCCGAGGAGGTACGCGGTGCGGTAGCCCTGCTGGATCCCGTACTCGGCGACCACCGCCCCCTGGACGTTGTCGCTCATGACGAGCTGGAAGGCGCACTCGCCCATGTCGCCGACGAGCGTCGGAGCGGTGCCGTCGCCCGTCGAGACGGGGATGCCGCTCTGGCAGGCGAGCGTCCCCTGGGCCACCGCTGCGTCCCCGGTCGTGCCGATCAGGTACACGACGCCCTCGTTGATGAGCCGCTGCGTCGCCTTCGTGGTCTCCGTGACGTCGTTGCGCTGGTCGATCACGCGCAGCTCGAGCGGTCTGCCGAGGACACCGCCCGCCGCGTTGATCTCGTCGATCGCGAACTGCGCGCCATCGCGCATGGGGACGTCGTAGTAGGAGTACGTGGAACTCAGGTCCGCGGGGAAGCCGATCAGGATGGGCTCGCCGCCCCCCTCGCCCTCACCGCCCTCGCCGCCGCCGGCGCACGCGGTCCCCACGAGCGCGAGCGCCAGCAGGAGCACGATGATGGAACCGTTCCGCCTCATCTCGCCCCCTCGCTGTCCGGTGAGCATCGCCCCTCGGCGACGCACGCTCCGTTTGTACCCCCGTCCGGAAGGGGCTGTCAAGAGAGTTACCATTGACCGCGACCGGGGTTCCGCTGTAAGAATCGTAACCACACGGCTCGGAGGCGGAGATGGGCAGGGCGGCGAAACGGGGCGAGGCGGCGACGATCGGGGAGCTCGTCCGTGACCGGATGGGCTCGATCACCCCCGCGGAGCGGAAGGTCGCGCGCGCGCTCCTCGCCGCGTACCCGGTGGCCGGCCTGGAGAGCCTGAGTCAGCTCGCGGCGCAGGCAGGGGTGGCGGCGCCCACGGTGCTCCGGTTCGTCCGGAAGCTCGGGTTCGATGGTTTCCCGGAGTTCCAGCGGGCGCTCCGCTCCGAGGTCCAGGCTCGGATGAGCTCGCCGGTGTCCCTGTACCCGGCCAAGGCGCTCCGGGGCCGCGACGAGATCCTGGGGGAGAGCCTGCGAACCTTCTCGCGGGCGCTGGAGCGCACGTTCCACGCGGTGCCGGCCTCGGAGTTCCAGGCCGTCGTTCGGCTGCTCGCGGACGAGCGCCGCCGCGTGGTGCTCACCGGGGGCCGCTTCAGCCAGCTCCTCGCGCACTACCTGTACGTGCAGCTCCACATGCTCCGGCCCGGGTGCGTCCTCGTCGGCTCCACCTTCGACCCCCGCGGGTACGCCCTCGTCGACGTGGGCCGGGGCGACGTCCTGTGCGCCTTCGACTACCGCCGCTACCAGGAGGACACGATCGTCTTCGCCAGGGCCGCGGCCGCCCGCGGGGCGACGGTGGTCGCCTTCACCGACCCCTGGCTCTCGCCCGTGGCCGAGGTCGCTGACCACGTCCTCGCCGCGTACCCCGACGCGCCGTCGCCCTTCGACTCGATGGTGGCCGCGCTCGCCCTGACCGAGGCGGTCCTCGCCGGTGTCGTGGCCCGGCTCGGGGAGCGGGGCCGTCGGCGCGTGGAGGCCGTGGACCGCGCGCTCGCGGACCCGCTGGCGGCGCCGGGGAGGGCCGAGCGGCGGCGATGAGCGCGTCCGACCCGCGCGAGCTCGTCCGGTCCGTGGATCCCGAGCGGTTCCTCGCGGACCTGGGGGAGCTCGTCGCCATCGACTCCGGGACCGACGATCCCGCCGGCGTGAACGCCGTCCTCGACGTCCTCGAGGGCTGGATGCGGCGCGACGGGTGGGAGCTCGAGCGGTGCCCCTGCGGTCCCCTCGCCGGCGGGACCAGGCTCGGGGATCTCCTCGTCGGGCGCCTCCAGGGGCGGGGGCGTGGCCGGGTCCTGCTCGTCGGGCACGCCGACACGGTGTTCGAGCGGGGCACCGCGGCGGCCCGCCCGCTGCGGGTCGAGGGCGGGCGGGTCCTCGGGCCGGGGGTCTGCGACATGAAGGGGGGACTCGTGCTCGGTCTCCTCGCCGCGCGCGCGGCGGTCGAGCTCGGCGGCCCCGCCGCGATCACGTTCCTCGTCACGCCCGACGAGGAGATCGGCTCGCCCGCCTCCCGCGAGCGGATCCGCGCGGAGGCGCGGGAGCACGACGTGGCCCTGGTCCTCGAAGCGGCGCGGGAGGACGGGTCGGTGGTCTCGGCCCGCAAGGGGGTCACGACGGGGCGGATCGGACTCCGGGGCCGGGCGGCCCACGCGGGGGTCGAGCCGGAGCGCGGCCGAAGCGCCCTCCTCGCCGCCGCGCGGTTGCTCCTCGCGCTCCAGGGCCTCAACGACCCCGCCCAGGGAACGACGGTGAACGTCGGTGTGCTCCGGGGCGGCTCTCGCCCGAACGTCGTCCCCGAGCGGGCCGAGCTCGAGGTGGATATCCGTGCGGTGACGCTCGCCGCGCAGGAGCGGGTGGAGGAGGCGCTGCGGGAGCTCGTGGCGCGGCCGTGGGTGGACGGCGTCGAGGCCGAGCTGCACCTCGTGCGCGAACACGCCCCGATGGAGCGCACGCCCGCGACCGAGCGGCTCGTCGCGCTCGCCCGCGGGATCGCGGCCGAGCTGGGCTTCCACCTGCGCGATGCGAGCACCGGCGGGTGCTCGGATGCGAACACGATCGCCGCCCTCGGTGTGCCGACCCTCGACGGCCTCGGCCCGGTGGGCGGCGACGACCACTCGGATCGCGAGTGGATCGAGCTCCCGACGGTCCCCCAGCGCGTCGCGCTCCTCGCGGGCCTCATCGCCCGCGGCCCCGAGGCGGTCCGCGGTCCCTCAGGCCCCTGAGCCCTCCGGCTCCGCGGGCGCCTCGGCGAGGAATCGGTAGGTCCACTCCTCGGCGAAGCGCCGGGACTCCGCGAAGACGACCGGGACCTCCGGGTAGCGCAGCTGCAGGCGCGCGAGCATGTCCGCGAGCCAGGTGCCCGGGACGTGTTCGAGCCCGAACAGCTGCGAGTACCGGCCCTCGACCACGATCGCGGCCGCGGGGACCTCGGCGAGGCGTTGCATCTGGAAGGCGAGCATGCCGTCGGACAGGGAGGCCGCGAGGTTCTCCAGGGTCTTGCGCTCCACCGTCGCGATCGGGTCGCCCTCCGCGACCACCGCGTAGTCGCCAGATGAGAGGGCCACGCGCTCGGTCGTCACGCCGCGGTTCGCGAACCGGTACGGGTGGCGCTCGCGGGTATCCACGGCGATCGTGATGCCGCCCGGCAGCGCCCGCGCCCGGGGGATCCGCGCGCCCGGGTTGGCGGCTCGGGCGGCCCGCCGGGTCTGCCAGAAGATCGCCGGTCGCCCGCGGGACTCGGTGAAGACGAACTGGGAGCGGTTCAGGCGAGGGCGGTCCAGCACGAGGTCGATCACCGCGCCGCGACGCCGGCAGGAGACGACCGACACCTCCTCGACGATCTCGGGATCGGTCGGCCAGTCCTCCTCGAACGGGTGACAGTACACGCGGGAGGACCGGGGTCACGTGTTCCGGGCCTTCAGTACGAGCCCGCCCGCGATCGGCAGCCGCAGGAGGTAGGGGAGCCTGCTGTCCTCCTGCGGGTTCCGCGCGATGGTGAAGACCCCGCCCATGCTCCGCCGCCAGACGCTACCCCGTTCGCCGCGGCGTGTCCCGGCGCGTCGGACCGGCTCACCGGCAGGTTGCCCAGCCCGGCGGGAGGTCGGAGACCCCGGATCGGTCCTCCGTGCCCAGGACGACGAAGACGTCGCCTCGGAGCTCGAGGATCGTCTCGTGGATGCGCCAGGGAGAGCCCCCGTCGTCCCGCTGGGCGCTCCGGGCCACGAGCACGCGCTGCGCGCCGATGCTCCGGCACTGGAACCCGGTCTGCCAGACGACGTCGTGGGCCCCGCCGAGTCGGATCGGCCCGGGTTCGAGGAACCCGGGATCGCCGGGTGGCGCGAGCTCCAGCGGCCGGACGGCGCCGTCCTCGACCCGGTACATGCCGACGTAGGAGACCGCCGCCCCCGGCCCGAGCTCGATGGGGAGCTCAGCCCGCAGGTCGTGGTCCACGTCCGAGCCCTCGAGCACCCGGCAGGTGAAGGGCCCCTCGCAGTCGTCGAAGGGGACGGAGAAGGTGCCCGTCGCGAGTGAGACCGTGAGCTCGACCGTTGCCCGCGCGCTCGGCCGGCACTCCGGGAGCGGCACCAGCACGTGGAGCGTCGCGACGTCCGTCTCGCCGTCGCCATCGAAGTCCCCGCTCGAGCGGAGGGAGCCACATCTGCACGAGCTCCACGCCCGTGACGCCCGGGGGCAGCGCGAGACCGTGGAGACCGCTCCCGTCCGCGCTCACCACGGAGACGCCTCCTCCGACCTCGAGGAGGAGGAGGTGTGCGCCGTCTGGGGTCCACACGGCCCGCCAGGCGCCCGACGGGTAGCTCGTGAGTCGCGACGGAATCCCGTCCCCCGGCTCGAGCGTCCAGATCTCCGGGATCCCGTGCGCGAGCCGCGTGAAGGCGATCCGCGTCCCGTCTGGCGACCAGGCCGGCGCGAAGTCGTCGGTGCGCCCGCCGAGCACGACGACGGGGTCGCCACCGTCCGCCGGGATCGCGTACAGGTCGCGGGCGTCCTCGCTCGCGACCGGGTCGGGTTCCGTGGTTTGGAACCGCACCCGCGAGAACAGGATGGTCCGGCCGTCGGGGGACCAGCTCGGCTGCTCGTCCAACCCCCGCCGGTTCACGGTGAGCCGATGCTCGCCCGATCCATCCGCGTTCATCACCCAGATCCCGGTGCTGCCGTCCTCGCTCGTCCGCGAGAACGCGATCCTGGTGCCGTCTGGTGACCAGACGGGGTCCGAGCCAGGGACGAGCCGAAAGGGACCCGACAGGTCCGGGCCCGACACGGTGACGACCGGCTGCATGTCCCTCGGTCGCTGCGTCGTGAAGACGACGCGCGGTTCCTCGGGAGCCGCCGGGGTGCGCTCGGGAGGGGCGACGAGGGCCCGCCACGCGAGCCACGTGCCCCCGACGGCGACGACGAGGGCGATCCCGGCCGCGGCGAACTCACGGCGGCGCCGGCGGCGGCGAGCTCGGCGCTGCGTCTCGGCGAGCTCGCCGGGTCCCGCCGACACATGGAGCACCGCTCGCTCGATCAACCCGCGAACCTCATCCATCCCGGTCCACCCCCGTGCGGGCGCACAGGGCGCGACGGGCCCGGTGGACCCGCCCCCGTACCGAGGCGGGGTCGATGCCGAGGATCTTCCCCGCTTCCTCCGAGCTCAGCCCGACCCAGGCGACGAGCACGAGCGCCTCGAGCTGGCTCCTCGGCAGCGAGCGCAGCAGTCCCAGGAGCTCCTCCCGCTCCTCCGCGATCTCCGCCGGTCCTCGCCCGTCCGCTGGATCCGGACGGTACCGGAGGGCGGTCACCGCCCGGCGCAGCGCGCTCCGCCGCAGGTTGAACGCGATCGTGTACACGTAGGCCGTCGGGTTCTCGGCCGTGCGAATCCGGTCCCAGCGCTCAAGGGCGCGCGCCATCGCCTCCTGCGAGAGGTCCCTCGCCTCCTCGATATCCCGGCAGAGCAGGTACATCGTGCGCAGGAGCCGCTCGTACTCGGCGTGGAAGAACCCCTCGAAGTCCAGGCCCGTGCGCTCGCCCTCGGCCACCGTCGCCTTCACTTTCCCACCGGTGAAGACGCCGACGACCCCGGATCCGTTCGGGCGGGTTCAGTCGTCCTGCTCGAGGTCGAGCTGTTCGAGGGCGAGCTGGAAGGCTTCTTCCGGCGTTTCCGCGGAGGCCGAGACCGTGTCGATCTCCTCGCCCTCGTCGTCGAGG
>FWWL01002668.1_pt1 | contig 14059 bp, 10 predicted proteins | sample 2228331 | NCBI WGS metagenome assembly FWWL01 (sample SAMEA103939775, study PRJEB20133) | metagenome
TCACTTCGTCTTGGTCTACCATTTCGGAGTAACGTATTCCTCCTTTGGTGGGCAGGCGGTGGTGGCTGTGCTGCACGCGATAGGCTTCAATAACCTGGTAGTTGTCTCCTATGCGAATAGGGAAACGGATTTGCAGTACCAAGTTGCAGACCTTGATTTGCTCCACCAAACCTGTAGGAATGTCGGTGTAAGCAGCAGCCTTGTCAATGTACCGCTCAACGCTTTTAAAGAAACTGATTTTGGCACTCATACGTCATCTTTTGTTTGGTGCTCTAATTTGGTTAGTTTTCGCTCCAGCCGAACCAGATAGCCTACGATGCCCAGAAAGATGACGAGAAGGGTGGCCACAACGACGTAGATCTTTCCCGTCTCTCGCATGTAATCGCGGTTGCCTTCGGCAAAAGCGGCGGGCAAATATATGCCCACCATCAGAACAAAGGTAAAAAATGTGCGAGCCATAAAAAATTAAATCTTTTTGCCCATTAGTCTCCAACGAGAAAGGTGAAAAAAATATGGTTTAATCCAGTCCTAAGGCTCTGTCGCGCACGCGTTGGTAACGTATGCGGAGGTCTGCAATCCAGAAACCAAGCAACGCCCAACCTATAATGGCTGGGTAAAACACGGCGCGCATAGTGTTGTCTAAGTCCTGTGATCCAAAAGCAGGGTTGCCCGTAGCACCAGGATGCAGGCTGTCAAACATACGTGGTAGAATATACAGCAGCGGCACCAGCGAGGCAAAGGCAAAGATGTTGTACACAGCCGCTAAGCGTGCGCCTTTCTCAGGGTCACTAAAAGAACTGCGCAAGACAAAATAGGCCACGTAAACGAGTAGGGCCACAGCCGTCATCAATTGCTTGATGTCGTTGCTCCAGGGTTTACCCCAGGTGTAATTGGCCCAGACCATGCCGCTACCTAACCCCAAAAGGCCGAAAAGAATACCTACTTCTGCATAGGCAGCAGCTCGCCTATCCAGCTCCATCTCAGGCCGACGCAGGTATTTAATGCTGTACCACACGGAGGCCAAAAACAGGAACATGAGCACAAACCACATGGGCACGTGGAAATAGGTATTCCGAATAGTTTCGTACAGAATGTTTTGGTAGGGGAATGAAAAGCCCTTTTGCAAATGTACCCCCTCCACCGGGTGGGCTGTCCAGGCCTCGTCCAAGGGTTCTCCTGCGCGTTCCTCAGCCTGGCGCAAGGTCAGTGCTGCAGGCAAAAGAGAGGCTCCGGCCGCCGGATGGTCTACCAAAACATTCAGCAGCACGAAGGATTTGCCTCCTGGCAGGTTCTTAGGCATCTGAAATGCCGCTTCTAGGATGGTGTCGTTGATGACACTGACGCGTTGGGCCATTAGGGCGTACTGGTCGTTGTAATACAGCCATACGCGAATGGGCGCTTCAGCAGGGCGCGTGAAAAAAGTGTTGTAGCCGTAAAAGCGGACGGATACAAGCACCCCTGTCTGGGCTACATCGGGTTCGACGCGCTCAATACCCGACTTCAAAGGCACCAGAAAACCGGCTAAAATAGTGTACACTAAAAGGATAACTGAAGTTATTTTCCACCACATAATCTCTTTTTTTGAAAACTTTGGGCATTGTCTATCAATCGCGCCAGATGTATGGGAATAACACGAAGACTAAGGCAACCAGAATGGCATCTACAGCCAAAAGGTTGCGCACTTCTGGCCAGACGTCCAAAGGCGCGCCTTGGGGCAAAAAAGAAGACGCAGAGAGGCGCAACAGGGTAAGCAACAAGGGAAGCACTACCGGAAAACTCAAAATGGCCACCAGCGTAGCGCTATTGTCTGCCTTGGCAGCAATGGCTGAAATGAAGGTAAAGGCAATGGAAAAGCTCATACTCCCCAAAGCCAAGGTGCCGACAAACAGCCACTGGCGTTCCACAGGACTGCCAGATACCAAGGTGAAAGCAACTGAGGCCAGCCCACCCAGCACTAGAAGAAGCAAGGTGTTGTACAACATCTTGGCTAGCACCAACACCGCAGGGTCTGCCAACTGGTAATAGTACAATTGTCGAGAGCCGCTTTCTCTCACAAAACTCTTCACTACCGCATTGATGGATGCGAACAAGATAATCAGCCACAACAGTGTATTCCAAACAGGAGGTGTGGGCTTGGCAGAAGCCACATAGACCACATAAACCATACTGACCACATACAACACAATGCCACTGAGCGCATAACGCTGGCGAAACTCAAGCACCATCTCCTTGTGAAGTAGCGGCAGCAGACTCTTCCAGTTCATATTCCCTGTCTGGGCGGCATCATTTTAACGGCAAAGGAACAACAAAACGCTGGTCTTGAAAGAGGTAATCCTCGAGAATGCCGTTCTTCGCACGGGCTTTGAAACTGATACGGTATGAAACATTGCGCATTGCTCATAACCCTCACATTATCTGCAGCTTTTCTGGGCATGGTCCCTGTCTGGGCACAGGAAACAGAACTGAAAGACCCCGCCTTCAACTTTGGCATACAGGCAGGCGTTATCACTCCCAGCGCGCTCTTCCGAGTGCGGAATACCGTGCGCGAAGCTGAGGGTGTGCGCTACCAGATTGACCCCAGCACGGGCTTCCAGATAGGAGGTGTGGCCATCTTTAGGCTTTCTAAGCGCTTCCAACTCCACGGCGGCTTTGCACTGCTGCTGCGCAATTACAATTGCTCCGCCCTATACGGTGAAGAGCAATTGAGCGCGCAGCTGAATACGACCATTTATGAAGTGCCGATAGTGCTCACCTACTACCAGCGTCTGAGCAATCGAACGCTGCTCACCTTGGGCACGGGCGTTAATCTGCAGACCTTGCCAAGCGACTTGGCTACCCGCGACGGACACATGCAAGTGATAGCCCTGCACAAGGCCTTTGCCCTGCCCGCTAGCCTGACACTACTGGGCGTGGAGTTCCGGGCAAAGGGCACAGGTGGTTTCTTTGCAGGGCTCTCGTACTGCATTACGCCTTTTCACCTGTACGAAACCGTATTTCTGAGCAAATTCGACGGGCGAGAGCGAGCTTATCCCGTCCCTCACGTAGGCGATTACTTCGGACTTGTCGCGCGCTATTACTTGGACTAATGCGCTTGCATAAAAGCACTTCACCTATGCGCCATTTCCTGGCCCTCCTGTCTATTACTCTTGCCAACTATTTCGCCCTGGCCCAGGCTCCCCCGCTGCCTGCCTATTCATTGAGCCAGCTGTTGTCCGAACGCTGGAGTGTCAGAACAGGGGCAGACCTCATACATCTGGCGGTTAGGCCTTACAGTAGACAAGATGCCGTGGCCTTGGCTCGAAATGCCGACACCACCGCCGCCCTACCCCACCCTATTGACCACTGGATGCTCCAATACGTTTTTGACGACAACAACGAATGGCTGCTCCCTGAGGATAGCCTTCGCCTCAAGCAGTCGAAAAAGCCCATTATCAAGCACTTGTACCGAACCCCTGCCCATCTTTACGAGGTCAATATCCCAGCCTTTCGCCTGCGCGTCAACCCCATATTGCACGCCACCATAGGCCGCGAACGCGGTGATGCCAATCCACTCTTCCTTAACCAGCGCGGCCTCGAAGTGCGCGGCGACGTGGACGGGCGCCTCTTCTTTTACACCGACCTCCTCGAAACCCAAGTGCGCTTTGCTGACTACGTTAACCGATGGGTAGAAACCTATCATTCTATACCCGGAGTAGGTTTTTTCAAACCCTACCGCAGTGAATTTCTCGGCATTGTGGATGCCTACGATTACAACATTGCCCAAGCCGGAGTGGGCTTTCAGCTGTCCCGACATATAGGGGTCCAGTTAGGGCATGGGCGGTTCTTCATTGGCCATGGGCAACGGTCGCTTTTTCTATCTGATGTAGGCAACATCGCCTTCTTCCTGCGCCTGAGCGCTTGCGTATGGAAACTCCATTACCAAACCCTGTTTCTCGAACTCAGCCCCATCTCCACAGCTGTAACGCGCCCGCCCAATAGTCTGCTGCCAAAAAAGTACGCTGCAGCGCACTACCTCAGCTGGAAACCCCGCTACAACCTTGAGTTTGGCTTCTTTGAAGCCACTACATTTAACCGCAGCAGACAATTTGAATGGCAATACCTCAACCCTGTCATCTTATACCGCACGGTAGAAGGCATGCTGGGTAGTCCAGACAATGTACTCATCGGCTTCCAGGCTCGTTGGGATATCGCTCGTTGTCTCAGCCTGTACGGGCAGTTCCTATTGGACGAGTTTTTCTCGCCAGAACTCTTCGGCCGAAATCGCCAAGGCGGATGGTGGGGTAACAAATACGGCGGGCAGTTCGGGCTGAAGTATTTCGATGCGTTTGGCATCCCTTACCTATATCTGCAATTAGAGAGCAATGCGGTACGCCCATATACCTATTCCAGTTTTGACTCGCTCAACAGCCACACCCATTATTCTCTTCCTCTCGCTCATCCTTTGTGGGCCAATTTTCAGGAAGTGATCGCCTTAGTGCGTTATCAGCCACATCCCAAATGGACATTAACCGCTCGCACTCTATGGGCACTAAAAGGCGAAGACCCCGAAGGCCAAAACTGGGGCGGCAATCCGCTCTTAAGCAATGCCTCGCGCGCACGAGACTACGGCAACTACATCGGCCAAGGCATACGCACCCACATACGCCTACATGCCCTCGAGCTCAGCTGGCAATGGAAGCACAACCTTTTTTGGGAGGCACAGCTCCTGTGGCGCAATCAACGCCAGCACAACATTTCTCCTACTCCTCAAACCGACACCTTGTTATATAGTATAGGTGTTCGATGGAACGCCTGGTACCGCATGGCCGACTTCTAAACCCTGCGCAAATGGTTTTCCTTCATCAACCCTCGATTTGAAAGGGTACACATTTTCCGGCAAGGGTTGTGTTCCAAACCAACTGCTCTGTGGCTGCTGCCGCCTGCGCCGCTATCACCGAGGCCGTTTTTTTCAAAAAACTGCCTCGGTGCTTCGGCTCAGCCTTTTCGCGCACCCGCACCCATGGAGATCCGGCTTGGGCTTGAGCATGCGCCCGTCTCGCCCTGGGGCCTTAATAACGGCGTGAGCGGCACCGCAGGGGCGCCGTGCTTGCAGGCGCGGAGGCGGTAGGCTGCTGTTTCGCCATTATTAAGGCCCGAAAGCGGAACGAAAACACGCACGGGGCCAAACAGGAGCCGCGCGCCCAGCCACTACGCCCACAGCAGTGGCTCCGAAGCCGGCAGCCGTTTTTTCACCCCAAAAAACGGAGGCGAGAAAGGCGACGAGAAAGTGGCCGGTTCTACTTTTCACGCGACTGCGCCACTGAAATTTGTCTTCAAAATAGGGGGCCTGCAGACGCTTTGGAAAATGTACCCTTTGCAAACTCTTGATACAAAGCCGCATAAGCGGCTGCGGCCTCCTCTGCTCGGTATTTGCGGGTATTCTCAAAACCCTTCTGAATTAGTCTCTCCCGATATGCGGCGTCATGAATGACGCGCAGTATGCCCTGCCTGATGCTGACAACGCAAAAGGGATTTACGAGACAGGCGCCTTCTGGGCCAGCCACTTCAGGCATGCTGGAAATACAGGAGGTTACCACCGGACGCCCGATTATCTGCGCCTCCAGAATGGGCATGCCAAATCCTTCGAAGGTGGAGGCAAATAACAGGAGGTCGCATTCCTCATAAGCGCGCACCATGTCAGTATCGTCTATGTGGGGCGTGCATTCAAAGGCAATAGCACAGCGCTTTAGCATTCGACGCTCCTCTGGCCCGATGTTCCCCACGATATGCAGCACGCAGGGAATACCCTCCAAGGCCTCGATGTGACGCAGCAGGTTCTTATTGGGCGCTGAGCCGATGTGCAAGATGCGCGGGCACTGTGTGGCAAAGGGCTTGGGCTTGGATTGAAAATGCTGTGGTACGGCGCTGGGAATGACGGTGATTTTCGCAGGGTCGCACCCTGTATGCCGCACAATGTCGGCCTTTGTCGCCTCCGAAACAGCCACTATCTGCCGGCAATGGCTCACCGGCCAACGCAACCACAACCATTTCAGCAGGAAACGCTTCAAAGGGTTAGCATGGCGAACAAAGCCACAATCATGGATAGTAAGCACTGTTCTGCTGCCAGGCAAAAAAAGCGCAGCAAAGTGAATATCGCCGCTCACATGGAACACATCTGCCCGAAGTCGGCGCATTTGAGCGACAATGCGCAGGCGAGACCACAGGCCGCAGCTGTAGGCACACGCCACTACTTTCTGCACCAGCATTCCTTCTCTTCTAACCCAATGTGGCCACATGGCACCAAAAGAGCGCTCTATGCTGTAATGACCACCAGGTATGGGTTTTCGGAAGATGACCTGCACAATAGGACTTTGATAGGCTGACAGGTACTGCCGGACAATGGCCGCGCCATCGAAATCCTCTCGCAATATGGCGGGCGCCCGCTCGCGGACTCGCTGGAGTTTGGCCTTGTCTTCCAAGGCCTCCTTTATGACACGGCGCCAAGCCATGACATGGAGCGGGGCGCACCAGCCCAAGTCGTGCTCTTGTACGTAGTCGGCCAGGCCCACTTGGTCGCTGAGGACTACCGCTGTACCTACCGACAGGGCTTCCAGTACGACTACTGCGAAGTTCTCATTTCGGGAAGGGAGCACCAACAAATCCGATTGGGCCAATAGACCCCATTTGGCTTCGCCTTCCGTCCAGCCAACCCAGTGCAGGTGTCTATCCAGGCCTTTCTCGAAGGCTAATGCCCGAATTTGCCGACCGTATTCGGCGTCGGCATCGCCAGCTATCGTCATTTCCCAATCCAAATGGGTGTCCAAACCGGCCAATACCTCCAGCAGAAAGTCCAGCCCCTTTTTGGGGTCAATGCGCGAAAGGAAAAGCAGGCGGGCAGGCGAGCCTTCTCGTTTGTCTGTAGGGCATATTTCCCCGTCCGGGAGAGGCGCCACATTGGGCAGGCAAAAAAGAGGAGCATCAAGGGCAATGGTCCGCAGTTCTTCGTACTCAAAACGAGAGGTAGCGTGCCAGCGCGCGTGTGATAATAGCCAACGGCCTATTGTGTGCTGAAAGCAACGGCGCCATCTGCTGCGCAAGGTGTATGCCCCCAGCATGCCGTGTGGGCTGAATAGGGTGCGAAAACGACGCCACCGACATACCAGCATGGCTCCCAAAACTACCCAGTTCCACCATGAGTGCACATGCACGACCTCGAAGTACTCGCCCTGTCGCCACAGCGCCCACCACAGGCTTGGGCAAAAATGCCCGTGGTCCCCAGTCCAACGGCGGAAGTACACCACCCGAACACCTTCTATCTCTACTGGCCTGCCGACGGGCACCTGCAGATCTTCTGCGCCATTGGCTGTAGTGGTGAAGGCCCAGACCTCAGCCCCCAGTTCGGCTTGCTTTTCCGCCAAACGGCTCACGGAGAAGGTCGTCCCTCCGTAACAGAAGGCCGGCTTGTACGCAGGGATGACGTGAAGGATGCGCAAGGGATGCAGCGATGATCTTTCCACCATACTTAGTTTTTGGTGTCTTCTCCGAGCGGGATAAGGAGCGTAACGCGCAAACCTGCAATGGAGCCATCGGAGTTTTTCAGGTTTTCCCACTGCGCCCCTGACTGGGCCTTGTCGGAGAGCATCTCTAATCGCCGCTGGGTGAGCATCATGCCTACAGACTTGTGCGAGCGATGGAGGGTATCGGTGCTGCTCAAGCCAGGCCCGTTATCTGTAATCGTTGCTACGAGGATGTCGCCATCAAGCGCAAAATATACCTCGACAAACCCTCCTGAAGTCTTGTTCTGAAGCCCGTGGAGGAGAGCATTTTCAACGAAAGGCTGTACGAGCAAAGGTGGCAAGAGAATGTCTTCCACATCTGCTTCAGGCGTAACGGCTATACGGAAGTCAAAGCGCTCTTGGAAACGCAGTTGCTCAAGAGCGAGATAGTTGTGAAGCATTTCTATTTCCTCGTGCAAGGTATGGCGTCCGTCCACAGCGCTGTGCAAGGCTAACCGCACCAATCGCGCAAAACAGGAGAGGTAGTGGCGGGCTGCGGCAGCATCATTTTCGACAATGAAGTGCTGGATGCTGTTGAGGCAGTTGAAAATAAAGTGCGGGTTCATTTGAGCGCGCAAGGCCGCTAGCTCGAGTTGGCGGATTTTTTCACGCACAGCCGCTTGCTGTCGAGCCTGACGCAAACGCCAGCGATAGCCGAGGGCAATGGTAAAAGCAAGCGCAAAGCCGAGAGACATCCAAAACCAAGCCGTTTGCCACCAGGCAGAGCGAATACGAAATACCCAGAGCGTTGGCGCACTCCACTCTCTGGCACCACTATGAGCCTGTACCTCAAAAGTGTAGTAACCCGGAGCAAGATTCGCCAACAACACTTCGCGTTGGGTGGTCTCTGTAAAGGAGGTATCCGGTGCGCCCAGCAGGCGATACCGATAGCGGATATTTCCCTCAGAGGGATAATGGAGTGAATAAAATCGCAGCAATAAGGTATTTGAGTCGTGGGGGAAAGTCATATCGGGCTGAATAAGTAGGGGGCGATTGTTGACCAGGAGGCGCTCAAGCAAAGGCGCGGGCAAGGGTGAAGGCCGAGGCATCTGGTGCAGGAGAATGCGTACCAAACCCTTATGGGTGGCTATCCAAAGGTAGCCACCTGCCTCAATCACATCGCTCACCTGCTGGGCGGGCAGACCTTCGCGAACGGTAAGCCTATGAACTGATACACCCCCATCGGGCAAGAGGACTACGCGACTGAGGCCACCGTTGGAGCAGATGTAGAGTGCTCCGCTCGCACCCACGCGCAGGCGCATGGTGGTCTCACCGGCCAGCCCATCTGGCTGTTGGAGATGAGTCATCCGCCCGTCAGCACGCCGAATAAGCACCCCTCCACTGCGCAATCCGATGGCCATGTGTCCTCCGGGCATGAAACACACTTGCCGCGGTTGAGCCTTAAGGGCAATGTGATCGAAAGGTGGCGGCATGTATTGCCCATGCTTCCACACTCGGAGACCTTCTCGCGTAATTACCCATACGCGCCCGTCCATATCTTCTACCACGTCAAAAGTACGCGTGTATGGTCGGTTTTCATGTGTTTGATGGCGATAATGTGCCCATCCATCCTCAGGATCAACCTCGAAAAAGCCTTGGCTGCTGGCACACCACAGCCGCCCAGAACGAAGCCCTGCCGAAATACTTTTCGCACCCACCCCGCCCAAATGAGCATGAAGGCGAGCCGATTGCCACACGCCTTTTGCTCCTTGGTAATGCAGCGGAACCGAGCACCATAATCGCTGACGTAGAGGCTCGAAGAACAGAACCTCAACATCGCGCGACTCCAAAGGTGGAGAAGGGATCGGTGCCATACTGAAATTCTCCAAATGAATGGCAGCTAAGGCGGCTGGGCGAAAGCCTGCGAATAACCAACTACTCCCATCAGAGGCCAAACAGGAGACTTCATCAGATGGCAGTCCATGATCTGTATTGAATATCTCCACCCCCGGGTTTTTGCAGTAAAAGACACCCGCATGGTGAGTCGTAGCCCACCATCCCCCAGAGGTATCTATGATCACATCCGTTACGTAGTAGCCGGGTAGCAAGTTCCGACCTTTCCCACGCTTCAGATCTGTCAAAGAGGCAAAATAGTACAACCCAGGGTTAGGGCTGAGATGTACAGAAAGTAGCAATGCACCCTCCTTTGTCTCTGCTAAGCGGCGAGCGTGGAAGCCGAGATATACCTGCCAAACCACAGTATCGGCGCGCAATAAATAATAAGTGCCATTGTAGGCGTGTAGGATCTCACCCGTTCGCAGCCGCCAAAAGCCGCGATGCGTATGGTGCACCCATTTCCGGATAGGGAAAATGGACAGATATTCCAAGCGATGATCTCTGCAAACCGCAAGCGCCAACGGCAACTGCGAAGGCTCGGAAGCCGCTCGATCCGTAACAACAGGCGCCAAAATCCGCCTGCCTATCTCTGCGTATGCAAGAGCCTTGTGTTTGCTGCCTTGCACCACTTGAAAACTACCGTCGGCATAAATGTGCACAAACCCCAATGCATTGTAGGCCAGCCAAAGGCTTCCATCAGTATCGCACTGAATATCCAAGGGCAGTTCATACTGCCGCTGAAAAGGTGCTATACGATCCTGATAAGGAAAGGGATGCACCGTATCACGGAAAACATACCACAAAGAGCCATCTATTCGGCAAAACCAGATGCGCCCTTGAGCATCCTCCACAGGCTTAAATGCCTCCGCCCCTCTCCACATACTGGTATCGGTGGGCGTGATGAAATCATACCCATTAAAGCGACAAAGGCCATTCTCCGTAGCTATCCATACATGCCCATCGCGACTTTGGATAACCTCATAGGTAACGTTGGCAAGTAAACCCTGATTAGTAGTGTACTGCGTCCAGGACACACGTTGCCCGGCAGCTATCCATGGACAGGCAGCCAACATTGCCCAGATACTTATTTTCCAAAAAGTGCTCGTCATGATGCTTCTTGCAAATATATTTGAGCTTGTAAAACCCGAAACATGCCGTTAAAAATTACCTTGATTGACGACGAGCCTATGGCTCGCCACACGCTTAAAAAAATGCTTCACACCTATTGCCCTCAGGTGTCGGTGGTAGGGGAGGCCAGTGGCGTCGTCGAAGGAGTCGCCTTGTTGCGCCAAACTCCTACCGATCTGCTGATGCTGGATATAGAAATGGAAGACGGTACAGGCTTTGACTTGCTCGAGCAAGCGAAACCGCTACCTTGTCAATTGGTGTTCGTTACGGCACACGACGAGTTTGCCGTGCGTGCTTTCCGGTGCAACGCTATAGACTACCTGCTCAAGCCCATCAACCCGCAAGACCTGGTGGCTGCGGTAGAAAAAGCCCACCGAGGCGTAGCATATGACACCATCCATCAGCGCATTGAAACACTCTTAGACACCGTGACCCAAATGCAAACAGACCGCCTCACCCTGCATACCTCCAAAGGACTACTTTTCATCTCGATGGCTGAAATTGTTTGCGTAGAGAGCTACGGCAACTACACTTTCGTGTACTTCAACTCAGGAGAGCGTCATTTGGACATGCGCAACCTCAAGGAATACGAAGAAATCTTGCCACCCTCTGCCTTCGCGCGTACTCATCAGTCTTTCATTGTCCGAATAGCCGCGGTGCGGCAATGGCTCAGAGGAGAGGAAAACGCGCTGGTATTAAGCACTGGCATGCGCGTACCCGTGTCGAGGCGACGGCGCGACGAGTTACAGCGCTTGCTAGCGCCCTAAAACGGCAGTCCATTTGATAGGAAAGGTTTTTTCCAAAACCACGCTTCCGGCGCCCCGGCCTACATTTGCCCGCGTCAAGTCAAGCATTACTTTATCGCTGCTGTTTTATGATCATTAGAAGACTACTTGCTGCAGCCCTTTGGGTAGCCCTCTCTTTTGGGGGGCTCGCCCAAGGCACCAAGACATTTACCATGGCCGAAGCCATCCAACGGGGGCGTTCCACCTTGGCGCCGTCCACCCTTAGGCAACTGCAATGGATACCAGGCACTGAGCAATTCACTTATGCCGCTGGCAACCAGATCATTCGCTTGCGGGCCACAGACCTAAAGGCGGATACCTTGGACGTGCTGAACGGCATCAATGCCGAATTGAAGCGACAGGGAGAAGATCCGCTCAAAGCCTTGCCTTCCCTTAGCTGGATAGATAGCCAGCAGCTGTGGTTCCAGACCCCAGGCAGTGTTTTCACCTACCGCCCAGCCGAAGGAAAGCTGGAGCGCCGCACGTGGTTTTCGAAAGACGCCGCCAACGTTGACATCCATGAAAAAACCCTTCGGGCGGCCTACACCCTCGATAATGGCCTATGGATCAGCATAGGCGGCAAGGAACTCGGCGTGGCTAAAAGTGAGGAGGATGGCATTGTGTACGGCAAAAGCGTTCACCGCGAAGAGTTCGGTATCAACAAGGGTACCTTTTGGAGTCCCTCTGGGCGCTATCTGGCTTTCTACCGCATGGACGAGCGCATGGTTACTCGCTACCCCGTCTATGTGCTCGACTCTATGCCTGCGCAAGCCCGCTATGTGCGCTACCCGTTTGCTGGCGCTATGAGCCACCACGTAACGGTGGGCATCTACGACACTCAAAGCGGCCAAAAGTGGTACCTGAAAACAGGCGAACCCGCCGAACAATACCTGACCAACATCGCCTGGACGCCTGACGACCGCCATGTGCTCATAGCTGTGGTGAACCGCGCCCAAAACCACATGCGGCTCAATATGTACGAAGCCGCCACAGGCAACTTAGTACGTACGCTCTTCGAGGAGACCAACGACAAATGGGTCGAGCCAGAAAATCCGCCGGCATTTGTACCCGGCTCCAACACCGACTTCCTCTGGCAAAGCGAGCGCGACGGCCACAATCACCTCTACCTCTACAACCTCTCTGGCAAGCTCATTCGCCAGGTAAGCAGCGGAAACACACCAGTAACGCGCCTCTTGGGTTTTTCTGCAGATGGCAAGCGCTGCTACTACCAAACCGCTGACGAAAGTGGGCTTAACCGATACAATTGGGCCACCGAACTCTACGCCAATAGCAAGCCGACGCCCATTGACCCCGCTGAGCCTGGCATCCACCAAGCCTTAGTAAGCACCTCCGGAGAATGGGTGCTCGACGTGTTCTCCTCGGCCAGTGTCCCTCGGACGGTGCGTATCGTTTCTGCCCAAAAAGGCCCTGCTCCACGCACCATCTTCGAAGCCCCAAACCCAGTAGCCGAGTACGCGTTAGGGCAAACAAGGCTCGTTTCGTTACGCGCCCCAGAGGGCTTTGCGCTCAACGGGCGCCTCATATTGCCGCCCGACTTCGACTCCCTGAAGCGCTACCCTGCCCTCGTTTACGTTTACAACGGCCCACACGTCCAACTGGTAACTAACTCTTGGCTCTACGGCGCAGAACTCTGGATGCACCGACTGGCCCAGGAGGGCTTCATCCTCTTCACACTTGACGGACGCGGCTCGGCTTACCGCGGCTATGCTTTCGAAAGTGCTATCTTCCGCCGCTTAGGCGATGCAGAAGTAGAAGACCAACTCACCGGCGTGCGCTACCTCAAAAGCCTGCCTTACGTGGACACCACCCGCATGGGTGTGTACGGCTGGAGCTACGGCGGCTTCATGGCCACCTCTCTCATGACAAGGCCAGAGGCTGCAGGCACCTTCCGGTGTGGCATCGCCGGTGGCCCAGTGCTCGATTGGCGCATGTACGAGATCATGTACACGGAGCGCTACATGGACACACCGCAGGAAAACCCACAAGGCTACGAGCGCAGCAGCCTGTTCAACTATATCGAGAACCTGAAAGACCGCCTCCTCATCATTCACGGCTCTTCCGATGACATTGTCTTACTGCAGCACTCCCTCCGCTATGTGCGCGAATGCGTTCGCCGCAACAAGCCCATTGACTTCTTTGTCTATCCTGAGCACGGGCACAATGTCATTGGCTCCGATCGCGTCCATCTATTTGAAAAAATCGAGCGCTTCCTCGTCGAAAACCTGCGTTGAACATTGCAGCCCATATCCCTACATTTAGCCAGCAAAACCTTGTAGTGGCCATGCTGTTGTGGCAAAACGCTTCAACACCTGAAATACTATTCGCACCATGCCAGCCCTCTCCTCGGCATCTACGGCAAAACCAGAACATGACTTCCGACCTGTGCTGACCTTGGAGCTCATTACACCGGCCGATGACGCCCGCCCAGTCTTTATTACGGGTAACTTCAACGGTTGGGCTGTCCGAGACGAGCGATACCGTATGACGCGTATTGCGGAAGGGCGCTATTGCTATATCTTCCAAGAAGTGCCAGACTTGGGCAATGAACCCTTCGAGTACAAGTACGTAAAAGGCGGTTGGGAAAGCGAAGAACTCAACAGTGATGGCCTCTCCCGCATGAACCGCCGGCTGGAAGTGCCTAAAGGCAAGGTAATTGATACCGTACCGCGGTGGAAATCGCACGCTGACTGGTACGACCCTAAGTACTATCCCGATATCCAGGTCATCTCCAAACGCTTCAACCTGCCCCAACTG
>FWWL01007900.1_pt1 | contig 14059 bp, 11 predicted proteins | sample 2228331 | NCBI WGS metagenome assembly FWWL01 (sample SAMEA103939775, study PRJEB20133) | metagenome
TCTTGGTCAACTGACGCACCTCCTGGCCTGCGGCGTCCATGAGGAAGAGGTCGTGGTCACCCAAACGCCAGGAGGTGAAGGCGATCCAGCGGCCGTCGGGCGACCAGGCCGGGGCGAAATCCCCCTCGGGGACATCCGCGGTGAGGTTGACGGCCTCCCCACCTTCCGCAGGCATGACGAAGATGTCGGCGTCCCCCGCCCTCGTGGAGACGAAGGCGAGGCGCTTCCCGTCGGGCGACCAGGCCGGCTGGCCGTCAAAGGCCGGGTTGTGGGTGAGGCGCACGAGCGCCCCTTTCTCCAGGTCCAGGCGGTACAGTTCCCAGTTCCCATCGCGGTTGGAACGGAAGGCGATGGCCTTTCCGTCGGGCGACCAGGCCGGGTCCCGCTCCTCGGCCGGGTCGGAGGTCAGGCGGCGGAGGTCGCTCCCGTCGGCCGCCACGTGGTAGAGGTCCCAGTTGCCCTGCCAGTTGGCGGCGAAGGCGATGCGGCCCAGCCTCGCGGCCTGGGCGGAGGGGGCATGGGAGGCCAGTAGGACCCCCAACACCACCGCCAGGAATGCGGCCACCCACCCCTTAGGTGACCTCGCCTCATCCTTCGCCCCTTTTCCCCTCTCCGGGCCGGAGGGGGGAAAGGGGCTGGGAGATAGGGGTGAGGTCTTGCAGCCATGTCTCCTGGGCGACGCACGCCTCGCCCCTCCTGGACCCTGCACCACCTGCTTGCTCAACTTCCCTCCCTGTGCTATACTTTCCCTCGGTCGGTCAATCCAGAATGCCCTGGGTCCGCCCGGTGTCGGCCCTCGGCCTGCCAGGTCCGCCATGTACTCGGTCAGGAGGGACACTATGCCCGCGATCCCGGCCTTCATGCTGAAGAAGTTGTACGTCAAAGGCAGCCTCAGCAACGTGGAAGGCGGTTTCCAGTTGAGCCTCAAGAACACCCTTGCCCCCGGCACCATCGTGGGGTTCAAGCCCCTCGTGGTGGACGGCCAGGAATATCCCCCCGAACGCATCACCGTGACCAGCGGGGGCAAGACCGTCTCAGCCCACGAGATCGGCCCCGACCGCCCCTACCCCTTCCCCGTGGGAGGCACGGCAACCGTGCACGTCTCCGGCGACCCCTTGCCGGCTGGGGAACACTCCCTGAGCATTGCCGTGGAAACCCGCGAGGTGGGGGAACTGAAGATAGAGGTCAGCGACTCCCTCTCGTGAAGGGACGGTTCCCCATTCGCCCCTACAACCGGGTTCGGCCACCCCGTCCCTTATCTCCCGGTCCCCTTCCCTTCCCGCATCGGGAAGGGAAGGGAAGCCCGCTACAGGCGGACAGAGGTGGGGTGGGGTCGGCGCCATCCTCCCCTCACGCGCCGGCCACCACCCGGTTCTTGCCCTGGCGTTTGGCCGTGTAGAGGGCCTCATCGGCAGCCCGGACCAGGGCGTTGCGGTCCGAGACGGGGGGATGGGAGGCCACCCCTACGCTGACCGTCACCTGGATGGATCCCTCCTCGCTGGCGAAGGGGTAGGTCTCCACAGTCCGACGGATCCGCTCCGCCACGGTGATGGCCCCCTGGATGTCCGTCTCCGGCAGGATGATGGTGAATTCGTCCCCCCCGTAGCGGGCCACGATGTCCACATCCCGCACCGTCCGCACGAGGAGGGCCGCCAGGTCCCGCAGGACGGCATCTCCCTGGAGGTGGCCGTAGGTATCGTTGATCTTCTTGAAATCGTCCGCCTCCAGCATGAGCAGGGAGAGGGGCTTGTGGTACCGCTCGGCCCGCAGCCATTCTTCCGTCAGGCGCTCGTGGAAGTGGCGGTGGTTGTAGACCCCCGTCAGGCCGTCGGTGATGGCCAAAGTGCTCATCCTGCGGTACAGGGAAGCGGTGACCAGGGCAGGGGCGGCCTGGTCGGCCAGGAGGCGGAGAAGTTCCCAGTTCTGCTCGTTCCAGCCGCCGGCCTCGGGCAGGAGGCCCTCCACCACGATGACGCCCACCGTGCGTCCTTCCACGTTCAAGGGCATGCCCACCACGGTGCCCGCGCCCCCTTCCTCCGGGGGTTTCACCTGGTCCACGCTGCGGGGGAAAGGCTTTCCGCTGAGCATCACCCGGCGGATGAGCGCGGCGTGGCGCTCCGCCCCTACCTGGGCCGGGGTGCCCGTGACCAGGCCTCGCATCGTCCCCATGTAGACCGACTGCTCTCTCTCGTGCTCATAGAAGATGTAGACCCGCTCCGCGCCGATGAAGTCCAGGCTCAGGCGGCGGATCAGTTCGTGCACCCGGTCCCAGTCCAGCGTGGCGTGCAACTGGCCGCTGAAGAAGGCCACCGTGCTCACCCGCTGGAGGCGGTGCTCCAGGGATTGCTCCCTGCCCCGTGCCGACTCCGTGCCCGACAGGGCACTGGCGTAACTGCGCATGCGGTTGTAGAGGCTCAGGTTGTAGAGCGCAGCGGCGATCTCCCGGGCCGTCATGGTCAGGAGTTCCTCGTCCACCTGGCCCAGGACCCGGGGTGAGAACCGGTGCACCACCAGGACGCCGATGGACCGCTGGTCCGCGATGAGGGGCAGGGCTGCCTGGATGGGCAGGTCTTTCCCCAGGGTCTGCACCCGGAGGACGGGCGGAGGTGCCCCCTGGTCCCGGTGGAAGAAGGGCTGTTGGCCCGCCAGCACCTCCTCGGGAATCCCCTCCAGTTCTGTGGGCATGGCCACCGAGAGCGCCTCCCCTTCCTCCAGGCCCAGGCCCATGGAGACCGTGAGCTGCCACCCCCGGGTCCACAGGGCCCGCTGGAAGATGGAAAACGCCTCCACCTCCGCCACGCGGACCAGGGCCTCGCGGATCGCGCCGTGTACCTCGTCAGGGGTCAACTGGCCCCGCAACTGGTGCCCCACCGTGAGGAGGTTGGACATCAGGCGCACCCGCTCTTTCAATTGGGCATTGGCCTCAGCGAGTTGTTGCGCGGCCTGCCGGAGGCGGTCAGCGAGGGTTTTCTTGTCCAGGAGGAGGCGGATGCGGGTCAACAGTTCCAGGCGGTCAAAGGGTTTGCTCAGGAAGTCGTCCGCCCCGGCCCGCAGGCCCTGGACCCGGTCCCTCACCTCCGAAAGGGCCGTGACCATGACGATGGGGATGTCGGCCGTCGCAGGGTCCTGTTTCAACCGCTCGCACAGTTCAAACCCGCTCATGCCCGGCATCATGATGTCCAGGAGGATGAGGTCGGGGGCCTTCTGAGCGATCACCCTCTGGGCTTCGGCCGCGTCGGCGGCTTCCAACACCTGATAGCCCGCTCCGTGGAGGACGGCGCGCAGGAGACGGCGTGTGGCCACACTGTCGTCCACGATGAGGATGCGCTGGTCCGCCGGGTTAAAGGTGCCCTGGCCCACGATGGGCCCCGGCAGGGTCTGATCTGGCTCCCCCGCTGGCTCCTGGGGGCCAGCAGCGCGGTTCTGGAGGTCCATCTTACTTCTTCTCGCTCCCTTCGTCCTTCAGGGCCACGCTCAGGACCCAACTGACAGCGCTCACCACCAACGCGCCCAGGAGGGCCGCGCCGAACCCCTCCACGCGGAAAGGCAGCCCCAGGAGTTCCGTCACCCACCCTGTAAGCCACAGGAGGACGGCGTTGATGACGAAGGTGAAGAGGCCCAGGGTCAGAAGGATGAGGGGGCAGGTCAAGAAGCGCAGGATGGGACCGATACAGGCGTTCACCAGGCCGAAGACCAGGGCAACCATGGCCAGGGTGCCCAGGCTTTCGGGCGCTTCCAGGCCCGGCACCAGGCGTGCTGCCACGTAGAGGGCGATGCCGTTGATGATCCACCGCAGCAGGAAGTTCCTCATGATGTTCTCGCTCCTTGGGCCAAAGCCCTGTCTTGCCTGGCCTCCTGGCCCTCTGGGGTCAAGTGATCAGTCTCCTCCCACAGCCAGGTCTCCGAAGCGGGCGGCCTCTGGGCCGCGGTACCGGCCCAGAAAGGCCACTTCCCGGGAAAAGCGGACCTGGGCCAGGGCGCCCTGCATGTCTCCGCTCAGGGCACCGCCCTTAAAGGGCCGGGCCTTTCCGCCCCTTACATCATACCCCAAACGGATTTCCCCGACAAATTCGCCCGTGATGGGGTCCGGGTCCATAGAGGCGAAGGAGACGATGTGGAAGAGCGGTCCCTCCCCCAGGAGGTCTTCCAGGGGGGCCGTCCCGGCGGGGATGCAGAGGTTGCCGAAAGCCCCTGTGGCTGGGAGGCCCAGGTACTGGGCATAGCGGTAATCAGCCCAGAACTGGCGGCACACTCCGTCCTCCACCAGAAGGGTCCGTTGGCCCGGGATGCCGTCCTCGTCAAAGGGGGCGCTTTCCACACCCCAGGGAAGGGTGGCATCGGCCACCAGGGTGAGGGGGTCGCCCCGGAGGGGGCGGTCGCCGTAGATAGGCTGGCCCAGTTCCCAGCGGGTACTTCATGGCCCCGGAACTGGCGTGCCGCAGGTGGACCAGGAGGTCCACCAGGGCCTGGCCGCTCACCACGACGGGCCCCCGGCGGGTGGGCGGGGGCCCTGCGCCCAGGCTGTCCCGCGCCCAAGCGGCGAACCGGGCCACCTCAACGGGGAGGTCCAGGTCCTTCAAGGTGCGCCGGCGCAGGGCAGCGTAGTATTCCGATTCGTCGTGCCCATCGGCGGAGAGGATGACCACTTCTATGAAGAGTTCGGCGTCCCGCGCCCGGACCTCTACGCCCTGGCTGTTGGTCAGGTGGGTCTCCGTCAGGTCCACGTAGAACTCGGCACTGCTGGGACCGGCATGAGCCTCCCGCGCCAGTTGTGCGAGCATCTGGCCGGCCAGGTCTTCCAGGACCTCCTGGGGATGGCCCACAAGGTCTGGGTCCCACACCTGCACCTGGGGGTATGGGGCGGGCCCGGGAAGGGTGTAGGGCGGGTTGCAGGCCAGCCCCGCGGCGAAGAGGGCCTCGTCCAGTTTGGCCTGGGCCGCGGAAGGGCTGTCGTCGGGCAGGAGGGTGAAAGAGGAGAACCCCCGCAGGGGCTCGCCCCCGGGCCCGCGGAGGTCGCGGTGCACCTTGGCGATGGCCCGCACCGTCTCCACGGTGCGGCGGCTCTCCACGGCATCCCGCACCAAGTACAGTTCGTGGGACCGCCGGTGCACCGTGCGCACCGACCAATCGTGCACGTCCCCATGGCCCCGCACCAGGGCGATGGCTTTCCGGTGAATGTCTTCCATGTCAGCAGTCTCCCTGGGACCAGGATAAGGCCCCATCAGAAATGCTCAACCGCACCTCTCCCCTACCCCCGGCCCTCTTCCCTTCTCCGAACGGAGAGGGGGAAGGGGATGTGGTTCCACCACACCTCCGGTGCTCCCCATGTCAGCCACTCCGCAGGGCACGCTTGCCGCCGTGCTACAACGCCCGGGACTGGCCCAAGGCTCACCCCAGGCGGGCCCGGAAGCGGAGGTGGGGCCCGCCGTCGGAGACGGGGACGAACTCCTTGTGCCCCTTGCCGCACCATCCACCCGAGAGGACGAAGTCGTCCCCCACCATGCAGATGCTCTGGAGGACGTCCGGGACATAGCCGGTGATGCCCACCGGGGAGAAGAGGCGGCCGGTGAACTTCCCGCCGACGATCTCGCGACCCAGATGGGCCGTCACCTGGAGGCCCCAGTTCTTGGGGTCCTCCATGCCGCTGGAGATGTGGTCCAAGTAGATCCCCCGGTCCACCGACTGGAGGATGGCCTCCACCGGGGTCTCGCCCCGGGCGAAGTAGGTGTTGGACATGCGAGGGTAGGCCTTGCGGGAGAAGGCCTCCCGGCGGCCGTTAGCCGTGCGGACGACGGCGAGATGCGTGGCGCTGTAGAGATCGGTGAGGCCCTGCTCAAAAACCCCCTCGCGGATGATGTAGATAGGCCGGGCCAGGTGGCCTTCGTCGTCCACAAAATAGGAGCCGTAGGCCCCTTCCACTGTGGGGTCGTCCAGGATGCTCACCAGGGGCGAGGCTACCTGCTTCCCCACGTACTGGGCCGCCCGGGCGCGCCCCTTGAGGAACATGTCCATCTCCACGCCGTGGCCGAAGGCTTCGTGGGCGATGGTGCCGGCCACGGAGGGGCTGGCGACGCAGTCGTAGTAGCCGGGCTCCACCCGCTCGGCCCCCAGGAGGGCCACAGCGACATCCCGCAACTCCGCCACCTTCTCCTCCGAGACGTGGGCGAGTTCCAGGCCCCCTGTGCCGTCCCTGGTATGCCAGTGGTAGGCGGTCTCACCGTCCTCGTGGACCACCAGCATGAGGAAGTAGCGGAGGCGGTGGACCTCCTGGGTGAGGAGGCGGCAGCGGTTGGCGAAGAGTTTTCGCTCGCGGGACTCCAGGAGGCGCACCTCGGCGTTGAGGACGCGCCGGTCCAGGGCGGCGAGGCGCGCGTGCTCCTCCTGGCACCGGGCGAACTTCTCGTGCAAGGGCACGGTCCTGGGGTCCACCTGGACTGGGGTGGTGAACTCCGCGATCAGAGGCTCGCCGGGGTCCACCGCCAGGCCGCCGGGGGAGACGCGCACCGTCCGCAGGAACTCCCGGGCCTCCCGCCACAGGCGGTCCCGGTCCAGGGCGGTGGTTGCCCACTCCTCCATGTGGTCGCCGCACCACGCCGTGAGGACCACCCCCTGGCGCGGGTCGGCCGGTTCCACCAGCCGTTCTCGGTGGTTGATGCGGATGGTGAGCCCCTCCGACGAGGCAACCAGGATGGAGGCGTAGGGCACGCGCCGCTCCATCTCCGCCACGATCTCCGGGAGGGACGCCTTGAGCGCCTCCCAGTCCACGCCGTTCGGGCCTTTCGTCATCTGACCCTCCTCAACAACACATCGCCCTCGCGCTTCCCCCTCGGAGCAAGCCCCATGCCGGCCCCTGCGGGTGTGGATGCAAGAGCCACGAAGCGCGAAGGGCCAGGGACCTCATCCCATCTCCTCGTTCCGAGGTGCGGGGGCTGGCTCCTGCAACATGCGCATTCCCAGCACCCCCGCCAGCACCGTCAGGCTGCCGCAGAAGACGTAGATGGGCCGGATGCCCACCAGGTCGCCCAGGAGGCCCGCGCCAGCCATGGAGAGGACGTTGGCCAGGCGCATCAGGGCCCCCAGCGCGGCGTTCACCCGGCCCAACTTCACGTTGGGCACCGTCCGCTGCAAGATGGTGTAGAGGCCCGAGAGCATGGGCGTCAGGGCAAGCCCGTAGATGCCGTTCAGGACCAAGATGTAGGCGAAGGTCGGGGAGAGGGCCAGCGCCACCGTGACCACCCCCAGGATGAGGAGCCCCCCGCTGACCAGCCCTCTGTGGGAAAAGCGGCTGGCCAGGTTCCCCACCACCGCGCCGCCCAGGAGCATCCCAATCCCCTGGCTGGAATCCACGATGCCGATCCCCTCGGCGCCGACGCCGAAGTACCGCTTGAGGAAGGGGATCCACAGGACGTTCACTGCCCCGATCCCCAGGTAGAAGACGGTGCCGATGGCCAGGAGGGCCAGCACCGTGGGGCTCTGAACCATGAAGGCGATCCCTTCCCGGAACTGGCGGCCCACTGCCCGCAGGCCCTTGGCCGCGGCCTCCCGCACCTGGGGCACTCGGATGGCCCACAGGGCCAAGGCGGAGACCAAAAAAGAGAGGCTATCGGCCACGAAGGCCGCCCGCGCCCCGACGTAGCCGATGAAGAACCCAGCCGAGGCCGAGCCGACGATGAGGGCCAGGGTTTGCGTCGTCTGGGAGAGGGCGTTGGCCGGGAGGAGGTCCTCCTCGTCCACCAGGAGGGGGATGACCGCGTTCTTCGCCGGCAGAGCGAAGACCGAGACCGCCGACACCAGGAACCCCACCACCCAGTAGATCCAGATCTCGTGGGCCTCCCGCACCAGGATGCAGAAGAGGACCAGGACAGCCCTCAGGAGGTCGCACGCGATCATGGTGCGCCGGCGGTCCCACCGATCCACGAAGACGCCGGCCACCGGGCCGATGAGGAGGACGGGCAAGGTCACAACGGCGGAGGTGATCCCCATCGCCTTGGTGGAGCCGGTGAGGTCGTTGACGGTGATGAGGAGGGCCAGCCAGTAGAAGGCGTCGCCGATCTGCGAGACCAACTGCCCCATCCACAGAAGGCGGAAGTCCCGCCGGGCGAGCACAGTGAGGAAGTTGGCCTGCGGCTTCCTGAGCGTGCCTTCCGCTGCCGAGTCCGATCCCCCCATCTCATCCCTCCTCCCACGTCGGGGGCCGCCGGGTCAGGTCCAGGCGCATGTGGACCAGGGTGCGCAGATGCTGGAAGCCCAGGCCTTCCAGCGCGTCCCGCACGGCGGCCTGTTCCATGGGGAACTGGGCTTCCACACGGAGACGTCCCCCCTTGGGCAACAGGGCCAACCCCTCCCGTAGGAGGGGGCGTTCCACCTGGCCGCGCGCCTCCGGGGCCACCAGGACCCCCAAGTTGGCCTGCCCTGCAGGCCGGTCCACGCGCAGGTGGAGCCGCGCCAGGAGCGCCCTCCCCTGGAAGGCCCCCAGGGTGTGCGTCTCTCTGCCGCTGAGCCACCGCGAAAGGGAGACCCACCAGCCAGGGAGAGGGGAGCGCCGGAACTGATGGGGGCGCAGAGGGCGCTCCCACTGCATGAGGGGCGGCACTGCGGCGCGGGCCAGATCCCATTCGGCCGGCCATTCCCTCGGCTGGATAGGCCGCACCACCAGTTCAGACTCCCCCTCTTGGCCTCCCAGGGCCGGGAGAGGGATGGGCAACGTCCCTTCCCAAGCCATGAAGGTCTCCCCGCCCAGGGCCTCAAACCCCAGGCTGCGGTAGAGGGCCAGAGCAGCCTCGTTATCGTGCCGCACCTGGAGAAGCGCCCACGTCCCTCCCTGGCGACGGGCTTCGGCGAGGGCGAGGGCCATGAGCCGCCGGGCGATCCCCCGGCGGCGGTAGGGAGCATCCACCGCCACGTTGCTGATCTGCCAGCGGTCCTCGGCCGGGGTCAGGGGGTTGAGGCTCACGTTGCCCACCACGCGGCCCCCCTCCTCCCAGACGTAGCCGCCGAAGGCTTCCCACAACTCACCGCCGGTGAAAGAGACGACGGCTCCCAGCACGAGGCCGATGTAACTGATGGCCCGCATCTCCTGCAGGACGCGCCGGCCCTCCTCGTCCATGTCATCGCCGAAGGCGGCCTCAATCAGGTCCGCAACCTGCCCCAGGTCCCGGCTGGGGTCCAGGGGCCTGGGACCGCTCCTGGCCTGGTCCACCTTCACCTGTTCTCCGACGAGCATCCCTGTCGCTCCGGGTCGCCCTCTGCCCCGCAGGCGGAGAAACCCACCTCACCCTTGCCCCCTGCAGGATCCCATACCCTCAAGAACCTGCGGCGTGCGGTAGGCCACGCTAAAAGCGTGACCTACGACTACCCCTTGGCCTGCTTCTCCCGCTCTATGTACCACTTGCGGTAGTACTCCAGGTACTCGCCGCTCTTGATCTTGCGCCACCACCACTCGTTGTCCACGTACCAGCGGACCGTCTTTTCCAGCGCTTCTTCAAAAGTGTGGCGGGGCCGCCAGCCCAAGGCCATGATCTTGGAGCAATCCAGCGCATAGCGGCGGTCATGGCCAGGGCGGTCCGTCACGTGCCGGATGAGGGATTCCGGCTTCCCCAAGAGGCGCAGGATCAGGCGGGCCATGTCTATGTTGCGGGTCTCCACCCCGCTCCCCAGGTTGTAGACCTCCCCCGGCACGCCCCGGTGGAGGACCAGGTCTATCCCTTCGCAGTGGTCCAGGACGTACTGGTAGTCCCGCATCTGGAGGCCATCGCCGTAGAGAGGGAGTTCCAGGTCGTCTATGGCGTTGGTGATGAAGAGGGGGACGACCTTCTCCGGGTACTGGTAGGGCCCGATGTTGTTGGAGCCGCGGGTCACCGTGGTGGGGACGCCATAGGTGACGTGGTAGGCCGCCACCAGGTGCTCGGCGCCAGCCTTGCTCGCGGCGTAGGGGCTGCGGGGCCGCAGGGGGTCGTCTTCCTTAGAGCGCCCCTCCAGCACCTCGCCGTAGACCTCATCGGTGCTGACCTGGTGGTAGCGCACACCTCCGTAGCGGCGTGCCGCCTCCAGGAGGACGTAGGTCCCGTAGACATCCGTCTTGATAAAGGCGTCGGCTTCCATGATGGACCGGTCCACGTGGGTCTCGGCAGCGAAGTTCACGATGGTGTCAATCTCGTGGGCGCGCATGACCCGGTCCACCGCCTCCGCGTCGCAGATGTCGCCCCAGACGAACGTATAGCGGGGATTCCCCTCCAGGTCCCGTAGGTTGTCCAGGTTCCCGGCGTAGGTCAGTTTGTCCAACACCACCACGCGGTAGTCCGGGTACTTCTCCAGGATGTAGCGGGTGAAGTTGGAACCGATGAAGCCAGCGCCTCCGGTGATGAGCAGGTTCCTCACGTCCGATCCCTCCATCCCCTCTGTCGCGAAAGAAAGGGTTGCATAGTGCATCGGCTGTTCGCCAGATCACGACCGCTGTAGGGGCGATCCAGGCAACCTCACGGTTCGCGCCCGGGCAGCCAGGCGAGGAGCAGCCGCCGGGCCGGGCCCGGGAGCAGTTCCAAGAACGCTTCCATCTCCTCAGCGTCCAGTGCGCGCAGCGCGAGCAGGGCCACGGCGAAGACCGCCAGGGCCGCAGGCGTGGTGATCAGGAAGTGGACCCCACGCCCCAGGACGAACACGAGGGCCATTCCGACGGCGGCGAGGCCCACCTTGGCCAGGGGCCAGGCGAGCCTCCGCCAGGGAAGGTACCTGGCCGAGAACCCAAGCCCCAGGACGAGGAAGGTCCCCTCCGCGGCGAGGATGGACCAGCACACCCCCAGCGGTCCCCAGGTCTCCACTGTGGCCAGGACCACCGCATACCCCGCGCCCAGCCCCAGCGCGAGCCCCAGCGCCTCCAGGTACTGCCTACCCACCGCTGTGAGGGCCGTGCCAATGAGGAAGTTGGGGAAGGTGAAGACCACGGCCCACCCCAGGAGCCGCAGGATGTCGGCCGATTCCCTCAGGCTCTCCCCCAGGAGGATGTCCACGATAGGCTCCGCCAGGAAGGAGAGGCAGACGGCCAGAGGCAGGCTCAGGAGGATGAAGACCTTCAGCGATTTGCCGAAAGCGCTGGCAAAACGGGCCGGGGAACGCGCCGCCCGGTGCGAGAGGACGGGCAAGATGGACCCCACCATGGACATGGGGATGATGCGCATTTGCTCCACCACCCGCAGGGGACCGTAGAGGATGCCCGCAGCAGCGTCCCCCTGCCACGTCGCCAGGAGGACCACTCCTCCCCGCCAGATGTACCGGCGCAGGAGGAGCGAGAGGCCCACGGGGAACGACTCCCGGAAGAGCCGCGCCATGCCCCGCACGTCCGTTGAGAAGCCCAGACGGGCAAAGCGGCGCGCCGTCAGCCACCACCCCAGGAAGAAGCGCGCCACGTTCGCCGCAAGGGTCGCCGCGAACACCCCCATCAGCCCCAAGTTCAGGAGGATGGCCCCCACCGTCAGGACGAGGATGAGCACCTGGGCCAGCGTCACCACCGCCGCCTGGTACTCCATCTGCTGGTAGGCCCGGAAGACGGAGTTGAACAGTTCCGTCAGGTTGAACACGAGTTGGCTCACGGCGTAGACCCAGATGGCGGCCCGCACCTCCGGCACCATCCCCTGATCCCTCGTGTTGAAGAGGACGATGCCCATCACCATGCCCGAGAGAAGCATCCGCAAGGTCCAGGCCATGGCCAGGTGCTCCCCCGTGCGCTCTGGCTCCTGGGCCACCTCCCGCACCAGGATCTTGGAGAGGCCCATCTCCGAGAGGACGACGAAGATCTCGCAGAAGGAGATGACGTAGCCGTAGCGCCCGAACCCAGCCTTGCCCAGGTAGCGCGCCAGAATGGCCACGACAACGAGGCTCACACCGCTGGTCAGCACGTTGGCGTAGAAGAGCAAGGCCGAGTTGAGGGCAATCCGCTTCGCCCTGGTGCTCACCGAACCCCCCAAGCAGATTCACCACGAGGCACAGAGACCCCGGAGAGAAATAGGAAAGCCCCTTTCTCTGCGTCCCCCGTATCCTCTGTGGTTTTCCCCTAGGTGTGGAAGTATGGGATGACGTACCCCACCAGGCAGACCAGGTTCAGCACGATGAAGGCAGCCACGAAGGCTACGGCCCCCCGTCGGGCCCACGCGTCGGGGACCCAGGCCCGCCACCCCAAGGCGAACGAGGCCGCGGCCGGGAAGAGGGCCGGCAGCAGGTAGCGCCCCTGGGGCTGCCACTCCCGGACGAGCATGGGCAGCAGGTTCTGCAGGGCCGCCAGGAGGAGCTCCAGAGCCAGCCAGGCGTACGCCCAGCGCTGCCACGGCTCTCCGCCCCCCCGCACCCACCAACGGACCCAGCCTGCCGCAGCCACCAGGGTGGCCAGGCTCAAGAGCAGGTACCACCCGGCCGAGAGGGGCACCGTCAGCCACCCAAAGTTACCCCAAAACCCCGCAAAGGTCAAAACGGCGTAGAGGGCAAGCCGCACCCAAGCCACCCTGTCCCGGGCCAGGGCCCTCGGCAGGGCCGAAATCCAGCCGGCCCATTGCTCCAGTCTCCGCAGCGCGCCCGGCCCTATCCACAGGCGCAGGGCCCGGAGCCCCTGCCCCCATCGGACGGCGAGAGAGGCGCCCAACCTCGCCGCTTCTTCCGCCCCGCCGTTCCGGAGGAGGTCCGCCGCCTTGCCTTCCGCACGGAGGGCCGCGTCGTCAAAGTAGAGGCGGCCTTGTTCCGCAGGGTCTTCCCCTGTGCCGGGCGCGAGGACCGCTTTGACCACCTGCGCCTCCGGCGACACCGGGCAACGCACCTCCACCCTCTGCCAGGCCTCCCCCACCCGGAAAGCCGCGAGGCACTTCTCCCCCCGGTCCGGGATGAGGGCCAGCCGCCCGACCGCCGGTCCCTCGGGGCTCCGTGCGAAGGCGGTGAAGACCGCCGTCCGCCCTGCCAGGGGCGCGGCGGGGAGAGCCTGGACCAGCCGCTCCACGGCCGTGGGACTGTCGTCCACGGCCTGGAAGCCGTAGCGTCCCCCGTGGGCCGCGGCCCGCACCCGTCCCTGGAAGCCCGGCAACGCCCCGTCCAGCCAGGCCGCTGGCTCCGGCCCCGGCACCTGCAGGAGGAGCCAGACCGCCAGCGCGGCCCCGGCCATCCTCACGGCCCAGCGTCCAAGGGCGCGCCAGGGCACTTCCCCGCGCCCTTGGGCCCGCCGATGGCGCCAGAGAGCCGTGAGAAGCACGAGGACCGTCAGGGGGAGGAGGAAGGCCGCCGTCTTCTTGACCCACAGGCCAGCCAGAGCGGAAGGGACCAGGACGGCGAGGACCTCCGGCCGCAGGCCCTTCCTCGCCAGGCGCACCAGGGCCCAGGCGTGAGCCGCCCCCACCAGGGCCGCAGCCACGTCGTTGTTGACGGCCATCCCCATGTAGGCCGCCATGGGGAGGAGCCCGGCGAAGGCCGTCGTCGCCGAGGGCAGGAAGGCATCCCCAGGGGCAAGTTCCCGCGCGGCGGCCCAGGTCAGGGCCACTGTCAGGCCGAAGAGGAGGAGGGAGTAGGCGCGCCCCAGGCGTGCCTGCCCATCCACGTCGGGTGCGAGGCGCAGGAGGAACGCCAGGGGCAGGTAGTAGGCCACGGGCTCGTCGCCCACCTGGCGACCGGAGCGCGCCAGGAAGGGGTCGTCGACGAGGCGGGCCGGCAGCGGCTCCGGCCAGGGAGCCCGCACCAGGGTCCAGAACCTATGGCGCGCAAGCGAATCCAGGAGGGCCCGCTCCAGGGCCGGGTCCCGGTCGTGCCGGTGGAGGGGACCTCCCCACCGCGCCAAGAGCGCGGCCTGCTCAAAGTGGCCCGGCTCGTCCGGGGCCTGCCAGAGGGGGACGGCCAGGGCATAGGCCAGACCCACAGCCAGGGAGCACCCCACGAGCAAGAGGGGCCACACCCGGCTCCTGGGGGGAAGATCCACCATTGCCGCCAGGGGGTCCATCCTCAGGCGGTGCGGGGCGCGGCACCGCCCCCAGGAGCCGCCAGGCGCTCCGCGACCAGGGCGCCCACCACTCCCACGAACAGGCCCACCACCGCC
>FWWL01007901.1_pt1 | contig 14056 bp, 13 predicted proteins | sample 2228331 | NCBI WGS metagenome assembly FWWL01 (sample SAMEA103939775, study PRJEB20133) | metagenome
CGTGCAGTGTGCTTCCGCTTCCTATTGTGCTATTCGTGCCAATCACAGTATACCCGCTGATTTTGACTCGGGATTCGATACAGGCGTTTGCACCTATCAGACAGCCTGCTTCGATCTCGGCATCTGGGGCAATCTCAGCGTAGCCGTCCAGCCAGTAGCCCTGCTCTGTACGGTGTCCTCCCGGAGGCAGAGCGGTTTTGACCTCCCCGCACAGCAGGGCGCGGGTCGCTTGCAGATATTGGGCAGGACGCCCGATGTCGAGCCAAAAGCCCTTGCCCTCCGCTCCGTAGACTCGCGCCCCCTCCTGCAGGATTTGTGGATAGAACTCCCGCTCGATAGAGCAGGGGCGCAGTGGGATGCGCTCTAAGATTTCAGGCTCCATGATGTAGATGCCCGCATTGATGAAATCGCTCCCTTCCGTAGGGGTTCCGCGGTCTGCAGCGCGCTTTTGCTCCTCTGTCGGCTCCAGAAACGCCAGCACGCACCCACTCTCATCCACCTGAATGACGCCATAGGGGTGGGGACGGGCAACACGGTAGAGGGTAAGCGTCACTTGCGCCTCACGCTGGAGATGCTGGCGCACGATTTCTGCGATATCGAAATCGGTCAGGATGTCGCCGTTGAAGACGATAGCGCGCATGGGGGGCAGTCCCTCCACAGCATTTCGAATGGCGCCTGCCGTGCCGAGCGGTTCGTGTTCATGAGCATAGCGCATCCGCACCCCGAATCGGCTCCCATCCCCAAAGTGCGCCTCGATTCGGTCTGCCATGTAGTTCGTGGCGAACACAATCTCTTCCGCCCCCGCCTGCTTCAACTGCGCTACCTGATACTCAAGGAAGGCGCGGTTCGCCACGGACATAAGAGGCTTCGGACGACGCAAAGTAAGCGGACGCAAGCGCGTCCCGAATCCGCCTGCAATGATAACTCCTCGCACGCAACGACCTCCATGACTCTCTACACGGGCGAGGATGCCCGTGCTACGATGATGTGGCTTGGGCGTCTCGCCCAAGTGATGTACGGGCGAGGACGCCCGTGCTACGATGATGTGGCTTGGGCGTCTCGCCCAAGTGATGTACGGGCGAGGACGCCCGTGCTACGGTTGGGCTTGTGGGCAGGATGCCCGTACTACAAAGTGTACCCGAAGGGGAATCAATAAGGAGGTCTGTCTAAGGGGATTGCGACTTCGTCAGCATATGCTTCAGTGCACCATCATCGGGAAAGCGTTCCAGCCCTTTCTGTGCCCAAGCGCGCATCGAAGCGAAATCACCCGCCTTGTACGCTTTCAGGCTGAGCCACCGATAGGCATGCAGGAGTCCCTCTCGCTCAAAGGGGTTCTGGGGTGTCCACTCCCTTCCGTTTTCGATCGCCTTTCGGAAATAGTGTTCGGCGCGGTCGGGTTGCTCCTTGTAGAGCAGGTAGTAGCGTCCCAACTCGGTGAAGATGGCGATGCTTTTGGGGTTATGGCGCGCACCCTCATGGAGAAATGCCAACGCCTCGTGTAGATTCTTCTTGTTGTCGAACAGAATCATCTGCGCACCTACTAAGTAGCCCTGCACGAAGGTCGGGTCTACCCAAGTCATCAGCCGATAGAGAGGAAGCACCTCGCGCACTGGGCGGTGGAAGTGATGGCGTACATCGAAGTAGGGCTTTATGTGCCGTTCCATGTTGCCCCACAGCCAGCGCGGGTCGCGCTCAGGTTCGGGAATGACGCCCGTCTCGTCGGTGTGTTCGTGGAGACCGTCGGCACTGCTGGCACGGTGGGCGCTCCCGGTCTGCTTTTCTCGCTCGGTCATCGGGCGCAACAGCACGCCCCCGTGAGTGTACTCATCGGTCTTCAGCCACAGATAGCTCGCCACACTGCCCCGAAACTCCCCCACCACTGACACCATCGCCTGCTTTTCGTAGAGCGTAACGACATCGAGGTCTTCGGCGCGCTGAGTGTGGATAGGCAGAACGGCGCGAATAACAACTCCCGCCACCCACCAGCAAACCCCCAACAGCACGCTCAGCACAATCACCCTCATCCTATCACCTGCTTGCGAAACTTCAGCCAGCCTATCAACAGCCATATTGCGCCACTTACAAATGCGTAAACTGCCATCGCCCCTATTACCCACCACGGCACCATCGCCCAGTCGTAGACCACCTTCTTGCCCATGTCGAAGAAGTCGTAGTGGGGCAGTATCCCATAGAGCAGATTCAGCCACAGGGCATCTAACCCCGATTCCCAGTGCGCCATCAGCAACAGCCGATTGAACAGTCCAGAGCCGAACGCCAATATCAGCGAAAGGGTGATGTTGGCGGAGGGCGTGAGATAGACCGAGAGCGCAACCACCATCGCACACAGCCAGCCAATCCCCAGCAGTTTGAGCAAGAGATACTGCACAAAAATCGGCTTGAGATAAATGCCCAGCCCTGCCAACACCAGCGCCATCGTGAACGCCAGTATAATAAAACTTAGCCCTGCTGTGGCGAAGGCGGTCGCCCACTTGCCGAACAGCAGTTGCCCGCGCGTGATGGGGCGTGCCAGCAGGGGGTAAATCGTGCGACGGCTCATCTCTTCAGGCAGTTGACGCCCCGCTATCATCACCGTCAGGATGGTAGTCAGCACCCCAAGCGCAGTGAAGGCAATATCCTTGATAAAAATCTCCAGCCCTCGCACCCCGAAAAAGCGGAAGGTGGAAGCACCCAACACCATCAACACCGCAAGAATCAGCACCACATAGATATCCTTGCGTCGCAGGGTCTCCAGCGTGCCCGCAGTAATCAGTGCCCTCGTAATCTGAACTGTGCGCGTGCTCATGCTACCGCCTCCTGGATGAGGGCATCGCGCCCCTGTTGAACGGTACGGATGAAGTAGTCCTCAAGCGAGGGCACTTGGGGAGCCAGCTCGCTCACCCGCTGTTCTGCAATCAACCGTCCCTGATGAATAATCAGGATGCGGTCGCAGATAGTAGCGACCTCTGCCAGCTCGTGGGAAGAGAAGAAGATGGTGGCGCCCCGCTGCTGTTGCGCTCTAAGCAGGTCGCGCAGTTCCCGCTTGCCCAGTGGGTCTAAGCCAGAGGAGACCTCATCCAAAATCAGCAGTTGGGGGTCGCCTAACAGTGCTTGCGCAATCCCCACGCGCTGGAGCATTCCCTTAGAGAGATGCTTGTTGAGCGTGTGCGCCTTTTCGGTAAGTCCCACCATGTCGAGCAGAACCTCTATCTGAACCGTGAGCCTGCGCCCCTTCAATCCGTGCAGTTCGCCATAGAGGCGCAGAGTCTCATACGGGGTTAGGTAAGGCGAATAGAGGGCAGTTTCGGGCAGGAAACCTACCTGCTGGCGGGCGCGCGCATCGGTCGCCGATTGCCCGAACAGGCGTACCACACCCGAAGTCGGTGGCTGAAACCCCATCAGCACCTTAATCGTGCTGGTCTTGCCCGCTCCGTTCACTCCCAAAAAGCCGACGATTTCGCCTTCACGCACCTCAAAAGTCAGCTCATCCACCGCACGCAAGGGCGGTCTGAACAGACGACGGTACTCCACCACCAGATTCTGCACCTCGATGACTGCCATCACACCCCAATTATCGGCATCGAGTTCACTTTTTTCATCGTGGTGGAACGCTTGCCATCTGCCCTTGCTTCCTTCCCACTGGGAAACGATTTCGGTAGCCCTCACCCCAACTCCTGCAGCTGCTACCCTAATGTTGATTCTGTGTTCATCGTGGGTTCCTCCTGTATGACCTTCGTTTCGCCCAGAATGACGCCCCAGATCATCACCCTGAGCCACCCGTTCGTCACCCTGAGCGTAGCGAAGGGTCTGGGATTCTTCGCTTCGCTCAGAATGACGAATGGGGTGGGAATGACGAGTAGGGGGGAATGACGCCCCAGCTCGTCACCCTGAGCCACCCGTTCGTCACCCTGAGCCACCCGTTCGTCACCCTGAGCCACCCGTTCGTCACCCTGAGCGTAGCGAAGGGTCTGGGATTCTTCGCTTCGCTCAGAATGACGGGGGTACCCTTGCAGAAGAGTTTTTTCCGAACCTCCTCTATAGATGTTCGCCTATGCTTCTTTTCTGCAGGAAATCGCCAGCCTGTGCCGAATACAAACCCACTTTGTGAGCGATGGCAAAAACGGGAGCAGGTTTCTTAGAGCGATTCTTCGGACTATCTTCTGCAGGCACCTCCGTTCGGCAAGAGGTGTTGGCGGGCGTCACCACCTTCCTAACGATGTGCTACATCATCTTCGTGAACCCTGCCATTCTGAGCGTCGCTGGAATGGACAAGGGCGCAGTGATGGTGGCGACCTGCATCTGCTCGGCGGTCGTGAGCCTGTTGATAGGGTTGCTGGCGAACTACCCGATTGCGGGCGCGCCCGGAATGGGGCATAACGCCTTCTTCGCCTACACGGTCTGCCTGGCGATGGGCTACAGCTGGCAGGAGGCACTGGGAGCGGTCTTCTTGGCGGGGGTGCTGTTCATCGCGCTGGCAACCGTGCGCTTCCGAGAGGCGATTATCGACTCCATTCCCCCATCGCTCAAGCATGCAATCGCAGTGGGGATTGGGTTCCTTATCTGCTTGATAGGGCTTCAGTGGGGGGGATTTGTGCAAGCGAACTTAGGCACGATTATTCACTTGGGCGACCTGCGAAGCGAAACGGTTTGGGTGGCGGGGACGGGCTTCCTCGTGATGGTGGTGCTCACAGCCCTACGGGTGCGAGGGGCAATCCTCATCGGACTGATGGCAAGCCTTGCGATGGGATTGCTGACGGGGCTGACCTCCTTAGAGCCGTTGCGCACTGAAAGCTGGCTCCCGCCTTCTCTGGAACCCACCTTCCTTAAGTTGGACTTAGCGCGCCTGTTCCAACGGGGATTAGAGGCGTTCATCATCGTGTTCCTCTTTTTCCTGACCAGCCTATTCGATACGGTGGGCACGCTGATAGGGGTAAGTTCACGGGCGGGGCTACTGCAAAACGGCAAACTGCCTCGCGCTGGGCGTGCCCTCCTAAGCGATGCGATTGCCACCACTACCGCAGGGCTTACTGGCTCCTCCACCGTGACGGCATATATCGAGAGCGCATCGGGCGTGAGCGCAGGCGGTCGGACGGGACTGACCGCTGTAGTGGCAGGCTTGCTGATGCTGGGCGGGATTTTCCTCTACCCGCTGGTGGTGGTGATGACCGCAGAGACCGAAGTGGTGTGGACGCTCGCCCCTGGTGTGGAGTTCCCCTTCAAGCAGTACCCGATTATCGCCCCCGCCTTGATGCTGGTCGGGGCGTTTATGCTGACCAGTGTGCGCCACATCGACTGGGAGGACTTCACCGAATACCTGCCTGCCTTCCTCACGATTGCCACGATGGCGTTCGCTGTCAGCATCACGGAGGGGATTGCGGTCGGGTTCATGAGCTATGTAGTCGTGAAACTGTTCTCAGGGCGTATCCGCGAGGTGCACTGGTTAGTGATTGTGATGGCGCTGGTGTTCGCTATCCGCTATGCAATTGCTGGGGTCTAACAGGTATACTCGCTGGAGGGTGTAATGCAGAATGCCTATGCCTGCGGTCAAATGCCTGACGCTGAGCGAGTTTCTTGCTTTGCCCGAACTTGCGGATGCCGACACAAAGTGGGAACTTGTTCTGGGAGAGGTGCGCCCAATGCCTCGACCGTCTCCTGAGCACAATCGTATCGCCTTGGCACTTGGCTCCCGCCTTCTGGATTATCTTCGGGCGAAAGGCATCACGACGCTGTTTCCCGATACTCTCATCGTGTTGGACGAGACGCATGGGACGGCTGTTGCACCCGACCTTGCCTATTTTAGCCCTTCGGACTATGCACACACACGAGTAGAACGCGCCCTATTCGGAGTGCCCACGCTGGTCATCGAGATTCTCTCCCCGACTACTCGCCAATACGACCGTGGCGAGAAGTTGGAACTCTATCACCGTGCCAAAGTGGAGTGGGTTTGGCTGATAGAGCTGGAACCCCTTATGATAGAAGAGTTCCACTGGAGCGAGGCGGGCTATGTGCTGACTCAAGTAGCGACCGCCAACAAACCCTTCGCGCCCCAACTCTTCCCTGAACTGAAACTTGACCTCGCCCAGCTGTAGCACGGGCATCCTGCCCATCAGCATAAATCGTAGTGGCACGGGCATCCTGCCCATCAGCCTAAACCGTAGCACGGGCGTCCCGCCCATGTGCTATATGGGCAAGATGCCCAAGCCACTTGCTTCTCGAACAGCCTCGCCGTAGCAGGATTCCCCCGCCCTGTGCCGAACAACACTCGTGGAGGGTTTTAATATGGCACGACCAGTCACACTCTTTACTGGGCAGTGGGCAGACCTGCCCCTTGAAACGATGGCGCAAAAGGCGAAGGAGTTCGGCTACGACGGTCTCGAACTCGCTTGCTGGGGCGACCACTTCGATGTCGAGCGCGCCCTCACCGACGAACGCTACTGTGAATCGCGTTGGGAAATCTTGGGACGCTACGGGCTGAAATGCTTCGCGATCAGCAACCACCTAGTGGGTCAGGCGGTATGCGACAACATCGACGAGCGCCATAAGGCGATTGTTCCACCGCGTGTGTGGGGCGACGGCGACCCTGAAGGGGTGCGTCAGCGCGCCGCTGAAGAGATGAAGAACACCGCCCGCGCCGCGCGCAAACTGTTCAACTGCGCACCCGATGAGGTGAAAGCGCAACTGACCCGCGTGGTGGTCAACGGCTTCACAGGCAGTAGCATCTGGCAGTATCTCTACTCGTTCCCGCCTAACCCGCCCGACCTTGTGGAGCGCGGTTTCAAGGACTTCGCCACCCGCTGGAAGCCGATTCTGGATGTGTTCGAGCAAGAGGATGTCTACTTCGCGCTGGAGGTACACCCCACCGAGATTGCCTACGATATCGTGACGGCGGAGCGTGCTATCCAAGCGGTGGACGGACACCCGCGCTTCGGCTTCAACTACGACCCCAGCCACCTCGGCTATCAGGGCGTGGACTATGTCGCCTTCATTCGCCACTTCCGCGACCGCATCTTCCATATGCATGTGAAGGATGTCTGGTGGTCGGAGACCCCACGCCTATCGGGCGTGTTCGGGGGGCACTTGAACTTCGGCGACTCCCGACGCTACTGGGACTTCCGCTCGCCCGGACGCGGTTCAATCGATTTTGAAGAGATTATCCGCGCGCTGAACGAGATTGGCTATCAGGGTCCGCTCTCGGTGGAGTGGGAAGACAGCGGGATGGACCGCGAGCACGGTGCGCGCGAGGCGTGCCAGTTTGTACGCCACCTCGACTTTGAGCCGTCGCGGATTGCGTTCGACGCAGCGTTCGAGCGGTAATACCACACCCCTGACTCCCCTCTCCCTCTGGGAGAGGGGCTGGGGGTGAGGGCTACACCCCTCTCCCTTTTGGAGAGGGGTTAGCTCATCCACAACGCCGAAACAGGTTGCGCCCAGAAACCTTCTCCAAACGGCAGGGTGTGCGTTCCCAGATAGAACACAATCCCTACACGAAACCGCTCACCTACTAACTGGCGAAATGCCTTGAGACCTCTGAAGTCATCTGCACTGACCGTTGCGCTGGACTTGACCTCCACCCCCACCAGTTGACCCTGCGAATCTTCTAACACGAAATCGACCTCTACCCCCTTATCCGTACGAAGATGATACAGGCTAACCCGCGCCCCGGTAAAGCCGATTTGCTTGAGCAGTTCCATCCCGACGAAAGTTTCCAGAATTTGCCTTCGTAGGAGAGACTCCTGTATCAGCCTCCGGGCATCGGCGTTGAGCAGGTGGGCGCAGAGTCCGCTATCATTCAGCAGGATTTTTGGCGATTTCAGCAACCGCTTGCCGAGATTGGCGTACCACGCAGGCACACGCACCACCAAAAAGAGGGTTTCTAACAGGGCTAAATAGCGGTGGAGCGTCGTTTGCGGAATGCCCATCTCGCGTGAGAGGCTGGCAACATTCAACAGTCGTCCCGAAAGCACTGCCACCATCTGAAGAAGTCGAGGCAGCTCGACCGCTCGTTCGATATTCGCAATCTCGCGCAGGTCTCGGCTCACCAGAGTCGTAAGGTAAGCGTGGTACCACTCAGCACGCACCGTTGAATCTGAAATTGCCACAGCATTCGGATAGCCTCCTTTCACGATATGTTCCCATAGGAGGCTCGTTTCCAGAGAAGCCGAGATGGGTTTCACTGTCCCTTCAAAAACCGATTGGAGCCAGTTCTCTTGCTGACCTGCTATCTCGCCCTGCGAGAGTGGATAGAGCGTTGCGATTGCCATCCGCCCTGCAAGGCTCTCGGACACGCGTGGGAGTGTGAGCGGGTTTGCGGAGCCTGTGAGCAGGAATGTGCCCGGAGTGCGCTGGCGGTCGATGCGCTGTTTGATGGCAGGCAAGATTTCAGGCGCGTATTGAACTTCGTCTATCACCGTGCGCTCTGGAAGGCTCTCCACAAAGCCGACAGAGTCTTTTCGGGCTGACAAAAGCACGGCAGGGTCGTCCATCGTGCGGTAGTGTCCCAGTACCCCCTCCGAGATGAGCTGTTGCGCCAGAGTCGTTTTCCCCACCTGTCTTGCACCCTGCAGGAATACCACTGGGAACATTTCCAGCAGTCGGCAGAGCCGTCCAGTTAGCCAGCGCTGGAACATGGCGATATTATAACCCAACTTTCCTGTTGCCCCTCTGTCGTCATTCTGAGCCGAAGGCGAAAGATCCTTCACTGCGTTCAGGATGACAGAGACCCTTCGCTTCGCTCAGGGTGACGAGGGCATGCGCCGTTTTACCTGCGCATACGCTCCCTCTAAGGCACGCTCATCGGTGTCGACAGGAAAGTTGGGTTATTATACCACTCGATGGGCGAAAATCTCCCGTTGAATGGGAGATTTTCGCCCGCATGTCTTAGCACGATGATGATTGCTAAATTCGAGGAGTCTAAGGAGCGGACTCAAAATACCACGCCAACGCCTGCACCGCCAGCAGATAACTGTGGATGCCGAACCCGCAGATGTGCCCAATACACACGGGCGCAATCACCGACTGATGGCGGAACGGCTCGCGAGCATAGATGTTGGTCAGATGCACCTCTACCACAGGCAGACCCACCCCCACAATCGCATCGCGCAGGGCGATGCTGGTATGCGTGTAGGCGCCTGCATTCAGAATGACGCCATCTGCCCACTGGCGCGCCTCGTGCAAAGCACTGATTAACTCACCCTCATGGTTGGACTGCAGGTGGCGCACTTCGATGCCCAGCGTCTGCGCGAAGGCGGAAACCTGCTGGACAAGCTGGTCTAAGGTGGTCGTGCCGTACAGATGAGGTTCCCGCGTGCCCAGCAGGTTCAGGTTCGGACCGTTCAGAAGCAGGATGCGCTTGCTCACTCTTCGTGCCCTTCGTACTGCTCCTTCAGCGATTGAATGACGCCGGGGTCGGCAAGGGTCGTGACATCGCCTAAGGCGCGCCCTTCTGCAATATCGCGCAACAGCCGACGCATAATCTTGCCACTGCGCGTTTTGGGCAGTTCAGGCGTGAAGATGATGTCGTCGGGTCGGGCAATTGCGCCAATCTTTTGGGCGACGAACTGTTTCAGCTCGTTGCTGAGTTGCTCGTTCGCTTGGTAGCCCTCTTTGACTATCACGAACGCAGCGACGGCTTGCCCTTTGATTTCGTGGCTCTTGCCAATCACCGCCGCTTCGGCAACGGCGGGATGCTCTACAAGCGCACTCTCCACTTCCATTGTGCTGAGGCGGTGCCCTGAGACATTCAGCACATCATCCACGCGCCCCAGTAGCCAGAAATAGCCCTCCTCATCGCGCCGTGCGCCATCGCCCGTGAAGTAGAGCCCTGGATATTTGCTCCAGTAGGTCTGGACGAACCGCTCTGGGTCGCCCCACAGCCCGCGTGTCATAGAGGGCCACGGTTTCGTCAGCACCAGATAGCCTCCGCGTCCTGGTGGCACAGAGTTGCCCGCATCGTCCAGCACATCAGCAAAGATACCAGGGAACGGGAAGGTCGCAGAGCCGGGCTTGGTAGTAACGATACCAGGTAGAGGTGTGATGAGGATAGCGCCCGTCTCGGTCTGCCACCAAGTATCCACGATGGGACATCGCCCCCCACCAATATGCTCGTGATACCACATCCACGCTTCGGGGTTGATAGGCTCTCCCACTGTTCCTAAGAGGCGCAGACTGCTGAGGTCGTGTCGGGCGGGGTAGTGCTCGCCCCACTTCATAAACGCACGGATGGCGGTGGGGGCGGTGTAGAGGATAGTGACCCGATATTTCTCGACAATCGCCCAGAAGCGGTCGCGGTCGGGATAGTCAGGCGCACCCTCGTAGATGACGCAGGTCGCACCGTTCGAGAGCGGTCCGTATACGATATAACTGTGCCCTGTTACCCAGCCCACATCGGCGGTGCACCAGTAGACATCCTCGTCCTTGAGGTCGAACACCCAGTTGGTGGTGACGGTGACTTGGGTCATGTAGCCCCCTGTGGTGTGCATAATCCCCTTCGGCTTGCCTGTGGAGCCAGAGGTGTAGAGCAGATAGAGCAGGTCTTCGCTGTCCATCGGCTCGGCAGGGCAGGTGAGGGGAGCGTTTGCCATCAACTCTTCCCACCAGAGGTCGCGCCCTGCTTGCATGGGCACGGTGTAGTTGCCCCCGATTCGGCGTAGCACGATGACCTTCTCGATAGAGGGGGTGCTTTGCAAAGCGACATCGGCATTCTGCTTGAGGGGCACGATGCTCCCGCGTCGGTAGCCACCGTCAGCAGTGATGAGCAGTTTCGCCTGCGCATCGTTGATTCGGTCGGCAAGCGAATCGGCACTGAAGCCTCCAAACACCACCGAGTGGGGTGCACCTATTCGGGCGCATGCCAGCATGGCGATGACGACTTCGGGCACCATCGGCATGTAGATGCAGACGCGGTCGCCTTTCTGCACGCCCAGCGACTTGAGCACATTGGCGAACTTTTGAACCTCGCGGTGGAGGTCGCCATAAGTCAGCACGCGCTCCTCGCCCGGCTCGCCTTCCCAAATGAGCGCGGCTTTGTTGCGTCGCCAAGTGCGGACATGGCGGTCGACGCAGTTATAGCAGGCGTTGAGCTTGCCCCCGATGAACCACTTCGCGTAGGGGGGATTCCACTCCAACACGGTATGCCACTTTTGGAACCATTCAAGGCGTTCGGCACACTGTGCCCAGAACGCCTCGAAATCTTTGTTCGCCTGCTCGTAGATGGCAGGGTCGTTCACATTCGCTTGTCGCTTGAACTCCTCTGTGGGCGGAAACCGACGAGTCTCGTGCAACAGCGCATCGATTGCGGATGTCTCCATAGTTGCCACCTCGTGGGGTGTGATTCTCCCAAACAACCGAATTTCCTGCAGGTTCGTGGGGTTCTGACCTTCTACTCGCTCTGCAACTTGGCAGGATTGCAGTTAGGTCAGATGAGTGAATCGAGGGTAAGCACTTTCATCTCATCAATACGCTGAAGAGTAGCGTCATTAGTGAGAAAGACATCGCAACGACTCATTATTGCCGTTGCGATTTGGATTGCGTCGGGCGTTCGGAAGTTATGTCGGGCTCGTAGCTCGGCTGCGTACTCCGCAATAGCAGGTGAAATTGCAACCACTTCAAAATTCGCGCTGTTTAGCAACAGACGACGATACTGCTGAGCTAAATCGCCCCGTCCCTGTCGGAGGGGATGGACAAGTACCTCTGTAAGAGTGATAACCGAAGTACAGCCTACCAGCATACCGCGTTCGATACGTTCAAAGATGGGGACTACTAACGCATCGTATCGGGGGTGAGCTTCTACAAAGTAGATGAGAAGGGGCGTATCCAGCCCAATGCGAGATACCCCCCGCAACACTTGCTCCAAAGCGCTTATCGGTGTTGGCTCCATTCTTCACGTAGTTGGTTCACATATTCCTGTGCATCGATGCCTTCCCAAATCTCGGCCCCCAAACCGTGCAGTTCCATAATGCTTTGCAGTTGATTAGGAACGCATTCAGCTGACAGATGCTCCGCTATTTTGACGAGCAGACGCAACTTCTGCTCCACTGTTAGCGGACGAATATACTGTTCATACAGCTCTTCAACTGTCAGGGTAGTCATTGCCCGTCCTCTTATGGAAATTCTACCCCATCACAAGCATATTTTCCTCGCTCGGGACGAGAGGATCACATTTCGTATGCTGAGGGGGTTGCTTACTCAGCTGGGGGGAGGTATATAAAGAAGGTGGTGCCTTTGCCGAGGGTCGACTCGACTTCCACAAAGCCCCCCAGTTGTTGCACGATACCTTCCACAGCCGATAGCCCCAGCCCCGTACCTTGCCCCAGCGGTTTCGTGGTGAAGAACGGCTCGAAGATGTGGGGCAAATCCTCAGGGCGGATGCCAGTGCCCGTATCGGAAACGCTCAGGCATACAAAAGTACGCCCTTCTTTTTGCCTTGTGCCGAGTTTTAGGGTGATGGTTCCGCCGTTGGGCATCGCATCACGCGCGTTCACCACCAGATTCAGAAGCGCTTGCAAGAGTTGGTTCGGGTCGCCCATCACATACCATTCGCTCGGCTCGATCTCCGGCACGATGCGAATGTTTTCGGGCAATACGCGCTGGAGAAGCTCTTCGTTTTCGGTAAGCCACTCGGTGAGGTTAATCCTTCTCGGCTGGAGAGCTTGACGCCGGGCATACGCAAGCAGTTGACGGGTCAGGTTGCTGGCGCGCTCGCATGCCTTCTGAATCCCTTCCAGATATCGACGCAGGGTTTCATCTTCACTGCGTTGAAGGGCAAGCTCGGAATAGCCCAAGATAGCGGTCAGCAAGTTGTTGAAATCGTGCGCAATTCCCCCTGCGAAGCGCCCGATTGTCTCCAAGCGTCGGGCATGCTCCAACGCCTCCTGAAGTTTGCGCTGTTCGGTGATGTCGGTCTGGACGCCCCATGCGCGCACCAGTTTCCCGTCTTCTATCACACCAACCAGACTATTCAGAATGATTCGCTCACCGCCGTAACGGTCACGCTCTACCGATTCGCCTCCAGCAAGACGGTAACCGTTCTCTATAAAGGCTCTGAGATAAGCGATGTTCTCTGGACGGTCTGGTATCAGGAGCTGGCTCAAAGAAGAGCCTATGAGTTCTTCAGGCTCATATCCATACATATGAGCGAAGGTAGGATTGCACTCTGCCAAATAAGACCGCTCGAAAATGAGTCGTATCTGTTCCTCCACAGGTAAATCGGTAGGAATAGGCTCGGTGGTTTCATAGCGCCAGATGCCCTCATTCGCCAGTTGGATAAAGGTGTGGTAGCGCTCATAGTTCTGTTCCAGCTCGCGTTGTGCCCGTATTTTTTCAGTAATATCGTTCAGAAGCACTTGGATAACTGGGCGTCCTCTCAAGTTCACAAGGCTATAATGCGCTTCTACTTCCCGAACGGCTCGATTCCGTGGGCAGTAGGTGGCAGGCTCCAGTCCGTAGCGATTTTGACGGATGCGCAATACCAGCTCGGGTGTCCAGCAATCAGCTTTCGCGCTGAATTCGGCAATCGGTTTTCCGACCAACTCTTCAAGGGGCACACCGAAAAACTCGACGCTGGCGCGGTTCGCCATCAAGATTTCGCCCGTGTCGAGGTCAAGCAAGAGTTGGGGGATGGTGCTTTCGTGGAAGAGCTGTCCGCCCCACTCGTGAATTTCGAGCATATGTTCCAGCTCGGCGATACGCGCCCGCAGGTGTTCTATCTCCTTGTGCTCTTGTTCTCGGTGCTCCATACCTAATTTCTATTTTCGGTATATCTGCCCGTTTCCTGCTATCGAGTCCGATTGAAATCGTATTCTAAACTTACCTTCTTGTTTCTTGTGAAAATATGGAGAGAGATTGCCATCATGCGAGATGACTCCTTGCATTAACACCATCAAGGTAGGGCTTACCGCATGTCAGTTTCCCCTGTTGACCGGGGGGAACCTCACGGAGGGGGCAATCTACCCCAGCCCTCCCCGCCAATGTCTTACTGCACGACACTTTTTGAGGGAGAAAAGAAAACGGGCGCACACGGGGGTGCGCCCCTACTCAACCGCTTTGCCTGTAGGGGCAGACC
>FWWL01007902.1_pt1 | contig 14055 bp, 13 predicted proteins | sample 2228331 | NCBI WGS metagenome assembly FWWL01 (sample SAMEA103939775, study PRJEB20133) | metagenome
AAGATCAGCCCCCTCACGGACCGTATCGATTACCTCTCGCCGATGTCCAACAACCTGGCCTACGTGATGGCCGTCGAGAAGCTAATGGGGGTGGAAGTCCCCCTACGGGCCCAATACATCCGGGTGATCCTCACGGAGCTCCAGCGGATCGCCAGCCACTTGGTCTGGCTGGGGACCCACGCCCTGGACATCGCAGCGATGAGCGTGTTCCTCTATTGCTTCCGCGAGCGGGAGATGATCCTGGACATCTTCGAGATGGTCTCCGGCCAGCGGATGATGGTTTCCTATTTTCGGGTCGGCGGGCTGTGGCGGGATGTCCCGGAGGGGTTCGAGGAGGCGGTGGGCGCGTTCCTCAAGCTCATGCCGGCCCGCATCGCGGAATACGAGCGCCTGTTGAAGAGGAACCCCCTCTGGCTGCGGCGGACGAAGGGGGTGGGGGTGATCTCGCCTGAGGATGCCATCGCCTGGGGGGTCACCGGCCCGTCCCTGCGGGGCTCCGGGGTGAACTATGACGTCCGCAAGGCCCAGCCCTACTCCTCCTACGACTATTTCGAGTTCGACGTCCCCCTGGGGGAGAACGGCGACGTATACGACCGCTTCATGGTGCGCATCGAGGAGATGCGCCAGAGCCTGCGCATCATCGACCAGGCCCTCCGGCGCCTGCCCCGGGGGCCTTACATCACGCCGGATCGCAAGGTGACGCCCCCTCCTAAGGAAGAACTGGCCTGGAGCATGGAAGCCCTGATCCATCACTTCAAGTTCTGGACGGAGGGCTTCAGCCCGCCTCCGGGGGAGGTCTACCATGCGGTCGAATCGCCACGGGGGGAGTTCGGGGTCTACATCAACAGCGATGGCTCCCCGAAGCCCCGCCGCGTCCATTTCCGGACGCCTTCGTTCGTGAACCTGCAGGCGTTGCCGATCATGGCCAAGGGCGGCCTGGTGGCGGATCTGGTGGCGATCATCGGGAGCATCGACATCGTGCTGGGCGAGGTGGATCGCTGAAACCCCTGCTTCTGTCGGTTCCTGCTTTGCCAAATCTCACACCGGAGGGTAGAGCCATGCCTGAGGTGCTGATCCGCGGACGTCGGATGTTCTATGAGGATCATGGAGAGGGATTTCCGGTCCTATTCGGGCATAGCTATCTCTGGGATGCCCGGATGTGGGATCCTCAAGTGGAGGCGCTCTCGCGGGCCTATCGTTGTATCGTCCCCGAGATCTGGGCGCATGGGCGTTCGGATCCGCCGCCGGAGTCCCCTTACTCCGTGGATGCGCTGGCGGAGGACATGTGGGCCTTCGCCCAGGCCCTGGGCTTGGGTCGGTTTGCGATCGTCGGGCTATCGGTGGGCGGGATGTGGGGGATGCGCATTGCGTTGGCGCATCCGGAAGCGGTCGCCGCCTTGGTTTTGATGGATACCGACGCAGGCGAGGAGCCTCCAGAATCCAAACAGCGATATTTCGCAATGATGGCTGCGGTGGAACAGGCGGGAGCTCTTCCCCCGCCGATCCTGGAGGCGCTTGTCCCGTTCTTCTTCTCCCCTAAAACCGTTCAGCGCAACCCGGATCTGGTGGCCCGTTTCAAGGCCAGCCTGGCCGCCATACCGCCAGAGCGCCTGCCGGGGATCTTGGCGATCGGCCGGGGGATCTTCAGCCGGCCCTCTGTGTTGGAGCGACTGGGAGAGATCCGGGCGCCCACCCTGGTGGTTGTCGGCGAAGACGATATCGCGCGGCCGCCCTATGAGGCCGAACGCATGGCGCGGGCGATTCCGGGGGCGCGCCTCGAGCGCATCCCCGAGGCGGGCCACATCGTCAACTTGGAGCAGCCCGATCAGGTGACCATGCTTCTGGAGTCATTCTTGATGCGGGCGCTTGGAGGAGACAGATGATGAGCGAGGGGCGATTAACCAACCGATATGCCCGTCAGATCCTGGAGGCCGCGCGCCAGGTCATGGGTCCAGAGGCTTGGGCCCAGGCGCTGGCGGACGCAGGCCTGGAGCGTTATCGAAAAGAGCTCCCGCCGGCCAATCCAGATCTTGGCTTGTCCTTCGCCGAGATCTCTTTGTTCTGCTGGAAGATCCGGGATCGTTTCGGCCCCAACGGCCGCGAGGTTCTTCGGCAGATCGGCCATGAGATGCTGCGTCGGGATCTGGAAGCCTATAGCTGGGTGGCGAATTTGATCCGCTTGGCGCTAGGAGTGCTTCAGGCGCCTAAAGAACGGGTTCGCCTTGCCCTGCAGCGCGCGGCCAGTGTGGTGCGTTTGGAAACCGGCTCTGCACCCCATATCTGGTGGGAAGAGGGCTATTTTTACTGGGAAAATCCTTCTTGTCCCTACTGCGTCGGGATCCAATCCACAGAGCCATGCTGTGATCTCCCGGCAGGGGCCCTTGAGGGCCTCGTCGCCTGGGTGTTAGGACGGCCGCTCGATGTGGTGCAGGTCATCGAGGTTTCGTGTCGAGGGAGGCAGGAGAGGGCATGTCGATATCGCATCGAGTGGCGATAAGGATTGAGGCTTTAACCGTGGCGTCGCGGGACGCTCTCCGCCTCAGGATGACATTTGCTTTTCCACCTGTCCTCGAGGGCCGGTGATGCTTCGGGAGAAATACGCGCAGGAGATCGAGGCCATCCTGTCGAAATACCCGGTGAAGCGTTCGGCGGTCCTCCCCCTGCTTTACCTGGTGCAGCGGGAATACGGCTACTGCACCGAGGAGGGCATCCGGGAGGTGGCGGAGATCACCGGGGTCAGCCCGACTGAGGTCCGGGAGGTGGTGGGCTTCTATACGCTCTTCTATGATCACCCCATCGGCCGCCACCTCATCCAGATCTGCGACGATCTCCCATGCGCCCTGCGGGGGGCGGACGATCTGGTGGCGCACGCGGTCCGGCGTCTGGGGGTGCAGCCGGGGGAAACTACCCCCGACGGCCGCTTCACCCTGGAGACAGTCATGTGCATCGGGGCCTGCCACCGGGCCCCGGCCATGCAGGTGGACCTGGAGTTCGTGGAGAACGTCACCCCCGAGGTCTTCGATCGGATCGTCGAGGATCTCTCCCGGGATGGCGGGTGATGGGGCGCTACATCTTGCTGCGGCATCGGGAAATCCCGGACCTCCACCGCCTGGAGGTTTACGTCCGCCACGGTGGATATGAGGCTTGGCGGAAGGCCCTCACGGCCATGACCCCCGACCAGGTGATCGAGGAGGTGAAGGCCTCGGGCCTGCGGGGGCGGGGCGGGGCGGGCTTCCCCACGGGGACGAAATGGTCCTTCGTGCCGAAGGACGTCTTCCCGAAATACGTCGTGGTCAACGCCGATGAGTCCGAGCCGGGGACGTTCAAGGATCGCGAGATCATGGAGGGGAACCCACATCAACTCATCGAGGGGGCCCTCCTGGCCGCCTATGCGATCCAGGCCGAGCGCGTTTACATCTACGCCCGAGGGGAATATCGCTCGGTGGCCCACCGCCTGGAGGCGGCTATCGCCGAGGCCTATGCCGCCGGGTTCATCGGCCGCAACGTCCTGGGGACCCCCTATTCGGTGGAGATGTTCGTCCATTTAGGGGCTGGGGCCTACATCTGTGGGGAGGAGACCGCGCTCCTCGAATCCTTGGAGGGGAAGATCGGGCATCCCCGGCTGCGCCCGCCCTTCCCGGCCACCTACGGCCTTTACGGGAAGCCGACGGTGGTGAACAACGTGGAGACTCTGGCCAACGTGCCGCCCATCATCCTGAACGGCGCCGCCTGGTATCGGACGATGGGGACGGAGCGGAGCCCGGGCCCCAAGATTTTCTGCCTGAGCGGCCGGGTGCGCCGCCCGGGCAACTACGAGGCGGAGCTGGGGAAGATCACCTTCCGCGACCTGATCTTCGGGGAGGAATACGGACAGGGCCTGCTCGAGGAGGGGCGGACGGTGAAGGCGATCCTCCCGGCGGGCGCCTCGGCGCCGATGCTGCCAGCCTCCGCCCTGGACACACCCCTGGATTACGAGTCGGTCCAGGCCGCGGGGTCCATGCTCGGGTCCGCCTCGATCATCGTCTTGGACGACACGGTGGACATCGTCTGGGCGGCGTATAAGATGGTGCGGTTCTTCCAGCATGAGTCGTGTGGCAAATGCACCCCGTGTCGGGAGGGAACCTACTGGCTGCGCCGCGTCTACGAGCGGCTGGTCGCCGGGCGGGGGCGGCCGCAGGATCCGGACCTCTTGGAGAGCATCGCCCGCCAGATGGCGGGCAAGACGTTGTGCCCCCTGGGGGACTTCGCCACCAGCCCGGTGCTCTCCAGCCTGAAGCATTTCCGGAAGGAATATGAGGCGTATCTCCGGCTGGCGGTCGAGGCGCCAGTCGAGGCGCGCGCCGGATAGGTGCACAGGCGTAAGGATCTCCCGGGCGGGCCGGGCAACCTCTCCATGGAAGGCGCAAGCGTCCGCTGGGGGAACGATGGCCCGCGCATCCTTCGCATGGAGTGGAGATTTAACAGAGGAAGAAGTTCGGCGGATCCTCCGCGAGGGGGATCCGGAGGAGCGGGCCCGGCTGATCGGGCGGATCGTCTCCGAGGCGCCCTTCGAGGAGATCTGGCGATATGTCTCGCCGGCGGACATCGCCGCGAACTGGCCGGTGGTCCGCCGCTATATCTGGCCGCCGGATCTCCGCGAGGTCTGGGAGTGGGGGCTCCGTGTCTGGGGATACGAAGTCGTTGCTGACGCCCCTTCAGGAGAGGACGCTTAGGGGGTTTTTCACTAAGCCCCCCTTCCAGCGGTTTGTGTTGACCGGGGGCACGGCGCTGGCTGCCTTTTACTTGTTCCATCGAATCAGCGAGGATCTGGATCTTTTCACACCGAACCCTGAGGATATGCAAGGCGTGGAGGTGGGGATCAGGGACCTGGCCCTTCAGGAGGGGCTGACCCTGACCCTGGAGCGACGCTCGCCGTTCTTCTGTCGGGTGTTTCTCTCCGAACCCGGAGGCGAGCTCCCCCTGAAGGTGGATCTGGCATATGATCCGGGTCCATGGTTTGGCTCACCGATGGAGGTGCACGGCATCCGAGTGGATTCGCTCGAGAACATCGCGGCCAACAAGGTGACGGCTTTGATGAGCCGTGGAGAGCTTCGAGATTTTGTTGATCTATATTTCATCCTGAAGGAAACCCGCTTGACTTTCAATCAACTGTTAGAGATGGCTCGTCGGAAGGATCCCGGCCTGAAAGAATTCTATCTGGCTGGATTCATCCATCAGCAGCTCAGGCGGATCCAGCGCCTTCCCCCCTTGCGCAGGCCGCTGGATCTCGAGGATTTTCATCGTTTCTATGAAAACTTGGCCGAGGAGCTGATGCGTCGCTCGAAGCCTGGCGTGGGGCTCGCCTGAACGTTGGGGGATATCGGGGCCACCTGGGGCGGCATCCGATCCTGCGAAATCCGCCAAGGATGGATCCCATCCAAGAGGTGCTCGGATGGCAGGAACGGTGCGGATGGTGATTGACGGCCGCTCGCTGGAGGTGCCGGCCGGCACGCTGGTGGTGGACGCCGCCAAGCAGGCGGGGATCGACATCCCGGTGTTCTGCTATCACCCGAAGCTGGAGCCGGCCGGGATGTGCCGGATGTGCCTGGTGGAGGTGGGGACCATCAAGGTGGACCCTCAGACCCGGCAGCCGGTGCTGGATGAGGAGGGTCGCCCGGTGGTGCAATGGATGCCCCGCCTGCAGACGGCGTGCACCACCCGGGTAACGGAAGGCATGGTCGTGCGCACCAACACCCTTCAGGTCCGGGAGGCCCAGCGGGCGATCCTGGAGTTCCTGTTGACCAGTCATCCCCTGGATTGCCCGATCTGCGACAAGGGCGGGGAATGCCCCCTCCAAAACCTCACCATGCGTTACGGGCCGGCGGAATCCCGCTTCGACTACGCGGACAAGATGCATCTGGAGAAGCGGGTGCCTCTGGGGGAGCTGATCATCCTGGATCGGGAGCGGTGCATCCTCTGCGGCCGATGCATCCGCTTCCAGGAGGAGATCGCCGACGACCCGGTGCTGGGGTTCTCCGAGCGCGGACGGGGCATGGAGATCATCACGTTCTCCGACCCGCCCTTCGCCAGCTATTTCTCGGGGAACACCACCGACATCTGCCCGGTGGGCGCCCTGACCACCACGGACTTCCGGTTCCGGGCCCGGCCGTGGGAGATGACGCCGATCCCCAGCATCTGCCCGCACTGCCCCGTGGGCTGCAACATCACCCTGGATGTCCGTCCTTCGGCTCGCAAAGGGGGCTGGGACATCCTGCGGGTGATGCCCCGCCAGCATGAGGAGGTCAACGAGATCTGGATCTGCGACAAGGGCCGCTTCGTGCACCACTTCGCCACAGCGGAGGAGCGCCTGCGGCAGCCCCTGGTGCGGCGGGACGGCGCGCTCGTCCCGGCCTCCTGGGAGGAGGCCCTGGATCGGGTGGCCGGGGCCCTGCGGCGGGCGGGCGCCCAGGCGGCGGGCCTCATCGGCGATCGCCTCCCGAACGAGGATCTCTATCTGTTCCGGCGCCTGTTCGAGGAGGTGCTGGGATCCTCGTGGATCACCATGGATCCCCCCGTCTTCGGTGGCGAGTGGGTGGCCCGCTACGGCGTGGGCGTGGGCACGGATTTCGGGCGGATGGGGCGGGGAAGCCTGATCGTGGTGATGGCGGGGGATCTCGAGGAGGAGGCCCCCATCGGGTTCCTGCGGGTCCGGGGTGCGGTGCGCCGGGGCGCCCGGTTGATCGTGGCGGGGGGCAGGCCCCAGAAGGCCGAGCGCTACGCCCACCTCATCCTCCGGTATCGCTTCGGGACCGAGGTGCTGGTGCTAATCGGGGCGCTGCGGGCGCTGCTGGAGGAAGGGCGGATCGCGCCCGAGGCTCTGCCCCGGCTGGAGGGTTTGGAGCGCGTGCGGGAAGGCGTGCAAGGGTATCCCATGGATGAGATCAGCCGCCGGACAGGCGTGCCGGTGGAGCAGCTGCAGGCGTTCGCCCGGGCAGTGGCGGAGGCGCAGGATGTGGTCTTCCTCTTCGGCCAGGAGGCGGTGGATGGGGAGGCGTTCGTCGGGATGGCGGCGAATCTCCTGGCCCTCACCGGGCATGTAGGCCGCCCCCACAACGGGCTGCTCCCCCTCTGGCCCCACGCCAACACCCAGGGGGCCCTGGATTTCATCGGCGTCCGTTCGCTCCCGGAGGAGGTCCCCCTGCTGTATGTGGTCGGGGCGGATCCCCTGGGCGACGGGCGGCCGATGCCGCGGGCGGGCTTCCTGGTGGTGCAGGACCTCTTCCTGACCGAGACCGCCCGCGCCGCCGACGTCGTGTTGCCGGCCCAATCCTGGGCGGAGCGGGACGGGACCTTCACCAGCGCCGCGCGTCGAGTGCAGCGGTTTTACAAGGCGATCCCGGCGATCGGGGAGGCGCGCGCGGATTGGGAGATCTTCGTCGCCCTGGCCCTCCGCCTGGGCCAGCGCTGGCTTTATCTCTCCCCCGAGGCGGTCATGGATGAGATCGCCCGCACGATCCCGCGCTATGCCGGGATGGATTACGGGGCGCTGGCCTGGACGCAGCCCCAGTGGCCGCCGGTGGGGACCTCACGGGATCTGTATTTCGGCGGGACGGCGCGGCCGAACACCGGGGGGCTGGGCCGGGTCTGGCCCTCCGAGGCGGAGGCCCCCGAGGGGCACTGGCCGTTGGCCTGGAAAGCCCCGGAGATCCCTGCTGAGGGGACGCTGCTGGCGATCCCGACCCGCCGGCTCTATCACGAAGGGACGCTGATCGCGCGCACGCCGCACCTGCGCCAACGGATGGTCCCGTTGGCGGCGGGAGTCCATCCGGAGACCGCCCGGCGGCTCCGGCTGGAGGTGGGCCGGCCGGCGGCCATGCGGGCGAACGGCCAGGAGATCCATCTGCCCGTGGTCCTCGATCCCGCCGCCCCGCTCCATGGGATCCTGGTCCCGGCGAGCCGGGTGCCCCGCGCCGGCGTCGTGGAGGAGCTCCCCGTCGCGCTCCGGGTGGAGGTGGGAGATGGCGCCCTTCCTCGTTGAAGCAGCCATCAAGAGCACGGTCCTGGTCCTGCTTCTCCTGACCGGCTTCGCCTATCTCACCCTGGCCGAGCGCAAGCTGCTTGCGGATTTCCAGGCCCGGATCGGCCCGAACCGGGCGGGGCCGTATGGGTTGCTCCAGCCCCTGGCGGACGCTGTGAAGCTGTTCTTCAAGGAAGATTTCATCCCGGCTCACGCCGATCGGGCTTTGTTCGTGCTGGCGCCGCTGATCACCCTGATCCCAGTCCTCCTGATCTTCGCGGTCATCCCCTTCGGGCCGGAGCTCACCCTGTTCGGCTACCGGACCCGTCTGCAGCTGACCGACGTCAATGTGGGGGTCCTCTACATCGTGGCCATCACATCCATCAGCGTCTATGGGATTACCTTGGCCGGCTGGGCCTCGAACAACAAATACGCCCTGCTGGGCGGCATCCGGGCCTCCGCCCAGATGATCAGCTACGAGCTGGCGATGGGGCTGGCCATCGTGAGCGTGGTGCTGGCCGCAGGGACCCTGCAGGTGGGTGGGATCGTGGAGGCCCAGCGAGGCGGGTGGCTGGTGTTTTACCAGCCGCTGGCGGCGATCATCTTCTTCATCACGGGCCTGGCGGAGATCAAGCGGGCACCCTTCGACCTGGTGGAGGCGGAGCAGGAGCTGACGGCTGGCTATCTGACGGAATACAGCAGCATGAAGTTCGCCCTCTTCTTCATGGCTGAATACGTGAAGATGATCGGCTTCGGCGCTTTGATGACTACGTTCTTCCTGGGCGGATACCTGGGCCCCTTCGTGGATCTCTATCCTGCCCTGGGGGTTGTTTACTTCACCCTCAAGGTGGCGTTCCTGATCTTTGTGATGATCTGGATCCGGGCCACGCTGCCCCGCATCCGATACGACCAATTGATGGGTCTGGGGTGGAAGGTGTTGTTGCCCCTCTCCCTGGCGAACGTGATGGGGACGGCGGTGGTCATCGCCCTGACGGCCTGAGCGCGAGGTGATCCGATGGTGACCGAATTGTTGCGGGGATTGCTGACCACCCTCCAGGAGTTCGTGCAGACGAACCTGCGCGGCCCGGTGACGTATCCTTACCCTGAGGTGAAGCGGCCGCTGCGGGTGCGGTTCAAGGGGGTGCACGAGCTGCGCCGATACAGCAACGGGCTGGAGCGGTGCATCGGGTGTGCGCTGTGCGCCGCGGCCTGCCCTGCAGACGCCATTTACGTGGAGGCGGGGGAGAACACGGATGAGGAGCGCTACTCCCCTGGCGAGCGCTACGCGAAGGTCTACGAGATCAACCTATTGCGCTGTATCTTTTGCGGCTACTGTGAGGACGCCTGCCCTACCAACGCGATCGTCCTCACCGACAAGATCCCGCCATCGGGTTACACGCGGGAATCCTTCATCGTCACCAAGGAGCAGCTGCTCGTGCCGCCGCCGCCCGGCGTCCCCGGTACCCCCCAGCGGACCACGGACCCGGCCCTGCGCACGCGCTCGATCTGGGAGGAGGGGCTGGTGAACGAACCGGTGTGAGGGGATGGCGGGCACTAGCCGCCCCTTCCCGATCTTCTTCCCGCACGGAGGTCCTCTTGGGGGAGTTGATGGCGTTCTATCTGCTGGCAGGGATCGCGGTGGCCACCGCGTTGGCCACGGTGATCACGCGGAACGCGGTGCACAGCGCCCTGTTCTTGGTGCTGAACCTCGTCGTGGTGGCGGTTTTTTATCTATTGCTGGGCGCCCCGTTCCTGGCTATGGTGCAGATCGCCGTTTACGCCGGCGCGGTGATGGTCCTCTTCCTGTTCGTGATTATGATGCTGGGCGCGGAGCGGGTCGGGGGGGTAGCGGGCCTCCGCGGGCAGATCCCCCTGGCCGTCGCCCTGGGGGTGGCCCTGATCGCGGGCGCGCTGTTCGCATTCCTCCGGGCCCCGGCGGGCCTTGCGCCTGCGGGGAGCCCGCCGGCCCCGCTCGGGGATCCGTCGGCGATCGGGGATCGGCTGCTGACGACCTATGCCCTCCCCTTCGAGATCGCCTCGATCCTGTTGCTCATCGCCATCGTGGGCGTCGTGGTGCTGGCCCGGGATTCCCGATCGGAGGGGCGATGATGGTCACGCTGGCCCATTACTTAGCCCTCAGCGCCCTCCTCTTCGGGATCGGCGCGGTGGGGTTCCTGATCCGCCGGAACGCGCTGATCATCTTTATGTGCGTGGAGCTGATGCTGAACGCGGCGGGCCTGGCCTTTGTGGCCGCCTCCCGCTACCGCGGCCTCTTGGAGGGGCAGCTGACGATCTTCTTCGTGTTGACGGTGGCCGCCGCCGAGGTCGCGGTGGGCCTCGCCCTGATGGTCGCCATCTTCCGCACGAAGCAGACCACCAACGTGGACGAGCTCAGCGGCCTGCGCGGGTAGTGGGCGGCCATAGCGAAAACCGTTCCCCTGAGGAGCATCGGGATGGAGGCGCTGTTCGGTTGGTCTTGGCTGATCATCGCTTTCCCATTGTTGGGCTTCCTGATCAACCTGGCCTCGACCGGCCAGACCCGGGAGCGGACGGTCGGGGTTGTGGCCTCAGCGGCCGCGGCGGCGTCCTTCGGGATGTCGGCCCTGGTCTTCGCCGCCCTGCTGGCCCGCCCACCGGAGGCCCGGCTGGTGGAGGTCACCCTCTACCGCTGGGCGGCCGTTCCGCCCCTCACCGTGGATGTGGGTTTGCGGATAGATCCCCTCTCCACTGCGATGGCCTTGATCGTGACCTCGGTGGGGACGCTGATCCATATCTACTCCATTGGCTATATGGCCGGCGACCCCCACATCCGCCGCTTCTTCATGTTCCTGAATTTATTCCTGGTCTCCATGCTCCTTCTCGTGCTGGCCGACAACTTCCTCGTTCTCTTCGTGGGCTGGGAGCTGGTGGGGCTCTGCTCATATCTTTTGATCGGCTTCTGGTTCGAGTCCCCCTACAACGCCTGGGCGGGCCGCAAGGCGTTCATCGTGAACCGCATTGGGGATTTCGGCTTCACCCTGGGCTTGCTGTTGCTGTTCTGGACCTTCGGCACGTTCCGCTATGGGCCGATCTTTGAGGCGGTGGAGCACCGCGCGGTAGAGGCGGGGGTGGTCACCCTGATCGCCCTGCTCCTGTTCGCCGGCGTGACGGGCAAGAGCGCCCAGATCCCGCTGTATGTCTGGCTGCCCGACGCCATGGCCGGCCCCACGCCGGTCTCCGCTCTGATCCACGCCGCGACGATGGTGACGGCTGGAGTGTATCTGATCGCCCGGGCCCATCCGATCTTCGCGTCGGCGCCGCTCGCCCAGCCTGTGATCGTCCTCATCGGGGCGGCGACCGCCCTGTGGGCAGCCCTCATCGCCATCGGCCAGTTCGACATCAAGCGGGTGTTGGCCTTCTCGACGATCTCCCAGCTGGGCTATATGGTGGCGGCGGCCGGGGCAGGGGCCTCGACGGCAGCCATCTTCCACCTGGGCACCCATGCCTTCTTCAAGGCGCTGCTCTTCCTGGGAGCGGGTTCGGTCATCCACGCCCTGGAGCATGCCCACCACCACGGCGGGCCTAATCCCTTCGACCCCAACGATATGCGCCGGATGGGCGGGCTGGCGCGGCGCATGCCGGTGACGGCGTGGACGTTTGGGATCGGGGCGGCGGCGCTGGCCGGCCTGCCGCCGCTGGCGGGCTTCTGGAGCAAGGACGAGATCCTGGCCGCCCTAAGCGGGGCCGGCGGATGGGCAACGGCCGCGTATGGGCTTCTGCTGGCGGCGGCCTTCCTCACCGCTTTTTATATGACCCGCCAGGCGCTCATGGTGTTCGCCGGCGCGCCGCGGAGCCCAACGGCCGCCCACGCGACGGAGAGCCCGGCGGTGATGACGGTCCCCCTGCGGATTTTCGCCTTCTTCTCGATCGTGGCCGGCTGGATCAACGCGCCGGGTGTGGGCGCCCTTAGCGCCTGGCTGGAACCTGAGCACCTTCCCGTCTTCCATCTCGAGCAGGCCCTGCTGGCCACCGGGATCGCCTTGGCGGGGGTGGGCGCCGCGTGGGCGCTCTACCGGCCGGGGGCATGGCCAGCGGAGGTCGAGGACCCACTGCGCGCGGCCCTGGGGAGCCTCTTCACCGCCCTGAACCGCAAGCTGTATATGGATGAGCTTTACGATGCCCTCTTCGTCCGTCCCTTCGAGGGGCTGGCGCGGGCGATGGCGACCGTGGTGGAGCCGTATGGGATCGATGGGGCCGTCCGCGGCCTGGCCCATCTGGTGGGGGCGGCGGCCGGGGTGGCGCGCCGTTGGAGCAGCGGCTACGTGCGCCAGTATGGCCTCTCCGTGCTGATCGGCGCGGTCCTTTTGGTGCTCTATGTCCTCTGGGCGCTGCGGTGACGTTCGCGCGGCGCCGATCCGGGTGGAATGTCGAGCGAGGAGCGCAGACGTGGCGGATTTCCCGATCCTGACTGGGATGTTGCTCCTGCCCCTGGGGGGTGCGCTGCTGATCCTGGCGATCCCGCGGGAGCGCGTGGGGGCGATCCGCTGGACGGCCCTGGGGGTGAGCGCGGCGGTCCTGGGGCTGGCCGTGGGGGTGCTGCTGGGCTTCGACCCCGTCCAGCCCGGGCCGCAGGGGGTTCAGCGCTGGGTCTGGGCGCCGTCCGTCGGCGCGGCCTACGCGGTGGGGGTGGATGGGATCAGCCTGTGGTTGGTGCTGCTGACGGCTCTGATCTTCCCCCTCGCCCTGGCGGCCTCGTGGACCGTCGAGGAGCGGGTGAAGGAATACATGGCGCTGATGCTGTTGCTGGAGACGGGGGTGCTGGGGGTGTTCCTCGCCCTCGACCTACTGCTCTTTTATATCTTCTGGGAATTCACCCTGGTCCCCATGACCCTCCTGATCGGGATCTGGGGCGGCCCGCGGCGGGTGTATGCGGCGGTGAAGTTCTTTCTTTACACGATGGCCGGGTCGGTCTTCCTGCTCCTGGGCATCATTGCCCTGTGGCTCCTCTCGCGCCCGCTGACGGGGACGGGGACCTTCGACCTGCGGTGGATGGCCGCGCATCTGAGCCCGCTCCTCTCCCCCGAGGTCCAGCGCTGGCTCTTTTTGGCCTTTGGGCTGGCCTTCGCCATCAAAGTGCCGATGTGGCCGTTCCATTCGTGGCTGCCGGATGCACACGTGGAGGCCCCTACGGCGGGTTCGGTGATCCTGGCGGCCCTGCTCCTGAAGATGGGCGCCTACGGGTTCCTGCGGTTCAACTTCACGCTGTTCCCGGCGGCCGTCCAGGCGCTGGCCCTCCCCATGGCCGCTCTCGCCATAGTGGCGATCCTGTACGGGGCCCTGGCCTCTTACGCCCAGGACGACTTCAAGCGCCTGGTGGCCTTCTCCAGCGTCTCCCACATGGGCTTCGTGATGCTGGGGCTCTCGGCCCTGAACCCGCTGGGGGTCCAGGCGGCGCTCCTCCAGATGGTCAACCACGGCCTGAGCACCGGGGGGTTGTTCCTCTTGGTGGGGATGCTGTATGAGCGGACCCACACCCGGGAGTTCCGGGAGCTGGGCGGGCTGTGGAAGGCGCTGCCGCTGTATGGGGGGATCCTGATGGTGGTCGGCCTCTCCTCGATGGGGCTCCCCGGCCTGAACGGATTCGTCGGCGAGTTCCTGGTCCTCGTGGGGGCCTTCGGCTCGGCGGCCCTCGGGCCGGCCGCCCGGGGGTTGACGGCGGCCGCCGCGTTCGGCGTGGTGCTGGCGGCGATCTACATCCTGACGATGCTCATGCGGGTGCTCCACGGCCCCCTGCCCGAGCGGTGGCGGGGGTTGCCGGATCTGAACGGCCGCGAGCTGGCGATCATGGCCCCGCTGCTGGTCCTGATCCTGTTGATCGGCCTTTACCCGTCGCCGTTCTTCGGGGCGATGCAGGCCTCGGTTCAGGAGAGCCTGGCCGCCCTGGCCCGGGCGGCCCTTGCGGCGCGCTGAGCGGTGGGGCGGCTCCAGCGGGGATCCTTCCTCCAGGGACGAATCGCGTCACGGATGGTCCATCCCGAAGGAGAGTGGGCTCGATGATGACGGTGGGGTTGCCGCTGTTG
>FWWL01007903.1_pt1 | contig 14054 bp, 12 predicted proteins | sample 2228331 | NCBI WGS metagenome assembly FWWL01 (sample SAMEA103939775, study PRJEB20133) | metagenome
AGCACATCTGGGAGTCGGTTGAAGACCCGGTCACCTTCAAGTTCAACCCCTTCGTCGGCACCGGCCCCTACAAGCTGCACAGCTACGATCCGTCCGGCTTCTGGACAATCTGGGAGAAACGCGCGGATTGGGATAAAAGCCCGACCGGCATCATGTTCGGCGAGCCAAAGCCCAGGTACATCATCTTCCAGTACTTCGCCAACGAAGGCGCCAAGATTCTGGCGCAACTGACGCACCAGGCCGACGTCATCAACGTTTCGTCGGACGGCCTCAAGGCGGTGCTGGCACAGTGCGACTCCTGCCGCGCCTATCAGTTGAACTGGCCGTACGTTGTGAACAACGACCCGGCCCAGACCGGCATCACCTTCAACACGGCGCGAGCGCCGTACGACAACCGCGAGGTGCGGTGGGCGCTGCTGCTGGCGATCGACATCGCCGAGTACATGGGCATGGCGGTGGACGGCACGGGCGCGCTCAGCCCGGTGCACATTCCCTCGCTCTCCAACTATCCCGACGACTTCATCAAGCCGATGCTGCCCTGGCTGGCGGAGTTCACGCTCGATTTGGGCAACGGCGAAACTTTCAAGCCATTTGATCCGAACGCCTCGCAGCGGGTCGTAGAGTATGCAAAATCCCGCGGCTACGAGGTGCCTGAGGACCCAGAACAGCAAGCGCGTCTTTTCGGCTACGGCTGGTACAAGTACGCGCCGGATGTGGCCGAGAAGCTCCTGATCAAGAATGGATTTAGCAGAGATTCCAGCGGCAAGTGGCTGTTGCCTGACGGCACGCCCTGGAAGATTCGCTGCCTGACAGGCACCCAACTGGCCACCGGCATGGGTGAGCGCAACTGCGTCGCCGTCGTCGAGCAATGGAAGAAATTCGGCATCGACGCAGAGGTTTACTCTTCTGAAGCAACCGCCAATCTGAACGCCGTCGGCGACTTCGACGTCTCCAGCAACTGGCCTGCACAGGAGCCATGGGGCGCCGGGCCGGACCTCTATCGCGTGCTCAACCACTGGAAGTCTGAGTTCGTGAAGCCGTTGGGCGAGGTCACCTCCGGCCATCCGTCGCGCTGGTCCAGCCCGGAGATGGACGCCGTGATCGAGAAGCTGCAGAACACCGACCCGACCGACTATCAAGCGACAGTGGACGTCGGCATCGAGGGGCTGAAAATTGCGGTGCGCGAGATGCCCGGCATCCCGACCTTCGGCTACGTCGGCTTCATCGCCTGGGATCAGACCTACTGGACGAACTGGCCCGGCGCCGAGAATCCCTACACCCAGCCGTACACGCACTGGGGGCCCTTCAAGTACATGACGCCCTTCCTGCAGCCGACAGGCGCACGGTAAGACGCGCGCAAGTTCGGAGGTTGACGATTGAGCTGAGCGCTTAACAGTGGAGATGGGGCGCCTCACTGGTTGTCAACGAGGCGCCCCTCAAAAACCTCCGATCTGGCCCTTTTCGATCTCTGAGTCAAAGGAGCAAAGCGTCGAATGTTCTTGAAACGCTACCTGATTCCTCGGCTGATCCAGTATGTGCTGGTGATCGTGCTGGGCATCACCGCCGTCTTTTTCATTCCGCGCCTCCTGCCCAACGATCCTGTGTTGCGCACGATCGCCGAAATGCGGGCGCGCGGCGCCTATCTGGAGCCAGGCGCCATGGACAAGATCATCTCGGATTTGCAGCAGATGTATGGGCTGGAAGGTTCGCTCTGGGATCAATACCTGGCCTTTTGGGGGAGGTTGTTCCGCGGCGATCTCGGCGTCTCTTTCTTTCAGTTTCCCACGCCGGTGCTCGATCTGATCATGACGGCGCTGCCGTGGACGGCCGGGCTCCTGCTCACGACCACCATCCTGGGATGGGTGATCGGAAACCTGATCGGCGGCTTCGCAGGCTACTATTCCAATAAACAGTGGTCGCGCGTGCTCGACGCCATCGCCATGGTGGTGCGTCCGCTGCCCTACTACATCTTCGCCTTTGCGCTGTTGCTGATCTTCGCCTATTACCTGCGCTGGTTTCCCATTTCCGGCGGCGCTCGCTTGGGCATGCGCCCCTCCTGGTCGTGGCCGTTCATCCAAAGCGTGCTCTGGCATTCGTTTCTGCCCGCCATGTCGATCCTGATCCTGAGCGCGGCGGTCTGGTTCCAGACCATGAAGCTGGTGGTGCAGAACGTCAACGCCGAAAGTTTCGTCACCTACGCCAAGCTCAGCGGCGTCAAAGAGGGTCGCATCGTCTTCCGCTATGTGATTCGCAACGCGCTGCTGCCCCAGATCACCGGACTGGGTTTATCGCTGGGCTTGATCTTCAGCGGCGCCCTGATCACCGAGATCGTCTACTCCTATCCAGGGCTGGGCACCTTGTTGTACAACGCCATCATCAACGGCGACTACAATTTGATCATGGGCATCACCGTCTTTTCCATCCTGGCGATCACAACCAGCGTGCTCATCGTCGATCTGATCTATCCGCTCTTTGATCCGCGGATTCGGTATATGTAGAGCATGGAGGCCGCGTGAAGCTATTTCGAGATTTACTGCGCGACTATCGATTCGCCTTCGCCTTTGGGGTGCTTTGCATCCTGGTGGCGTTTGCGCTGCTTTCTTTCTTTTCGCCCTACGACCCCTCGCGCTGGGGACAGGTGCCGCGCGATCTGCGTCCTTCCGCACAACACTGGCTGGGCACCGACTCCAACGGCCAGGACATCTTCTGGACGGCGACCTTCGCCGTGCGCAACTCGCTGATCATCGCCGTCATCGCCGGCGTGGTCTCGCGCATCATCGCCGTCATCGTGGGCATGGTGGCGGGCTACAAAGGCGGGACCTGGGATCGCGTGCTGATGTTCTTCAGCGACAGCCTGCTGGTCATTCCGCTCTTTCTGATCATCGTCATGATGGCGATGCTGATCCGCGCCAGCCTGAATCTGGTGACGCTGGGGCTGCTGCTCGCTTTCTTCGGCTGGGCGTGGGACGCGCGGCTGATCCGCTCGCAAATTTTGAGCCTGCGCGAGCGCGAATTCACCCAGACCGCCATTCTCTCCGGCGCCAGCACGTTCAAACTGGTGATGAACGAGTACATGCCCTACACCACGCCGCTGATCTTCTCGACGCTCATCAACAACATGGCCTGGGCGATCGGGCTGGAGATCACGCTGGCGATCCTCGGCCTGCTCGACCTGGCGACGCCGACGCTGGGCACGATGCTCTACTGGGCGATCAACTACCAGGCGATCTTGTTGGGCCGCTGGTGGTGGGTGATGACGCCGATCACGCTGTCGGTGGCGCTCTTCATCGCCCTCTACTGGCTCTCGGTCAGCATCAGCGAATATCTCGATCCGCGCACGCGGGTGCAGCGCGTAGGGGCTGGGTGAGTATGAAAAACAACACGATTTTAAGAACCGAGCGCTTGCACGCTCACTATATTCTCGACGTCTACGGCAAAGCCAAGGTCATCAAGGCTGTCAACGACGTCGATCTGGCGATTCAAGAGGACGAAATTTACGGCATTGCCGGCGAAAGCGGCTGCGGCAAATCGACGTTGCTGAAGGCGCTCGCCGCGGCGGTCGAGCCGCCGCTGCGCATCATCAGCGGCAGGGTCACCTATCGCATCGCCGGCGCCGAGGTCGATGTCTCCACGCTGACGCAGGAGGAAAAGCGCAAGCTGCGCATGGAATATATCGCCTACGTGCCGCAAGGCTCGATGAGCGTGCTGAACCCGGTGTCGCGCATCCGCGACACCTATCGCGACTTCATCGAAAGCCACATCAGCGTGCACCAAAAAGGCGAAGCCTTTGCACTGGCCAAAGAGCATCTCACCGAATTGGGGTTGCCGGTCAAAATTCTGGACGCCTATCCGCATCAGCTTTCGGGCGGCATGCGGCAGCGCGTCACCATTGCGCTGGCGACCCTGCTCAAGCCGCGCATCATCATCGGCGACGAACCGACGACTGCGCTCGACGTGGTGGTGCAGCGCGGGGTCGTGCAGTTGCTCAAGGATGTGCAGGCCAAGCTCAAGAACACGATCGTGCTGGTGACGCACGACATGGGCGTGCACGCCAACATCGCCGACCGCATCGGCATCATGTACGCCGGCAAGATCGTCGAGGAGGCGCCCACCGAAAAAATCTTCAGCGCGCCGACGCATCCCTACACGCACTACCTGATCAACTCGCTGCCCAAGTTCGGCGACAAAAGCCCGCGCGAGAGCGTGCCCGGCAGCCCGCCGTCGCTGGCGAATCTGCCCACCGGCTGCCCGTTTCATCCGCGCTGCCCGCACGTGATGGACATCTGTAAACAGGAGATGCCCGGGTACACCCAGGTGGCATCCAACCATAAAGTCGCCTGCTGGCTGGTTGGGGAGGGGACGCATGGAAAAGCTGCTTGAAGTGGAACATCTCACCAAAACCTTCACCCTGGGCAGCGTGATCTCGCGCGTCAGGATCACTGCGGTGGACGACATCTCGTTTTACATCAAACCGGCGGAGATCTTTGCGCTGGCGGGCGAGAGCGGCTGCGGCAAGTCCACGACCGCCCGCATCATCATGGGCTTCGAGCACGCCACCTCCGGGACGATCATCCACAGCGGCAAGAAGGAGGCCAAAAACGAGAAAGTCTGGTTCACCGAAGGCATCCAGGCCATCTTCCAAGACCCCTTCGCTACGTTCAACCCGCTGCGCATGGTGGAGCGGTACTTCTTCGAGACGATTCAAAACTACAAGCTGGCGAAGAGCAAGCGGGAGGCCATCGAACGCATCGACGCCAAGCTGCGCCTGGTCGGCCTCACCTACGAAGACCTGGCCGGCAAGTATCCAAGCGAATTCTCCGGCGGTCAGCTCCAGCGCATTTCGATTGCGCGTGCGCTGTTGACCGACCCTCAGCTCATCATCGCCGACGAGCCGGTCTCCATGGTCGACGCTTCGCTGCGCATGTCGATCGTCAACCTCTTCAAACGGCTGCGCGATGAGCTCGGCGTCAGCGTGCTCTACATCACGCACGACCTGGCGACCGCCTACTACGTGTGCGACCGCATCGCCATCATGTTCCGCGGCAAGATCGTCGAGATGGGCACGGTGGAGCAGGTGTTGATGGCGCCGAAGCACCCATACACGCAGCTCCTGCGCGCCTCGATCCCCGAGGCGGACACCGCCCATCGCTGGCAGGGCGAAATTCGCCTTTCCGACACCGAACAGGACGAGTATCTGCGCCAGGGCTGCCGCTTCGCCGGGCGCTGCCCCATGGTGATGGACGTTTGCCGCCGCGTCACGCCGCCGCAGTTCGACGTCGACGGCGCGCTGGTGGCCTGTCACCTTTATGCAGAGACCAAGCCATGAGAGCGTCCCCCCGGCGACTTGGACCCAACGATGTTGGAATGGCTCACCGCAGAGGCGCAAGAATCGATGATTCGAGAAAGCGCAGCTCGTAGCTGCGCCTTCGGCTCGCTAGAATTGTTGAATTCCGTGGAGCTTCTGAAAGCTCGCAAAGCGAAAAAAATCTCTCGCGTATGCTCTGCGGTGAAGAAACTTCTTCCTAAATCCAAATATAAAAGGGTTTTTGAACCATGTCGACTCCAACCAAAACCAAGCATCCCTATCAGGACGCCAGCCTGCCGGTGGAGGCGCGCGTCGACGACCTGCTGGGCCGCATGACGGTCGAGGAGAAGGTCGCCCAGCTGGGCAGCCTCTGGATCTACGAGATCGCCGATGAACAAGGGTTAAGACGCGAGTGGGCGCAGGCGCGCATGGCGAATGGCCTCGGACAGGTGACGCGGCTCGCCGGCGGCAGCACGCTCGGCCCGGTGGAAACCGCCAGGCTTGCCAATCAGATTCAGAAATTTCTGCTCGAAGAGACGCGACTCGGCATCCCTGCGCTCATCCACGACGAATGTTGCAGCGGCTTCCTGGCCAAAGGCGCCACGAACTTCCCGCAGATCATCGGCGTCGCCAGCACGTGGGAGCCGGAGCTGGTCGAGGCGATGACGCGCGTGATCCGCCGGCAGATGCGCGCCGTAGGCGTCCATCATGGGCTGGCGCCGGTGCTCGACATCGCCCGCGACCCGCGCTGGGGCCGCACCGAGGAAACCTTCGGGGAGGACCCTTATCTCACCTCGGTGATGGGCGTCGCCTACATTCGCGGCCTGCAGGGAGAAAGCTGGGCCGACGGCGTCATGGCGACCGGCAAGCATTTCGTCGGCTACAGCGCGTCGGAAGGCGGCCTCAACTGGGCGCCGGCGCACATTCCTGCGCGAGAGCTGCGCGAAGTGTATCTGGCGCCGTTCGAGGCGGCGGTGCGCGCAGCGCAGCTGGCCGCCATCATGCCGGCCTATCATGAGCTCGACGGCGAGCCATGCAGCAGCTCTCACCGGCTGATGACCGAAATCCTCCGCCATGAGTGGGGCTTCGATGGCCTGGTCGTCTCCGACTACATGGCGATCAACCAGCTTCGCGACTACCATCGCCTGGCGCGCGACAAGGCGCATGCAGCCAAACTGGCGCTCCAGGCCGGAATGGACCTGGAGCTGCCCAACATCGACGCCTACGGTCAGGCGCTGATCGACGCCATCCACGCCGGCGAGATTCCGTTGGAATGGATCGACCGCTCGGTGCGCCGCATTCTCACCTTCAAGTTCGCCTTCGGCTTGTTCGAGCATCCCTACGTCGAGCCGGAGGCGGTGCCTGAAGTCTTCGACACGCCGCCCCAGCGCGAGCTGGCGCGCACGATCGCGCGCAAATCGCTGGTGCTGTTGAAAAATGAAGGCAACCTGCTGCCCCTGTCCAAGACGCTCTCCTCCATCGCCGTCATCGGCCCCAACGCCGACAGCAAGCGCAATTTGCTGGGCGACTACTCCTACCCGGCGCACATCGAAACGCTGATCACCTTGCGCCAGCTGGGCTTCTCCGAGCATCCGCTGCCGGAATCGGTCAAGCTGGTGGACGACTACGGCTCCATGCTCTCGATCGTGGAGGCGATCCGACAGGCGGTTTCGCCCGGGACGCAGGTGCACTACGCCAAAGGCTGCGACGTCAACACAACTTCGACCGAAGGGTTCGCCGAGGCGGTGGAGGCGGCGCGCAAGGCGGAAGTAGCCATCGTAGTCGTCGGCGATAAAGCTGGCCTCATCCCGGAGTGCACCTCGGGCGAGTTCCGCGATAGCGCCCACCTGACGCTGCCCGGCGTCCAACAGGCGCTGGTCGAAGCGATCCTGGCGACCGGGACGCCGGTCGTGCTCGTGCTGGTGACCGGTCGCCCCTACGCCATTCCGCAGCTCGTAGAGGCCGCGCCGGCGGTCATCGAGGCGTGGCTGCCCGGCGCAGAAGGCGCGCCCGCGCTGGCGGAAGTGCTCTTCGGCGACGTCAACCCGGGGGGCAAGCTGCCGATCACCTTCCCGCGCCATGTCGGGCAGGTTCCGCTCTTCTACGCGCACCGGCCCTCGGGCGCGCGCTCGTTCTTCTATGGCCCCTACATGGATGAAAGCAACGAGCCGCTCTTTCCTTTCGGCTTTGGCTTAAGCTATACGCAGTTTGCCTTTGAAAATTTGGTGGTGGCGCCCAGCTCCGCCGCTACAGACGGGGAACTGCAAATTTCGGTGGAAGTGATGAACGTCGGCGCAAGGGCAGGCGAGGAGGTGGTGCAGCTGTACACGCGGCTGGAAGGCGCCAGCGTCACGCGGCCGGTTAAGGAGCTCAAAGGGTTCAAGCGGGTGCATCTCGAAGCGGGCGAGCGCAAACGGGTGCGCTTCACGCTGCCGGTGGAGCTGCTCGCCTATTACGACGCCGCCATGCAGCTCGCCGTCGAGCCGGCGACCGTGCAGGTGATGGTGGGCAATTCTTCAGCGCATCTGCCGCTGTGCGCCACGGTTGCGCTGACCGGCGACAAACGCGTTCTCGCACAGCGCCAGGTCTACTTCTGCAACGCAGCAGTGGAAGAGGCGTGAGCGAGGATCGGTGATCGTGTTGCGTGTTGCGTGTTCCGTCACGCAACACGCAACCAACAAACGTTGTTTCGATTTGCCCTCTCTACGCACGTCTACAGCGTCTGAATGGCGACTTCCCCCGTCTGCGTGTCGTAAAGCGCCCAGGTGGCCTGCCCCTTCATGCCCAGCACCTCGCCTGGGTTGAGCAACCACCCCTTCCCCACCTGCTCCAGCCATCGGGTGTGATCGTGGCCGTAGCAGACCAGGTCGAACTGGCCGGACTGGGCGATGCGACGCGCCGGCTCCGGGTAATGGATCATGGCGATCTGGCAACCCTCGATCGTCAGTTCCGCGTAGACGCCGTGCAGGGTGACGTGAGGATGTTTGGAAGCAATCGTCTGCAAAAGGCGTCCGTCGCCGTCGTTGTTGCCGAAGACGACATGAACGGCGCCTTGAAAGCGTTCGCCGATCAGGTTCAGCATAAAGGGCGCGCAGAGGTCGCCGCAGTGGAGCAAGGCTGAAGCGCCTGCGGTGTTTGCGGCCTCGAGCGCGCGCGTCAGATGCGCGATCTGGTCATGGCTGTCTGAGAGAATGGCAATGCGGGTCATCGGTTCACCTTCTTTTCGCTGCTCGATTTTTGAATGTGCTATACTTCAGTTTATATGTTCGACCGTCAAACGCAAACGCGGCCGTTCATTCGACCGGTCCTGCTCTGGATTGGGTTGACATTCTTCCTGGCGACCGGCTGTGGTCGCGTGATCACGCTTGCGCCGACGCCCACGCCTGCGCCGACGCCCACCCTTTCCGTGGACATTGTCGTCGCCACGTTGCCGCCGACCTCCACGCCCGCCCCCTACACGCCGGAGCCGACCTTCACGCCCACGGTGACGCCGACGCCCATCATTCACGTCATTCGGGCCGGCGAAACGTTGCTGTCCATCGCTTCGCAATACAACGTGAGCGTCTCAACCTTGCAGGACGCCAACGGCATCTTGGACCCGCGCCTCTTGCAGGTGGGGCAGGAGCTGATCATCCCGCGCCAGGAAGAGTACGACGAGGCCCTGGCCGCCACCCTCACGCCGACGCCGACGCCCCTGCCCATCGCTGTGGAAAATGTGCATTTCAGCGAGACGATGATCGGCGGCCTTTCGGTGTTGGGCGAAGTCTGGAACAACACCGACACGCCCCTGGAGCAGGTGCGCATCGGCGTCACGCTGCTCGACGACGCCGGTCAAATTGTAGCGAGCGCAGAAGGGCTGGCTGCGCTCGATTTGGTGGACGTCAACGAGCGCGCGCCCTTCGCCGTGCTCTTTGGGGAGCGACCGGGCAAATTTGCGCGCTATCAGGTGGTGGTGCTGCGCGCCGTGCCCGCTTACGTCGGCAGCTACTATCGCGACCTGGAAGTCGGCGACCTGACCGTCGTCAACGAAGGCTACGCCTCCTACACCGTGACGGGCCGCGTGAAGAACATCGGCCCGGAGGAGGCGGTGCAGGTGCAGGTCGTGCTGACCGCATATGACCCGTTGGGGCGCGTCGTGGCGACGCGCAAGGTGGAGCCGGACTATAACGTCGTGCCGCGCGGGGGAGAATCCACCTTCACCGCTGTGCTGGCGCCCGCCGGAGGACCGGTGGCGCGCGTGGCCGCGCTGGCGCAGGGCCGCCGCCTCAGTGCAGCGAGCCAATAAGCGTCTGCTCCGGATAAGCGTCTGCCCCAGAAAGGGAGGCCATGGTGACGTCTATGTGGAGTTGGACGAGCGAGATTTTTACTGATATATTCCAGATGATAAAACAATCGTATGCTGTCGCTTAGCCAATCAGGGCCGCCGGAGCGACAGTGCATCATCACAATATGGGTGGATAGCGATTCCCTATGCGCACATTCTGGATCATCGCCTTTTGGATTCTCAGCATCGGTCTATTGAGCGGCTGTGGAAGCAGCGCCTCGGCCGCTGAAGCGTCCCCTACAGCGGAAAGCGCAATTCCCTTCACCGACATGAGCCATCTCGCCGTTTCTGAACGTCCGGCCGTTCCGTTCAAAGCGCCGGTCTTTCACCAGCCGCACGCGCAACCGGTTCTGCCCAGTCGTCTTGTCATTCCCGCCATCAAAGCCGATATGCCGGTGGTGGAGCTCGGCTGGAGCACCAAGAAGGACGCCAGCGGCGCCATCTTCAGCGAATGGGACGTGGCCGATAATGCGGCTGGCTGGCACAAGAACAGCGCCCTGCCCGGTCAACCGGGGAACATCGTTTTGAGTGGACACAACAACATCAAAGGGGCGGTGTTTCGCCAGCTTGACCAGCTCAAGCGCGGCGATGAAATTCAACTCTACGCCGGAGGTCGGGCCTACATCTACACGGTGGATGAGGTGCTGATCGTCCCAGAAAAATACGTTTCGGAGCAGCAGCGCAGAGAAAACGCCAAATACATTCAACCCACCCCCGACGACCGCCTGACGCTGGTCTCCTGCTGGCCGCGCAACGACAACACCCATCGCATTATCGTCATTGCGCGACCGGCGAATCTGGCAAGCACCCAATAGACCCATACACTGATGATGCGCAAGGGACAAGTTGAAGCGGCGATTAACGCGTCGATCACAAAATTTGAGCGCGAGATGCTGGGGCGCGGGCCTAAGGAAGCCCGCACCTTCATTATCGACGATCTCGTGGTGGTGCGGCTAAAAGGCATCCTCAGCCCGGGAGAACAGCAACTTGCTACGCAGCCGGGCGGCATTGAGCTGATCAAGCAAATGCGCACCCGACTGGTGGAGAGTTTCTCCGCCGAGCTTTCTCATCTCGTGGAGGAGCAGATCGGCATTCAAGTGGTGAGCATGCACACCGACATCAGCACGCGCACCGGAGAACGCGTGTTCGTTTTTACGCTGGAAAAGGACGCCGAAGCCGAACTAGCGGCCCGCGACGCTTCTTCCTTGAATCCAGAGCGGCCGCCTTTGACGAATCGTTAGAACAAATTCAGTGCATTGGAGTGAAACCTACAAATCCTTGCAGAAGTTTGTTATACGCTTTGTATCAAATTTGCCTAAAATTTACTTAGGCAGTATACTTTACCAGCATGAGTCACTGAAGCGCACAAGCGAGTCGGTGCTCAAAATTTAGCAGGCGCAAGCGACATTCAGGCCATTTTGGGCAGGAAGCGTCGATTGAAAGCCAACATGTGATGAATCAAATGTCATCCATGTTGGCTTTTTTGTTGCCTGAAAAAATTAACCATTCCATCATTCAACAAGGAGGAACTTCGATGAAATCCGCGCATCTGATGCAGCCAGAGACCACGCTGAGCGCAGTTGTTCAAGAGCAAGCCGTTCGCGCCTCACCATCGCAGGAGCGCATCCCTGTTGCCGTTGCTTACGGCGATGGCATTGGACCGGAGATCATGGATGCAGTGATGCGCGTTCTGGATGCGGCCAAAGCGCCCCTGAGCTACGACACCGTCGAGATGGGCGAAAAGGTCTATCAGCGCGGCTTCACCTCGGGCATTACGCCGGAGACCTGGGCCACGATCCGCCGCAACCGCGTGCTCTTGAAAGCGCCGATTACGACGCCTCAAGGCGGCGGGTACAAGAGCCTGAACGTCACGCTGCGCAAAGCGCTCAACCTGTATGCGAATGTGCGCCCGGCGAAATCGTATGCTCCTTTCGTGCCTGCGCGCCACCCCGACATGAACGTGGTCATTATTCGTGAAAACGAGGAAGACCTTTATGCAGGCATCGAACATCAACAGACCTCTGAAGTGGTGCAGGTGCTCAAGTTGGTGACGCGCCCCGGTTGCGAGCGCATCATTCGATACGCTTTCGAGTACGCGCGCGCCTATGGCCGCCACAAAGTCACCTGCATGACCAAAGACAACATCATGAAGCTGACCGATGGCCTCTTTCATCGCGTGTTCAATGAGGTGGCGGCCGAATATCCGGACATTCAGGCGGAGCATCAGATTATCGACATCGGCGCTGCGCGACTGGCGGACACGCCGGAACGATTCGACGTAATTGTGACGCTGAATCTCTACGGCGATATTCTCTCCGACATTGCTGCGCAGATCGCAGGTTCAGTTGGGCTGGCGGGCTCGGCGAATATCGGCAGCCAGGCTGCAATGTTTGAAGCCGTGCATGGGTCTGCGCCGGACATCGCCGGAAAAGGGATCGCCAATCCTTCAGGGCTGCTGGTGGCCGCAACGCAGATGCTTGTGCATGTCGGAGCGCCTGACACGGCGGAGCTGATCAAGAACGCCTGGCTGCGCACGATTGAGGACGGCATCCACACTGCTGACGTGTACGATCCAAAGACCAGCCGCGTGCGCGCAACAACACAGGAATTTGCGGAGGCCGTGATTGCCCGGCTCGGCGAGGAGCCGCGTCACCTACCGCCGGTGCGCTATCGAGCCGGCGGGGTGAACGTCACGCCGTCCCCTGTGACTCGCAGCGAAAAGCAACTTGTAGGCGTCGATGTTTTCCTGGAGTGGAACGGAGCCAATCGCAGCTCGAACTTGCTCGGGCAGATGCTCGAGGAGGCGGCGCCGGAGCCGTGGCTGCTCAAAATGATCACCAACCGCGGCGTCAAAGTCTACCCGGACGGCCTTCCGGAGACATTCTGCACCGACCACTGGCGATGTCGCTTCATGCCCGTCGAGGGCGGCGCCGTGAACTTCGACCAGGTGCTGGCATTGTTGGCCGCCTTACACGGCGCCGGCATGGATGTGATCAAAACCGAACATCTCTACACCTTCGATGGTCGCCCCGGATACTCGTTGGGGCAGGGAGAGTAATGGGCGAACGGCTGCATCGGTGGTTTGGCGGGCGTCGCGCTGTCTGTGCAACGCAACATGGCAAGGAGCAGGCAATGGGGCCGCTCCTTGCCCAGCATGCCGGAATTGAACTTTTTACGTTGCCCGGCTTCGACACCGACCGCTTTGGAACCTTCACGCGCGAGATTCCCAGAGTTGGCTCCATGATCGAGGCTGCTCGCGCTAAGGCCATCAGCGCCGCCGAGCTAGCGTCCGTCGATCTCGCCCTGGCCAGCGAAGGTTCTTTCGGCCCTCATCCGTCGTTTGAGCTGATTCCAGGCAACCTCGAAATTGTGCTTCTCCTGGATCGACGCCATGGCCTTGAAATCGTCGGTCAGCATCTCACGGCGAACGTGCGCTGGGTGCACGGCGCAGTCAACGACGTTCAGCAAGCGCTGGAGTTGGCGCACCGCGGAGGATTCCCCAGCCACGCTATGGTGGTGAGACGCTCTGAACATGAGGCTCAAGGCATGGTGAAGGGTCTTAAAGATAGGGATTCTTTTGTGCAGGCGGTGCAACAATTGCTCGACGCCAATGGGGGACGGTCGGTTTTTATCGAATCCGATTTGCGGGCGCACTGCAATCCCACGCGAATGCAGAATATCCGTTGCGCCACGCTCGACCTGCTTGAGGAGATGGCGCGTTTTTGTCCTGCGTGTGGAGCGCCCGGTTTTCAACAGATCGAAGTCATTCCCGGCCTGCCATGCCGATGGTGTCGTCTTCCGACGAGGCTGCCATCGGCTTACCGCTTTCAATGCAATCGCTGTGCTTATCAATCAACCGAGGGAGCTGAAGAGACTTTCGCCGACCCCGGCAATTGTCCGTTCTGCAACCCGTAACAAGGCGAGAGAGGCGCTATGGCGTTGCGCTGCGCTGTCTGAGCGTCTGACAGAAAATTGCATGTTCCTCGCTTGCCAGCCCTTTCTCCAGCGTCGCCAGCGCTTGCGCCAGGTCGCCTTCCAACATCGCAGTGCGGTTGAGCCAAAGCCCAGGGAAAACCTGGCTGCGCACCACGCCCTCCGCATCGACAGGCAACCACTCATAGCGCCCTTCGTTGAACGTAAACCAGTCAATTTCTTGCTTTGGGAAAATTTAACGCCGCCATGGATCCGCCTCCTGTGGAGATTGTACCACATCTTTGTGGACTATTTTCTGCCGGCCGAACGATACGCCGCCTCGATTGCGCGCATCGCCGCCAGGCCGTCGGCGGCGCCGACGAGCGGGGATTGGCGATAACGTACGCAGTTCAAGAAGTGGGCGTTCATAACTCCGCCGCAATCAGGCCGGCGCCGATCAGTCCGCTGTCTGCGCCCAATTGTGTGAACAACAACGCAGTGTCTCGATGCGAA
>FWWL01007904.1_pt1 | contig 14048 bp, 14 predicted proteins | sample 2228331 | NCBI WGS metagenome assembly FWWL01 (sample SAMEA103939775, study PRJEB20133) | metagenome
GAGCCATACCCGTGCTCTAACACCACCTCACCACCCCAGCGTTCAATGTGAGCGACCAGTTCGGGTAGGAAAGCACGTACCTCCCCCCGCTCGGCATGCATGCACGGTAATCCAAAGATCGGTTTTTTCACCCGTTTTTACCTCCCAATAGATTGCATCTCTGTAATAGTTTATCAAGTGTTGCCCCGAACTCAAAATCCCTCCGACTTTGAATTCTTGCCCGAGTATGCTAAACTTTTGATAAACCTTCTTCATGCCAGAGATGGGATTGTGGAAAAACGCACACGACGCCTCCACCTGATTCTCGAAGTCTTAATCGTGTTGAGTCTATGCCTCGGAACTTTCTGGTTGCTCTATTCATTAGGGGTCTTCACCCCCCCTCAAACCGAACGACGAGCCACATTGCTTATCAAGGCCTCAGGGGGCTTCGCTCAGATTGACTATCGTATTGGGAACAAAATGATTTACAAACAGCACTCTGTGGCAACCCCCTGGAAACTAGAAACCACCTTGTCCCAAGGGGACGAGGTATTCCTGACCGCCGCTAATCCCTCCGGCTACGGAGATTTGGAATGCCAGATCATCCTCAATGGGCGGGTGTGGAAATCTCAGCGCGCAGAATTCCCAGCCGATAAGGTAGCCTGTGCCGGTATTGTGCCGTAAAACGACTTCCCCTGGGCCCGTGCTCCCAGATTTTGCAGCAGGCGTTCTAAATCCAGCAAAAGCACCAGCCCTTCCTCAAGCCGTGCCACGCCTCTTAAGTAAGCCGTATTATCGGTTCGCGCCATTGGAGGGGGTGGCTCAATCAGGCTGGCAGGTACCTGGCGTACCGAATCCACGCGATCTACCACCAGCCCGGCCAACCCAATCGGGCTACGCACCACAATGATCCGTGTTTCTGAATTTTCCGGGGCCTGAGATCGCCCCAGCCGTCGGTTCAGATCAACAACCGGCAAAACAGCCCCGCGCAGATTGGTAACCCCCCGAATATATGCAGGGGTCTTGGGCACTCGGGTAATTGGCTGCATCTTAATAATGGCCTCCACCGCCTCCACCCGCAACCCATAAGTCACATCGCCAAGAGCGAAGATCACCATTTGCTCATCTGCCTGAGGAGCAGATTCAACCTGAGAAGCATGCGCTTGCTCGCCCACCGCGGGTTTCACCTGCACTTCGGGCATACTCGCCCCGGCAAGATCAGTTTCAACGGCACCTCTATCTTGAGGAAGCAAAGGGGGTTCAGAGCAAGATGCCTCAGGAACCTCCGTGACCCTTTGCTCCAATTCTGGCAGGCCCTCGTCACCCCTATCATTTCCTTTCAGGCTATCTGATTGGGCAACATCTGGGGATAGAACAAGGTCTCCAGTGTCTACCTTGGGGGCTTTCTTTAACCCAGCGGAGAAAAGCTGATCCAGAGCCTGGCTGAGTTTATCCCGTCGTCCCATAGTCGGTCCTCCTATTTCAGTTCCTCAAAGAACGCCAATATTTCTCGTGCCCATTGTCGGTAGTGCTGAGCCGCTCGCGATTTAGGCGCATAGCGCAGGATGGGCTCCCCTGCTGCGGCCGCCTCACGCAGGCGAGTATCTAACCCAATCACTGTCTGCCACAGTCGGTCCGCGAAGGAGGCCCGCAGACGCTCCAGCATCGAATGGCTGATACTATTTCGACGGTCAAACATCACGCACAACAAGGAGTAATCCAGAACAGGGTTTGTGCGCTCTTTGACCGCTTCAATGGTAGTAATGAGTTGCATGAGCCCCCAAGCCGCCAGGTAATCCGCAGGTACAGGGACAACAACGTGCTGGGCTGCCGTTAGCGCCATTAGTGTCAGCGGTCCCAGAGAAGGTGAACAGTCAATAAGGATGTACTCATAATCACCGGCAACCGAATTGATCGCATTCCGCAATCCAAATTCATAACCGGGCACTTCAAAAAGCCGTCGCTCAAGGCTCACCAAACCAGGATCACCAGGAAGTAAGGTCAACCCTTCCGGCGGCAAAGCAATCACGGTGAAACGGGAATTATCATCATGAGGATCCAGCCCATGTGCCAGCCAATCCACGATGCTCCCATCTTCCAAAGGATCCCGTACACCCGCGCAAACGCTCAAGTTCATTTGTGGGTCTAAGTCTATCAGCAATACCCGGTGTCCTTGTTCTGCCAGACACGCGCCAAGCGAAAGACATGTGGTTGTTTTTGCAACGCCACCTTTTTGGTTGACAATCGCTATAGTGCGGCCCATTGATTCGGCTCTCCCCAATTTCAAACTTCCGGGCGTGGTGGAGTGGGCAATTGTCCGCTTCGCACAACATTGCCCCTCCCCTCGCGTAAAGCAAGATGAATCGTCACATGCCCGCCCTCAAACTCTAGCGGCACGATTAGACGCGGAAAGTCCAGGGTTGAGATACGCGCACCGGCCCCCAGAAGCAAGGTCGGCGGCGAAATCACCGACTCATACCCTGCGTGGGAGAGTTTCACGCTGGCTCGTCCGGTGATGACATTTCCCAGTTCTGCCACCGCACTTTGGGCCAAAGGATCCAGGGATGCGACTTCAGAAGCCATCATTTGTGAGACCAAAGCCAACGCTGTTGGCAGCCCCATGGAATAAAACACAGTGCCCTCCACCTGGCCCACCAGGGAGAGGATGACCGTCAAATCCTCGGTAACATAAACGCCTTTTTCCAGCCCTAAATCCCCCCGCCTCAGGCTAAAGCCGGTCTCCGCTCTCAACACTTCAAAGGCAGCCTCAACGAATGGATTGAGAAATTTAACATTCATCATCATCCTTCCTTTCGCTGATCACTGGCCAGCACCGTTGACAGCCAGAGGAATAAAGTTCCCCCCTCGCGTATCCGGCGAGGCCTCACGCACCGCCAGATGCACGGTTAAATCGCCCAGGCTTGTTTGTAAGGGAACAACCAAACGTGGAAAGTCCAGCGTGGAGATTTGAACCCCTCGCCCAGAGACCAGGGTAGGCGGTGAAATGTTCGTCCGATACCCCGCCTCAGCCAGTTTGATCGTAGCCCGACCCGTAATCACATTGCCCAATTCTGCAATACCGCTTTGGGCAAGATTGTCAAATTCCCGAAACTCCTGTCCCATCATGAGCGAAACGAATTTGAGCGCCGTATCATACGAAAGGCCGTAGAGAACCACCCCTTGCAGTTCATCTACCAGACTGATGAGTACCGTCACATCATCGGTCGTCAAAGCAGATTTGTGCAAAGAAAGCGGCCCTCGCGAGGTGCTCACGTTCATCTCTGCCATTAACACCTCGTTTGCGGCTTCTACGAAAGGATTTAGGAAGTTAACATTCATAACCAGATTCCTTTCTGAAGATGGAACTTAGCCCCGACGCATTAAACCGATATAATGCTCCGCCTCTTCGATCAGAGCACTTACACGCGGGAGCATATATTCAAAGAACCCCTCATCCAAACCTAAAATCTGGAACGCACGCAAATCCAACTGATATTGCAAGCCATCACACCCTAGGCCAATCCCAAACATCATCATGGCTGCATCCGCAACATGCACCGCGGCCGCCAGGACAACCCCATCTCCGGCCAGGCTGGGCCGATGGTGAAACGCAATTGCCTCTGGCAGTGGGGAGGGCAAATTCCAGCGCCGTGCCAGTTCCCCGCCTAAGGTCGCATGATCAACACCAAAGTAATGACGTTCCAAGTAGTCAAACGGCATCTGCTCCCAAGTGCCCTCAAAAGGATCTAACGTCCGCAATAGCACCTCAAAGGCCAGTTTCCCAATATCACACAGTAAGCCAGCGTGATAAGCCTCCTCAGCAACCTGAGGGCCCAAATGCTGCACTGCCAGACGCGCCCCTCCGGCCACACCCACAGCGTGTTTCCACAACTCCCCGCGATCCAGACGATATCCCGGTACCGGGCGATCCATCAAGGCAGCGACTGAGGCGGTAAGAATCAGGCTTTGCACTGCATTTTGCCCCAGGTAGGCCACTGCCTGATGCACCGTCTTAATGGGCTGGAGAGGGCTGTAATAAGCCGAATTCGCCCAGCGCAAAATCAAACTGGCCATAGATTGATCCAGTGCTAACACATTCGCGACCTCGGCCAGATTGGACTTGGGATTGCGGATTAATTCCAGAGCCTTATTGACCGCCTGCGAAAGAGGAGGCAGGTCGCCAATGCGTCGTAAAAGAACCTCGAGATTGAATCGGGGTGAGGTCATACCACCTTCTTCATGTAAAAGGAGATCTGAAAACTGGTGAACCCATAGGCCTGAGGATGAGAAATGATTTCCGTTCCGCCCAGGAACAAAAATCCTCCCGGACGCAACGCTTGATGGAATTTCTTATAAAGAGTCTCCTTGGCTTCAGTGGTGAAATAAATAACCACGTTGCGGCAGATGATTAGATCGAAATCCTCTTCAAATGGATCTGCCAGCAAATTTTGCTCACGAAAGAGCACCTTCTGCGCCAGGCCCTCACGCACAAAGTAGGGAGGACCGCCAAGCTCAAAGTAGCGTTGCAGTAAAGGAGGAGAAACGTGCCGAACTTCCTCCGCGATGTAAGGGCCACGGGCAACGGCCTTCTTCAAGGCTCCCCGATCCAGATCAGTAGCCAGTATGTAAGGCGTCGGACGTATTCCCATCTCATCACACAACATTGCCAGCGAGTAGGCTTCCTGACCCGTAGAGCAACCCGCACTCCAGATACGCAGGCGAGGGCGTCGGGCCTGACGTTGCTCCTGAAGCAAACGCGGCATAATGTGTGTGCGCAGGAGTTGCCAGCGTTCGGGATCACGGAAAAATTCGCTTACATTGATCGTAAGATAATCACGCAACCGCTGCCGTTCCTGCTCATCTCGTCTTATCCAGGCAAAATACTCATCCCAGGATGCCTTATTAGAACGCGCCAGCCATGAATCCAGACGGCGACGCATCTGCTCGTCCTTGTAGTACGAGAGGTCAATCCCCAGCAGGGTCTTGATTGAGACTTTAATCCGTTCATACTCAAGCCGTTCCATGGATCTCCCCTCTCCACCCATTCCTGCGCTGGCGAACCAGCTGTTCGATTGCAGCAGGGATGGCATGCAGAGGTAATACCGCATCCGCTGCCCGTGCCTCGATGACACTGCGCGGCATCCCCCATACCACTGCTGTGGATTCGTCCTCTGCAATCACATATCCACCCGAAGCATGGATTAAAGCAGCACCGTTTGCTCCGTCATTGCCCATCCCGGTCAGAATCACCCCCAGTGTCCGAGAAGCAAAATTCTGCGCCACCGAGAGCAAAGTAACATCCACAGCCGGCCGTACCCCGTGGACTGGCGGATTCTGGTTCAAATTAACGACCCCGTTTGCATCCAGAGTGAGGTGAAAGCCACCTGGTGCTACCAGTCCTAACCCCACCTCCAGGCGATCACCCGGCGCCGCTTCTTTAATCTTGAAATTGGAGAGGGCATCCAGACGTTGTGCCAGCGAGCGTGTGAATCCCGCAGGCATGTGCTGCACGATCAGAAGTGCCGCACGCATATCCGCAGGCAAGGCTGGCACCAGTTCGTTGAGCGCCCGCGGGCCGCCGGTTGAGGCCCCAATAACAACAAGAACATCCTCATTTCGCCAGGGGCGCGTTTCTTTAACAACGGCACTATGCCCACTTGGGGCGACCTCCTGCCGGGTAGCCCACGGAAGGGCGCGCACTCGCACCTGCGCCGCACGTCGAATTTTTAGCACTACCTCATCCAGTACTGTCTGGATATTGGCTTTGCTCTCCGGTTTAGCAACAAAATCCACAGCCCCCAACGTCAAAGCCCGTACCGTTTCCTGCGCCCCCTCCTTGGTCAAACTGCTCAGCATAATAACCGGTCGGGGTTGAGTGCGCATGATCTCCTGCAAAGTGCTCAGACCGTCCATGCGCGGCATCTCGACATCCAGGGTGACCACCTGCGGGTTCAAGCGGGGAATCATTTCCAGCGCCTCTTCACCATCTCGCGCCATCCCCACCACCTGAATATCCGGCACTTCACTCAGATAGCGGGTGATGGTGAAGCGCATATAGGCCGAATCATCCACCACCAGAACCCGAATTGGGCTATTTACTTCCGCCCCAGATGCCATAGACCCCTCGAGATCACCCTAGAAGTTTCTGCAATGCACTTAGCACCCGTTCCTGGTTAAAGGGTTTAACAACAAAATCACGTGCTCCCGATTTTACGGCCTCCAACACCACCGACTCTTGCCCCAGGGCGGTTAGCATCACCACTTTCGCCTGCGGATCAAAAGCCCGAATGTTTTTGAGCGCGGTGAGGCCATCCATCTCTGGCATGGTGATATCCATTAACACCACATCTGGCCGTTCCGCCTTGTATTTCTCAACGGCTGCCGCCCCATTCTCGGCTTCGATGACCTGATAGCCTTCGGCCACCAGCATCTTTGAGATGCGTACCCTGAGAAATTCAGCATCATCCACCACAAGCACAGTTGCCATAGCCACTCCTCTCTTTTGATCAGAAAGTGATTTGCAGTCAAAGCGTCTGTTCCACGCCTCCGATGCGACGCACAACCAGTTTTCCTGATTCGACAAACAACTTAACCGTTCGACCTACATTACCTCCCACCTCAACACCCGCAACCCTTAAACCCATGGCCTCCAAGATAGAATAGGCTGCCTGAACATTGCGCGTTCCAATCTCAAATGTATGCGAAAGCGCCGAACTCAAAAGCATATTTGCTCCGCCCACCAATTTCACAATCAAATAGCGACGCTGTGCACCGGCCGCTTCCATGGCTTGCACCAAGGCCTGAATTCCACTATCCACATACTTGTAAGGATTATCCTGGTAGCCGTTGCCGCTGGTTGGTAAGACGGCGTGCAATAAACCCGCCAGACGATTCACCGGATCGTACATGGCGACTCCCAAACATGAGCCCAGACCATAAGCCACCAGGACCGCTCGAGGGTCTTTGCACACAACCGCCTCACCCAATCCAACGCTCAGTATCTGGCTCATAACGGCAACGAGGATTCACTCCAACGGAATATATTCAGGGTTGCCGGGTCTGGCACCACCCAGAAATCGGCGTTCACCGTTCGCTGACCACATGTGAAACCCGCTCGGATCAATAACAAATGTTCACCAAAACCACCTGTGGTTGCCACCACAATATCCACAATCGCTCCTAACATATCCACAATCACCGCAGGTGGGGTGAGACGCGCCTCGTGTCCAGTTAGTTCGGCCATCCGATTAATGAAGAAAGAAGCCGTCAAGTTACCGACCTCGGCCAGCGCCGAGCGCTCCAATCGGTCCAAAACCCGAGTTGTCCCAGCAGGCAACCCCATGACCATATCCACTAATTCCAGCGCTTTGTTGAGCGGGACAACTAACATAATCTGGCAAGCCAGGGTGCCTTCAGTGCGCAAGTAAATTCCAACCGCCTCATCCTCGGGAGAACCAAAGATATGAGGAAGTTGCGAAACCGGTACGAGCAGCGCATGAGGGCGGATCATGCTTAGCGTTTCCCCCACCATATCCGAAAAACCACGGGCGGCATGCGCCACGCCCTCATCCGCGATTCGGCGCATCGCTCTTAACAACTGTTCATCAAACTGCGCGTCTGGTTGGAATTTGCTCATCGCTTTACTCTCCTACCCTGAAATTGCCATCTCCGCCTCAACCAAGCCGAGTAAGCCGGCCACATCCACAATAAGACTGACCCGCCCATCACCGAGGATAGCGGCACTGGCAATGCCTGGTACTTCTCCGATCAGCCCACCCAGTGACTTGACAACAACCTCCTCCTCCCCGATTAATTCATCAATAATGAGCCCTGCACTTCTTTGATTGGCCCGCACAACGACCACATGTTCGTAGCCATTAGTGGCCGGCGCAGGCGCAAAATCAAAGACATGGCGAAGGCGCAGCAAAGGGAGTACCTGATCGCGTAAAACAAAAACCGGGCGCTGGCCTACCGAGCGAATTTCCTGTGGAGTGATTCTCAAAACCTCCGTCACAGCGGTAAGAGGAAGGGCAAACACGGTGTCCTCTACACGTACCAGCAAGGTCGGCACAATCGCCAGTGTCAACGGTAAGATGATCTGAAAGCGCGTCCCTTGCCCGGGGGTGGTTTCAACCAGAATGGAACCGTTAATGCGCTCAATGTTATTGCGAACAATATCCATTCCCACCCCCCGGCCAGAGATCTCGGTTACCTGCTTGGCCGTTGAGAGGCCAGAAGCGAAGATCAACTCAATGGCTTTTTCGCGCGGCAAGGTCGCCGCCTCGTTTTCGCGGAGCAGCCCTTTCTGGACCGCAGCTGCTTTCAATCGCTCAACATCAATTCCCCGCCCATCGTCCTCTACGGTCAGGACAATCCGTCCTTGCTCGTGGCGTGCGGTCAAAACCACCTGCCCACGTGAAGGTTTTCCGACTCTCATCCGCTCTGCTGGCGGCTCAATGCCGTGATCAATCGCATTGCGCACCAAATGAATGAGCGGATCGTGGATCTCGTCAATCACCGAGCGATCGAGTTCGGTATCCTCGCCATGAATGATCAGATCAACCTCCTTATTGGCCTTACGCGCTAAATCACGCACCATGCGTGGGAACTTGCTAAACACGCTTGAAATCGGCACCATGCGAATCCGCATCACCTCTTCTTGCAATTGATCCGTGATGCGGCTCAGGTGCATAATCGTATCGGCCATGGCCATCACATGTTCATGCCCCTGAAAGGTGGACTGAAACTGATTGCGGATCTGGTAAAGCCGATTTCGGTCGGTAATCAATTCCCCGATCAAATTCATGAGCGCATCCAGACGTTCGACACTGGTGCGTACGGTTTTATCTACCCCCGTCTCACGCGCCCGCTGCTCTGCCATTGTAGCCCGCATGGCTGCCAGCGCTCGGCGGTGCTCCTGTAGTAAATCTGCCAGTGCCCGATCCAATGTGGCTTGCGAGATGAACCCCATTTGAACCAGCACACTGCCTAATAGAGTCCCACGCGGACGACGTTTTTGCTCCTCCAGCGCCTGCTTCAACTGGGTCGCCGTGATCCATCCTTTACGAATCAGATAATCTCCCAGCCGCTCCGGCTCCTCTCCCTCAGTTTCTGGTGTTTCCGCCTGGGAAAAAGCAGAAGTAGACGGGGAGATTTCCGCTGAGGATGCTTGGACTTCTACCCGCTCCAATTCGCTGATTTGCTCCAGGCGACGCTTCACCTCCGACACTGGTTGTGTGGTGCGCACCCTCACCGTCAGTTGATGGACTGGGGCTGCAGTTTCAACCTCAGCCTGGGTGGGGTGGGACTCGAGCACCTCACCCAATTCTTGCAGTACCAGCAGCACTTGCAACGCTCGCGCTGCAGAAGCCACGCTCTCAGAAGAGATTTGCACCCACACCTGCAACTCACCTTGCCCTGAGACGGGCTCTTCGTGACGAACCGTTGCAGGCTCTACCTGCGAAGAAACAACCGGAGAGACAGCACCCTCGGGCGGAGATGAAATCTGGGCCAGAAACTGCTGAACTAAAGGGGCAACATCAACCGGACTGGGTTGCAGTGACACCACTTCATCCCGTAGCCAGCGCAATGCATCCACCCCTTGCAAGCACAAATCAATGAGCCCAGGGGTCACCTGAAGGGTGTGCTTTCGCAATGCATCAAACACCGTCTCCAGGGCATGAGTTAAATCCACCAAACGGCGATGTCCGATCAGGCCTGCCGATCCCTTGAGGGTGTGGGCGGCCCGAAAGAGCGCCTGGATTAAGCTTTCATCATAATCGTTTCGCTCAAGGCGCACCAAACCCTCATCTAAAACTTGAAGATGCTCATCCGTCTCGGCAAGAAAAATCGGCAATTCATCGGGGCTCAGATCAAATTGAAGGCTCATAGAGGATCAACCGCCTCGCACTGCGTGGACTTATGATTGAAGAACGTGCAGTTCGTCTGGATGGACGGGTACACCATTGCGCCGCACCTCATAATGCAAGTGAGGGCCTGTAGAATTACCTGTATTACCGGAAAGGCCGATAACGTCACCTGCCTGCACCCACTGCCCTACCTGAACCGGGATCTCCGAAAGGTGAGCATAATAGGTGCGCCAGGGACCGTTCTCCACAATCACCAGATTGCCATACCCCTGTGTATTCCAACCCGCATAGACCACTTGCCCGCTCAGCGTTGTCCTGACCGGCGTTCCTACTGGCACCCCAATATCTATCCCGCGGTGCCCTGGGTGAAAGTCCTGGGTCAGGCGGCCCTGCACTGGCCGGGCAGTGGACCATGGCCCCCCCCCATCAGTAAAGGCCGGGGCTTCCTCTTTCACCCCGCGACTCATGTTCTGGCGAATTACCATTTCTAACAATGTGCTCCACGGCACCAGCGACTGAAAACCAACACTCTGCCCGGAGACTGATGGGAGGGTTGAAAGGGAAGAGGCTAACCAGCCCTGCAGCACCTGGGCAAATTCGTTGCCCTCCTCCCGTGAGGAAAGAGCAGACACGGCCCCTGAGGATTGGAGCAGGTGCTGAATCAGCAATGGGAAGAAATCGTTGATGATCATAGGCATCCCCATTTTAGTGAGGGGATCACCAACCTGCCATAAATCCTTTATAAATCTTAGGCCTGACCGGGATATAAGCGGCATAAAAATCTTTCAATCCTTTATAAGTAAGGAGAGTGTGAGTATTCCATTGTGTCAGAAAACCCTTCATGCAGAATTTACGGCCTTTTCAACCTCCCTTTATGGGAATTTACCCTCCTTTCCCTATAATCCAATTCGGTGGCTCTATTCTGCTCAAGAGGTTTTCTATGGGTGAGGTAATTCTAGTGGATGCCTGGTTGCACCAGGCCGAGGAAGCCCTCCAGGCTCAAAACTGGGCCGCAGCGCTGGAGGCGCTACAACAAGCACAACAAGTTCAACCCGATCACCCCGCCATACTCTCCATATTGGGCGTGTGTTTTCTACAACTGGGGATGGCAAAAGAAGCCTGCGAAACCCTGGAGACGCTGGTGAAATCTCAACCCGCCTCCGCTGAGGCTTACAACAACCTGGGAGTAGCCTTGCTCATGGATGGCGCCCTCGAGGAAGCGCAAGCCGCTTTTGAGCAGGCCATTGCACTCGATCATGAAAACCTCCTGGCACGAAAGCACCTGGCGCTAATCTGTTTGCAAACCGGGGACTATACCCGTGCCGCCCAGATACTGGATGCTCTGCTCCTTGAACTTCCAGACGAGGTCGAACTACGCCTCTGGTTGGGACAATGCTACACGAAACTTGGCAACCCGCAGGCTGCAAGGCGCTTATACACTGAGATCCTTCGCAACTACCCCGACCACTCTCAGGCCAAAGACGCCTTGCATTCTCTGGACCAAACGCCAACATCCTCGCCCCCCACCCCCAAAAAGCCCCAATCATTGCCACCTATCACAAAACAAATTCTCTTCTGCGGAAGTGGCGAGGTCTCCGATTTCCGTATGTACCTGCCCGCGCGCTGGCTAAAAAAAGCCGGAGTGAAAACCACTTACGTTCTTCATCCCGGCCCGCATGATCTATCCGGCGCCGATATCGTGATCTTTCTTCGCCCTCACATTCGCCGTGAGAACATGCAAGCCCTGGCTGAATGTGTGCGCCAGGGAAAAACAATCGTTGTAGACATTGATGATGACTTTCATAACCTCCCGGTCCATCATCCCGGTTATTACCTCTGCGGGCCTGGGAATCCTAACATCCTGCGGGCACTTGAACTGGCAATTGGTGCCGCCTCAGTGCTGGTGGTATCAACGCCCATCTTGGGTGAGCGTTACGCTCCTCTTGCACGCCGGGTACAAGTCATACCCAACGGCTGGGACGATGAAAACCCCAACTGGGAAAAGCCCGCCCCCCCTCACACCGGCATCCACCTGGGGTGGGCAGGAACAAGCACTCACTGGGAAGATCTTCACTTTATTCGAAACGAACTGCTCTATTTTCTACGCCACCACCCAGAGGTTACTTTGGTCATCGGGGGTGACCCGCAGATCCTCGAGATGTTTAGATCGCTACCCGAACGACAAAGATGGTTTCTGCCGTTCTGTGCCCATGCGGAATATCCGCTTCTCCTGGCTCAATTTGACATCTTGCTTGCCCCGCTTGCCAATACGCGCTTTAACCAGGCCAAGTCTGATATCAAACTGGTAGAAGCCGGAGCCCGTCGTTTGCCGTGGGTGGCCTCTCCTTTACCTGCTTATTGCGCCTGGGAAAGTGGCGGGATCTTCGCTGAAACGCCCTCATCCTGGGCCGATGCAATTAGCACCCTGATTCAGGATCCCGCCTTACGTCAGCAACTGGGAACCGTCGGTCGCAAGAAGAGCGAAGAACGCAATCGGGAGGTGATCGGACTCTGGAAAACGCTGCTGGAAACACTCTAAATACGCTGCTCACATTAAGCCGCCTTTTACGGGGCTTTCATTGCCCTTTTACGCGTACTAACAAACTTTCTTTTTATGCTTAATACAAAACCCGCACGAAGTCGGACGTCTACGGATGGACACGGTTTCCAATCGCTTCCCCAGCCCGCTAAATATCCAAAAGAGCATGGCTCGCGCCTACCTCAGCGCTAACCGTCTTGAGGAAGGTGTGAGCCTGCTGGTCGAAATCGTGCAACACCATCCCGAGGATTGGGAATCGCTGCTCATTCTGGGCGATTTGTACCTGGCCGCTGAAGAGGTGGATATCGCTTACCATCTCTATCAACGAGCCGAAAAAGTACAACCAGATCATCCTGAAATTCTTCGACGCCTTCAGTTGGTGCAGAACGAACCAGACTCTGCCCCAAATTTTCCCGCTGATCCCCCCACCCATCCGGCCACATTGCGCCGGCTGCTTAACCGCCTGACCGGCAAACCTCACCCCGTGGACGAACCCACCGCTCAGAAGGCTGCAAGCCTGCTCCACGCGGTGCTGCAAAGCGAGCAACCGGCTAAAACCGTTGCTGAGCATTTGGATGAAATCGAGCAATTACTTCCAGCACTGATTGAGTTGAATCTGCAGCAAGCGCGCCAGGAAGGGAAAATCGAACTGGCGAACGCGCTTGAAGGTCTGCGCCAGAACGTGACTTCGCTCATTGCCCCAACCGGAACCGAGGCTGATCCCCCATGCTCTTCGCAAGTGCGCATCCTGCTGCTGGCCCCCGCAAACCCACCGACCCAGGAGCGTGCCCAGGTAATTCGGAGCGCTCTGGACGCCGGAGGATTCCAGATCCAGGTCAATGGTGAGATCTCTACAGCCAACCTTGAGAGCATTGATGCCGTGGTCGCCATAAACCCCCACACTTCTACATCCGCCATGGCCAACCTCGCCCTTTGCGCAGGTGCCCGACGTCCGGTGGTACTCGACCTGACCTGCAACGTAGAGCAGATCCCTTTGAAACATCCATACTACACAACCCTGGGATTAGGCACATTGGAAGCGGCGCGCGCGTATAACGCCAGTCTGTGGCTGGCCGATGTCATTACCGTAACGTCTGAGGCGCATGCCATGGCCCTGGAGGGAACGGGGCGGCGCATTGAAGTGATGCCGGAGGGCTGGTCCGATCAAAATCCGATGTGGAAGAAAAAGCCCCTTCCGCGCCCTACCATTCATTTGGGATGGGTGGGCAGTTGTTCGGATGTGGAAGATCTGGCCACCATTCGTCGCATCGTCCTCAGAGTTTTGCGCGAATTCCCTCAGACGCGCCTGGTCTTGATTGATAACCCCGAAGCCTACACCCTTTTCAGTGGGTTACCGCCTGAACGCTGCCTGTATCTACCCGCTACTTCTGTAGAAGATTTGCCGTATCAATTGGGGTTGGTAGATATCCTGCTCCTTCCGCATCGAAATATCCCCTTCAACCAATCCCTCTCAGAGCGCCTGTTGATTCACGCCGGGGTTAGAGGCATCCCATGGGTCGCTTCTCCCCTCCCCGCTTACTTGGAGTGGGGTGCGGGTGGGTTTATCGCCTCAACCGCGGAGGAATGGCATACTTATCTCCGTCAGCTCATTGTCGAAGCCGAAGTACGGCGCCAGTTGGGACGTGCCGGTGCTGCTCAGG
>FWWL01007600.1_pt1 | contig 14046 bp, 13 predicted proteins | sample 2228331 | NCBI WGS metagenome assembly FWWL01 (sample SAMEA103939775, study PRJEB20133) | metagenome
AACCCTCAAAACCCACTTCGCACCCCTTCCCCTCACCACCCTCCTCCGCTATGTCTACACCCGCTACCCGGAATACACCACCCGGTCGGAGATTCTGGAGAAGATTCTGGGTAATCAGTCTCGGTTTTGACAGGTATAGCGCAAAAATTAAAATAAACACAAAATGACCGGGCGAATAGAGGGGTTAATTGAACAACTGCGGGATAACGCTCCGGATGTCCGCAAGGCAACCCAGGAGTCGCTGGTGAAGATAAGAAAAAGGTAGTTACCGCTTTTGAGTTTCTATAAAACTATATATGGACATCTGATGTCTTAAATTTATTTTACAGATGTTTTTCAAACGGCTGAAGGCGAAGATGCTTAACCGGCATGCCGGTGCCGCGCCGAGTAAGGCGGATGAGATTATCCAGGCAATCGGGTTAAAGCAAAATGATGTGGTGGCGGATATCGGCGCCGGTGGCGGTTATTTCACTCTGCGTTTTGCCCGACTGGTGGGTAGTGAGGGCAGGGTGTATGCGGTGGATGTCGAGGAGACATTTCTCAAAACAATCAAGGAGAATGCCCGGCGCCAGGGGCTCGCCAACCTCATTACCGTGCCGGTAAATGGAGAACTAACATTACCAGCCGGTGAACTGGATGTCATTTTTATGCGCAATGTCACCCATCACCTCACCGACCGGGTAAACTATTTCGCCCGGCTAAAGAGGTTTTTGAAAAAAGATGGCCGGGTGGTAATCATTGATTTCAAGCGTGAGCACCGCCGGCGCTTGCTGTCACCGGGTCCGGGCAAGGGGCATTATGTACCCCGCGACCGGCTGGTGCAGGAGATGGAGGACGCCGGCTATGTCCTGAAACAGGAGTTCCACTTCCTGCCCGAACAGCACTTCACCATCTATCAACCCCGCGGTGACGGTTAGTTAAACGGAGACGACTGCGTCTGCCGGCTCTGGTGCCTCTGCCTCCTTCTTCATCCGGGGACTGCCACAGCCCGCAAGCACCGGCCCGACCAGGAGGAAAAACAGCGCCATAACTGTAACTCCTAAGGTGCCTGAATATACATCCCGTTTCTATTGATGTAGCCGGTCCTGCCCCCAACCGCCACCTTCGCTATCCCTTTGGAGAAACTCCAGGCACGGTCGAATCTGGGACTGATGACCACTTTTCCGGTCCGGTCAATATACCCGTATCTGTCCTCAATCTTTACCACCGCCCGGTCCTCAGAAAAACTCAGCGCAAAATCAAACCGGGGTTCAATCACCATCGCACCGGTTGTATCAATGAACCCCCACTTTTCATCAATCCGCACCGCCGCCAGCCCTTCCGAGAAACTCAACTCATATTCAAATTGCGGCTCAATCACGACCTCACCGCTCCGGTTGACATAACCCCACCGCCCGTCCAGAAACCCGCCGATATTTACCGCTGCCCGGCCCTCGGAGAAACGGGCGCCAAAATCAAATCGGGGTTCAACCACAAACTCGCCCGCGCTGTTAATATAACCGTAACTTTCGCCCACCTTTACCCGCGCCCGCCCTTCAAAAAAGGAGTCCGCCTCATCAAACTGCGGTTCAATCACCAGGCGCCTGCTCCGGTCAACATAGCCCCATCTATCGCCCTGTTTCACCGGAAAAAGCGCCACCCTTTCTTTCGCCTGCCGCTGCCCGCAGGCGGTAAAACCAAGCGCAAAAGCAACGGCGAAAAACAACACCCTTCCCATATCTCCTCCTCTTTTGTTCTGGCAGTCATTCCATTGCTGACCGCGGAAACACAGCCTCTGCCTTCAACTCTTGCCGCTGGCATCGCCGCACCTCCTGGCGCGCAATAAATTATCATCCGAACCGCCTCCTGTCAATAACTTCCTCTTGCGCGCCGAATCAGTTTGACCCGGGGGAAAAACAATGTTACAATTAATGGTAATCAGTTTTAAAAAAAGGAGGCAAAATATGTCCGAAGTCCGTGAAGGTAAAGACTGGCTCGTCGCCCTGCTGTTGTCCATCTTTGTCGGGCAGTTCGGTGTTGACCGCTTCTATCTCGGCTATATCGGGCTGGGTATCCTGAAGTTGTTGACCCTCGGCGGGCTGGGCATCTGGTGGCTGATCGATTTAATCCTGATTGCCACCGGCAATATGAAGGACGCCAGTGGCAACCCGCTGGTGCGAAAATAGGTTGCGATGAAAACCCTGATTGTCTATTTTTCCTGGAGCGGGATTACCGCGCGGGTGGCAAAGAAAATCGCCGAGTTTCTGCCCGCGGACCTGGAGGAAATCAAGTGTCCTGAATATAAGAACCTGTTTGTCGTCTTCTGGCTGATGCTATTTGCCCGGAACAAAGAACTGACCCTGGCGCCGTTAAAGAACAACCCGGCTGATTACGACCTGGTCATCGTCGGCGCACCCACCTGGGCGGGTCGCCCACCCCGGCCGGTAATTATCTATCTCAATCGCTATGCCCGGCAGTTCAAACAGGTCGCCTTTTTCAGCACCTCCGCAGACCCGCGCGAGCAACAGGTCCTGAAAACAATGGAGGCGGTGAGCGGTAAAAGTCCGGTTGCGGTTGCCCATTTCCATCGCCCGGCGGTGTCCCGGGACAGTTTTACCCGGACTGTGCAGGAGTTTGTGCAGAAGATTACCGACTCCCTTCCAGAAACCAGCCGAGCAACGCCCTGAGCGGTGATTGCTTTGTTTACATAAAGGCAACAAACTCCGGACGCATCCTGTGTCCCGGGTTTGACAGTCCGCACCCGCTCGCTAAACTGAATTAATTAGCAAAAACAATTTCTGGAGGTAAGCCAATTATGGAAGGGTTGTCTCTGTCAGCCAATGCGCTTGAGGTGTTAAAAAGGCGCTATCTGAAAAGAAATGAAGAAGGTGAGATTATTGAAACGCCTGAGGAACTATTCCTGCGTGTCGCCCGGGCAATCGCCGAAGTTGATAAGCAATACGGCGCCACCGCCGGCGAGGTTGATGCCCTGACCGAAGATTTTTACAAACTGATGACCAGCCTTTACTTCCTGCCCAACTCACCCACCCTGATGAACGCCGGCACCGAACTGGGGCAGTTAAGCGCCTGCTTTGTCCTGCCGGTTGAGGACTCAATGGAGGGCATCTTTGATGCGGTCAAATACGCCGCGCTGATTCACAAGTCCGGCGGCGGCACCGGCTTCAGTTTCTCCCGGCTCCGGCCCAAAGGCGATGTTGTCGGCTCAACCCGGGGCATCAGTTCCGGACCGGTGTCGTTTATGGAGGTGTTTGACGCCGCCACCGAGGCGGTCAAGCAGGGTGGCAGGCGCCGGGGTGCGAATATGGGGCTGTTGCGGGTTGATCACCCTGACATCGTTGAATTTATCACCTGCAAGGACGACATCAACCGCTTCACCAACTTCAACATCTCGGTTGGATTGACCGAAGAGTTTATCCGCGCACTCAAGCAAGGAAATGACTTCCCCCTCATCAACCCGCGCACCCGCCAGGTGGTGAAAAATGTGCCGGCGGTTGAGATATTTGACCTCATCGTCCATCAGGCGTGGAAGAACGGCGAACCGGGTATTGTGTTCCTGGACCGGATTAACACCGGCAACCCGACGCCGGCGCTGGGTGAGATTGAGGCGACCAACCCCTGCGGTGAACAGCCGCTTCTGCCCTTTGAATCCTGTAACCTCGGCTCGGTCAACCTCGCCCGGATGGTCCGGGCGGGCGAGGTCAACTGGCAACTCCTTGCCGACACCGTCAAAAAGGCGGTGCATTTCCTGGACAATGTCGTTGACGCCAACCACTACCCCCTGCCGGTGATTGCCGAAAAGACAAAGGGTAACCGCAAAATCGGGCTGGGTGTGATGGGCTGGGCAGATATGCTCGTCCAGCTCGGCATCCCTTACAACTCACCCGACGCCCTGGCGCTGGCAGAGAAGGTGATGGCGTTTATCCGGGAGGAGGGCAAAAAGATGTCGCTGGCGCTCGCCGCGCGCCGGGGCACCTTCCCCAACTACGAGAAGAGCATTTACTATCCCCGCCTCCCTTTGCGCAACGCCACCATCACCACCATCGCACCCACCGGCAGTCTCAGCATCATCGCCGGCTGTAGCAGTGGCATTGAACCCTATTTCGCCCTCGCCTTTGAACGCAACATCCTCGAAGGCACCCGGCTGAAAGAAATCAACCCCTACCTGCGGGCGGAACTGGAACGCCGAAAACTATGGAACGATTCACTGGAGGCAGAACTGCTCGCCAAAGGAAAACTCAGTACCATCACCGGCATCCCGGAAGAGTTAAAACGCCTATTCGTCACCGCGCTGGAACTGAGTCCGGAAGAGCACATCCGGATGCAGGCGGCGTTCCAGCGCTATGTGGACAATGCGGTCAGCAAAACGGTCAACTTTCCCAACTCCGCCACCGAAGACGATGTCCGCCGCGTCTTCCTCCTTGCCTACGAACTCGGCTGCAAGGGGGTAACGGTTTACCGCGACGGTTCCCGCAGCGGTCAGGTACTATCCATCCCGACAACAAAGGTGGTTGTCCCCAAAGGCAGACCGCAAACGCTTGTCGGTGTTACCCGCAAAATCGCCACCGGCTGCGGCAACCTCTACATCACCATCAACCGCGACGAAAACGGCAACCTGTTTGAGGTGTTCACCAACATCGGCAAGGCGGGCGTCTGCGCCCAGGCGCAGGCTGAGGCGATCGGCAGACTGGTATCCCTTGCCCTGCGCAGCGGTGTCAGCCCCCGCCAGATTATCCGGCAACTCAAAGGCATCTCCTGTCAGGTGCCGGTCTGGTCAAAGAACGAAAAGATTACCAGCTGTGCTGATGCCATTGCCAGGGCGTTAGAACAGGAATTGGGCGAGGTGGTTGAGAGCGAAAAAGGGTTGGAAGGCGCCTGTCCGGACTGCGGTGGCCGACTGGAGTTTCAGGAAGGCTGTCTTGTCTGCGTCGCCTGCGGCTTCAGCAAATGCGCTTAGGAGGATAGAATGGCGCTAATCCCGCGCTGTTCTCTTCTGTGCCTGCCGGACCTTCGGGATATAACGAATCGTCTCCGCCACCATAAACCCGGCCAGAAAAAGCAAGAGCAGGGCGATTATCCCCAGCATTATCTTCTCCCCGGAGAAAAATTTTATCGCCAGAAGCACCAGCGCACTGGTGGTTACCAGAAGCATAAAAATCCCGGGCAACAGGGTGTAAAGCACCGGCTTTGACCGGCTCAAAAGCCATGCGGTCAGCACCAGAAACACCAGCGCCGCCACCAGCTGATTCGCCGAGCCGAAGACCGGCCAGATTGACTGCCAGGTACCAAACGCCAGATAGGTCGCCAGCCCGATAATCACCAGCGTATTGAGATACATATTCTTCATAAACCGGATGCCCAGCCGCTCACCGAACAGTTCGGTGCCGATGTAGCGGGTGATGCGGGTGGCGGTATCCAGCGTCGTCACGATAAAGGTCTTGAGCATCGTAATCCCGATAAACATCCCGAATGTGCCCAGAAGCGGCCGGGTAATCACGCCATAACCCTTGCCAAACGCTACAATCCAGTTACCACCCTTGACCAGTTCCGGATACACCATCCCCTCGGGTCCGCCCAGCCAGTAAAGCCCGCCGCACACCGCCACCACCGCCAGGATGCTCAAAACCCCTTCGGTCAGCATCGCCCCGTAGCCAATCTTCTTTGCATCCGGCTCCCGATTCAACTGCTTGGAAGTTGTCCCGCTTGCCACCAGCGCATGAAAACCCGATATCGCACCGCAGGCAACCGTGACGCAGAGCATCGGCAAAAGATAACCCTCACGGCTGGAGAAACTGACAAACACCGGTGTCCGGATTACCGGATGGGTAATAAAAAGCCCGATATAGCCAATCGCCATCCCGACCAGAAGCACAAAGAAGGACAGGTAGTCCCGGGGCTGGAGGATGATGTTTACCGGCAGGACCGAGGCGGTCGCGGCATACACCACCAGCAGCATAAGCAGCCAGCCGTGATAGCTCCACTTAACCGGCAGATACCAGCCCAGAACCACCAGTCCGAAAAGCAAAACAATCCCCGCTACGGTGGCAACAACTGAATTCACCCGCCAGCGATAGAGCATCAAACCAACAAATATCGCCAGCGGGATAATGCCAAAGGTCGGAACAACAATCTCCGGCGTCGTCTGTAAGGTCTTCGCGGCCGAGGCGGCAAAAACCGCAATCACCAGAATCAGAGTCAGCCAGAGGAAAAGGGAAAATATCACCCGCACCCGCCCGCCCAGAAGGTTCTCGGTCGTCTCGGCAATTGACCTGCCCCCACTGCGCAACGAGACCATCAAACTGGCAAAGTCATGCACCCCGCCGACAAAGATTGACCCGAGCAAAATCCACAAAACCGCCGGTCCCCAGCCCCACACCGCACCGGCAATCACCGGTCCAAGAATCGGTCCGGCACCGGCAATCGATGAGAAGTGATGCCCGAACAAAACCAGCCAGTTCCTTGCCGGCACATAGTCAACACCATCATAATGCGTATGCGCCGGCGTCTTGTTGGCAGGATTCATATCAAACAACCTTGCCAGCCGTCCACCATAAAACCGGTAGGCAAGGCCAAAAATGACAACCGCGCCCAGTGCGAGAACAACTGAATTCAATTTAGCCTCCTTTTTGCTTTACCCCGCTAACGCACTCAATTTACCCCTGCAGAAGTATTCTGTCAACCACCGCTCGCGCCTTGATGGCGCTTTTCTCCTTGTCCTTGATTTCCAGCATAATGTCCAGGTCCATATCCTTCACCCCGGCGATGAATCGGGCAAAGTCCGCCAGGTCAATGGTCTGCTGATGAGTGCCCGGACGGGCACCCGGCTCCTGCCCGCTGTAATCAACCATCAACGGACCATTGCGCCGGTTCCAGGTCGCTGCCGCCCTGCGCACCCCCTCAAACACCGAATCGCCGTTCGGGTTAATCTGATGATGAAAGGTGTCAAACAAAACCGGAATGCCGGTCAACTTATGCACATAGAGGCAGTCGTCCAGATTATAACTCCGGTCATCATTCTCTACTGTCAGCCGGCGCCGGACCGCCCGCGGCAACCGCGCAAACACCTCAACAAACCGGGCGATACTTTTCTCCTTGTCGCCGTACACCCCGCCGAGGTGAATCTGAATCCGGGCGCTCAAAGGCAAACCCAGCAAATCCAGCACCCGGGCGTGATAAACCAGTTCCCGGACCGAACTCTTCACCACCGCCGGACTTCGGGCGTTCAACAAAACAAACTGGTCCGGATGCATTGAGATGCGCATCCGGTTACTCCTGATAAACCTGCCCAGCCGGCGGAAGACCGGTAGAAACCGGCGCCACCACGGATAACGGCACACCGGATGCGAGGCAAACGGCACCAGGTCCGAGGTAATCCGGAAAAAGTAAAGCCCCTGCGCCTTGTTCCAGTGTAAAATCCTTTCCAGACAGGCAAGGTTTTCCGCCACCGTGCGCACCAGCAACTCCGTCGAATAAGACTTCAACCGGAATGTCCGCGCCGAGGAACAGCCAATCGTCCGATTAATACAGGGATAGCCAATCCGAATCATATTATTCTAACCCGGTGCCGCACCAGCCTTCTCTCCTTCCAGCGATTCTTCCCCGCCACGGTCAAAACAACTGACCACAAACCGATCACCGGCATCAAGGTCATCGGCAATGGATAGATTAAAGCCAGATACCAGGGCAAACGAGCCTTTAACGCCACTACCAGCCACACCAGTCCGCTCACCATCGCCGCCGCCACCGACTCCTGCAACCCCACGCCCATTTCTGCCCGCACCAGCGCCCGCACGATATAACCCAGCGGATACCAGGTAATCAAAAGCATCCACAACCAGACAAAAAGCGCCACCACCAGCCGGTAGTCAAACAAACCAAAAAGGTTCTTGCTGAAACCGGCAAATGCCGACTTAAACCCCTCATACATCCTGGCGCTGACCATCTCGGTCGCATCCACCATCCGCCACCTGCCGCCCGCGCGCTTCACCCGCCGGCACAGCGCCACATCCTCGGTCGCCTCATCCCGCACCGCCTGATGCCCGCCAATCGCCCGATACATCTCCCGCCGAAACACGAGCAACTTCCCGTTAGCCGCGGCAAACGCCTGGGACCGGCGCCAGAGATAGGCAACACCCAGCGGCAGAACCGCCATCATCGCCCACACAATATAAGGCACGGTCAGCACCTCGCCCCAGCTCCTCACCTCATTTTTTGTTATCCCGCTCAAAAGGTCGGCACCGGTCTGCTCCAGCGCCGCCACCACCTGCCGCACCGTCCCGGGCTGATGCCGGGTGTCGGCATCGGTAAAAAACAACACCTCACCCGTCGCCCTATCGGCAAGTTGCTGACACGCCCAGTTCTTTCCGTTCCAGCCCGCGGGCAGGGGCGCACCCTGAATCACCCGCAACCGCGGCGACTCTATCCCCGCAATCACCCGCGCGGTCCCATCCTCCGAGCCATCATCCAGCACCACCACCTCAAAATCCGGATAATCCTGATTAACCAGCGAACGCAGACACGCACCAATCGTCTTCTCCTCATTCCTTGCCGGCACCAGCACCGAAACCCGTGGATACCGCCCCGGAGAAGGAAACCTCCGCAACCGCGGCAGGAGCAACGCATTACCCACCGCAATCCCCAGTTGCGTACTGACAAATATCAACGGACTGGTGGTATCAAAAATACCCGGCATCATCTCCGCAACAACTCCTGCCGGTGTCGCCACAACAAAAGCACCGCACTCAACACCGCCGCCACCAGCACCGGCTCACCTGAATAGCGCAGCCCGGCATAAACAATTAAAAGGTTCACCGCCAGCAAAACCGACACCGCATCATTCCTGAACTTCAAAACAAACTTCCCCAGCACCAGCGCCAGCCCCATCACAACCGGCGCCTCCCACAAGGTCAACCCGCTCCACACCCCGAAGGTCACCGCGATCCCCTTACCACCCCGAAAACCCAGCCACGGCGAAAACATATGCCCGAGTAACGGCGCCACCAGCAACGGCACCAGCCACCAGCCCGCCACCCCGAAAAACCAGTAACCCAGCGCCACCGGCACCGCACCCTTAAGAAAATCCAGCAAAAGCGCCAGCGTGCCAATCCACGCACCACCCGCCTTAAACGCATTCACCGCACCCGGATTACCATCACCGAACCGCCGGATGTCCTCACCCCTTAACCGCACAAGCAAATCCGCAAACATCACCGACCCGCAAAAAAACCCAACCACGCTCAAAACCACCCCGGCAAAAACCCCGCTCATCGCAACACCTGATAATCCGAATAAAACTCCTCTGCCCGAATCTCCATTTTTACCAGTTCCAGCCCCAAAGGCGCCACCACAATCAACATCCTCATACCAAACCGCACCGGCAACCAGAACCCCGCAACCTCACCATAATCCAGCACCATCCTCGCCTCCCGCGCCACCAGCGGCAAAACCGCCGGCGCAAACTCCATCCGCACCACATCACCACTACCCACCAGCACCCAGGCAACACCCTTCACATAACCCTCGCCCCGCACCCGGGGCACAAACCGCACCCGGCGCACCCGCCTCCCGGAAAAAACCGTATCATCCAGCACCTCATAAAAATAATCCGCCCGGCTCTCCGAAAAAAATGGCAACCTCGTCCTCCGGGCAAACACCCCCTTCCGCCGCAACTCCGCACAAACCCGCTCTGCCTGCCGACCGCTAACCTCCGCACCATCCACATTCACCCGCAAAAAATCATACTCCTGCGACCCAAAACCCCGGGCACGCACCGCCCGCACACAACCCAGACTCCTTACCCGATTATTAAGCAAATCCACCTCCTGATAACGCAACTCCGCCCGATAACTCACCCTGCCAAACGCCCGCGCCCGCGCCTCATCCCGCTCAAAAACCAGACGCAAAAACTCCTCTGCCAGCAGCCCGCAAGCCTCACCCGCCAGCAAAACCAGCGGCAAAATCCACCGCACAACCACCGGTAAATTATTAAACCAAACTCCCGCCTGTCAACGGAAAACAACCCCGTCCTACCCGCAAAACTCACCCCTCACCCCACCCCGAAACCCGCCACCGGCCTGCCTTCACCCCTCACCACCCGACAAGCCCCCCAACTGCACCGGGGTATGCCCCGGGCTAGCCCCCTGCACTAGCGCTCTTTCTGATAACTAATTTATTTTGCGAAACTTACTCCCACCCCGCAAAAGTTTGCCGGATGTTCCTTATTGCCTGCTAACGGGAAAGATATGCCTTATATAGCGCCTTAAAGAGCTTGCTGTGATTCGGCACCTTGAGGTGTAACAGTTCGTGCACAATAACCTCAGCGCGTTTGCGGGCGGGCTGATGGAGCAACTCGCGGTTAAAGGTAAGGCGACCGCGTGTCGAACAACTTGCCCACTTGCGCTTCATCGCCCGGATGTGAATTTCCCGCGGCTCAACACCAATGCGCTGTGCCCAGGCGCGCACCTCGGCGCGGAAAATGTCCGCGGGCACGGCTTCTTCCAGCGGTTGCCAGAGGGTAGCTTTCACCCCGCAGCCCTCTCCAGCAAATTTAGAATCTGATTTACCCATTCCTTCAAGAGTTCTCTCTTTACCTGATGGTCTATTAACACCTTGTATAGCCGTATGCGCAGTTCGCGCCTCTGGTCAGCGCTGCTAATCCAGTGGGGATGGTCGCGGAAAGCCGGTTCCAGATCCGCTGCTATCCTCAGGGCAATTTCCGGTTCAATCTGCCGCGTGAGCAGCCACCACCTCACGGCAAATGCCTCGCGCGAGAGTTTACTTTCCGTCCGCTCTGCCTCTGCCTGATGCAGGTTCTTTACCAGTTGACCCAGCTCCTCCAGCGCCTCCTTAGACGCGATCTGTCCCTCCTCAAAGCGACGCCGGATTTCCTCGGCGCGTTCGCCGATGGAGATGAGGTATGGCTCCTCTTTGCCCTTTTTCTCCACCAGCCGGTAGAACACCTTGAGCAGGTTAAACATCTTGACCGTGTCAGGCTTCGCCTCTGCCAGCACCGCCTCCAGAACGTCGCTACCAATCCTGGATACCCCTGCCGGCTCTTGCACGGCGGTGGTCTGCGTGTGGCGCTGGACGATTTCGGCGGTCTTGCGCAGAAAAGATTTATCCACCGGTAGATGCGGCTCATAGGACTCGCGCAGCAGGCGGTAGATCTGGGTCAAGCGCTCGTAGTCGCGCATATAGGGACCCAGGAAGGGGTCGGGCGAAAGAATCTCATAGGCTTCTTCCACCTCACGGTAAAAGGCATAAAACTCCTGGCGGACATCCGGGTCACGGAAATGGAGCAGCACCGCCTCGGCGCGCTTATCTTCGCTATCGCCGGCAGCAATCCGCAAATAGTTCGCCTGCGCCTCATCCATAAGCTGGTCAAAACGGTCTTTCAAAACCTCCAGACCGGTAATAACGCCTGCCACATCTTTCGAGTCAAACGCCAGCGCCCGCTCCAGATTCTCAAACACACCCACAAAGTCCAGAATCAGACCGGCGGTCTTGCGCTGACCATCGGTGCTCTCGTATGGCCGGTTAACCCGGGCAATCGCCTGCAGCAGGACATGGTCGCGCATTGGCTTGTCCAGGTACATACAGTAGAGGATGGGCGCATCGTAGCCGGTCAAAAGTTTCTCGGTGACGATGAAGATTTGCGGGTCTTCCTTGGGCTTGCGGAAGGCGCGGCGCAGCCGGGTCTCCTCCTCTCCGGCAAGATGGTAGCGGCGCAGGTGGGGCGGGTCGTTGTGGCCGCGGCTGATGACCACTGCGCTCCATTCAGCGGGCAGTAATTGGTCAAGGGCATCCTTGTACAGACAACACGCCTCGCGGTCCACCGCCACCAGAAAAGCCTTGTAGCCCATGGGTTGCACGTAGCGCTGAAAATGATCGGCCACAAAGGCCGCCACCTGCTGGACCCGCGTCGGATTCTTGAGCATGTTGGTCAGCGTTACGGCGCGGTCGAGCACGCGGTTGAGCTCCTCAATGTCGCTCACGCCCTCCAGTTCGGCAACCTGCCAGAACTCCTTTTCCATCGCCTCCCGGTCCGCGAGCAGGTCGTTGCGTGCCAGTTGATAATGGAGCGGGACGGTGGTGCCATCCTCAATGGATTCGCTGATTGAATACTTATCCAGGTAGCCGCGCTCATCCTCGCAGCCAAAGGTCTTAAATGTGCCACGACCATGGGCGGTCCGGTCAATCGGCGTGCCGGTAAAACCGATATAGGTGGCGTTGGGCAAGGCACCCATCAGGTAGTTGCCAAGTTTACCTCCGGTGCTTCTGTGCGCTTCATCAACCAGGACAAAGATGTTGTCGCGGGTGTTAAGATTCGCCGGGATGTCGTCGAATTTATGAATCATCGAGACAATCAGCCCGCGCGTGTCTCGACGCAGAAGGTTACGCAGGTCGCGTTTACTGCGCGCCAGGTTCACCTGCCCGAAGCCAATCGCCTCCAGGTTCTGAAACAGTTGCTGCTGGAGTTCGTTACGGTCCACGATGAGCAGGATGGTGGGGTTTTTAAATGTGGGGTCCTGCAGCAGGAGGCGGGCGACGGTGAGCATGGTGTAGGTCTTGCCCGACCCCTGGGTGTGCCAGACCAGTCCCCGGCGTTTTTGCTGGTCACGCGCCCTTTCCAGCACCCGCTCCACCGCGCGCACCTGATGCGGTCTGAGCACCGCCTTCTTCAACTCGCCATCAACACGCGGGAACAGAATGTAATCGGTCAGGACGCGCAGCACCCGGCGCGGGGCGACAAAGGATTTGACCAGCGTCTCGAAATCGCCAGCCTGTTCATCGCGCCAGTTGAAGAGCGTCTTGTGCGAGAGGCTCCAGGTGGCACCGTAGAAGAAGTGCACCAGGTGGGTCAGGACGAAGAGTTGCGCCTGCGCCATCAGTTCCGGTGCCTGCTCATGGTAGCGGCGGAGCTGGTCAAGTGCCTCGGCGATGCCTTCCAGACGGGTGGCGGCTTTGGTCTCGACGATGATGACCGGGATGCCGTTGACCAAAAGCACCAGGTCGGCGCGGATGGCGGTAGAGCCAGCAGCGAAGCGGAATTCGTCGGTGATGTGAAAGGTGTTGGCTTCGGGGTGTTCGGGGTCGAGCAGGCGGATGTTTTTCTCGCGGCGCTCAGCCTCCACAAACACGGTCTTGAGACCCTTGAGGTATTCCCACGCCTCCAGATTGCCCTCAATGTTCGGTCGCACGCGGCGCAGACGCTCGACGACCTCTTCCGCCTTTGTTACTGAAGTAATCACGCCGGGATTGAGACGCTGGAGTTGTTCTATCAGCACGCTACGCAGGAAAGGCGAATCCTCGCCCCTGCGCAGGCGCAGCGCCTCATCCGGCGGAAGATATTCCCAGCCTGTCTCTTCGGCGTAGCGGATGAAGGGGTTCTGCACGGTGTGGCGTTCACTGCTGAGGGACATGGACCGACTACTGAAAGCGCTGGACAAACTCCTCTGGCACCCGCACCCTGCCGGTCATCAGATTCGCCAGCAGACTCTTAAACAGCGCCGCCAGCGCCTCCCTGCGCCTCTCCTCCGCAGCGATTCTGTCGTCCACTGCCTGGAGGATTCGGGCGATTTCCTGCTGCTCGGGGAGAGGCGGGAGGGGGATGATGCATGAGCATAGAGTGGCTTTTGTTATTTGAGGTTGACCTGTTCCAGTTATAGCCACGCTTAGGTCCACCCAGCCGAGGGCAAATGCAAGGAAATGTTTATCCAACCCTCCGCTGTTTCTTGGAGTAACCACCATTGCGTTGTTAGTGATGAATGCCTTTGGTGGGCTTAGATTTACTGATCCACATGTAGATCCTCGACAGGTAACAAGTACTTCAGGATTGGCATGTGTGTATTCTGTGTTCCACCCTATTTGACCGTTCGCCCCAAAAACAGGGTAAGGTCCTCCTAGAATTTTGTGCATAGGCAGCACCTTACCTTGCCGCATGTCTGCCACCTCCCCCAACTTCACCACCTGCCAGTGCTCGGGGATGGGACCGATTTCAGTCTCGCGCAGGGGAACGCGCTCCGTCGCGCCGACCGGCACCGGTCCGTA
>FWWL01007908.1_pt1 | contig 14040 bp, 8 predicted proteins | sample 2228331 | NCBI WGS metagenome assembly FWWL01 (sample SAMEA103939775, study PRJEB20133) | metagenome
TGAAAGCCATACTCAATCTGCAAGGGTCTTAGCTCATCCGCCGCCCGTCCATCCACTCGTTTCATCCCATGCAGTATACCCCCTGAGCAACGGGTACACTCACCCTGAGAGCGGCATGGCGCAAATCCGTTTTTATTTTGACGAAAGCGTTGACCCTGAAATCGTGAATCAGCTACAGCAACGAGGAATCGTTGCCCACTCTACACGCGACTTAGGCAACTTGGGAGCGTCTGATGATGCGCAGCTGGAGACCGCTGCCGAGCTGAATGCTGTGCTGGTGACGCATGATATCGATTTCATTCGGATAGCCTCTCAAAGACTTAGCAAAGGGCAGGCATGTGCAGGCGTGCTTTACATTAAGGAGCAAATGTTCAGCATAGGTTATATTGTGCGACTGATCGAAAGGATTGCCATCGTCTGCACTCAGCATGATTTTCAGTACCCACGCTATCTGCAGGAGTTCAGATACCTGCTTGAAGATGAAGGCTGAGAACGTTAGGGGTATAATCTAAGCATGAGGGCTATGGCGCAAGCGTACATCGTCAAGCGCCCCGGTACTGTGGGGGGCAAGCCGACAATCGCTGGAACGCGCATTAAAGTTTCAGAGATTGTACTGAACTACTTAGGCGCGGGCAACAGCATTGCCGAGATCTTGCGGCGCTATCCACACCTGACTCCTGCACAGCTCCATAGCGCACTCGCCTATTTCTATGACCACCCTGACGAGATTTTGCAGGAGCTGTTCGATGAGCTTACTGCAATCCGCCACACGCTCAGCGCACAGGAGTTGCATCAACTCTGCGATCAGCTGGTTCCTCTGATTCTGGAGGGCTTGCGTTTTAGTGCCATATATGACCAGCCCGATCAGGCGCGTGAAGAACCCGGCGCGTACCTGCTGTTGAAGGAGCGGGTAAAATCCCGCTTCCAGCTGCTTGATGTGGGCGCTTCAGCGAAGGTACGCTCTGCACTGCAGGCATATTCGGTACCATCAGGGATGGAGATAGGTACTATCCGCTATGCTGTGCGATACGCACCGCTTGCAGAAAGCCAGGATATAGCCGAGCAGATTCGACACTGGCTACGGCAGACAGCGATTCAGGAGTAGCCTCTTTGGTACACGGGCGAGACGCCCATGCTACGCGATTTTTCGAAGAGCCTCCCACGGGGTTGCATCGGTTGGCAGGCGCGTGCCATAATTTTAAGCATGCCTAAATTTCGGCACGAGGTGGCGTTCGCCAACAGGCTGACCGATTTATGGGCGGGGACGCCCGGGCTACTCGTGGCTTGGGCGTCTCGCCCAAGCAAGGACTGCACGGGCGGGACGCCCGTGCTACGCGGGACGCCCGTGCTACTTTTGAGCTTGGCGGGCTGTATGGCAAGACGGCTGGCGAGCAAGCCGCTCGTGGTCTGCACCACCGGCATGGTGGCGGATTTGGCAAAGCGGGTGGGCGAGCCGGAGGTTGCCGTCTATGCGCTGATGGGCCCAGGCACAGACCCGCACCTCTACAAGCCAACCGAGGGCGACCTCCAGCGACTGGCGAAGGCGAGGCTCATACTTTATAATGGGCTTCATCTGGAGGGCAAGATGAGCCTGATTCTGGAGCGGCTCGCACGGGTGCGCCCTACAGTTGCCGTCGCCAGCGCTATTCCACAAGAGGCGTTGCGCTACCCACCTGAGGCGGAGGGCAAGCCCGATCCCCATGTGTGGCACGATGTTTCCCTGTGGATGTATGCACTCCAGCGCGCGACCGACGCCCTGTGTGAGCTGTTCCCCCAGCACGCCCAGCGTTTCCGCGCCCGCAACGACGCCTATCGGGAGCAACTCCAGTCGCTCCATGAGTGGTGCAAAGCCCAGATGGCGCAGATACCGCCCCCTCAGCGCGTGCTGATTACCTCGCACGATGCTTTCGGCTACTTCGGGCGCGCCTATGGGCTGGAGGTGCGTAGTCTTCAGGGGATTAGCACCCTCTCTGAGTATGGATTGCGCGATTTGCAAGCGTTAGCAGAGTTTATCGTAAAGCGGCGCATTAATGCGATTTTCGCGGAAACGAGCGTCTCGCCGCGCGCGTTGCAGGCAGTGATGGCAGGTTGTCGCCAGCGTGGGCATCGTGTGCGGTTGGGCGGAACCCTCTACTCGGACGCGCTCGGACCGCCCGACAGCGACGCTGAGACCTATATCGGCATGATACGCCACAATGTGCGCACGATTGTCTCTGCCCTGAGGTGAGCGCCATGCAACTGGAAATACGCAATCTGACGGTGGTCTATAATGGCAAGCCCGCTATCCACAACATCACGCTGACAGTGCGAGGTGGCATTCTGACGGGCATCGTCGGACCGAACGGCGCGGGCAAAAGCACTTTGCTTAAGGCAATCCTGAGGCTGGTGCCCAGAGCGGAAGGCGAGGTCTGGCTGAACGGTCGCCTGCTAAATAAGCCGCGTGGGGAGATTGCCTATGTGCCTCAGCGTGGCAGTGTGGAGTGGGATTTCCCTGTGAATGTGCTGGATGTGGTGCTGATGGGTACTTATGCACGCCTGCCCCTCGGACGCCGACCGGGCAAGGCTGAACGCGACTGGGCGATGGAGTGCCTGCGACAGGTCGGGCTGGAAGAGCTGTGGCGACGCCAGATTGGCGAACTTTCTGGGGGTCAACAACAGCGGGTGTTCATGGCGCGCGCCCTGGCGCAGGACGCGCCTGTCTACCTGCTCGATGAGCCGCTCGCAGGCGTGGACGCTGCCACCGAAGGGGTGATTATCGAGCAACTGCACCGTCTGCGCGACAGCGGACGCATCGTGCTGATGGTTCATCACGACCTACAGACGGTGCGCGACTGCTTCGACGAGGTCGCCTTATTGAACGAGCATCTCATCGCGATGGGCAAAGTGGACGCGGTGATGACGCGCGAGAACCTTCAGCGCACCTACGGCGGCAAGCTCGTCTTCTTGCAGGATATGGACTGAAGGGCACGAATCAAAGTTGCACGGGCGGGGACGCCCGTGAAAAAGCGAAAGAGCGAATAGCAGGATACCCTGAATGGCACGGACGCTGACGCGGATACAGATACACGGCTTCAAGACCTTCGCCCAGCGCGTGGAGATCGAACTCGCGCACGAGCTGGTGGCGGTGGTCGGTCCCAACGGGTGTGGCAAGAGCAACCTCGTCGATGCCATCGTGTGGGCGCTGGGCGAGGTGAGCGTGCGCTCGTTGCGCGCCACCACGCCGACCGAAGTGCTGTTCAACGGCTCCACCTCCGAGAAACCGCTCGGCATGGCGGAGGTCTCGCTCTGGTTCGATAACGAATCGCGGTGGCTCCCGCTGGACGCTGACGAGGTGCAGATTACCCGTCGGCTCTACCGCTCGGGCGAGTGGGAGTGTTGGATCAACCGCACGCCTGCCCGCCTGCGCGATGTGGCAGACCTGTTCGCGGGCACGGGACTGGGACGCGGTGGCTATGCCATCGTCGGGCAGGGCGAGATTGAGGCGTTTCTGAGTGCCGACCCCGAAGAGCGACGCCGCTGGCTCGAAGAGCTGGCGGGTGTTGCCTTCTATCGCAATCGTCGACGCGACACCCTGCGCGATTTGGAAGCGACCCGTATGCACCTCCAGCGCATCGACGATGTTCTGCGTGAGCTGGAACGCCAGCGCGAGCCTCTGCGCGAGCAAGCCGAGCGCGCCCTCACCTATCGCGAACTACAGGCACAACTACGCACGATGGAACGCCAACTCCTTCTGCACGACGCGCACCAGCTGACCCAGCAGCTCGGCGAGTTAAGGCGGGAACGCCTGCACCTGCGCCAGCAGATAGACAAGACCCAGCAAGCGATGGAGGAGGCATCCGCACAGGCGGAGGCACAGGGCAAGCAGGTCGCCCGCATCGAAGCCGAGATGGACACCCTGCGCACCATCCTGCAGAGCCAGCTGAGCGCGGAAGAGCGGCTTCAAGGCGATTTGAAGGCACTCCACGAACGCGAGCGCACCCTGCAGGAACTGGCGCAGACCCTGCAGGATGAAGCGGACACGCTCAAGGAGCAAGAATCACGCCATGCCCGCACCCTCCACCTCCTGCAAGCACGGCGGGAGACCGCTCGCGCTGTCTTGCAAGAGCTTCTGCCACGCTTGCAAAGGGCGCGTGAAACGGTGGCGCAACTCGAAGGGGCGCGTCAGGATGCCGATGCCCGCTATCAGACCGCGCTGAAGGCACAGGCACAGCACGAACAGTATCGGCGCGAACGGCTCGCCCTGCAAGCCCGCCTGCAGGAGCTGACTGAAGGCGAGCCTGCTGCCCGCGCGCGCCTGCAAAGGGCAACCGACGCCCTGAACGCCACCCGCGCGCACTCCGCCGACCTCCGCCAGCAACTCGATGCCACGCAGACCGAATTCACCATGCTGGACGAGCAACTCACCGCGCGCCAGTCCCAGCAGACCGCCCGCCAAGCGCTTATCCAAACGCTCAGCGCGAAGGTGCAAGCGCTTGCCAGCAGTTTGCGGGCGGGTGAAGGCGCGTCGCCCGCCGTGCGCAGATTGCTCCAAGCCGTGCAGAAAGGCGAACTAAAAGGCGAGTTTTATCCCGTCGGCAGCGTGCTGACCGTCCCGCCCGAACTCCAGCATGCCATCGAAGCGGCGCTGGGCGGTAGCATCAACGACATCATCACGCCCAGCGAGGCGGAAGCGCGCGTTGCCATCGAGTGGCTCAAGCGCAACGGCGCAGGCAGACTCACCTTCCTCCCGCTCGATATCCTCAGCCCTCATCCCCCCAACCCCCTTCTCCCATTGGGAGAAGGGGGAGATGCGCACGCCCCTCTTCCGCAGGGAGAAGGGAGAGCCACTGACACCCCTCTCCCAGTGGGAGAGGGGTCGGGGGTGAGGGCTCCACTGGAAGAGGGGTCGGGGGTGAGAGCTGAGAACGAGGGCACAAACGGCATTCTCGGGCTTGCGGAAGAACTGGTACAGTATGACCCGTGCTTCAAACGCGCAATACTGTACCTACTGGGACGCACGCTGGTCGTGGACACCCTCGAAAACGCCGTTCGCCTCCTGCAGAAACGACGCATCCGCATGGTCACGCTGGATGGTGAACTGCTCCAGCCCAGTGGCGCCATCACAGGGGGCAGGCAGGGTGGCGAACGCAGTAGCCTGCTCACGCTCAAACGCCAGCTGGACGATGCCCGCGCCGCGTTGCAACAGGCGCAAGCACAGCACCAGACCGATTCTGCCGAACTGGACACCCTGCGCCAGCGCCACCAGACCGTTAGAGAGCGATTAGAACATCTGCACCGGGCACTGCACGAGGCGACCCAACAGCGTCTCGCCGCCGAAGCCGAATATACAAAAGCCGAACATGCCCTTGCCCAATTGCTCGAGGAGCGCGAGAACCTGCTCAAACAGCTCGAACAGATCGATGCGCACTTGGCGGAACAGCCCGCACCCGACCTGAATGCCCTGCAAGCCGAGCGCGAACGGCTTCAGCACGCCCACGCAGAAGCGGTTCAAACCCTTGCCCACCTGCAAGCCGAGCATGAACGCCTTCAGCGCGAGATTGAGGAAATAACCACCCGCCTGCAAAGCGAGGAGCAACAGCTTCAGCAGGTTCGACAACGCCTGCAGACCCGCGACGAGCGACTGAACGCCATCCAGAGCGAGTACGAGGCGATTCAGAAGGAGAGGGCACGGCTCCAAACGGAGCGCGAGACGCTATTGAGCCAAATCGAGCAGACGCAGGCACGGCTGGAGCGGTTGCGTGCCGAACGCCATCAGCATCTGCAGAAGAGTCTCGAAGGGAGCGAGCAGGCGCGCGGACTGCGCCAACAGCTCCAGCAGTTGAGCGAACGCGACCGTGCCCTCGAACTGCAGAGCGCACGCCTCGAAGTGCGCCTTGCCGAGTTGCGCGAACAATGGCAATGGCTCTTTCCCGATGAGCCGATGGAAACCCTCACCCCCGACCCCTCTCCCACAGGGAGAGGGGGGTCTGATCACCCCTTCTCCCACTGGGAGAAGGAGGCTGAGGGGATGCGGGCTACTTCTGACCTTCCCTTCTCCCGAAGCGCGGTCGAAAAAGTGCGGCGCGCGTTGCAGGCGATGGGCGAGGTCAATCTTGGCGCCGCCGACGAGTACGCCCGCCTAACCGAGCGCATCAACACGCTTGCTCAACAGCGCGATGACCTGCTCAAAACCTGTGAGGGGCTGGAGCAAACCCTGCGGGAGATTGACCTGCACGCCCGCCAGCGGTTCGAACAGACCTTTGAACTGGCACGCGACGCTTTTCGCGCCTGTTTCCAGCAGCTGTTTGAGGGCGGGCATGCCGACCTCATCCTCACGGAACCGCGCGACCCGCTCAGCGCAGGCATACATGTTGAAGCCCAGCCACCGGGCAAGCGACGCCAGCGACTGGAACTGCTCTCTGGAGGCGAGCGCGCCCTGACCGCCATCGCCTTGCTGTTCGCCTTCATGCAGGTCAAGCCCAGCCCGCTCTGCGTCCTTGACGAGGTGGACGCCGCGCTCGATGGGCGCAATGTTCAGCGCTTCGCTGAGCATCTGAAAGCGATGGCGGAGCGCACGCAGGTGCTCATCGTAACGCACAACCCCATCACGACCGCAATGGCAGGGCAATGGATTGGCATCTCGATGACGGGCGGCGTCTCGCGTGTGGTGCCCTATGTGCCGCGCGTGCCCGATTCAGAAACCGATGGTTTCGAGGCACGCCGTGCCGTTATCCATCTCCAGAGCCAGCCGACGCCTGCGCCGATTGCCCAGCCGATGGTCCAGCCGCCCACTACATCGGACGGATAATGCACGCCCACATACACGCGCGATAGCCCCACCAACAGTGGGAGCCAGAGCAGGCTGAGCGCCACGCGCCCGCCACCCACCACGCCCGCCAATCCCACCAGCGCCGCCATGTTCGCCGCATGCGCTGAGGGGAATGATGGCGAGCTGAGCCGACCCGTAAGCGGTTCAATGGGCAGCGCGACGCATGGACGCACCCGCCCCACCCACACCTTGAGCCAATCGCACAACTCATTCGAGATGATTAGTGTCGGCAGTAATAACAGGGCGAAGGTGCGCGCCCTGCCACCTCGCCACATTAGGAACAACCACACGAGGATCAACCCGATGCGCACGCTCCACCACTTGTTGCCCTCCGAAAGAAAGAGCATCAGTGGGGTCAGCCACTCCGAGCGCAACCCCTCGAACACCCAGTAGAACACCTGCGTATCCCAACGCTGAAGCATGTCCCTATTCGCTGTTCCGCACTTGCACGGGCGAGACGCCCGTGCCACTTCACTCTTCGCACCCTCTATAGCGTTTGGGGGAAGCAGAGGAGGAAGCGTGTGCCCTTGCCCTGTTCGGTCTCCACTCGAATGTGTCCACCCATCTGTTGCACGATGCCGTGCACCGCTGCCAGCCCCAGCCCCGTGCCCTGCCCCAAGGGCTTGGTCGTAAAGAAGGGTTCAAAGATATGGGGCAACACCTCAGGAGGAATGCCACTGCCTGTGTCCGCCACTTCCAGCATGATTCGAGCGCACCCATCATCGATCGCTTTGCCCTCCTTTCGGCAGGGGCAGTGCCGTTGCTTGTAAAGGCGAATGGTCAGGATGCCGCCCTGTGGCATCGCGTCGCGCGCGTTGGTCACCAGATTGAGCAGAACCTGCGTCATCTGGTCGGGATCGGCATAGAGCGTGCCCACTTCTGGCTCGATGTCTATCACGAGGCGGATATCGTCGGGTAGCAGCCGTCTCAGCATATCCGCCATCTCGGACAGCCACTTGCCGATATCGAGGGGCACCGGTTGCGTGATTTGGCGTCGCGCGTAGGCAAGCAGTTGGCGCACCAGTTCCGCCGCCCGCTCGCTCGCTTTCATGACCCCCTCCAGATAGCGCCGTACACGCTCATCGTGCGTATGCTCCATCGCCAGCTCGGTATAGCCCATGATGGCGGTCAACAGGTTATTGAAGTCGTGCGCCACGCCACCTGCCAGTCGCCCGACGCTCTCCAGTCGCTGAATGGCAGCGAGCTCCTCCTGCAGGCGACGCAGCTCGGTAATGTCCAGTTGCACGCCCCATGCACGCACGAGGTAGCCGTTTTCAATCACACCTACCGCGCTGTTGAGGAACCGTCGCTCGTTGCCTGCCTTGTCGCGCTCCACCGTTTCTACATTCTCAAAGCGGTAGCCATTCAGAATGAACTGGCGGAGCATCGCCTTGTTGAGCGGATGCCCCTCAATCAGGCGGGAGGTGAGGCGCGTGCCGATTAGTTGGGAAGGGTCCTCAAAGCCGTACATGCGGGCATAGGCAGAGTTGCATTCCGCGAGGTAGCCGTAGCGGAGCATCCATTCGATCTGCTCCTCGACGGGCAGGGTGACAGGGATCGGGCGCTCCGTTTCGTAGCACCAGATGCCCTCATTCGCCAGCTGAAGGAAGGCGCGGTAGCGTGCCACCTGCTCTTCCAGCTCGGCGACACGCGCCCGCAACTGTTCCATCTGCTTATGTCTGTGCCGTGCCTGATTGCCTGCCATCCGAGTATCACTCATCTTTCGCTATGAACGGCTCGATTCCCTGCGAGAAAATGCGCCACGCTGGCGACGCCACGCGAACCCCAGCGAGAGCAGGAGGGTGAGCGCGGTGATAGGCAGTACAAAGCTCATCATTATTGTGCTGAAGAGGGGTAGAGTGTCGTGCTCCGTCGCCTTCAGCACCAGATAGGCGACATAGGCGAGATAGTAGCCCACAAACAGCGCACCCTCCCACCGTTTGATTTCGAAGCCGTTGAAAAATACGGGGAAGCAGGCGACCGCCACCGCCAGCATCACCCAGCCGTCGAAGTTCAGCACGGCGGGCGCGACGCGCAAGCCATGCGGCGAAACCACCGTGCTGATACCCAACACCGACAGAATGTTGAAAATGTTGCTACCGACCACATTGCCCACCGAGATGTCGCGTTCGCCACGCAAACTGGCGATGACGGAGGTCGCCAGCTCGGGCAGTGAAGTGCCCGCCGCCACAATGGTCAGCCCAATCACCAGTTCGCTCACACCCAGCTCCCGCGCAAGGCTCACCGCGCCCCGAATCAGCCATTCCGACCCCACTATTAGCCCTACCAGACCGGCGAGGACGAGCAGGGCAATCATCAGAAATGCTTTCACCGAGGGCTTTTCCACAATAGCGAGCTGCTCATACTCCTCCAATTCCACCTCCAGCTCAGGCTCCTCGCGTGCCGTGCGTGCCATCCAGTAGAGATAGCCGCCAAATATCGCGACCAGTGCCAGCCCATCCATGCGCGAGAGCAAACCGTCATGCCCCAGTCCCAAAAAGAGCAACGAGACAGCAATCATCATCGGCACTTCGAACTTGATCAGGCGCAAGTGAACGGTCAGCGGTGCGACCACCGCCGATAAGCCCAGAATAAGCAAAATGTTGACGATGTTACTGCCGACCACATTGCCCACCGCAATATCGGCTTGCCCTTTGAAAGCCGAGAGAATAGAGACCGCCAGCTCGGGTGCACTGGTGCCGAACGCCACCACGCTCAGCCCGATGACAATTGGTGGCACGCCCAGCGCCGCCGCCAGTCGCGACGCGCCACGCACCAGCCACTCGCCACCCGCCACGAGCAGTGCCAGTCCCGGCAGAATCAACCATGCTTCATTCACTCGCGTACCCTCCTACCGCCAGCCATAGAGAAAAGCAAAAATCAGTATCACCAACGCGCCCAGCATCATCACAAAAGCGTAAGCGCGCACATAGCCGCTCTGCAGGGCGCGAATGCGGATGCCCAGCTCGCGCGTGAGCACGCCCACCAGATCGACGATCCCATCGATAAGCCCCTCGATGAGCACCCCTGTAATCCAGGCAATCACGCCGCCGACTTGCACGCCCAGCCAGCGCATCGCGCCGTCGTAGCCCCACTGGTGATGCAAAACGCCCCAAATGCCCTGCAGTCGTGCCTCGCGCGTGGGCGTGCCCGCCCGATAGCGTGCGATGCCCAGCCCCAACCCCAGCAACCCAGCCATCAGCGCGGACACCATCACCACCGTTTTGCCCGCTTCCGCCTCGCCCAGCGGTACATTCGCCAACTGCAGGGGAGTGGTGGAAGGCTTCAGGAACTCATGCACTGCATGCTCGCTCGGCAAGACCCAGCCGAACAGCGTGGAGCCAATCGCCAGCACAACAAGCACACTTAGAACCACCCAGTAGCGCTCATGATGAACGGTAGATGGCGAATGGCTATGCTCAGCGGGATGGGCAGGAGGCGCAAAGAACACCAGCCAAGTGAGGCGTGTCATGTAGAGCGCGGTCAGAAATGCTGTCGCTATCCCGACCCAGAACAGCAGAGGCGACCACTCCACCACGCGGCTGGTGTACGCGCTCAGCAGGATCGCCTCTTTTGACCAGTAGCCCGAGAAGGGTGGGAAGCCACTGATTGCCAGCAGACCCACCACCATCGTCGCCGCGGTGATGGGCAGATAGCGGCGCAGTCCGCCCATCTGCCGAATGTCGCCCCGATGATGCAGAGCAATCAGCACCGAGCCTGCCCCCAGAAAGAGCAACGCCTTGAAAAAGGCATGGGTCGCCACATGGAACATCCCGACCCAGAACGCGCCCACCCCACAGGCAAGGAACATATAGCCCAGCTGACTCACGGTGGAGAACGCCAGCACGCGCTTGATGTCGGTCTGACCCAGCGCGACGCTCGCCGCGAATATCGCCGTGAACGCGCCCACCACCGCCACCGCCACCATCGCCATAGGCGCAATCTCGAACAGCGGATGCACGCGCGTCAACAGATAGACGCCTGCCGTGACCATCGTCGCCGCGTGAATGAGCGCGGAAACAGGGGTGGGACCTGCCATCGCGTCGGGCAGCCAGAAGTAGAGCGGGAGCTGAGCCGATTTGCCCGTCGCCGCCAGAAAGAGCAGGAGCGCAACGGTCGTCGCCAGCCCTGTGCCCACACCCAGCACCTGCGCCGCCCGCGCGTTCACTTGCTCAAACGACAGCGTGCCAAACATCACCAGCAGGATGAACATCGCCAACAGAAAGCCCAAATCGCCGATGCGGTTCACAATAAACGCCTTGTTCGCCGAATCGGTGTTGTATTTCCAGTCGGCGTTCCGATAGAAGTAGCCAATCAGCAAATAACTGCACAGCCCCACACCCTCCCAACCGATGAACATCACCAAAAAGTTGCCCGCCAGCACCAGCGTCAGCATGAAGAAGATAAACAGATTAAAATAGGTGAAAAAGCGGGGGTAGTCCTCGTCCTCTGCCATGTAGCCTGTGGCGTAGAGGTGGATGAGACCGCCGATGCCCGTCACGATGAGGCACATCAGCACCGACAGCGGGTCGATGAGGAATTCAAACGGCACGCGCAGTGAACCGACGCTGAGCCAGTCTGCGAGGGTGTAGGTGGCGTGGCGCGCCTGCTGGGGCAGGCTCAGCATCGCCTGCAACAGCATCAGGCTGTATCCGAAGGAAGCGAACACCACGCCCGTGCCGATTGCACCCACCAGCCATCTGCCCGCACGAGCGCCCAGCACCCGCACCAGCATCCCGCCAAACAGGGCATGAAAGAGAAAGCCAGCCAACGGCAGCCCCAGAATGAACAGCGTTAGTTCGGTCGGCAGTCCATGCGTCTCCATCGCTCTCTCCACAGGGCAGAACCTGTCCGCCAACTGGGATTATACCCATGAACAGCACAAGCCCTGCACCAGCGCGATGGGACAGACTACCTTCCTTTCCCCGTTCGCACTTCCTTAGGTGGGGGCGAGGATGGGCGCTTGCCTGCTTGCGCCTCCAGCCAGCGGATGCCCTCGCGAATTTGACCGTACACATCGCCACGCCAGCCATGTCCGCCCTCATAGGTCTGCGCCCTGCCCGTGTTGCGCCAGATGGCAACCCGCGCCCAGACGCCCGCCCTATGCAAGGCAATTCAGCAGGCGATGGCAGAGTTAGAGGGGCTGTGAAGGGGTCTATCCCTTTCAGCGCACATAGGCGGCGGGGATTCCGCCGTCGACGGTCAGAGTGGCGCCCGTGGTTTTGGCGGAGCGGTCCGACGCGAAGAACAGCACTGCCTCCGCCACATCTTCGGGATAGATGTTCACTTTGAGCGTGGTGCGCTGGCGATAATACGCTTCTAACTCTTCGGGCGGGATGCCGTAGGCGCGGGCGCGTTCCTCGCGCCAGCGTGTGTCCCAGATGCGCGAGCCTTGCAACACAGCATCGGGCGCGACGCAGTTCACGCGCACGCCCATCGCGCCGCCCTCTTCCGCCAGACAGCGGGCAAGGTGCGCCTCCGCCGCTTTGGCGGAACTATAGGCGGAGGCGTCTTTACTTGCCACCAGCGCGTTTTTGGAGGTAATCATAATCAGGCTCCCGCCGATGCCCTGCGCCCGCCAGAGACGAAACGCGGAGCGCGCCACCAGAAAATAGCCCTGCACCAGCACCTCGTACAGGCGGTTCCAGTCGGCGAGCGCGGTCTCGGTGATGGGCGCGGCGAGGGCAATGCCCGCGTTGTTCACCACGATATCGACACCCCCGTAGGCGAGCACTGTTTGATGGAACGCGGACACCACCTGCGCCTCGTCGCGCACATCGCACGCAATGGCAAGCGCACGCCCTTCGCCTTGCTGATGGACGATTTCGTCAGCGACGGTCTGCGCGCCCGCCTCATCCTTGTCCAGAATGACCACATGCGCGCCCTCTTGCGCCAGTCGTCGCGCGGTTGCCCGCCCGATGCCCGACGCGCCGCCCGTGATGAGCGCCACTCGCCCTGCCAGTTCACGCTCTGGCGGGCGCAAGGTGAGTTTGTAGAGTTCCAGCGGCCAATATTCCACCCCGAAGGCTTCGGCAGGCGTGAGCGATACGAACCGATCGAGCGCGGTCGCGCCACCCATCACCGCCATCGCCCGATGATACAGGTCGCGCGCCACCCGTGCCAGAAAGGCGTCGCGTCCCGTCGCTACCAGCCCCACCCCCGGAATGAGGATGATGCGTGGGGCGGAGTCCATCATCGGTTCGTCGCCCTTGCGGTGCGCGGAAAAATATGCCTGATAGCGTTGGCGATAGCCGTCGATCTCCTCGCGCAGGCGTGCCTTGAGCGCGTCCACATCGTTGCCGTTCCATTCGACAAAGAGCGGGTAGAGCTTCGTATGCACGAGGTGGTCGGGGCAGGCGGCGCCCGTGAGGGCAACCTCTTTCGCCCGCTCGCGTCCGATGAAGTCCAGCACCACTTCGCTCTGGTCGACGCACAGCACCCCTTTGCGCTGGGCGCAGACCGCGCCGCGAATCACGGGCAATATCTCGGTGAGCACCTCCTTCCGTTTCTGGGCGTCGAGAGCGGGCGTTTTGACCCCACCGAACACCTGCCGTCCCGCAGAGCGTTCCGCGATATACTCCTCCGCTTGCTGGATGGTGCGGATAGTGTTCTCGTAGCACGCTTTTGCCGTTTCGCCCCATGTCACCAGCCCATGCTTTGCCATGATAACCGCCTGCAGGTGTGGATTAGCGCGCACGGCGGTGCCCACCCATTTGCCCAGTTTGAAGCCCGGCTGAATGTACGGAACCCAGAGAACGCGCTCACCAAACAGCCGACGCACATGCTCCTCCCCGTTCTCGGAAGTGGCAAGGCTGAGGATGGCGTCGGGATGCGTGTGGTCGACATGGGGCGCGGGGATGAAGGCGTGGAGGAGCGTTTCGATAGAAGGGCGCGGCATGTTCGGGTGCAGATAGCAGTGCATCAGGTAGTCCACCATCTCCTCATCGGAGAGGTGCTCGCGCTCGATGAGCGGTTCGAGGTCGTCCAATCTCAGCCCCGCGAAATGTTTGGGTTCGATGGTGGCGAGGTCGGAGCCGGAGCCTTTGACCCAGAGCGTGCGCACGGGGCTGCCGCGAAAGTCGCTTTCGATGGTCTTGACGGAGGTGTTGCCCCCAAAGATGTTGCAGACGGCGCGGTCTGCCCCCAGCAGGCGCGAGCGGTAGACCAGCAGTTCGAACTCGCTCAGCCCTTCGGCTTGCTCATCTTGCCATAGAGAAACGACGCGCGTCATG